>Ga0187894_10000301_pt1 | contig 66999 bp, 55 predicted proteins | sample GBC1701081metaG_FD_136650 | JGI IMG/M metagenome (GOLD analysis project Ga0187894, IMG submission 136650) | White microbial mat communities from a lava cave in the Kipuka Kanohina Cave System on the Island of Hawaii, USA - GBC170108-1 metaG ... | reverse complement strand
GTCGGACTACGACCGCGAGAAGCTGCAGGAGCGGCTGGCGAAGCTGGTCGGTGGCGTGGCGGTCATCAAGGTGGGCGCCGCGACCGAGGTCGAGATGAAGGAGAAGAAGGCGCGCGTCGAGGACGCGATGCACGCGACCCGCGCGGCCGTCGAAGAGGGCGTCGTGCCCGGCGGCGGCGTGGCGCTTCTTCGCTGCCAGTCGGTGCTCGACAACCTGAAGGTCGACGAGGAGCAGGCGTTCGGCGTCAAGATCGTCCAGCGGGCCATCGAGGAGCCGCTGCGCTGGATCGCGCGCAACGCGGGCCAGGACGGCCCGGTGGTCGTGAACGCCGTACGGCAGTCGAAGGGCTCGAACGGCTACAACGCCGCGACCGACGAGTACGAGGACCTGATGAAGGCCGGCATCATCGATCCGACCAAGGTGGTCCGCACGGCGCTGCAGAACTCTGCGTCGGTGGCGGGGCTCCTGCTCACCACCGAAGCGATGGTCGCGGAGAAGCCGAAAGAGGAGAAGGCTCCGGCCGGCGGCATGTCGCACGGCGGGGAGGACTTCTAGGCCGTCCGGCTCAACCGAGTGTAGTGCTGACGGGGCGTCGGTCGTCGACCGGCGCCCCGTCGTTCATTCTGGGGCCGGTGAGCGCGCTGCCCACGAGGGACTACTGATTCGACTTCTCGTACTGGTTGACGATCGCGCCGCCCAGCAGGCCGGCGCCCGCGCCGATCGCGGCGCCCATGCCCGCGTTGCCGGCGATCGCGCCGATGGCGGCGCCGCCCGCCGCCCCGATCAACGTCCCGGAGGCCAAGCGCTGCTGGTTCGGGGTCATGTTGGCGCAACCGCCGAGGGCGACCGTAGCCGCCAGGGCCGCGATCGCGAGCCGCCTCTGGTTCCTGCGCATGCTCGATCTCCTCACTTGGTCTTTTTCGCGGTCTTCTTCGGGCAGGGGTAGGTCTCGATGAGGTATCTGCCGACCACTTCGGCCGGCGAATACTGGAGCAGGTCTGGGTGGGCGCGCCCCCACGCGACGAACGCCGCAACTGCCTCGTTGCGCGACGGACCCGGTTCCGGCGGGCAGAAGAACTGCCGGAGCTTGCCACGGGCGATCAGCACCTGGAGCGTTTGATAGGTCCCCGCACCGAAGCCGTGGCAAAGGTGGATGGCGGCCGCGTGCAGCGGATCGCCGTCGGGGACGGCGCAGAGCTCGATCAGGTCCGCGCCGGTCTTGAGCTCGAACGTCTCCTCGGTGACCGCACCGCGGGACGGCCACGCCATGGCGAGAAGCGCGGCGAGCGCGACGATCGTTCGGTTCATGGGAGACCCTACAACAACAATTGGGCGCCCCTGCCAAGCCCCCGTGGACGTGACCGTGTCCCGTTGTCACCGGATGGCGATCGGCGGTACCATCGATCTCGGGTTCGACGGAGGATCACCCATGCCTCGCACGCTCGCGGCAATGCTGCTTCTGCTCGGCGCCTCGGCGCCCGTGTCCGCGAAACTCCTGTGCCCGCCCGGACGCTTCATGCTGCACACGCAGGACGCGCGGGCGGCGAAATTGGATGGACGCGAGCTCGTGCTCGGCGAGGGGAAGGCCGAGATCATGGCCGCCTGCCGAGCGGTCAAAGCGAGCGGCTACCACCGGCCGTCGGGCCGCTGGTTCTTCCGCGTCCGGGCCAAGTGGCAGCGATGCGCGGGCCGATCGCTCGCGCTGCGCGCCCGGTTCGATCTCGAGGACAGCGCCTATTGCACGCGGCTGACGGGAGTCGTTCGCCTCGGGAACCGGCAAACGATTCCGGTCGTTGCCGATCGCATCCCCGAATGCGGCAATGGCCTGCGCGAGGTCGGCGAGCAATGCGACGACGGCGTCGAGACGCCGTGCTGCGGCGTCGATTGTCGCGTCAAGCCGGGCTGCCCGGTCGCGTGCGATCGCAACTTCGCGTGCGCCGACGGCGAGATGTGTGTCTACACCTGCGGGCAGGGCGGCAAGTGCCAGCCCCGCAGCGAAGTCTCCTGCGGCGTCTGGCCGGTGTGCGATTGCAACGAGCAGGCGATGTATCCGAATCGCTGCGCGGCGTACGAGGCGGGCACGGGGCCGCTCTATGCGGGGCCCTGCAGGCGGTATTGCCTCCCGGGCCGCGCGGGCGACTGCGCGGCGACCGAGTTCTGCAGCACGACGGTGGTGAACGAGTGCGAGCGCTGGCAGTCGAGCAGGCCGACCATCCATCCGTCGATCTGCACCGCCATCCCGTACACCTGCGAGGGTAAGCCCGACGCGCCGGTCTGCGGCTGCAACGGCGTGACCTACCGCAACGACTGCGAGCTGCGGCGCGCGAGGATGGCTTCGTACCACCTCGGCCCGTGCTCGTGAGCGCGGATCAGCCGACGCGGGCGTCGCGGAGGTGTCCGCGATCCGTCACGGTCCCGAGCGGTGGGCCGAAGATCGTGCTGCGCACCTCGTCGTCGTGCGCCGCGCGCAGCAGCACGTCGCGATCGCGCAGGTGCCGAAGGACGTGGCGCAGGTACGTGATCGCGGTTTCGAGCTCGCTGCGACGATCGTCGACGTAGCCGCCGAAGGCGCTCGCCGAGCAGTCCCCCACCGCGAGCGCGCGATGGGCGGCGACGGCGGCGAGCCTGCCCATCCGCATCGCGAACTCGACGCCCATTCCCGTGAGCGGTGAGAGATAGCCGGTGGCGTCGCCGGCGAGGAGGAGACGATCCCCCGCGACCGCGGTCACGCGGTACGCGAGCGGGGCCATTGCCCACGCCTCGCCCACGCGCGGCGCGCGGGCGAGGCGTTGGGCAAACCAGGGGTCGAAGCGCTCCGCGACGCGCTCGAAGAACTCGGCGGGCTTTGCTCGGTCGGCCTGCTTCTCGGCGAGGTCGGCTTCGAGCACGAGCCTGAACAGCCCCGGCCGGATGCGCGCGCCGCTGATCATGGCGCCGCGCTCGCCGTAGAAGTGGCGGTCCCAGAACCCGACGGCTGCGTCCGGGAAGGCGCTGAAGAAGAGCGCGACTGCGATCTGCTTGAACTCCGGATCGTCGGTCCTGAGCTTGCGGACCCGCGGCGACAGCGCGTGGCGGCCGCCCGCGTCGATGACGAGTGGCGTGCGGTACTCCGGCCCCTCGGCCGTGGCGACGATCGCTTCGTCGGCCCGCACGTCGAGGCCGGTCGCGCGACGACTCCATGCGATGCGTCCCCCGACGGCGACGAGCCGGGCCCGCAGTGCGGCGTCGAAGCCGCCGCGATCGACGTTCAGGTACGAGATCCCTTCGGGCAGCGCGTGATAGGTCCACGACAGATCGGGATACACGTTGCGGACGCCGCGCATGCGGTCCAGCACCCACGGTCCGTCGAACGCGACTCCGAGCTCGTCGCACTCGTGCTGCGTGCCGGGCGCGAGCAGCTCGCCCGACTCGATCGCCTCGGCGCCGTTCGACGCCTCCGAGCGGCGCTCGAGCACGAGGACGTCGTGGCCCTGCTGGACCAGGCGGATCGCGGCGGCGCATCCCGCCGGTCCCCCTCCGATCACGATGACGTCGGCGTCGAAGCGGCTCATGCCGTACCTCGGCTACCCGAGGAGCGTTGCAAGGTCCTTCGGCGCCAGGAATTCCTCCGGGATCGGCGGCGCCCAGGCACGGACAAATTGTGCTCCTGCCCAGGCCGGCGGCGCATAGGCCGCCCCGTCGGTGATGCGATCGAGGTCGGCGACGTACTCCGCGAAGTTCCCGGCCGGGTCGCAGAGGTACCAGAAGAAGTTCGAGCCGATCGCGTGCCGCCCGAGGCCCCACACGTGGCGCGACGGATCGGCGGCGAGCATCGCGGCGCCGCCACGCCCGACCTCGTCGACGTCGGCCACCTCCCACGCGGTGTGATGCAGGAACGAGCCGGGTCCCCCCTGGACGGCGACGTTGTGGTGGTCCTCGCTGCAGCGCATGAACGACACGAACGGGAGACCGTCGCTGACTTTGAAGCCGAGGCCGCGGGTGAAGAAGCGGACGGTGCCTTCGTGATCCGGGGACGCGAGCGCCACGTGCGAGAGCTTCCCGGGTCGCACGGCGGCGGTGCGAAGGACGCCGTCGGCGGGACGATTCACCCGCTCCGCCCGGCCCGGCGCGTTGCGCGACGCCTGCTCGGTGTGGGTCGACTGGATACGGGGCGCAACCGTGATCTTGAGCGCGAGCCCCGTCACCGGCTCGCGTGTGCGTAGCGTCGGCCCGTCGACCTGCGAGGCCACGTCGAGCCTCGCGAGCGTGTCCTTGATGCGAGCGAGATCGTCGGGATCGTCGGCGCCGAGGCCGAGCTCGACGAGCCCGCGTTTCGCCGCCGCGGCGAGGCGGAGCTGCTCGCCGCCGTCCGGGGTCGCGAAGGAACCGGTCCCGGTCTCGGCAAGACCGAACTCCCGGTAGAACGCGGCGGTCGTCGCAACGTCGGGGACGCCGAGGGTGATCGTGGTGAGCCGGTGTAGCGGCATGTCATTTCCTCCGGGGCTTGGGTGCGGCCTCCGCGTCCATCGTCGCGCGGACGGCGCGCAGCGTTCCCTCGAGATGTCGTGTGAGTCCTCGGACCGCCCGATCGACCTGCCCCCGTACGACCGCGTCGCGCAGCATCGCGTGCTCGTCCTGCGGGTCGCTGCCCCGGCGGTAGCGCTGCGCGCCGAGGAGCTGGTAGCGCTGTGAGTGCTCGGCCAGGAGCGCCGCCATGCGGCGCATCCACGCCGACGGGCAGCGCGCGAGGAGCGCCGTATGGAACGCCAGATGGGCCTCGGCCGCCTCGACCGGATCGATCGGTTGCGCCCGCAGCGCCGCTTCGAGACGCGCGTGCGCCGCGAGCACCTGGCTGCGATGCCCGTCGTCGCCGTGCTCGACCGACGCGCGCAACGCGGTGGGCTCGAGGAGCAGGCGCAGCTGGTAGAGGTCGGCCGCCTCCTCGAGCGAGAAGGGCGCGACCCGCGCACCACGCTGCGAGGTCAGCTCGACCAGCCCGCTGCCGCCGAGGCGATGGAACGCCTCGCGCAGCGGCGTCGGGCTCACGGCCCAGCGCTGGGCCAGGTCGTCGGCCACGAGCTTCGAGCCGGGCGGAAGCTCGCCGGTGAGAATGGCGGCCTTCAGGCGATGGTGCGCCCAATCGGAGCGGGTGGTGGGGGCGTGGTCGGGCATGGGCGGACCGTACCAGGCCCCTCTTGCAATAGCAATAATCTATAAACTATGAGGAGGGTATGAAGCTCGCGACCTTCACCCATCAGCGAAGCACCCGCATCGGCGTCGTCCGCGGAGACCAGGTGGTCGACTTGGCGGTGGCCGCGCCGGGCCTTCCTCGGGAGATGACAGCCTTCCTCGCCCTCGGCGCCGACGCCATGTCGGAGGCGCACGCCGCAGCCGAGCGGCCGGGCGCCCGCATCGCGCTCGCGGACGTGCGGCTCGAGCCGCCCGTGCTGCGCCCCCCGAAGTTCCTGGCCATCGGCTTCAACTACGCCGATCACGTGGCCGAGGCCGGCGCCGAGCGCCCGCCGTTCCCCGTCTTCTTCAACAAGCAGTCGACCTGCGTCGTCGGTCCGTACGACCCGTTCCACCTGCCGCACGTCTCTCCCCTGCTCGACTACGAGGGCGAGCTCGGCCTCGTCATCGGCCGTCGCTGCCGGCACGTGCCGCGCGATCGGGCCGCCGAGGTGATCGCCGGCTACCTCGTCGTCGACGACGTCAGCGTCCGCGACTGGCAGCTCCGCACGCCGACCATGATGATGGGGAAGTCGTTCGACACCCACGGTCCGATCGGGCCGTGGATCGTCACGCCCGACGAAGTCGGTGATCCGCACGCGCTCGAGCTGCGCACGTGGGTGAACGGCGAGCTGCGGCAGCACTCGAACACCCGCCAGCTGATCTTCGACTGCTTCGCCCAGGTGGAGCACCTCTCGACGGCGTTCACGCTCGAGCCGGGCGACATCGTCAGCACGGGCACCCCGAGCGGCGTCGGCGGTGCGATGAAGCCGCCTCGCTTCCTCGCCGCCGGCGACGTCGTTCGCATCGAGGTCGAACGCATCGGCCACATCGAGAACCGCGTCGTCCCCGAGCCCGAGAACACGGCGCGCTGACGTACACCGCGCCGATCAGAGCGACGCGTACGCGGCGTCCAGGAGCGCGGTCGCGCGCGGGTCCAGGATGATGTTGGGACCCATGCGATTCACCACGTAGCCGAAGCCGAGCTTCGCGTCGGGATCGGCGAAGCCGAGCGATCCGCCGGCGCCGGGGTGGCCGAACGAGCGCGTGCCGGGACCGAAGCTCGCGTCTTTGCGCTCCTGCGAGAGCATGTAGCCGTGGCCGAAGCGCGTGCTCACCGTGAGGACGAGGTCGCGGCCGTGCGACAGCTCCGTGTGGCACCGGGCGATGCCGTCTGGCGAGAGAACCTTCACGCCGTCGACGCTTCCACCGCGGGCGAGCGCACCGTACACGCGCGCGAGCGACCGCGCGTCGCCGTGCCCGTTCGCGCCCGGTATCTCGGCGCGCCGCCATTCGGGATTGTTCACGCCGAGCCCCATCGACGGCGGGTTCATGAACGCCTGGGCGGAGAGCCCCTGCGGATCGGCCAGGATCACCATCCCGAGCTGGAGGGTCTCGGCGCCCGGGTCGGGCAGGGGGATCGGGCTCATCTCCGCCACGCGATGATGCTCCTGGTCGGGAAGGCCGATGTGGAAGTCCATGCCGAGCGGGCGCGCGATCGCGTCGCGGAAGTAGGTGCCGAGGCTCTTTCCGCTGACGCGCCGGACGATCTCGCCGACGAGCCAGCCGAACGTGACCGCGTGATAGCCGTGCGCCGTTCCGGGCTCCCACCACGGCTCCTGCGCCGCGAGCGCCGTCACCATCGCGTCCCAGTCGTAGAGCGCCGGGCTGGGAAGGAGCGGCCTCGCGGCCGCGAGGCCCGAGCGATGGCCGAGGAAGAAGCGGACCGGGATCGATCCCTTCCCCGCCTGCGCGAACTCCGGCCAGTAGCGCGCGACCGGCGCGTCGAGGTCGACGCGTCCCTCGTCGACTAGCTGGTGCAGGCACAGCGCCGCCATGCCCTTGGTCGTGGAGTAGACGTTGACGATCGTGTCGCGCGCCCATGGGCGGGTCTTCGCGAGATCGGCGTGACCGGCCCAGAGGTCGACGACGGGCGTGCCGTCGATCGTGATCGCGATCGCGGCGCCGATCTCGTCGCGCGTGCGGAAGCCTTCCGCGAAGACGTCCTTCACGCGCGCGAAGCGGGGATCGAACGTGCCGTGGATCGTGGTGTCGCTCATCCGTTCCCTCTACACCGGGAGGCGGTCACTCCGCATCCTCGTCGCCGCCGCCGAACAGGAGGTCGAGGAACGGGCGATCCTCGTGCGTCACGAACACACAGACGTGATCGCCGGGCAGCACCTGCGTGTCGCCGCGCGGCGCGAGCACGGCGGCGTCGCGCAGGAAGAGCGTCAGCACGCAGCCGTCGGGCAGCGGCAGCTCGTGCACGGACGCGCCGGCGACGGCCGACGCGCGATCGATCGTGTACCACACGAATTCGCCGGGATAGTCGCGCAAGGACACCAGCTCGACGCTCGCCGGTGCGCTCGTCGGCGCACGCGCCGTCAGCTGCCAGCGCCGGGCCAGCCGCGCGACCGTCGCGCCGGGCACGATGCTGTTCACGAGCACGACGAAGAAGACCAGGTGGAAGATGGCGTCGCCCTCGGCCACGCCGCACAGCACGGGATAGGCCGCGAGCACGATCGGGACGGCGCCGCGCAGGCCCACCCACGCGACGAACATCCGCTCTCGCCACGGGGCACGGAACGGTACCAGCGTCGCGAGGACGGCGACGGGTCGCGCCACGAGCGCGAGGGCACCCCCGAGCAGGATCCCGACCGGCGCCACGGGAAGCATCCGCGACGGGAAGACCAGCAGGCCGAGCATGAGGAACATGGCGAGCTGGGCCAGCCAGGCGAGCGCGTCGTGGACGCGCCGGATGCCGGCGCGATATGGCATGGGGCCGCCCGCGAGGACGAGGCCCGCGACGTATACGGCCAGGAACCCGCTGCCGTTCAGGAGCGTCGGCACGCCGAAGGCAACGAAGGCGAGGGCGACGGTCACGGCAGCGTAGAGGCCCGCGGCTGGCAGGACCATGACGCGCAGGAGGAAACGCCCGGCGCGCCCGACGACGAGGCCGCCCGCGGCGCCCACCACGAGCTGCTTCGTCGCCAGGATGGCGAGATCGAGCCCCAGGGTCTGCTTGCCGAGCATCACCTCGGTCGCCCCGACGGTGAGGAGAATGGCCATCGGGTCGTTCAACCCCGACTCGACCTCGAGCGTCGCGCCCGTGCGCTCCTTGAGGCGCATGCCGCTCCCCCGCAACACCGAGAACACCGCCGCGGCATCGGTCGACGACACGACGGCGGCGACCAGCACGGCGAGCGCGGGCGACAGCCCGAGCGCGATCCCTATGCCGGCGGTGATCGCCGCCGTGAGCAGCACGCCGACGGTCGCGAGCGCGCCGGCGCGGACCGCGACGCTGCGCAACGCCGCGGACGGCGTGCCGAGGCCGCCGTCGAACAGGATCAGGACGAGCGCGATCGTGCCGAGCCGGAAGGCGAGCGCGTAGTCGCTGAAGGGAATTCCACCGATTCCCTCCGACCCGGCGAGCATGCCGACCGCCAGGACCACCAGCAGCGCGGGAACGCCGAGGCGCTGTGAGAGCGTGCTCGTCGCGGCGGCGGCGATGAGGAGCGCGCCCGCGGCGGCCAGCAGCGCGGCGGTGGCGACCGGCTCCACGGGGTTCTCCTTTCAGTCTCGTCGCCGTTCATCAACCCGTCGCGCGCGGTCCTTGACACTCAAACGTACGTTTGGGTACGCCTGTCGGATCATGCACATTGCGCTCACCGAGGAGCAGGAGACGCTGCGCCTCCGGCTCCGGGAATACTTCGCCGGCCTGGTCACGCCCGCCTACCAGGCCGAGCTCGCGACCAGCGAGGGCGGCGGTCCCCTGTATCACGACGTCCTGCGGAAGATGGGGAAGGACGGCTGGCTCGGCATCGGCTGGCCGAAGGAGTACGGCGGCCAGGGCCGCACGCCGATCGAGCAGTTCCTGTTCTTCGACGAGGCCATGTACGCCGGCGTCATGGTGCCGACACTGACCCTCAACGCCGTCGCACCCACCCTCATGCAGCACGGCAACGAGGAGCAGAAGAAGACGATCCTCCCGAAGATCCTGCGCGGCGAGTGCCACTTCGCAATCGGCTACACGGAGCCGTCGGCCGGGACCGATCTCGCGTCGTTGCGCACCAAGGCGGTCCGCGACGGCGACACGTGGGTCATCAACGGCAACAAGATCTACACGAGCCAGGCCGAGTACGCCGACTACATCTGGCTCGCCGCGCGCACGAACCCCGACGCGCCGAAGAAGCACGACGGCCTCTCGATGTTCATGGTGCCGACCAAGGCGGCCGGGTACCGCTGCACGCCGATCACCACTATGGGCGGCTTCCGTACGAACTCGACGTACTACGAGGACGTGCGCGTGCCGGCCGACCACCTGATCGGCCCGCAGGACGGCGGCTGGTGGCTCATCGTGACGCAGCTGAACCACGAGCGCGTCTCCCTCATGACCGTCGGCATGGTGTTGAAGCTCTGGGAGGACGTGGTCGCGTGGGCGAAGGCGACGAAGCTCGCCTCGGGCGAGCGCGTGATCGACCAGGGCTGGGTGCAGCTGAACCTCGCGCGCGTGAAGGCGGGGCTCGAGGTGCTGCGGCTCGTCAACTGGAAGCAGGCATGGGCGCTCACGCAGGGCTCGCTCAACTATGCCGACGCCTCGGTCGTGAAGGTGTTCGGTAGCGAGTTCTACGTGACGGGCTACAAGCTGCTGCTCGAAGTGCTCGGCGCCGCCGGCGCGATCCGCGACGGCAGCCCCGATGCCGTTCTGCGGGGGCGCTGCGAGCGCCTGTATCGTGGCCACGCGCCGATCCTCACCTTCGGCGGCGGCACCAACGAAGTGCAACGCGAGATCATCGCCATGGCCGGCCTCGGCATGCCGAGAGCCCGATGAAGGAAGGCGCCGAAGGCGCCGGACGCCCACCGGAGCACGGTGGCGAAGCCGCCGCGCGTACGGGGGCAGAGGGTGGGTGCGCGTAGCGCACCCACAGATCAAATGGATTTCAACTACTCTCAGGACCAGGACGCGCTGCGCGAGCTGGCGCGGAAGATTCTCACTGATCACTCGACCGACGATCGCTTGAAGGCCTTGCGGGCGGCGGGCGAGTGGTTCGACAAACCGGCGTGGGACGCGCTCGCGAAGGCGAGCCTCCTCGGCATCGCAATTCCGGAGCACCTCGGCGGCTCGGGTCTGGGCTTCGTCGAGCTCTCCATCCTCTGCGAAGAGGTGGGGCGCGCGGTGGCGCAGGTGCCCGTGCTGGCGTCGTGCGTGCTGGGCGCGCTCCCGATCGCGGAGTTCGGTACCGCCGCACAGAAGAAGGCGTGGCTCCCCGGCGTCGCCCAAGGGACGACGGTACTGACGGCCGCGCTCACGGAGGTCGGCAACGACGATCCCGTCCGGCCGACGACGACCGCGACGAAGGACGGGAGCGGCTGGAAGCTCGACGGCGCCAAGGTGTGTGTGCCGGCGGGCGACGTGGCCGCACGCATCCTCGTGCCGGCGACGACCGGGCGCGGCTCGGTCGGCGTGTTCCTCGTCGATCCGAAGGCCCCGGGCGTGACGGTCGAGAGGCAGATCCTCACCAACTGGGAGCCACACGCCAAGCTGACGATGAAGGGCGTCCGCGTCGGCGCCGACGACGTCCTCGGCGACCCGACGACGGGTGAAACGATCGCGCGCTGGATCGCCGAGCGCGCGACGATCGCCTACTGCGCCACGCAGCTCGGTGTCTGCGACAAGGCGCTCCGCATGACGGCGCAGTACACGACCGAGCGGAAGCAGTTCGACCGTGCGATCGCCACGTTCCAGGCCGTGCAACAGCGCGCGGCCGACGCCTTCATCGACCTCGACTGCATCCGCATGGCGACCTGGGAGTCGATCGACAGGCTGGCGAACGGCACACCGGCGACGGAGATGGTCCGCATCGCGAAGTACTGGGCGTCGGACGGGGGACAGCGCATCGCCGTTGCGGCGCAGCATCTCCATGGCGGCATCGGCGTCGACGTGGACTATCCACTGCACCGCTACTTCTGTTGGGCGAAGCACATCGAGCTGACGCTCGGCGCCGCGCCGCTGCAGCTCGCCAGGATCGGCGCGACGATCGCCGCCTAGTCGAGCCGCCGATGGCCAAGCGCGCCGCTCCCACGAGGTTCGAGGGGTTCGAGGACACGGACGGCCGCTTCTTCCGCGCGCTCGCGAAGCACCAGGACCGCGACTGGTTCGCGGCGCACAAGCACGAGTACGAGCAGGGCTGGGTCGTGCCGATGCGGCTTCTCCTCGAGGAGGTGCGCGAGCAGATCGATCCGCTCTTCGCGCACCATGCGCTGGGCGATCCCAAGGTCTTCCGCATCTATCGCGACGTACGCTTCTCGAAGGACAAGTCGCCGTTCAAGACGACCATCGGCGCCTACGTGCCGCTCTCCGGCGTCGGACACGGGCCCGGCGCGCCGGTGCCGCTGTACGTACAGCTCGGCACCCGGACGTTCGTCGGCGCCGGCCACTACATGATGGATCCCGCGCAGCTCGCGCGGTATCGCGCCGCCGTGCTCGACGACACGCAGGGCAAGGCGGTCGCCCGGCTCGTGGCCGCGCTCGACAAGGCGGGCTTCTCGACCGAATCGTTCTCGAGCCTGAAGAAGGTGCCGCGCGGGATCGACCCCGAGCACCCGCGCGCCGACCTGCTACGCCGCAAGAGTCTCGCCGTGGGATTCCCAGCGCTGCCGAAGCGCTTGATCGTCTCTCGCGCCCTGATCGGCTGGCTCGTGAAGCAGACGGAGAAGGCGCGCCCGCTCGTCGAGTGGTTGGCGGACGTGACCGCCTGAAGGATCGAGTCAGCCCGCGATCGCTGCGGAGGCGGCCTGCACGACGTCCATCCGCTCGCCCGTGGGGGACTCCGCGACGACCGGCGCCAGCGCGGTCGTGAAGTCCTTCTGGTGCTTCTCGAGCCCGGGGATGAGGACGATGAGGGGCGCGTTCTCGCGCGCGGCGAGATCGACGATGAACTTCCCGGCGGCGGCCGACTCGGACGCCAGGTCGAGGATCACGACCTGGGCGCCGTTGGCGAGTTCGGTAGCCTGCTTCAGGTTCCACGCAGTGCGAACCAGCATGCCGCCGTGGAGGAGTCCCTCGCGGAGCGGAATCAGAGCCGCGCCGTCGGAGCCCACCATGATGACCTTCGAACCTTGCGATGCGAGCGGCGCGAGCTGGGCGTGGACGCTCTGCGGGTCGATCGGCCGGGCGACGACCTCGAAGCGGCCGAGAGAGAGAGCACGATCGCCGTCCACCACGCAGCTCCAGAGCGGCGTCGCGATCTTCGCCGCGCGCATCGCGGCCGCGGCTTCGAGCGCGCCGGGCGCCGCGAGATTCACGATGCAGCAGTCGGGCGCGAGCTCGCGCACGCGATCGCAGACCTCGGGCCCGGTGGGCAGGCCGTGGGCTTCGACGCCCGGAGCCTCCCAGCCTTCACTCGCGTCGATGATGCCGACCTTGCGGCCGCCGGTGACCTGCGGGGCGACGGGCTTCGGTTCGTACGGCGGCTCAGCCGGTTCGACGTCGGCGGCGACGGCAGGCTCGGGCTCCACGTCGTTCGCCACGGGAGCGAGGACGTCCTTCTCGACGGGATCGCTCGATGCGAACCTGGGCGAGAAGGTCGAGACCGGTTCTTCAGCGGGCTCGCTCGCGACGATCGGGGAGAATGCCGAGAGGTCCTCTTCCACGATCGGGGCGACCACCTCGGGCTCGACCATCGGCGTCGGCACGAAGGTGCCGAGCGGCTTCAGCTCCGACGGCGCCGGCCGCGAGGGCGACTCCTGCACCGGCGCCTCGTGCGCCGCGACTTCTTCGTGCGCCCGGACCTGCTCCTCGAGACTCGCGACCTGCATGCGCAGGCGCGATTCCCGCTCGGCCGACTCGGCCAGGCGCGCGACGGCCTGCGCGTGCTTCATGACGACTTCGTTGTGATCCGACGACAGCTTCTCGATTTGTTTCTGCACCTGCTGCTGCGCGGTCTTCGCTGCGAGAAGCTCGCGCTCGGTCTCGACCATGATGGCGCGCATGCGCTCGATCTCGACCGGGACGGGGCCGCTCTCGCCCGCCTCGCGCTGCTGGCGCATGCGCAAGAGGTCGGCCTCGGACTCGGTCGCGCGCTCGACGGCGCGCGCCAGCTCCTGGCTCATCGTGGCCACGCGCCGCTGCTCGGTCGCGAGCGCTTCACGCACCGACTCGAGCTCGCCGACGGCGCCGCAGCGCGCGTCCTCCTCGGCCTGCAGGATCTCTCGCGTGAGACGCATCGTCTCCTCGCGATCGGCCTGGGCGCGGATCGTCGCGGCGTCGACCTCGACGCGTAGCCGCTGCTCCTGGAGCTTCACCTGCGTGAGCTCGTCCTTGCAGCGCTCCAGCTCCTGCGCGTGCAATTCGGCCTTCTGACGCTCGGATGCCAGCCGCGCCTCGAACGTCGCGCGCTCGGCCGCGTGCGACACCCCACGCGCCTCGAAGTCCGCAATGCGGACGCGGACCGCATCGAGCTCGCGACGCATCACGTCGCGCTGCTCGTAGACCTGGGCGAGCTCGGGCACGAGCGAGCGGGCGATCGACGCGAACGATACGGCGTCGACTGCCTGCGCGGCCGTCATCTGGACGATGCGAACGATCTCCCTCGTCGCTTCGCGCACTGCGGCAAGACCCGCAGCGCTCACGACGTCGCGCGACGACGTGCCGTTCGTCCCGTGCTCTACGACATCGCGCGTATCGGGGGAGTCGCTCACGCCTCCAAGGTAGAAGGTTGACCCGTGAGTGAGAAGGCCGGTCGAAAACGGGTCGTGTCAGTGATTTGACCCTGGGTCGCCGACGGCGTCGCCCACTCGACAATCCCCCGGGGCCGATGCTAGGACCTCGCCCTCGTAGAGTGTGATGAAGCGTCCGCGGTGGGTCGCGGGCGGCCAACCACTCGAAACCCGCGGGGATTCAGTCAGATCGCACCGACTGGCCCCCGTTTGTTTGGAGAAGGTGCCCGTATGCGATTCCCACGTGCGACCACCGTTGTGCTCGCGGCCGTCACGGCCGCTCTGCTGCCCGCCGCGTCCTTCGCAAGCGAGGCGAGCCTCGTCCTACCTCCTCTGGGTGACGGCCGGAGCCTCCTTTTCTGGCTCGGGATCGTCGTGTGCGGGCTCGGCTTCGCGTTCGGCATCGCCCAGTTCACGGCGCTCTCGAACTTACCCGTGCACCGCTCGATGAAGGAGATCTCCGAGCTCATCTACGAGACGTGCAAGACCTACCTCTTCACGCAGATCCGCTTCATCGGAATTCTGTGGGTCTTCATCTCGGCGATCATGGTCGTGTACTTCAAGTTCCTCGCCGTCGATCACCAGGGCGAGCACCTGCCGTGGGTGAAGGTCGTCACGATCCTCGTCTTCAGCCTCGTCGGCATCGCGGGGAGCTGCGGCGTCGCGTGGTTCGGCATCCGCGTGAACACGTTCGCGAACTCGCGGACGGCGTTCGCGGCCCTCAAGGGCAAGCCGTATCCGACGTACGCCATTCCCCTCCAGGCCGGCATGTCGATCGGCATGCTCCTCATCGTGACCGAGCTCGCGATCATGCTCTTCATCCTGCTCGGCGTCCCGCCCGACTACGCCGGGCCCTGCTTCATCGGCTTCGCCATCGGCGAGTCGCTCGGTGCAGCCGCGCTCCGCATCGCCGGCGGCATCTTCACGAAGATCGCCGACATCGGCTCGGACCTGATGAAGATCGTCTTCAACATCAAGGAGGACGACGCGCGGAACCCCGGCGTCATCGCCGACTGCACCGGCGACAACGCGGGCGACTCCGTCGGTCCCTCGGCCGACGGCTTCGAGACCTACGGCGTCACGGGCGTCGCGCTCATCACGTTCATCCTGCTCGCCACGCCCGAAGCCGCCGTGCAGGCACACCTGCTCGTGTGGATCTTCGTGATGCGCCTCGTGATGGTGCTCTCGAGCGGCGGCTCGTACTGGCTGAACGGCATCATCCAGCGCGGCCGCTACGCCGACGCGAACGACATGAACTTCGAGCACCCGCTCACGTTCCTCGTGTGGCTCACGTCGATCGTGTCGATCGCGGCGACGTTCGTGGTCTCGAAGCTCCTCATCGGCGGCCTCGGTGACGGCACGCTGTGGTGGAAGCTCTCGGTCATCATCTCGTGCGGCACGCTCGCGGGCGCGGTGATCCCCGAGGTGGTGAAGATCTTCACCTCGACCGAGTCGGCCCACGTGCGCGAGGTCGTGACGGCGTCGCGCGAGGGCGGCGCGTCGCTCAACATCCTGGCGGGTCTCATCGCGGGCAATTTCTCGGCCTACTGGCTCGGCATGGTGATCCTCGGCCTCATGGGCATCGGCTTCATCATGAGCACGCAGGGCGTGCAGGTGCTCTTCATCACCGGACCGGGCGGCGTGACGCCGGCGCCGGTGTTCGCATTCGGGCTGGTCGCGTTCGGCTTCCTCGGCATGGGCCCGGTGACGATCGCCGTCGACTCGTACGGCCCCGTCACGGACAACGCGCAGTCGGTCTACGAGCTGTCGCTCATCGAGAACATCCCGAACGTCGCCCAGGAGATCCAGCGCGACTTCGGCTTCTCGCCGAACTTCGATCGCGCCAAGCACTACCTCGAGGCGAACGACGGCGCCGGCAACACGTTCAAGGCGACGGCCAAGCCGGTCTTGATCGGGACCGCCGTCGTCGGCGCCACGACCATGATCTTCTCGATCATCATGACGCTGACCGACGGTCTCAAGTCCGGCATGGACAAGCTCTCGCTCATGCACGCGCCGTTTCTGCTGGGCCTCGTTGCCGGCGGTGCGGTCGTGTACTGGTTCACGGGCGGCGCCATCCAGGCCGTGTCGACGGGCGCCTACCGGGCCGTCGAGTTCATCAAGCGCAACATCAAGCTCGAAGGCGTCGAGAAGGCGTCGGTCGAGGACTCGAAGAAGGTCGTCGCCATCTGCACGCAGTACGCGCAGCGCGGCATGTTCAACCTCTTCCTCGCGGTCTTCTTCTCGACGCTGGCGTTCGCGTGCGTCGAGCCGTTCTTCTTCGTCGGCTATCTCATCTCGATCGCGCTCTTCGGCCTCTACCAGGCGCTCTTCATGGCGAACGGCGGCGGCGCGTGGGACAACGCGAAGAAGGTCGTCGAGGTCGATCTCAAGCAGAAGGGCACGCCCCTCCACGCCGCGACCGTCGTCGGGGATACGGTCGGCGATCCGTTCAAGGACACGTCGTCGGTGGCGCTGAATCCGGTCATCAAGTTCACGACGCTCTTTGGCCTCCTCGCCGTCGAGCTCGCGATCTCGATGAACGCAAGCACGAGCCGCGCGTGCGCGGTGGTGTTCTTCCTGTGCTCGACGGTGTTCGTGTACCGGTCGTTCTACGGGATGCGGATCGGCGCCGCGGACTGACCGCGACCCGGCTTCGAATCGGGTCGGAGGCGAGAGCGTGTCCGCGGGTACCACCGCCGCGGTGGTAGTCGCGGTCGGTCCGCGCGTGGTATGCCGTCTCCATGTCCACGCGGCCGACGCCGATCCGCCCGACCCCGCTCGAAAAGACGATCGAGCCCGACCTCGGCACCGGGCTGATCCCCAAAGACCGCTACACCTCCCCCGACTTCGCGCGCCTCGAGTGGGATCGCATGTGGACGCGCGTCTGGCTCTTCGCCGGCCCCGAGGCGGACGTCGCCAAGCCGGGCGACTGGTTCACGTTCGAGATCGGTCCCGAGTCGATCATCGTCGCGCGCGATCGCGCCGGTGCGCTCCACGCGCACTACAACGTGTGCCTGCACCGCGGGAACCGGCTGTGCGAGCCGGGGCGAGGCAGCTCACCGACGTTCAGCTGCCGCTACCACGCGTGGGAGTGGAACCTGGACGGCACGCTCCGCCACGCGACCGACGCGGAGGACTTCGCGCAGGGGTTGCCGCCGGGGCTCCGGCTCGGACCCGTGCGCTGCGAGACCTGGGGCGGATTCGTGTGGGTCACGCTCGATCCCGCGGCGGAGCCGCTCGCGGAGTATCTGGGCGTCATCCCCGAGCACCTGGCGCCGTACAGCTTCGAGGAGCACGTGCTCGTCGACGACGTCACGCTCGAGCTCGACTGCAACTGGAAGACCTGCGTCGACGCCTTCAACGAGGCGTACCACGTCCAGGGGACGCACCCCGAGCTGCTCGAGTACTCCGACGACGTGAACGTGCAGATCGACCTCTACGGAAAACACAGCCGCTTCATCTATCCCGTCGGTACGCCGAGCCCGCGGCTCGGCACGTCGAATCGCATCCCGCGCTGGCTCGGCGACATCATCCTGCGCGGCTCGGGCATCGACCCGGAGACGTTCGAGGGCACCGCCGCCGACGTGAAGCCGGCTGCGATCGCGGCCACGCGCAAGGTCGCCGCCGACCTCGGGATGGATCTCTCGGTGCTGCGCGACGAGCAGATGCTCGACGACTACCACTACACGATCTTTCCGAACGTGACGCTCAACATCCACGGGCGCGGCTTCTGGCTCTTCCGCCACCGCCCGCACCCGACCGATCCGCAGAAGATGCTCTTCGACTTCCAGGACTACATGCGCTGGCCCGAGAGCCTCGGGCCGCGCGAGCGGCCGGCGCACCGCCGCGACGTGCAGGGCGGCACCTCGCTCGGCATCGTGCTCGACCAGGACCTCTACAACCTGCCGCGCGTCCAGGCCGGCATGCGCTCACGTGCGTTCGAGGGCCTCCTCCTCGGTCGCCAGGAGCGTCGCATCCGGCACTTCCACCGCACGCTCGAGAGCTACCTCGACGCGCGCTAGCCCTGCGCCGCGAGCTGCTCGCGCACCGCGACCGCCGGCGTTCCCACGCTGGTGAGCCACAGCTGGTGCACGGCGCGCGTGGCCGCCACGTGCAGCCTCCGGCGCGACGTGGCCGTGTCCGGGTAGCTCGTCGAGCTCGCCTCGACCATCACCACGTAGTCGAACTCGAGGCCCTTCACCTGCTCGACCTCCGTCACCTCGACGCCGGGGGCGAAGGTGAAGTTCTGGTGCTCGACCAGGCGCAGGCGCGGCGTCTCGCTCGTCTGCAGGCCGACGAAGTAGAGCTTCGACAGCTCCGGTGAAGGCGTGAGGATCACGACCGACGCCAGCGGCTCGGCGGCGACCAGCTCCTTCAGTGCGTCGGACAGCCACCCGACGCAGGCGCCGTGGTCGGTGAAGCGGAAGAGCTCGACGACCGGGCCGGAGCGCACCGTCTTGGGCGGCGTCGCGTCCTCCCGCAGATCGCCGAGAAGGCCGACCGCGAAGCTCGCGATCTCGTGCGTGCAGCGGTAGCTCACCTCGAGCGTATTGACCTCGGTGCCGTCGAGCCCGAGCCGGCCGAGGAACTCCGACCACGACCGGAAGCCTCCGTGCTCGACGATCGCCTGCTGGGTGTCGCCGGCGAGCGTGATGCTCTTGCGCTCGTCGAGACACCCGAGCAGCACGCGCACCTCGATCGGTGCGAAGTCCTGCACCTCGTCGACGGCGATGTGCCGGTAGCGTAGCGGCCGCTCGCCGCGCCCGGGCAGCGCGCCCACGCGAAGCTCCCACGCGTAGAGCAGGAGGGCTTCGTCGGCCTCGTCGATCTCCGCCTGCACCGTGTCGTCGCCGGCGAGGTATGCCGTCAGCTCCTCGTGACGCACGCGACACCAGTCCGTCGCGCGCCGGAGCTCCTCGCTGCTGAAGGTGCCCGGTGCTTCGGCGGCGACGACCTCTTCGAGCACCGTCAGGTTCATGAGCGCGCTGCCCCAGTCGTCGATCACCTGGCGCGCCGCCGCTTTTCCCGGCGTGGCATGGACGTGGCGTTCGAGCGCCACCATCAGCACGGGATGGAGCTTCAGGCGGTGCACGACGGCCGGCGTCGTGTCGCGGATCGTGTGAGGCAGACGCGGGAAGAGCCGGCGCACGATGTCGGACGCCCATTCGTGGAACGTGCGCACCTGCACGCGGTTCACTTGCAGCGCCGGGAGGACGTGGCCCACGTAGTCGCGCAGCGCCTGCGAGAAGACGACGAAGAGCGTGTCAGGCGAGTCGATGCGCGGATCGTCGTAGGCGAGGTACGCGATCCGGTGGAGCGCGACGGTGGTCTTCCCGGAGCCGGCCGTTCCGCGGATCACGACGAACCCCGACGATGGCTTGGTGATGAGGTCGAACTGCGTCGGGTCGATGAGCCCGGCGATGTCGGGCAGGTGCTTGTCGGCGCGCCGGCGCAGGCCGCGCCCGCCCGTGCCCAGCGAGCGCGCCGCGATCTCGTCGGCGCCGTGTGCACGCAGGGCCGATCCCTGCCCGCCCGCGAGACGAGCGGGCTCGCGCTCGAGCCGCTGCCAGCCCCCGGCGGCGCCGTCGTCGGTCTGGAAGATCCCCTCGGGCGCGTCGACGCGCCGGAGCTGCCGATCGCGGATCGACACCGTGCGGCGCGCAAGGACCACACCCTCCTTCACGCGTCCGGCGATCTCTTCCTCGTACTCTTCGCCCTGCCGGTAGCGATAGAAGACGCGCGAGATGGGGGCGTTTCGCCAGTCGACGATGGGATAGTCGGGCAACAGGCGCGTCGTCTTCCCGATCAGGATCTCCTGCACGGCGCGGTTCTCGCGGAGGCGCAGGTGGGCGAAGTAGGGCGATGCGGTGTCGACGGCGGCGGCGCGCTCGGCGGTGCGGAGCTGCTTGAGGAGCGCCGAGTGCCGATCGAACTGGTGCACGAGCGCCCCGCGATCCTCCTCCTTCGTGCCGCCGTCGCGGATCGAATCGCGCAGGTGCTCCAGCTCCTTCACGAGCGACGTCTCGGAGGGCGCGTGCTCGGGCGCAGTCGCGTCGAGACGCGCACTCACCTCCGCAAGCAGCCTCAGCTCTTCTTCGACGATTGGGTCTGGCACGATTCGGTGAAAGGTTGGTAGTCTCCACGTCGCGATGGGGAAGCGCAAGCCGTCCGCGCGTACCGAGCGGCGCGCCCGCGCCCACGTTCACGAGGAGCTGGTGCGCGACCTGGAAGAGCTGGCGCGCGTGACCCCGGGCGGTACGCCCACGCGACCGATCGACGTCGAGTCGCCGGCGCAGGTCGAGCCCATCGTCCAGGCGACGGCGTGCCCGCTGTGTGACGGGACCGTCCAGCTGACCGAGCACGCGGTCCGCACGCAGGACGGGGAGCGCTTGCGGGTTGCGCGGGTGCGCTGCACCCAGTGCGGGGTCGATCGCGAGCTCTATTTCCGGCTCGCCTCGCCGCTCCTCAACTGAGCGGCCGGTCGAGTCGCTGCGTCAGCCAGGCGTCGATCGTACGGATCTCCTCGCCGCTGATCGCGTGCGGGATCGGGTACTCGTGGTAAGTGAAATCGGGTGTGCTCGCCTTGAATGCGTCGCGGATCCCGCGACCGCTCGCGACTGGAATCACATCGTCGTGCGCGCCGTGCGCGACGAAGAGTGGCACGCGCGCGATGGCGTCCGGCTGCGCCGTTGCAGGGAAGAGCTCGTCGCTGAACCGGCCTGACAGCACGATGGCGCCGGCGAGCCGCTCGGGGATCGTGCGCAGCAGGCCGAGGGTCATCATCGCGCCCTGGCTGAAGCCGAGGACGTAGAGGCGCGCGGGATCCGTCCCGAGACGCGCCGGCGCGGCCTCGATCCAGCGCACCAGCTCGGCCAGCGTCTCGCGGGCCTGCGCGACGTTCGGAATGATCGTTCCGTCCGCTCGCCACTCGATCTCGAACCACGCGAACCCCATGTGGTAGGGCCGCGGCGCACGCAGGCTCACGACCAGGAAGCGCGGGTCGAGCTCGGGGGCGATCGAGACCAGGTCGTCCTCGTCGGCGCCGATACCGTGGAGCAGGACGAGGAGCGGCGGCTTGCCGGGCGTGCGCTGCCGTGGCGACACGGCGCGCTCGACGAAGGTGGGCCCGGGAGTCCGGTCGCGCATGGCTCGTCCGCCGTCGTCGCACGCGGCGAGCGCCGCCGCCAGCAGCGCCGCTGCGAGGCGCACGCGATCCGCTGCCTAGAACAGGGCCTTCAGGAGCAGGCCAGGGAGCTTCAGCCAGCTCGGGACGGCTTCCATGTCCGCCGCTGCCGGCGCCACCTTGCCGGTCTTCGGGTTGTCGAAGAACCACAGCGGATAGGGCGAAACGGTGAGCGGGCCGCGCACCACGGACTTGTCGACGCCGCCCAGCATGTACGTGTTGTGCACCCAGCCGAGCCCGCTCTGGATGTTCTTCAGGGTGGAGCTCTGGTGTCCACCCCACGGCAGCGTGCCGAAGGCGTAGCAGAGCGCCGGCCAGTGGTTGATCGACACCGTCCCGTAGCGCAGGTCGACCGTCGCCTTGTCGATCGCCGCCGCCGTCGCCGGATCCTTCTCGTGCCTCGGGTGGACCACGATCATGGCGCTGAGCGTGCCCCAGAGGCGGTCGTTCATGAACGACGTGACGGTGCCCAGGAACTCGACCGGATCGGGCGTCCCGACGCTGGTCTCCGAGATGATTCCGCAGAACGGCTCGGTGCGGAAGAGCGGATCGTCCGCGCTCGCATCGAGCCCCCGCACGAGTGCCCACTGCAGCCGCTCTGCCGAGCCCTGTCCGAAGCGCTCGACGTTGCTGTGCCCGGCGAGGAGCTTCTCGTAGCGGTCGAAGGCTCCCGGGTAGTAGGCCTTGCGCGTCGGCGCCTGGGCGAGACCTTGCGCCACCAGGTCGAGGAACTTGTCGCGCTGCGGCCAACCCTTGGCGGTGATCAGCATCTTCGCCGCGTTGCAGTTGAACGAAGCGTTGTTGAAGACCATCGACACGACGTTGCGCGACTGGAACCACAGCTCGGCATCGCTATAGGCGTACGGCACGATCGCGACCGGGCTCACGTTGCCGAGCTCGGACGAGATCGGCACCGTCAACAACGGGTCGTTCGCCGCCATGCGACGATCGCGCTCGGCGCCCGGCGACCCCCACACGATCGCGTCGTGCGTGCGGTCCGAGCCGGTGATGTGCACGTCGTCGATCATCGGGTGGTACGTGATGTACTGCCCGACGTCGGCGCCGCCGTAGACGATGCGCAGGTAACCGCGATCGACGAGCGGCGCGAGCGCGCGCTCGAGGTACGGCCCGACCCACTCGTTCACGGGGTTCATCTTGAGGATGCAGACGAAGCCCTCGATGAACATCTTGGTCGCGACGTCCATCGGCGGAATGCTGGACACGTTTCCGGCCCCGAGGATGAGCGACACGCCGCCCTCGGGGTCCTTGCGCCCGTAGAACTCGGCTTGCGACTCGCGTGCGGCGCGCTCGTCCACGCCGGCGTCCATGAGGACGTGGCCGGCGAAGCCGCCGTACATGACCGAGTCGAGCGTGCTCGACGGAAAGAGCGCGATCTCGATGCGGCCGTCGGGTCGCCGCCGCACGCCGCGCCCGAGGGCGGGCTTCCCGGCCGCCGCGATCTGATCGAGGCTGTCGGCCAGCAGGCGGAACATACGGATGGTGGCCGTCGGCCCCGCGAGCCACTCCTCGGACGGGTCGGCGCCGCGGACGCGCGAGCCCTCCGCGACCCAGGCCGGCGCCTCGGCGAGCAGGCGTGGGATGCACTCGCGCAGGAGCTGCGACTTCGCCGTCGGCGCCAAGCGCGCGAATTCCCGAGCACGTTCCTTCAGAGCCGCGACCGCAGCGTCGATCTCGTTCTGCCGGGTGGGGACGGCGCTCGACGCGCTGGCGCTCATCTGCAGGGATGTACTCGGGGCCTTCATAGTGCGGCGTTCATACACCAGGCCCGGGACGGCAGCCTAGGCCCGTTCGTTGGGATTGCACCTGCGCTAGTCGCGGGCGCAGGCGCGCGGGTTCAGGGGACTTTCGCATCACCGCGCACGTAGACGGGGATGCGATCGAGGGGGACGTCGACCATCATCGTTCGCGGCCCGCGGATCTTCTCGGTCGGCGTCCAGAAGTTCCGCCAGGTGCCGCGCGGGAAGTAGACCTCGCGCTGGCGCTCGCCGATCTTCCACACCGGGGCGACCAGCAGATCGGGCCCGAACATGTACTCGTCCCAGCGATCGCGCAGCTTCTTGTCCCGCCGATCGAGGAACACCATCGGTCGCACGATCGGCATGCCCGTCGCAGCGTCCTTGGCCGCGTCGACGATGTACGGATGCAGCGTTACGCGCAGCTCGGCGTAGGTGCGGTAGATGTCGATCATCTCCTGGTCGTACTGCGGCGTCGTCGGCATGTCCCAGGGCGCGTGCGTGCCCTTGCCCCCGATCTCCATGATGCCGGAGAAGGCGCTGAACTCGATCCAGCGGGCGAACACCTCTCGGTCCTTGAACTCGTAGTAGCCGCCGGTGTCGGAGCCCCAGATGGGGAAGCCCATGAATGCGGCGCGCTGCTGCGAGACGATGGCACTGCGCAGCCCGAGGTCGGTGCCGGGCCCGCTGCCGAAGGTCTCGCTGCCCGGGATGTCGCCACCCCAGAAGATCGACCAGCGCTGCGTCTCGGAATACCCGGGGCGCGAGAAGAGCACGAAGTCGCCGTCGGGATGCGCGGCCGCGAGCGCGTCGTAGTGGATCTTCGCCTGGAGCGTCGGGTAGTCGTTTCGCACCTCGCGGCCCGTGCGGCCGTCCGCCCAGATGTCGGTCGCCTGCGACGGGATGTGCTCCTCGCCGCGATCGAGCTTGATGCCGTCGATGCGATTCGCGGCGATGAATGCCGCGAGCTTGTCGCGAAGCCACGCCTGCGCCGCCGGGTTGGTCACGTCGAGGATGAAGCTCGAGCCGAAGAGATCGGCGCATTGGGGTGTGCCGATCGGCCCGGGCGCGATGAAGCCGAGCATGCTCGCCTCGAGGCCGTTGTCGCCGGGCATTGCGCCGCACGCCCACGCCGAGCTCCAGGTCATGATCCGGTAGCCGCGCGATCGGAGAGCGGCGAGCAGGTGGTCCTGGTTCGGGAGCCGCGCCGGATCCCACGCGAACTGCGCGAAGCCGTACTCGCCCTGCAGCACCGGGCGGTCGAAGAGGTAGACGCCGGGCGTGATGTCGAGCGCGTCGTACATCTGCACGTCCTCGGCGACTTTGGCGTTGACCGGCATGCCGTCGAGCACGGCGGTCTCGCCCGTGGGCAGCTCGTCGCGCCACCGCCAGTGCAGGAATGCCCAGTCGGGCGGCACGAGGGGACGGCCGGTGAGCGCCGTGTACTCGTCCAGGATCGTGCGATGGTCGGGACCGACGAAGACGTGGAAGCCGAGACGCCGGTGCTCGGGCGTCGTCCCCGCCTCGAACCGGAAGCTCACGATCGACTTGTCGCTCTTGGCGACGTCGAACGCGCCGACGGTCGTGCCGTCGACCGAGAGGCCGTAGCCGCGCGAGCTCTGGTAGAAGGGCGTGTAGAGCGAGAAGGTCGGGCGCACGTACATCTCGACCGTCTCGCCGCGCCGGTCGAGCGTGCCCACCTCGGGCGGCTTGATGTCGTCCTCGGTCTGGTCGACCATCCCGTCGGCGATCGGCGGCGAGTCGCGCAGCCGCTCGGTGAGGCCGTAGATCACCTCGCTCTTCGGCGAGCGGAACCGGTCGCCGAGCGCCGCCAGCGTCTCGGGGGTCGGCGGCTCCACGATCACCTCGAGCGCGCGCGGCGTCCGCCAGCGCAGCGTCACCTTGGTCGGCGTGGCCTCGCCCGTCTTGACCCTCAGGATCACGCCGTCGCGCCGCTTCGAGAAGCCGCGCACCCGGCCGAGACGGACCCGATCGCCGCCGGCGCGCTCGAAGAAGACGCCGCCGTCCGAGGCTTCACTCGTGAGCAGCCGGCCGTCGCGATCGCGCACGCGCAGGAGGTAGCGGGAGATCCGGACCTCGGCGACGGCCTCCCTGGTGGCGATGCGGAGGTAGCTCCCCTGGTGCCCGACGCGCACGGCGGCCGTCGACGGACCGGCCGCGAGGCCGGCGAGAAGCGCCGAAGTTGACGCGATTCGGACAAACGACGTAGTTCGACCCCACATGACCTTCGATCCTCGCGATTCGAGCTTCTACGACGAGGCCGCCGTGGATGCCGAGCTCGTCCGCGTCTACGACATCTGTCACGGCTGCCGGATGTGCTTCAACTATTGCCCTTCGTTTCCGGCGCTCTTCGACGCGGTCGACGCGCATGAGGAACGAGGCGAGGGAGAGGTGAAGGCTCTCTCGCCGGCCGAGAAGTGGAAGGTCGTAGACCTGTGCTACCAGTGCAAGCTCTGTTACGTGAAGTGCCCCTACATTCCGCCGCACGAGCTGAACGTCGACTTCCCCCGACTCATGCTGCGGGCCAAGGCGACGCGGGCGCGCCGCGAGGGCGTCACGCGGCAGGACAAGGCGCTCGGAGATCCGGACCGGATCGCGAAGGTGTCGACGGGGGTCGCGGCCTCCGTCGTCAACTGGGCCAACGGCAAGAAGGGGCTCCGCGTGCTCGTGGAAAAGGCGATCGGGATCCATCGGGATCGCGTGCTACCCCCGTTCGCCGGCGAGACGTTCGAGCGTTGGTTCGGGAAGACGCGCAACGGCGCCACGGGGGAGCGCCGCGTCGCGCTCTTCGAGACCTGCTCGATCAACTACAACTATCCTCACATCGGCGCCGCGACCGTGCAGGTGCTCGAGCACAACGGCTTCCGCGTCCTGCGCCCGCCCCAGCGCTGCTGCGGCATGCCGGCGCTCGACGGAGGCGACATCCCGGGAGCGATCGCGATGGCGCGCGCGAACGTGGCCTCGCTGCTCCCCCTCGTAGAGCAGGGCGTGCCCGTCGTCGTCCTCGGGCCCACCTGCGGCTACACCGCGAAGCAGGAGTGGCCCGCGCTCGTCGGCACCGACGACGCCCGCCGCGTCGCCGCGAACGTGCTCGACGCCGGAGAGTTCCTCGCGCGGGAGCACGCGGCCGGCCGGTTGAACCGGACCTTCACGACGCCGCAGGGTAAGCTCGGCTACCACGTGCCCTGCCACTTGCGCGCGCAGAACATCGGGGCGCCTTTCAGTGCGCTCCTGGAGCTGATTCCCGACACGCACGTCGAGGCCATCGAGCGCTGCTCGGCGTTCGACGGCACGTGGGGAATGAAGACCGAGTACTACGAGCTGTCGCGGAAGTACGCGAAGAAGCTCTGCCGCGCGCTCGAGGACAGCGAAGCCGTTCGTCTCGTCTCGGACTGCCCGCTCGCGGGACTGAACGTCACCGAGGAGCTCGGCGTCACGCCGGCGCACCCGATGGAAGTCCTGCGCGACGCCTATGGTCTCGCGCCCGCGCTCCCGGCCGTCGAGAACGTCTGGCCGGGTGGATCGCTCGCCGGTTGCGGGCGCGCATCCTGCGCCGGCGGCTTTTGCCACCCGAAGCCGCCGGAGTGACGTGCGTCACCCGGCGGCCCCTGCAGCATCGTCAGGCCGACGGCCTGGACGCGTCGGCGATCTCGACGTTGACCTTCTTCGATACGGGCTTCGGGATCGGTACGGCGATCTCGAGCACGCCGTTCGTGTACTTGGCGACGATCTTCTCGGCATCGACGCCGTCGGGCACGCGAATCCGGCGCTCGAAGCTGCCGTAGCACACTTCCCGGTACGCCGCGTCCTTGTGCTCCGTCTTCCGCTCGCCGCGGATCGTCAGCACGTCGTCCTCGACCGAGATGTCGACGGCCTTGGGGTCGACGCCGGGCAGATCCGCCCGCACGTGCAGGGTCTCGTCCTTGACGAACGTCTCGACCCGCGGCGCCCAGTCGGCCACCCTCTCGAGCGCGCGGGTCCCGAACACGTTCTCGAAGAGCCCCTCGATCTCGCGGTGAAGGCTCCCGAAGTCCCGAAGAACCGAGCGAGAAACTAGTCCGTTCATTGCGATGTCCTCCTTGCGATTTGAGTCTTGCGCGGGTCGTCGCCCGCACGGCGATGGGTAAGCACCGCACCATGGGCTGTAAAGGTGTCGGGCGCCTGACGCGCGCCGTGACGAATGCGCGGGCGCGCCTTGACTCCCACGCCCTCACGACACAACTTGAGTCGTCGCACCCCGGGGTGTCGACGACGACATGCGCCGAGTGGACAAACCGTGGGGCTACGAGCTGATCTGGGCCGAGACGCCCAGGTACGTCGGCAAGATCCTCCACATCACCGCCGGGCATCGACTCTCGCGGCAGCTCCATGAGCGCAAGGACGAGACCTTCCTGGTCCAGGCAGGTGAGATGGATCTCGAGGTCGGGACGGGCGCCGACCGCCGCACGACGCGCATGCGCCCGCTCGATTCCTTCCATTGCCCGCCGGGTACTGTCCACCGCATGGTGGCGGTGACCGACGTCGACGTCGTGGAAGTGTCGACACCCGAGCTCGACGACGTCGTGCGGCTCGAGGACTCGTACGGCCGCGAAGGCACCCGGAAACCGTAGAAGGGAACGACGGGGCGCGCTCGCGCACGGACGGGACCAAGGTCCCACGCGCTGGCCTCGCCCGCAGGCGTACCCAGTCTGTCGCGCCAGCTTCGCTGGCCGCGACACGTCGGTCGCGCGTGCCACCGGCGCAAGACTCTCGCGTCCTCCCCCGACCCAAGACGGAGTCTTGGGTCGGCATCTACTTTCCGTCGAAGCGCGGCGGCCGCTTCTCGCGGCCTGACGCGAAGCCCTCGACGAGATCCTCGGAGACGAACCCCACGGCCGCGTTCATGGCCTCGTAGCGAAGCGCATCGTCGAGACCGCGCTTCGACCACTGATCGATCGTGCGCTTGGTCGCCTGCACCGCGAGCGGCGCGTTGGCCGCGATCTCGCCGGCGAGCTTGCGCGCCTCGGCGAAGAGATCGGCCTCCGGATACACCTCCTGGAGGAGCCCGAGCTGCTGCGCCTTGGCCGCGTCGAAGCGCCGCCCCGTGAGCGTCATCCACTTCGCCCACGCGGGGCCCACCTCCTCGGCGAGCCGCATGTCGAGACCGCAATCGATCGCGACGCCGATGCGGACCTCGGGACAGCCGAAGATCGTGCCCTCGGCCGCGACGCGGATGTCGGCGAGCATCGCGATCTCGAACCCCGCGCCCAGGCAGTAGCCGTGCAGCGCGACGACGATCGGCTGCGGCATCTCCTCGATGAAGCGCGTGCGCCGGTGCGAGCCGCGGTAGCGGTGGTAGTAGTTCATGACCTTCTCGGCCGGCGAGCGGCCGACGATGCGATCGCGGACGTCGGGCTTGAGGTCGATCCCCGCCGAGAAGGCCCGGCCGTTGCCGCGCAAGACGACGGCGCGGACTTCGCGGTTCGCGGCGACCTCTTCCATGCGCCGGAAGAGCGCCATCCCCATCTCCCAGCTCCACGCGTTCAGGCGATCGGGTCGGTTGAGCGCGACGGTCGCGACCCCGTCGTCGATCTCGAGCGTCACCGCGTCGGCGAAGTCGTCGGCCATGGATCCTCCTCGCCGACGCGGTGTACGCTCGGGTCGTTCGCGCGGTCAAGCCAGTGCGGCGTCGCGGACGATGACGGGCGAGGCGCTCTGCCGCGAGCGTCAACCACCGTCGAAGCCCTCGACGGCGAAGGTGGGTGGCGCACCCGGGACGCCCTTCAGCTCGACGGCGGGCATGGCGCGCAGGCGGAAGCGCGCGTCGCAGGTGTCCCGGACGGCTTCGGTGACCAGGATGTCGACGTCGTGCACGCGCGTCAGGCGCTCGACACGCGCCGCGAGGTTCACCGTGCGACCGATCACGCCGTATTCCATGAGCGCCGAGTTGCCGAGCACGCCCGCCACGACCGGACCGCGATGGATGCCGAAGCACATCGCGAGGCTCGGGAGGCCGTCGGCCTGCGTGCGACGGTTGTAGTCGGTGAGGGCGTCGCGCATCGCGAGTGCCGCGTGGAGCGCGTCGTTGGTCTGCCAGGGATTCGGCTCGAGCGCGCCGAAGAGAGCGAGAAAGCCGTCGCCGAGGAACTTCCCCAGGTGCCCGCGGTGCTCGGCGACGACCCGGCCCATGACCTGGAAGTAGCCGTTCAGGAGCGCCACGAGGCGACCCGGATCCAACTGCTCCGCCAGCGCCGTGAATCCCTTCAGGTCGGCGAACAGAACGGTGACCTCCTTGATCTCGGACCGCGTCGAGACGCCGCGCCGTTCGATGATGCCCTCGATCACGTCCAGCGGCGCGAAACGCGCGAAGGCGTTCTGCAGGCGTTCGAGCTCCCGCGCCGCGTCCTCCAGCCGGTTCTCGATCGCCGTCGCTCGCGCGCGGGAGCGCCATGCGAGCCAGCCGAGCGCCGCCGCGAGCGCGACGAGGGCGATCGTCAGCACGTTTCGAGGAGGATGCTCAGCCGGCAGACGCCGTTGGCGAGCGACGCGATCCCGACCGCCTCGATGAGCTCGTCGCGCGTCAACTGCTGGCTGAGCTCGCGCGTCCGTCGCTGGATCACGGGCACCTGATACCGGACCGTCTCGCGGGCGAACGGGACGAGGAGCGCCTCGCGCCGATCGAGCTTGGGCGAGCCCAGGTTCGTCAGAACCTCGGCGACGTCGGCGGGGCCGAGCCCCGCCTGGGCGAGCTCCGCGCTGGCTTCGCGCTCGGAGTACGCGCAGCCGAGCGCCTTGCCGATGACGGCCAGCATCAAGAGCTTGGTGCGCCGCGGGAGCACCGGCGACGCCAGCGCCTCGTCGATGGCGGTGCGAAGGACGCGGGCTGCGGGCGAGCCGTCGAGCGCGGCGACGACGTCGGCGCACGGCCCGACGTTCGGCGGCAGCGGCTCGGGCTGCATGAGCTTACCGCGGATCCGGCGGGCGACGAGCGGTCGCAAGAGGCGCATCGCCACGCGCTCGACGGGCGTGAAGCCGGGCGGGAAGGCGAGCAGCGTCGCGATGCGGTTCGCACACACGTTGGTCGCGGCACAGTAGGCGATCTCGGCGATCACCGGCTTGGAGTATCCCGCTTCGCGGAGCCGGGCGTAGTCGGGCGCACTCAGGCGCGGATTCGCGTGCGAGATCCGGCGCGCGAAGTCGAGCGCCAGGTGATCGCCCGGCGACACGTCGGCCAGGTTGAGGTCGCGCTCCAGCTGCTGGACGCGGGCCGCGTCGTAGCCGAGGACCCGCAGCAGGACGCGCGTGACGCCGTAGCAGTAGCGGCACGAGTTGTCCTGGCTGACGACGAGACCGATCATCTCCCACAGGTCCAGCGGCATGTGCGCGATGGATTTGCTGGAGAGCCTCGGGAACTCGCGTGCCACCCATGGAACGGTGGCGAGCCGTGCCGACCAGGCCGGGAGCACACCGTGCAGCGCCCGGCGGATGTCGGCGGCGAGCTCGGGCGGCATGGGCGTTGGCTCGAGCCAGCATTCGCCCCACTCGATGTTCGCGATCGAGTCCGACATCGTCCGCCTTGACGATCGTGCACCGTACGCTGTACCGCCGCAACATGACCGCTTCGGAGCCCGCCCCCCGTCTCGCGTTCGTCCACGAAGGCGACGTCCCGTGGCAGGAGATCATCGCGCAGCGCCACGGCGAGCGGCGCGTCTCGGTCCACGAGAAATTCCTCGAGTGGACCGAACGCCGCATGGTGGTCCTCGGCCGCTACGATCCCGGGGTCGTGATCGAGCGCCACGGCCACAAGAGCGACCATCTGGTCTACGTCCTCGAGGGTGATCTCACGATCGGCGACCGCCACTGCCCCGCGGGCATGCTCGTCGTGCTCGAGGTCGGGGCCACCTTCGGGCCCCTCATCGCCGGCCCGCGCGGCGCGCTCCTGTTCGAGACCTGGGCCGGCGACCCGGCACCGGTGCCGGCCGACAAGGAGGAGTACCACGCGCTCCTGCGCGCGCGCGCCATCGAGCGACTGCCGTTGCCGAAGATCGTACGCCCGCCGACGGCGCCGCGCCGTCCCGGGGACGACGAGCCGACGTACGGTTGATTGACCGCGCCGCGCGCGCGGTGCGAGAGTCGAGCGATGCCCGTTCCCGAGCCGCCACCACTCGGCACCGCCATGCTCCCGCCCGGGACGTTCGCCGGTGAGGTCGTCGCGGTGACGGGCGGCGGGACGGGCCTCGGTAAGGCGATCGCGGTCGAGTTCGCCCGGGTGGGGGCCGCGGTCGCGATCGTGAGCCGCGGCGCCGATCACCGAGCACGCGGCGTCGCGGCCGTGGAGGCCGCCGGCGGTCGCGCCATCGGCGTCGAGATGGACGTGCGAGAACCCGACCAGGTCGCGCGCGCCTTCGACGTGATCGAAGGACAGCTCGGGCCCGTCGGCACCCTGGTGAACAACGCCGCCGGGAACTTTCCCGTGGCCGCCGAGGAGCTGTCGCCGAACGGATGGAAGTCGGTGACCGACATCGTTCTCAACGGCACGTTCATCTGCTCGCGCGAGTTCGCGCTGCGGCGGATCGCGGCCTCGGCGCCCGGCGCCATCCTCAACATCGGCGCGACGTACGCCTGGACGGGCGGCCCCGGCGCCGTGCACTCGGCGGCCGCGAAGGCCGGCGTCGTCAACATGACGCTGACGCTCGCCGTCGAGTGGGCGCCATACGGCATCCGCGTGAACTGCCTGTGTCCGGGGCTCTTCCCGCACGAGGACATGCCCGCGCACATGACGGCGAACCGTCCCGAGGGCTACGCCGAAGCGGGCAAGACGATCCCTGCCGGGCGCGTCGGCCGGCCGCACGAGCTCGGCTGGGCCGCGACGTATCTCTGCTCGCCGTTCGCGACCTATCTCACGGGACACACCCTGGTCCTCGACGGCGCGAACTGGCAGCGGCGGGGGCTCAAGATGCCGGTCGTCGTCCCGGTGAAGGACCAGGTCCCGCGCCGTCCACCGAAGACGCGGTAGCCTCTCGCGTCAGCGCGGGCGGATTGCTTCGTTACGGAGGCCGTGGTCGGCGAGGACGAGGGCCGCCATCGCCTCGACCATCGGTACCGCGCGAGGGAGCACGCAGGGATCATGGCGGCCGCGGCCGGTGATCGTCGTGTCCTCGTGGCCGGCGGACACGGTCTTCTGCTCGCGCATGACCGTGGCCGTAGGCTTGAAGGCGACGCGGAAGTACACCGTCTCGCCGTTCGTGATGCCGCCCTGGAGGCCGCCGCTGCGATTCGTGCGCGTACGGACGCGATCGCCCTCCATGTAGAACTCGTCGTTGTGCTCCAGGCCGGTGAGGTTCGTTCCCGCGAACCCCGAGCCGATCTCGAACCCCTTGCTCGCCGGCAGCGACAGCATCGCCTTCGCGAGGTCGGCCTCGAGGCGATCGAACACGGGCTCGCCCCAGCCGGGTGGACAGCCGCGGATCGCGCACGTCACGAGGCCGCCGAGCGAGTTGCCGTCCTTGCGCGCCTGCTCGACGGCCGCGATCATCTTCTTGGCGACGGCCGCGTCGGGACAGCGGATCGGCGTCGCGTCGACGGCCGCGCGCGTGACCGTCTCGACGTCGCTTTCGGCGACGAGCGTGTGGACCTTCGAGACCCACGCGACGATCTCGACGTTCCACCGCACCGCCAGGAGCTTCCGCGCGATCGCGCCGGCCGCGACGCGCCCGGCCGTCTCACGCGCGCTCGTGCGACCTCCTCCTCGCCAGTCGCGGATGCCGTACTTCGCATCGTAGGTGTAGTCGGCGTGGCTCGGGCGATACTTCTTCTGCACCTCGCTGTAGTCGCCCGAGCGCATGTCCTCGTTCGGGATCTCCAGGCTGATCGGCGTGCCGAGCGTCGTGCCGTCGAGGATGCCGGAGAGGATGCGGACGGTGTCGGACTCCTTGCGCTGGGTCGTGATGTGGCTCTGGCCCGGCGCACGCCGGTCGAGGTCGACCTGGATCTCGGTCGCCGTGATGGGCACGAGGGATGGGCAGCCGTCGATGACGGCGCCGATCGCACCGCCGTGCGACTCGCCCCATGTCGTCACCCGGAAGAGATGTCCGAACGTGTTGCCCACTGCGGGTCAGTTTAGCCCGCGATCTCCCGAGCTACCAGCGGCGGACGCGGCGGTGCGCCGCGCTCAGGCCCCGCGCAGGTCGGCGAGCAGCTCGCGGATGCGGCCGTCGCGATCGGGGCTCGTGCCGGTCGCGTAGAACGCGAGACGCGAGATGCCGCGGAAGCGCTCGCGGATCTTCGGCACGATCTCGTCCCATCGGCCGACGGCGGCGAACGTGCGCACGATGTCCTCGGGCACGGCGGCGATCATCTCGCCCCACTTCCCCTCGCGCGAAAGGTGGTTCAGCTTCTCACCCAGGTCCTGCCAGCCATGCAGCGCGAGCACGCCGCGATAGGCCGGCGTCGAGCCGTAGAACGAGATCTGCGTGCGCACCATCTGCACCTGCGCGGCCACCGCCTCATCGTCGGGGCCCGTCGCGAGGAAGCCGCCGCCCGAGAGCTCGATCTCGTCGAGCGATCGACCGGTCTTCGCCGCGCCCGCGTTGATGTTGGGCAGGATCACCTCGTCGAGGTAGCGGCGCGTGCAGAAGCCGTGCAGGCGCGCGCCGTCGCACAGCTCGCCCACCAGCCGGCACATCGCCGGATTTACCGCCGACACCTGCACCGGGATGTGCGGGTGCGCGAGCGGCCCCGGATTGAAGAACGGCGTCATGTACGTGTAGCGGTAGTGCGTGCCGACGAACGCGGGCTTCGTCCCGTTCTGCCACGAGTCCCAGATCGCGCGCAGCGTGAGGATGTACTCGCGCATGCGCGGCACCGGCGCCGACCACGGCACCGAGAAGCGATCCTCGTTGTGCTTGCGCACCTGGCTGCCGAGGCCGAGCACGAAGCGTCCGTTCGAGTAGCGCTGGAGGTCCCATGCGATCTGCGCGGTCACCATCGGTGCGCGCGGGAACGCGATCGCGACGCCGGTCGACAGCTGCAGACGCGTCGAGTGCTCCGCGGCGACGAGCAGCGGGAAAAATGGGTCGCGGTTGATCTCCGGTGAGACGATTCCGTCGAAGCCAATTGACTCGATGTGGCGGACCGCCTCGGGAATGCGCGCGATGTCGTCGTAGGGGAAGCCCGTCTCGATCACGATGGAGTGAGGCATCGCCGTCAGTGAATATCGGACGAAAGTCGGACGTCAACGGCCCGTGTGGGCCTCGGCGGCGGGATCCGGCGCGAGCCGGCGATCGCTCACGCGGCGTGAAGCGGGCTACGGTCGTTCCCGCCGCGCGTGGAGCAGCAGCTCGGCTGCGCCGCGGCTGCCGCGCACCGGCGAGCGCGCGTGCGCACGGACGCGCCACCCGGCGCCCTCGACGCCCCCGATCGCGTGATGGAGCGCGCGCGCGAGTGAGGCCTGATCGTCGGGCGCGGCGGGCAGCCGCAGCTCGAACATCGGCTTCACGAGCGCGACGAGATCGGCGTCGCGAGCGAGAGAGATGCCTCCGAGCTGTCCGATCGCGGCGGCAACCGAGACGTACGACAGGTCCATCGTGACGACGCCGACCGCGTCGGGTACCAGCGTGCGATCCAGCATCGCGAGGTTCGTCGCTTCGAGGTTCACGACCCGCGGATCCTGTCGCAGCGATCCCAGGAGTTGCCCGTGCCCCGCGTCGACCGCATAGACGCGCTGCGCGCCCGCGCCCAGGAGGACGCGTGTGAAGCCGCCGGCGGCCGCTCCGAGGTCGAGCGCGACACGGCCTGCGATGCGGGCGTCGAACGAGGCGAGCGCCGCGCGGAGCTTCGCTTCACCGCGCAGCGGCGCCGCCGGGCGGATGACGATCGCGGCATCGATCCGCACGAGCGAGCGCGGATTCGTCACGATCCGACCGTCGACCAGGACTTGGCCGGAAACGATCGCCGCGACCGGATCGCTGAGGTCCGGTCGAACCTGGCGCAGATGCTTCTCCAACTCACGGCGTGCGGCACGCCTTCGCGCTCCCATGATCTCCTCCGTCCTGCGGCCGTTGGTCGCAGGACGGGCGGGAGGACCTCGCGGGAGAGCGGAGGTGCCGCTGTTGGATCAGCGTCAGCCGAAGCCCGTCATCGGAGCGACCATCGCACGACGGGAGGGCGAGCGGCCAGGGGGCGCTACCAGCCCGGGGGCGGGGCGCCGAGCCAGGCGATGCCGAGGAGCGAGTCGCCCCGCTCGCGATCGACGGTGCGGAACAATTCCCACTCTTCCGGCGTGGCATCGATGTCGATCACGGGGTAGCCGATGGGCCGGCCGCGGCCGACGCACACGAAGGTCTCGGGCTCGAATCGCCGCACGCAGTAGGCCTCGGCGATCGCGCGGCCGACCTCCTGCTGCCAGGGCGTCGGGACGCTGCCCGGCCTCGGTACGCCGCCCGGCATGGTGGGGATGCGGCGAAAGCTCGCGGGATGCGCCGTGCGCCCGCAGGCCAGGCGAGGGGCGTCGGGCCCCGCTTCCATCCCCAAGCGGCTCAGCTCGACGAGAAGGCCGCGTCGCCGGAAGTCGGCCGCGACGCACGCGAGCCCACCCAGGTGCACGACCTGGGGGCCCAGGCGCGGAAGGTCCATCCGCCGGACCGACGACAGGGCGAAGGCGACGAGATCACCGTCGTGGAAGGCGAGGGAGACGGCCGCGAGGTGGCGCATCGACTCGCGGAGGTACTCGGCGTCTGCCTCGCGATAGCTCCGCGCAAAGAGCGCCAGGATCATGTTCTCCTGCGCAGGAGACAGCGTGGCCGTCGGCTGCAGGTCGAACTGGAGGTCACTCCACGGCCCTGCCGTCACGCCCGGATTGTCGCGACCGCCTCCACCCCTGGCAACCGCCGCTGCTTGTGGTCTCCCCGGCCGGTGCTGGTAGGACTCGGGCCACCCGATGACGAGCGGGGACCTCATCGCGCTCTCGGCGACGCTCGAGCGGTGGCTCACGCCCGCGGCTGGGGCTGGGCTGATGGTGCTGGCCGCGCACGCCCTCCTCGGCGCGCGCCCGCGGCAGGACGACAGCTCCCGGTTGGATGCGCCGCTCGCGCCGCGAACCGAATATCTCATGCTCGCCGGCATTCTCGTCGTCGCGACGCTCGTCCGCGTCGTCGGCTGGGACGGTGACGCGACGCCGGCGTTCTGGTTTTCCGAGGCCCCGACGCTCCACGTCGGGCGGATGCTCGAGCAGCACACGGCGTGGAGCACGATCGTCCGCCAGCTCGGCGCGACGCAGGCCCCCGCCGCGCACGACTCGGCGATCCTGCTTCCCGTACTGATCGGCCTCCAGTCCCGGCTCGGCGCGCGCTTCGGCCTTCCGGCGTTGGCGGGTGCGGTGTTCGGGATCCCCGCCGTCGCGCTCGCCTGGGCGCTCGGCCGCCGCGTCCGCTCTCCCGTGTTCGGGCTCCTCTTCGCCGCCTTCGTCGCCGTCTCGCCGATGCAGATCATGTGGTCGCGCCTCGGCTCGCACTACAGCGGCGCCGTGGCGCACGTGCTCCTCGTGATGCTCGTTGGGTGGATCGCGGCCGAACGACGGAGCGTGCTGCTCGCGTTCGCGACCGGCGTCCTCGCGTGGGCGAGCGTGTATCACTATTACGCCGCCCGGGTGGCGATTCCGCTCGCACTCGCCGCGCTGGTTGCGGGCGTGCCGAGGGGCACGAGCCTCGGGCGGCGCCTCGGGCTGGTGCTCGCGTGCGTCGCGGCCTTCGGCGCCATCGGCTACGCGGTCGAGCGCGGCAACCTCGTGCGGGGCCTGTGGCCCACCTACGCGGGATACGTCGGCAACAAGGGCGAGCGGAACCTCGTCGAGTTCGTCACGCGCAACGCGGCGTCGATCGGCGTCGAGAGCCGCTCGACGCTCGAGCGGTACTTCTTCACGCGCCGGACGGGGTGGGGCTCGAGCACCACGAGATTCGGGATGCAGGACGGCGGGCTCACGCTGCTGCCGACGGCCTTCCTGGGGGTGCTGGGCCTCCTCGCCGTCTGCCGTCGCTTTCGGACGCAGTGGCTCTGGCTCGCCCTCGGGATCGCCGGCTTCGCCCTGTCGGCGTTGAGCGTCATGACCTCCCGGCGCGCGATCGTCTTCGATCTCGCGTGGTGCGCGTTCGCCGCACACGGGGTGCTGGCGTTGGTCGATTGGCTGGGACGGAGCTGGTCGCGGCGCGTGCGCACCGCCGTCGCCACCACCATCGTCTTGGCGATAGGCCTCTGGGCAACGACGGCGGTGTTCGCGCTGAGCGCCGCCCTGCCCGCGAAGAGCGGCCAGCACATCCCGTTCGCCGAGGGGGGGTTCGGCGACGGCATCACGTGCATCAGGTGCCTCGAAGCAGGACGCGCGTGGCGGCGTGAGATCGCCGACGGCGCGTTCGTCGTGCTGTTCGACAACGACGCAGATCGCGAGAACCGCACCAGCCCTGGCGGGCTCGCGACCTACGGCAAGATCGCGGCGCTCGGCGCGCATGCGCCGCGGCGCTTCGTCGGATTCTACTCGCTCATGGGCAACTTCGACGTCGAGCCGCCGACGCCGGGGCGCATGTTCGACAGCCACGCGACGACCTTCGCCGGCCACCTCGCCCACCGCGTCGAGCACACGAGGGCGACGTACCTCGTCTGGCATTTCGAGCGCCCGACGCCCTGGGAGCGGTGGCTCGCCGAGCGACTGGCGCGGGCTGGCGGAACGCTCGAGTCGTTTCCGACCGCGCTCGGCCCGGACGGCGGGATCCGTGTCGTGACCCCGTGGCGTCGCCGCGCCGAAGCACTGGCGGTGATCCAGGATCTCGCCGTCGGCTTCGATCCACGCGAAGACTCGCGGTGCGTGACCCTGTCCACCCGGCCGACGGCGAGGACGATCGCTCCGATCTTCCTCGTCACCGCCGCGGCCGATGCCGGTTTGACCGGACCGCCGCAGTGGCTGGTCGCCAGCTGGAACCAGGCCGCCTTCGGCGCAGCGCGAATCGACGGGATGGCGGCGACGGCGGTCGGCGGCGCCGTCTCCACGTTCCCGGACGGGCATGCCGTCGTCGAGTTGCTCGGAACGAACGGCGTGCAGCGCACCGTCGAGCTTCCGTCCGGACGCACCGGCGAGGTCCTGCCCGGTAGGGCGATCCATCTTGGCCTCGATTGCGCCGCACGCATCGGCGACGCCTGGTGGATCGTCGAGCCGTTCACCGGACGCGTCGCCTCGACCGATCCCGGGGCCGCGGCGATCCCGCCCGGCGCGTGGATGGGGATCGCGCGCGGGACGCGGGGCGAGGTGGTGCTGGCGAGCGCGGAGCAGCAGGTCCTCGTCTTCGATCCGGCCGCGCGGCGCGAGGTCGCGCGCTTCGACGCCCGCGTCCCACCCACGGTGCGCGAGACGACCGACGAGTGCACGCCGATCGCCGCCGGATCGACCTGGATCGCGACCGTCAATCTGCGCACGGGCGTCGCGAGCTTCTACGACTACGGCGGCAGGTCGCTCGGCACGAAGCGCGTCGACCGCATGGGGACGAGCGAGCTGCTCCTGACGACGATCGGCGGCGCCGGGCGCTACCTCGCCGTCGCCGCCGCCGGTCTCCTGCGGACGTTCGAGATCGTCGTCGATCCGTCGTGCGGCGCCGGGCGCTGACTACGATCGCCCGACGAGACGCTCCCAGAGGTCGAGTAGAACGCCGCCGCGCCGGCGCCGGAGCCGATCGAGCTCGTCGCGCGCGAGCTGCACGGTGCCCTGGTCGTTCGGGTAGCGGCGCAGAATCCATTCGAGACGCGCGCGCGCACGTGCGACGTGCCCCATGCGCAGATCGCACACGGCGACGTGCCATTGCGCGCCCGCGGTCCAGCGACCCTTCGGGAAGCGGCCGATGAGACGCTTGAACTCGCGCTGGGCGCGCATCCACTTGCTCTCGCGGAAGAACGACGCGGCGTAGAAGAACATCGCGTCCTCGGCCTTGCCGGGATACTCCCGCATGAGCTTGCGGAAGTAGGGGCGCGCGCCCGGGTAGTCCTTGCGATCGTAGCGGGCCATGCCATCGGTCCACAGGACGTTCGGATCCGTGATGCCCGCCAGCGATGACACGTCTTCCGCCCGCAGCTCGCCCGTCACCACGGCGGGGCTGTTCTTCCATCGCCAGAGCCGCGCCGGCTCGGGTTGCGGCAGATACGTGAGCAGCCCGTAGTCGCCCACGAGCTCCCAGCCCGGATCGAGCGGCGTCTCGAACAAGGTGAGACGGAAGCCGTCGCGGTGCGCGCCGTAGTGCACGTAGCCGGAGAGCCCGGTGACGAGCAGCGTCCCGGCGGGGAACGACGGCTGCTGGTCGCGGAGCCACGCCTCGCAGTCCTTTGCGCCGTAGATCCCTTCCGGGTTCGCCACCTCGGTGCGGACCTCCTCGGGATCGAGAACGAGCATGCGCAGCCAATAGCCGACGGTGGTGTCGGCGACGATCTTCGGCGGCGCGGCGCGCTCGATGGCGTGGACGACGCGGAAGAGCGCCTCCCGATAGACGCGACCCGGCCCGGTCGCGTTCGCGGCGCCGACGAGGTTGAGGGCGACGAGCGGGACGAAGATCGCCGTCACGCCGACCGGGCGGTCATCGCGCGTGCGATCGAGGAGGAGCTTCGCCACGTGCGTCGCCATCGGGAACGAGAGCGGTGCGAGGTACCGGAAGATGCGCGGCACCGTGTAGTACGCGTCGAGCGAGAAGCCGTTCGGGAAGAACTCGAGCAGCAGGAAGAAGCTGCCGTAGAACCCGGCGAGGAGGGCGTCCAAGCGGTCGAACCGGCCGGACGCCCGGCTGAGCGCCTTGGTCGCGAGCAGGACGACGAGCAGGTAGGGCACGATCCCGAAGAGCGTCGTCCCGAACTCCGAGCCGACGAACAGCATGCGCGGATAGTGGGCGAGCTCCCGTCCAAGGTCGCCCATGGCCACGGGGTAGTTGGCCGCGTGGCTCTCGATGAACGGGATCGGCGTGCCGAGCGTCCACCACCAGTACGCGCACGTCGCGCCGTGGACGACGACGCTCGCGATGGCGAACGCGACCGCGCCACGCCAGCGCCGTCCCGCCGCGTAGTAGAGCGCAAGGCCAGGCAGCGCGTAGACGGCCCACAGCTTCACGTAGAACCCGAGCCACAGGCACAGGGCGACGAGGACGCCCTGCAGCACCGGACGATGTTCGAGGCGCACGAGCAGCACGAAGCCGAGCGCGAGCGTCCAGGCGAGGTAGAGGTCGTTCGTACGCACGGTGCCCAGGACCACCTCGAACGGCGCCGTCGCGACGGCAAGCCCGGCGACGAACGCACGCCCGCTGCCGTAGCCGGGCACGAGCAACGCGTAGGCGAGGATGCCGAAGGTGGACGACAGGATCCACGTCGGCAGGAGGATCGTCGTCTCCGAGAGGCCGAAGAGGTACGCGAAGAGCCAGTTCAGCCCCCAGCCGGCGAAGCGGAGCTGAAGCTGCTCGTGGAGGTTCGGCCCGCCGGTGAGGACGCGCTGGATGACCGAGAACTCCTGCGCGTCGTCGCCGAGGACGAGTCCCGAGAGGAACCACCAGCGGACCAGGAACGCGACCGTGAAGAGCAGGGCCGCGGCCGGAAGATGCCGACGCACGAGCGCGATCCTCTACGTGCGCGCGAGCAGCGTCCCCACGCGGTTCGCGTTGGCCATGATGTTGAACGTGAGACCCTTCGGCGGCAGCCACGGGAACACGGAGCCGTCGGCGACGTAGACGTTCCGCGTGGCGCGCAGGCGGCTGTCGCGATCGCACGTGAGCGGATCGTCGCCCGCCGGGACGATCGGGAAGGTGCCCGCGTAGTGCAGACTCGACCCGTTGCCGGGACGGATCATGCGGAGCGGAATGCAGCCGAGCTTGCGGAAGAAGCCGAGCAGGAGCTTCTCGTCCGCCTGCTGCATCCGGACCTCCTCGGGTGTCTGCCGGTAGCGCACCTCCAGCCGATCGGGCTCGCCGCGATGGAGGATGCAGTACTTGCCCTCGCCCGGACGATCCTCGTGGTGGATGCCGAGGATCGCGAAGTTCGGGATCATCACCTGCAGGATGCGGCGCGCCTCGCGATAGGCGATCGGCGCCTCCTTCATGAGCTTGAACGTGAGGAGCGAGCGGTACGAGAAGACTTGCGACTGGAGCACGCGGCCAGGGAGCTGCACCATCGCCGTCAACTGCGCGAGACTGTAGCGCCGGTCGCGCGTCGCCCGCCGCAGCATGCCGAGATTCAGCATCGGGGCGTAGGCGTACGCGTTGCACACCATCGGGATCCGCGTCTCGTAGCGGTCGAGCGAGCGCAGGACGATCCGCGCCGTGCCGAACGTGCCGGCCGCGAGAACGAGCTTGCGGCCGAGGTGCGCCTCGACGAGCCCGTCGTCGGCGCGCTTCACCTCGATCCGCACGGCGGTGCCGTCGTCGCGGAAGCCCTGCACGAGGCGGCGATTCAAGTACGTGAAGTTCGGCGCCTGCAGGAGCTCGTCGAGCGTCCACTGGGCGCGGTAGACGCTGCGATCCATGTCGGCCCAGTACTCGAGGTCGAGGTAGCCGTGCGGCCCACGCCCCCGATGCTGGCGCGTGCATACCGCGAGCCGCGGCTTGCCGAGGTAGAACCCCTTCGCCGCGAGCGCCGCCCGCCGCCGGTCGTAGCGGGCGAGGATCGTCTCCGCGTTCACGTCGACGTCGAGCGCGGGCATGATGGTCGGGCTCTCGGGAAAGAAGCGCGCGAGGTCGTCGTGGTCGCCGCACACGCCGATGCGCTCGGCGACCGCGTCGTAGTGGGGCTGCAGGTCGCCGACGGACAGATCCATGTCGCGCAGCTCGTCGTCGGTGAACGGGAAGACGCCGGCGCTCCAGCCGGCGCCGAGCCCGCCGCGCGCGAGGCTCATCGAGACCGCGAAGTCGTCGGTCTCCGCTGGCTGCAGCTCCGGGGCGTCGCGCAGGATGTGCGCGCGTGGCGGCGTCAGCTGCGCGCCCACGCGCACGCCGCCGAAGGGCACGCCCTCGAACCGGTCGCCGAGGAGGTAGCGATGCTGGTCCGCATCCGTGCGGCGGAGGGTCGAGAACGGCTCGCGCGGAATCAAGCCGGCGTAGTGCCGGTCCTCGTTCCCGAAGTCGAGCATGAGGACGCGCTTGCCGGCCTCGACCAGCGGCGCCGCGCAATTGACGCCGCCGGGACCGGAGCCGACGACGATGACGTCCGCGCCGGCGCCCGAGCTACCGGACACGATGGCTCTCGGCGTACGATCTCAAGGCGCGCTTGTCTACCTTGAACATCGGGGTGACGGGAAGCTCGGGAAGCACGGTCACGCCGTCGGGCCGCTTGAAGCTCGCGAGCTCCTCGCCGACGAACGCGCGCAGCTCGTGCAGCGTCGGCGGTGCGGCGGGATCGCGTGCCTGCACGAACGCCCAACCGACCTCGCCCATGCGGTCGTCCGGAAGGCCCAGTACGGCGACGCGCGCGATCTTCGAGTGGCGCGCGAGCACGTCCTCGACCTCCGACGGATAGACGTTGTAGCCGCCGCGGATGAACATCTCGCTCTGGCGGCCGCGCAGCCGCAGATACCCCGACTCGTCGAGCGAGCCGAGGTCGCCGGTGTGGATCCAGCCCTCGGTGTCGATCGTCGTCGCCGTCGCCTCGGGATTGCGCCAATAGCCGCGCATGGCGGCCGGCGAGCGGATGACGACCTCGCCCACCTCGCCGGTCGGCAGCGGGCGATTCTCCGCGTCGACGATCCGCAGCTCGACGCCGGGCGTCGGCTTCCCGACCGTGGTCGACAGGATCTCGATCGGATCGTCCGGGAGCGAGCCGGTCGCGATCCCGACCTCGGTCGACGAGTAGCGGACGACCACCTTCGCCTCCAGCGTCTCCTCGACGCGGCGAATCAGCTCCGGCGACGACGGGGCGCCGCCGAGCAGCACGCTGCGGACCGACGAGAGGTCGTGCCGGCTGCGGTCGGGATGGTCGAGCAGCATGATCGCCTGGGTCGGGATGCACCCGATGTGCTCGAGGCGCTCGCGCTCGATCGTCTCCATCATGACGACGGGATCGAAGGCGTCGTGGAGGATCGACCCGCCGATCGTTCCGATCTGGACGGCGATCCGGGCCATCGTGCCGACGTGCGCGAACGACAACCCGGCAGCCAGGTGCTTGCGGAAGGACGGGGCGCCGCCGGGATGGCGGCGATCCTCGATCTCGGCCAGGGCCAGGAGGTTTCGGTGCGTGTACCAGGCGCCCTTCGGCGCGGCCGTCGTGCCGCTGGTGAAGATGATCGCCGCCGGATCGTCGGGCATCGGGCCCGCCGCGGGCGGCTCGGCGGCGAGTGGATCGATCACGCCGCGCGTGCTCGCCCGTACCGCGCCCGGCTCGACCCAGATCGCGTCCGCCATCTCCGGCAGCTCGCCGCGCAGCGACTCGACCACGGCTCGGAAGTCGGCGTCGTGCCACGCCGTGACGGCGAGCAGGAGCTTCGCGCCCGACCGCCGCAGCACGTGGCCGATCTCGGTGCGCCGGTAGCGCGCGTTGATGCCGGTCGTGACGGCGCCGAGCCGCGCTGCCGCGAGGTACGCCACGAGATAGAGCGGCGTCGACGGAAGGAGGAGCGCGACCACGTCGCCGCGCCCGACGCCGCGCGCCGCGAAAGCGCCGGCAAGCCGATCCGCGAGGTCGCGCCAGTCGGCGTAGGTCAGCCGCTCGTCACGATAGCGGAACGCCTCGGCATCGGGCGCCTCCGCCGCCGCGGCCTGCAGCAGCTCGGGCAACGTCGCTGCACGCAGCATCAGCGCCGCCAGTCACGCTCGCGACGATAGCGATCGCCCAGCCCGACGAGCGCGTTGAGCTCGCCGAAGGTCGTCATGCGGTCGGCCATCGCGGCGGTGCGGCCGTCGCGGGCGAGCGTCGCGAAGAGGGTGTGGAGCGCGTGCGCCGAAGCGAGGAGCGGCGCCACCGGCACGAGCACCAGGCGATAGCCGGCCGCTGCCAGCTCGGCCGCCGAGCGGATCGGCGTCTTGCCCTGCTCGACCATGTTGGCGACGAGCGGCACGTCGGACGGGATCGCCGCGCGCACGCGCGCCATCTCGCCTTCCGACTCGGGCGCCTCGACGAAGACGGCGCTCGCGCCGCTCTGTGCGAACGTGCGGCCGCGGGCGATGGCGTCGTCGAGACCCGTGACCGCACGGGCGTCGGTGCGCGCAGTGATCCAGAAGTCGGGCCCGCCCGTCTCTCGCGCCGCGGCGAGCTTCGGCAGATACTCGTCGAGCGGGACGACACGCTTGCCGTCCATGTGACCGCAGCGCTTCGGCCACACCTGATCTTCGAGAAAGCAGCCGGCCGCCCCGAGGCGGACCAGCTCCTTCACCGTGCGCTCCACGTTGAAGGCGTTCCCGTAGCCCGTGTCGATGTCGACCAGCACCGGGACGTCGACGGCCGCCACGATGCGTGCGGCCGCGTCCAGCACCTCGGTTTGCGTGATGAGGCCGAAGTCGGGCTCGCCGAGGCGCGTCGCGGAGAGGCAGTAGCCCGAGACGAGCACGGCGCGGAACCCCGCTTCGGCGGCGAGCTTCGCCGACAGGGCGTCGTAGACGCCGGGGATCACCAGCGGGCCGTCGCCCGCGAGGAGGGCCGTGATGCGATTCATTGCGGTTGCCGCTGCGCGACGATCCATGGCACAGATCGCGGGCATGATCCACGCGGAGCAGGCGACCGTCCAGCGCATCGTGTTCCCGCATTGTTATCGGACGCTCGATCCGTCCGTGCGACGCGAGATCGTCGATCACGCGGCCTCCGACGGGTTTCCGCTGACGGGCATCCTGTACCGCCCCGCGAAGAAGGATCCGGACACGGTCCTCGTCGCCATGCACCCGCGGGCGGACTTCAGCCGCCATTACCTGGCGCCGCAGCTCACGGCGGCCGGCTACGCGTTCATGGGGTCGACGAGCCGGTACTTGAACCACGACGCGGACGCGCTCCACGAGCGCCTGCTCGTCGACGTCGCCGGGACGATGACGTGGCTGCGCGCGCAGGGCTTTCGCAAAGTCGTCCTGCTCGCGAACTCGGGCGGCGGATCGCTCTTCGCGTTCTACCTCCAGCAGGCGGGACGCTCACCCGAGAAGCGGATCGTGCGCGCACCGTCGGGTGATCGGGTGCCGCTCGACGAGACCGCCATGCCGATGGCCGACGGCCTGATCCTGCTCGCGGCGCATCCCGGCGAGGGCATGTTCCTTCTCGATCGTCTCGACCCGTCGGTCATCGACGAGGCGAATCCGATCGCGTCGAACCCGCGCCTCGACATGTACGATCCGCGCAACGGCTACCGGCCGATGGGCGACGGGCCCTCGACCTACTCGGCGGACTTCCTCGCGACGTTTCGCGCCGAGCAGCGCGCGCGCTGCGAGCGCCTGGACCGCGCCGCGCAGGATCGCATCGACGAGGCCGCGTACTTCAAGAAGAAGCTCGGCACCGCACCGGTCGAAGAGCGGGCGCGGCTCGCGCGCCACGCGCTGCAGCGGCCCTACCTGCTCATCTACCGCACGCTCGCCGATCCGCGCTACCTCGATCCGCGGCTCGACCCGTCCGAGCGCCCGCTCGGATCGATCTTCTCGTACGGCCGTGATCCCGTCGTCGGCAACTACGGCGAGGGGCTCGCACGGACCATGACGGCGCGCGGCTGGCTCTCGACCTGGTCGGGCCTTTCGTCGAACGCGGCGCTCGAGCGCACGCTGCCCGAAGTGAAAGTTCCGACGCTCGTCGTGTGCGCATTGGCCGACATGGACATCTTCCCGAGCGAGTGCCGGGCCGCGTGCGACCGGACGGCAGCGACCGACAAGACCTACCGCGAGCTGGCGGGCGCGAGCCACTACTTCTATCCCGCCGGCGAGAAGGGGGCGAAGCTCGCGCACCCGCAGGATCGCGTCGCCGACGAGATCATCGTGCCGTGGCTGCGGGAGCGATGGCCGGCGTGACCCCCGCGATGTGAACCTTGACCCTGCCCGTTGCCGGCGGGTAGAGACCCGACCGCCGATGCTCCGGCTGCTCCTCACCACTCTGCTCGTGGCTGCGCTCGTTCCCGCCGTGGGGGAGGCGATGTGTCGTTGCCACCGCACGACCACGCCACGCTGCGCGAATCCCGACGAGAAGCATCGCATCACGCTGCAGATCGACCTCGCGGTCGAGAACGGCAGCGTCGAGGTCATCACGCAGTCGGGGCCCTACCACGTCCCCGTCGCCGACCTCGACGGCAAGAGCGTCCTCTTCATCTTCCTGCCGCGCGGCGAGGTGTTCCAGGGCTTCCTGCAGGAGGTCGTGCCGGACAGCATCACGATCGGCGCCATGCACGGCGCGCAGGCGACGATCACCACGGCCGCGGCGTTCCCGCCCGGCGAGTACGAGATGCTCCTGTTCGTCGACGTCGTCCCAGGCGGCGGGCTGGGGCCGCAGCGCGGCGATCTGGCCGCATTCGACAACACGGGCTGCGAGCCGACCGGCGTCTCCGTCCGCGTGCCCGTCGGCTGCGAGGACGCGACGGTGACCCTGACCAACCGCCACTTCATCATCTTCTGAGGGACGACGTGCGGCGCCTGCTGATACTCTGCCTGCTGCTTCCGGCGCTCGCCGGCGCCGGCGAGCTGCGTTACCCCGAGCTGCCGCCGCTCGGACGTCCCCCGCGCGACAAGGACAGCCCGCCGACGCCCGCGCGTCGCAACCTCGGCGCGGAGCTCTTCTTCGACCAGCGCCTGTCGGGCTCGGGCTTCACCGCGTGCAACAACTGCCACGTCTACAACACCAATTGGCAGGACAACCTGGTGAAGCCGCGTCCCGACACGAGCCAGGGGACGAACTTCTTCACGCTGCCGTTCAACACGGAGTCGCTCCTGAACATCGTCTACCGCCCGGCGTTCTTCCGCGATGGGCGCACCGACGACCTGGGGCATGCCTTCGTCGAGCCCTGGATCGAGGACAACCAGCAGCTCGGCAAGACGCGCCCCGAAGCGGCCGCGCGACTCGCCGGTCTCGTGCGCACGCACCCGGGATACGTCGCCCGTTTCCAGCGCGCGTTCCGGCGGGACATCCGCACACTCGGCGACGAGGCTGTGTTCGACCTCGCGGGCAAGGCGCTGGCGGTCTTCGCGCGCCAGCTGGTCACGCGCGCGACGCCGTTCGACAAGTGGAACCAGGGGCGCGGCAAGATCCCCGAGGCGGCGGAGAAGGGCGTCGCGCTCTTCGCCGGCAAGGCGGGATGCGCACGCTGCCACAACGGACCGAACTTCAGCGACGGCCGCTTCCACAACGTGAGCACGTCACCTCCCGATGCGAACGGCATCCGTGCCGACGAGGGCCGCGCGCGCGTCACCGGCAATCCCGAGGACGGCGGCAAGTTCCTCACCCCCACCCTGCGCCAGGTGGTGACGACGTCGCCGTACTTCCACGACGGCTCCGCCAACACGCTCTCGGACGTGATCGATCACCTGGACTCGCAGAGCGGGAGCGATCCGAACCACGACCCGCTGGTCGGACAGCCGCTCGGCCTCACGCCCGACGAGAAGTTCCAGCTCTACGCGTTCCTGAAGACGCTGCGTGGGCCGCCGGTCGTCGTGCGCGGCCCGACCGGCAAGCTCTGCGACGACGCCGCGGTCGAGGCGCTGCGGGCGCATCTGCCACGCTGACGAACGCCGTGGCCCCTGCACCCGAGCGACTCACCATCGGTCACTACATGATGCGCGGCTGGTCGCTCGCGGACGACGTGCGGCATCTCGAGCGCGCGGGGTTCCGCTCGATCAGCCTCGCCTCGACGAAGCTCGACGCCTATGGCGTGCGCAAGGCGATCGATCTTCTCAAGCGATCGAGCCTCAAGGTGGCGCACGTGGGATCGTACGGTCGCTTCGGGGTGACCCGCGCCTCGATGCGCGCCGGTATGGAGCAGGTGCGCCGCGCAATCGAGTGGGTGCACGAGCTTCGCGCCGACGTGCTGGTCGTCATCGCCGGCGGGCGCGAGGGGGCCCCGTGGGAGCGCGCGGCGAAGGTGTACCGCGACGCCTACGCCACGCTCCTGCCCGAGGCGGCGAAGGCAGGGATCAAGCTCGCGATCGAGGTGATCCACCCGTTGCGGCAGGACCTCTCGTTCATCAACACCCTCGCCGACGCCCGCGAGATCGCGCGGCGCGCCGGCACGCGCGGTGGCTACGTGCTCGACGTCTGGCACTCCGGGTGGGAGCGGCGTCTCCTGCAGACGATCGCCGCGGACGCGAAGCGCCGCATCCACGCCGTCCAGCTCTCCGACTACAAGCCGGTGACGATGCGCACGCTCGATCGCGCCCTCCTGGGTGAAGGCATCCTTCCGCTGCGCGACATCGTCCGCGCGCTCGAACGATCGGGCTACCGCGGGTGGTACGAAGCCGAGATCATCTCCGACGACATCGACGCCATGGGCTACGAGCGGGCGCTGGCGCACACACGAGACGCGTTCGGGCGACTGCTGCCGGGGCGCTAGGATGTGCATCGGGCGCCGGACGTAGGTGCCGCGAGGTCGGGGACAGGGCTTCGGCTTCGGCTCCGCCGCGCGACGACACATACGCCGCATCACGGCCCCGACATTTCGTCGCGCCACTGCGCAGGCGCCTCCGCCCTGTCCCCGACCTCGCGCCGCAACGGCGGACCGACGAAGTCCCAGCAGCGCCGGCGCCACACCCCAAACAATTCGCACGGCGCCGGCGTCGCGTCCGCCCACGTCGTCGACGTCTACGTCGGCGTGGAAGAGCGAAGACTACGTCGGTGCTCGAAGTCGCTGCGCGCAACGACCGATGCGCCAGCGAGACGCCCGTCCGTGCGTCGGTGAGGTCGGGGGCGCGGCGGAGGCGCCTGCGGAGCGGCGCGACGAAACGTCGGGGCCGTGACGCGGCGTATGTGTTGTCGCGCGGCGAAGCCGAAGCCGGAGCCTCGCCCCCGACCTCACCGGACCGACGCTGCGCCGCCGCCCGCCTAGCGCTTCTGCAGGTCGCTCTTGTCCAGCACTTCCAGCAGCACCGGCGTAATGTTCGCGTCGTCGTTCGCCGCGTCATCGACGTCGGGGTCGGTGTCGAACGCGACGGCGGAGACGTCGAAGGAGCACCGATAGGGATTCTTCTTGTCGACCGTCGTCACGTTCTCGAGCCGGATCGTGGCGACCAACGTCGCCTTGGCGGTCTTGCCGAGGCCGACGGGCGCGGTCGCTTGCAGGCCCGGCGTGCGCGGGTCGGCGTCGATCTGCGTCACGGTGCCGCCGGGGCAGCTCCCACCCGTGGCACGCAGGCGGAACGCACGCGCGCTCGGCGCGGTAGCGCCGAACTCGACGTTGCGCACGAGGAACTTCAGGCGGCGGGAAGCGCTCGGCCGCTTGGCGTCGACCACGAGGCGCACCGGCCGTACCAGCTCGATGCGGAGGTCGGCACCCTGCGCGCGCGTAGTCGCGATACCGTCGGCGCCCGAGTCGACGACCGCCTGGCCCTGCGCGCACGCCATGCCGATCGGGATCACCTGGACGTCGTCGCCGGCGGCTACGTTGTTGGCGCTGGTCTCGGCGACGCCGTTCGGGCCGCAGCGGACGACGTCGGTGTTCGGCTCGGCGCGGCCGGTCACGATGAGCACCTGATCGTCGCCGCCCGGAGCCGCCGTCTGCGCGATGCCGTCGGCGCCGGCCACCACGCAAGGCGTGTTCGCCGGCGGCACGCCGAGCGCAATGCCGCCCACGTAGACGTCGTCGCCGAGCGGGACGGTCTCCGGAATGCCGTTCGCGCCCGTGTCGATGATGACGGCGTTGTTCCGGCAGACGCCGCCGACGGCGATCAGCTGCACGTCGTCGCCCTGCGCCGCCGTCTCGACGTCGCGGTTCGGGCCGCAGCGGAGCTCCGGCCGATTCATCGCGCCCCCACCGACGCTGCCCGCCTGCAGATCACCCCGCACCGCGGTCGTCTCGCAGATGCCGTTCGCGCCGGTGTCGACGACGACCGCGTTCTGGAGCCCGGTGCCCGGCGCGATGCGCTGCACGTCCGCGCGCGCGACGCCGACCCCGACCGCCACCCCCAGGGCAAGGAGACGAATCACCATGCCACCCTCCTCGGGCCCACAATGCGCGAGCGGTGGGAGACTCTCAAGTCGAATGGACGGCGACGCCGACGCCGCGCGCGGCCATGAGACCGCGAAGGTCGCCGGCGAGCAGCCGCGCGGCCGCGTCGTTCCCCTTCAGGGTCGCGTCCAGGTGCGCGAGGCCGAGGCCGCGCGCCACGTCGTAGGCGTGCTCGGGCGGGCACAGATCGGCCATCGGCGGGGTCGCCTTCGCGATCGCCTCGAAGCCGCCCGGCGGCGGCAGCAGGCGGAACATCTCGTGCACCTGCTCGGCGTTGTCGCAGAAGTGCATGTGGTCGGCGTTCTCGAGGACCACCATGCGCTTGCCGGACGAGGGCGTCCGCTCGAACAGCTCCCGCATGCCGGCGAGCGGGAGCATCGTGTCGCGCTCGGCGACCAGGAAGAACGTCGGCACGTCGCGGTCCCAGGCGAGGTCGAGCGCATCGCGAAACGGGTTCGTCCGGAACGCGTTCGCCCCGCCCGCCGGCGCGAGCGGCAGCGCAGCCCGGATCCTGTGGTCCCGCCCCACAGCGGCCAGCGTCGTCCAGCCGCCGAAGCTGTGCCCCGACATGGCGATGCGATCGGGGTCGACGAGGGCGGCGACGTCGCCCGCTGTCCCGTCGAGGACGCGATCCAGCAGAAAGCCGACGTCGCGCGGTCGCGCTTCCATGAAGGTGGCGAGGAGCCCCTTCGGCTGGGAACCGTTGCCGCTGCGGACGGCGCGGCGCAGCTCCAGGATGTCGAGCGTCGTGTTGCCCGTGTGGTCGACGGCCGCGACGACGTAGCCGTGGCTCGCGAGATGCGTGCAGAGGAACGTCGACTGGCGGCGGTGCGCGCCGAAGCCGTGCGAGAACCCGATCAGCGGGAAGCGCCCGCGACGCGGGATCGCATCACGCACGGCGTCCTGCGTGAGGGTCGGCAGGCCGGGATACAGCTCGTAGCGATCCTTCGTGTCGTCGGTGAGGTCGGCCCCGGCGTGCGGGTCGTCGGCGGGGTACCAGACTTCGATGCCGAGCGGGCGCTCGCGCTCCGCATCGACGAGGCTCGCGCTCCGAACCCCCACCGCGAAGGGTCCGCGCCGGAACGGATCGTACGACATGGGAGCAGTTGGCGGGCCGGGCGGCACGGAGTCAAGCATCTTGACGGTTGCCACCGAAGGGGCAGAACATGGGTCATGACGTCGACCGGCATGACGGCCTGTCCGGATTGCGGCGTCGCGAACGCCGCGGACCACAACTACTGCAAGCACTGCGGGCGGCCCATCAAGGTCGCCGCCGGCGAGCACGACCTGGCGACGAATCCCGCCGAGCGCATGCGGGATCACTACGTGAAGCTGGTCGAGGCGTACCCGGACAACGCGACCGCGCACTTCAACCTCGGCGCCGCGTACTACCATCTGGGGCAGGTCGGGAACGCCGTGCGCGCCTTCTCGCGCGCGGTGCAGCTCGACGACGACATGCCGGCCGCGCACTTCCAGCTCGCGCTCTGCCACTACCGTCGCGGCGCCATGGCCGACTGCGTGGCGTCGTCGCGCCGCGCGATCCAGCTGAATCCCTTCTCGGCGCCCGCGCATTTCCGACTCGCCATCGCGCTCTTTCACCTCGGCAAGCTCGACGAGGCCGCGCAGGCCTTCGAGGCGACGTTGGCCGCCGATCAAGAGTACGTGATCGCGTGGTACCACCTTGGCATCATCCGCGAGCGACAGGACGAGTACGGTCCGGCGATCGAGTGTTTCGAGAAGGTGGTCGGGGCGAACCCGGACGACGCGTCCGCCCACTACCACCTGGGCCTCAACTACGAACGCCAGGGGCTCGACTCGCTCGCGATGGGCGCGCTCACACGCGCCCTGCAGCTGGATCCGTCCGACGAGGCGGCGGCCGCCGCGCTTCAGGAGCTGCAGCGGTAGTTCATTTGCCTGGGACCGCCCGGTAGGCTCGCCGGGTGAACGACGTCCCCGAGATCGGCGGCTCGTGCGATACACGCTTCGACGCCGTGCGCGCTGCGTTCGAGGAGAACTTTCGCGAGCTGGGCGAGGTCGGCGCCGCCGTTGCCGTCACGATCGACGGCAGACCCGTCGTGGACCTCTGGGGCGGATGGGCGGACCTCGCGCGCACGCGGCCGTGGCGCCGCGACACCATCGTCGACGTCTTCTCGGCCGGGAAGGGGATGGCGACGCTCGCGTTGCTGCTCCTGGTGGACAGCGGTGTCGTCGACCTCGATGCGCCGGTCGCGCGCTACTGGCCCGAGTTCGCGGCGGAGGGCAAGGGCGGCGTCACGGTGCGCATGGTGCTCGCCCACCGCGCCGGCCTGCCGGCGATCCATCGCGAGCTGCCACCGCTCGCCATGTACGACTGGTCGCTCATGACCTCGGCGCTGGCGGAGGACACGCCGTGGTGGGAGCCGGGATCGCGACACGGCTACCACGTGAACACGTTCGGGTTCCTCGTCGGCGAGATCGTGCGCCGCGCGAGTGGAGAGACGTTCGGCGCGTTCTTCCGGCGGCACGTCGCCGAGTCCCTCGGTGCGGACTTCCACTTCGGCGTCGGACCCGAGCACGACGAGCGCATCGCGGATCACCTCCTGCCCGACGACGATCGCGGGCTCGCCGACTTCCTGGTCGCCGCCGACCCGCCCGAGGCCGGGGCCGATCCACGGCGGCGGGTGCTCCTCGAGCGCGTGTACGTGAATCCCTCCGGCATCTCGGGCTTCGGCACCGTCAACACGCGGGCGTGGCGCGCCGCCGAGATGCCGTCGACCAACGGACACGGCAACGCGCGCGCCGTCGCCCGCATCTACGCCCCGCTCGCCTGCGGAGGCGTGACGGACGGCGTGCGGGTCCTCGCCCCGGCGACGATCGACGAAGCGATCGCGGAGGCGTCCGTGGGCGTGGACGTCGTCGTCGGCCGCCCGTCGCGCTTCGGGCTCGGGTTCCAGCTGACACAGACGTCGCGGCCGTTCGGAACCAATCCGCGAAGCTTCGGTCACTTCGGCACGGGCGGATCGCTCGGGTTCGCCGACCCCGACGCGCGGCTCGCGTTCGGCTACACGATGAACCTGCCGGGGCCGCGCTGGAAGAATCCGCGCACCGAGGCGCTCGTCGACGCGGTGTACGCCTCGCTCTGAGGACTACTCGAACGTGCCGTGGCGTCCGGCGCCCTGGGCGAAGCGCGTCGCGCCCGTGAGCGTTTCGCCGGACCGGATGACCTCGACGCCGTAGCGCGTCTCCGAGAGGAGCGCGTCGGGGATCGAGAGGTTCCACTGCGTGTAGGACGACAGGCGATCCGCTCGCATGCACTTCTGCGGGAACTTCGCGAGGTCCTTCGCGAGCGCGACGGCCGCGGCGAGCGCCGTGCCCTTCGGGACGAGGCGGTTCGCGAGCCCCATGCGCAGCGCCTCCTCGCCCGAGACGGGACGGCCGGTGAGGATCATGTCGAGCGCGTGGCTGTGACCGATCAAGCGCGGCAGGCGGATCGTACCGCCGTCGATCAGCGGTACGCCCCAGCGGCGGCAGAAGACGCCGAAGACGGCGTCCTCGGCCGCGACGCGGAGATCGCACCACAGGGCCAGCTCGAGCCCGCCGGCGACGGCGTGCCCTTCGACCGCGGCGATCGTCGGCTTCGAGAGCAGCATGCGGGACGGACCCATCGGACCCTCGCCCTCTTCGAGGACGCGGTTGCCGCGACCCTCGGAGACGCCCTTCAAGTCCGCGCCGGCGCAGAAGGCGCCCTTGCTCCCCGTGAGCACGGCGACCGAGAGCGCGTCGTCGCGGTCGAAGCGCCGGAACGCGTCCGCCAGCTCCGCCGCCGTCGGGCCGTCGACGGCGTTGCGGACCTCGGGTCGATCGATCGTGACGACGGCAACCGGGCCGTCGATTTCGAACCGTACGTTCGCCATACGCCTCCTCTACGCGATCAGGCGTCCTGTGGCACGCAGCATCGCTCCTGGGCGAGGAACGCTCGCAGCTCGGCGTCGGCGGCCGTTTGGGCCTGCACGTCCTCGAGGAGCGTGTACATCTCCCACGGGACGCCGTCCGCATCGCGAACCCAGAACTTGTCGGCCTTGGCGTAGCAGCAGGTGGCGCTCTCCTGCCGGAAGATCTCGAGGCCCTCGTTCTTCGTCCGGATCGCCTCGCTCGCGACGTCGGCCGTGCCGGGATAGCGGATGCCGAGGTGGGAGAGCTTGCCCGGCTCGCCACCGCGGTTGAGGGAGAGGATGACCGGCGGATCGGCGATCTCGAACTTGGCGTAGTCGTGGCGCACCTTCGCGGGCTCCATGCCGAGGATCTTCTTGTAGCGACCGACGGCGGCGTCGATGTCATCGACGTAGAGGGCGACGTGGAACGCGTTCTGGGCCATGGGATTCTCCTTCATTGGTTCGGCTAGCAGCAGGCCTTGCCGCTGCAGCAGGTGGCGACGAAGCTTCGCAGGCGGTCGACGGAGCGGCGACACTTCGTGGCGTCGACGCGATAGACGCGCTCGCGGCCGTCGCGTTCCTGGACGAGGATGCCGGCGTGGAGCAGCACCTTCAGGTGGTGGGAGACCGCCGGCCGCGAGAGATGGAAGCGCTCGGCGAGCTCACCGACGTTCAGGCGCTTGCGGGAGAGGAGCAGCAGCATCTGCTGCCGTGCCGGGTCGCCGAGCGCCGTGAGGAAGCGCCCGAGCTCGCGGAGCGCGTCTGGCGGGGCTTCGATCGTCGCCAATGCGTCCATACGTTCAAATGCTTAAACCAATCGACATGTGGAGTCAAGCGGCGCGACGAGCTCGCCGCGCGCTTGCGCGACTGGCTCCAGCTGCACTGGAGGGGCGCTACGCGACGGCAGGCGGCGGATCGTCCGGCGGCGCGGCGCCGTGCCTCGCGGCCGCAGCCGCGGCGATGAAGAGGCCGGCGATGAGCCCGAACGCCACGAGCCCACCCGTCTGCAGCCAGCCGAGGGGATCGACGGGACGGACGAGCCCTGCGAGCGCGTCGAGGTAGGGCGTGCCCTTGATCCACGGCAGCGTCGCAAGGACGGCGGCGGCCGTAGCGGCGGCGGCGAGCGCTCCTACGACCCCGCGCGCGGCCAGCGCGAGCGGGCCCAGCGGCTCGCCGCGCGCCGGCGGCTCGATCGTGAACTCCGGCTCCCGCGTCCCGGGCGGAACGAAGCGCGCGAGAAACACGAGGCCCGGGATGCCGCAGGCGATCGTCAGAAGGAAGAACGACGACCAGCCCATGGCGTCGACGAGGAAGCCGCTCACGGGCCCCGAGACGATGCGCGGCAGGCCGAACAGGCTCGAGAAGAGCGCGAACTGCGTCGCCGAGAAGCGTCGCTGCGTGAGGCGCAGGAGCAGAACCGAGAAGGCGCCCGTTCCCATGCCGGAGAGGAGCTGCTCGAAGCCGATGGCGCCGTACATGAGCGGGCGATTCACGGGGCTCTGTGCGACGACCCAGTAGCCCAGGTTGGCGACGCTCTGCAGGACGCCGAACACCCAGAGCGCGTTCCCGAGCCCGAGCCGGTTCGTTGCCGCGCCGCCGAAGAACGTCCCGCCGAGCGTCGCAGCGAGCCCGACCGTTCCGAGCGCGACGCCGCGGTCGTCGCCGCTGTAGCCCATGTCGACCAGGAAGGGGCGCGTGAGCGCCTGCGCCAGGTTGTCGGCGAGCTTGTAGAACATGACGAAGGCGAGGATCTCGAGCGCGCGGTGACGCGACAGGAAGCCAAGGAACGGAAGCCAGATCGCCTCGCGCAGCGTGCGCGGCGGCGTCGGTTGTCGCTCGGGTTCGGGCGCGAGCCACGTCACGACCAGCATCGGGAGGTAGAGGCTCGCGAGGATCATGTTCACGACCGGCCATCCCAGATGCGTCGCGAGCGTGATGCTGAGCCCGCCGGCCACGAACATGGCCGCGCGATAGAGCGCCGTCCGCGCGCCGACGGCGACGCCCTGCTCGTCGGGGCGCAGCACCTCCACCGCGTACGCGTCGACGGCGATGTCCTGCGACGCCGACGCGAACGCGATCGCGAGGACGAGGGCCCCGACGACCCACGGCGTGTCGGGGTGCTGGCCGAGCCCGGCCAGGGCGAACGTGAGGCACAGCAGGACGACCTGCCAGATCGCCGCCCAGCCGCGCCGCCTGCCGAGAAACGGGGGCACGTACCGATCCATCAGCGGCGACCAGAGCATCTTGAAGCTCCACGGCGCCTGCGCGAGCGTCAGGAGCCCGACGACGCGGATGTCGACGCCGATCGAGCGCATCCAGTCGGGGATCGCGAGCCACACGAGCCCCAGCGGCAGACCCGACGAGAACGACAGCAGCGAAACCGACGCCGTCCGCCACGACGTCATTGCCGTCACGAACCCCTGTCGCCGCTCCTCCACCCCGGAAGAACGCTAGCAGGCGCGGGGCCCGCGGGCGAGCGCGCTACTCGTAGAGCTCGATCTCGTGCATGCCCCACACCGGCCACGTCGGCCACAGATCGAGGTCGTCGCCCGCCTCCGAGGTGGTGGGGCGCACGAGGCGAACGTGGGAGGCGGGCGCCACCTCCTGCGGGTCGAGGAGGATCTCCGTGTGCAGATCGTCGGGGCGGTGCTGGATGTCGCGCAGCGGTGGCATGGCGAAGCGCTCGGCCCGCACGGTCGTCCACGCGACGCCGTCGGTCGAAACCTGGACCTCGTATTCCCGCAGATACTCGCCGAAGTGCGATCCGAGACGCAGCACGATGCGGGACGGCCGGTGCTCCGCCGGAAGGTTGACCACGAGCCAGCCCGGCGCGCTCTTCGTCACCACCTGCACCCAGTGCGTGCCGGCGTCGCCGTCGATCACGGCCGACGCGTCGCTGCCATCCGACGTCGCCGTCGTCGCGCCCGCGAGCGGCACGGGGCGGTCGGGCGGGCGCGGCGGCGCCGGCGGGACGGAAACGATCGCGAGGACGCAGGACGAATCGTCCTCGTACACGCGCCGTAGCGCCGGCGGGAGCTGTGCCGGTGGCATGGTGCAGAGGCTCTTGTGCGCGGGCAGCGCGTCGGCCGTGTGGACGACCACCGCCTCGACGTCGATCGCGTCGAGCGTGCGCAGACTCTCGTCGCTCGGGAACGTGAACGCGAGCCGGCGATTGAAGCGCGCGGTCGGCGCGAAGCCGGAGTAGCCGTTCAGGAGGCGCTTCCAGTGGTACGCGGAGAGCACCATCGCGCGCGCGTCGACGTTGGGGATGCCGAGCGGCAGATCGAGGATGGCGCGATCGGCGGGCTGCCCGGCGAGCCATCGGTAGACCGCCGGTGCTTCGCCCCGCCACGGCACGGGGATCGCGTGGGGTGGGGTGCGCCACGATTCGTGCAGCACGATCGCGGCGAGAACGGCACACGCGGCGCCGCGTGCGAGCCGCCCGGGCGCGAGGCGGACGAGCCAGTCGGCTCCGATCCCGACCAGCACCGCGAGCCCGAGGAGCGCGACGCTCGTCGCGCGCGCGGGAGCACGCAGCGCGCTCCATCCCGGTACGCCCTGTGCGAGGAGCGCCCACGGCCCCGGCACGCCGGCGGCCCAGGGCGAGTACAGGCACATGCGCGGACCCAGAGAGATGAAGATCCCGGTGAGCGCGGCGGCCAGGTAGAGGAGCGCCGTCCGGCGTCCGCCTCCTGTCGTCCGCGCGCCGCCGACCAGTCCCGCGATCCCGAGCACGATCACCCCGAGCCCGAACATCGTCCGCGCCTCGTACGGCGATGCGAGCGGTTGCAGGATGCCGCCGAAGAACACGATCGCGGGCAGGGCGAGGAACCGCGCCTGGTTGGTGATGCGCGTGAGGGAATAGACCTCGCGCGCATGCAGGTACGGGATCATGAGGACGCCCACGCACGACGCGGCGACCGCAATCGCGATCCACGCCGCGCGGCGCGCGCCGGGCGCGGCGGGACACCGCAGCGCCCAGTGGAGCACCAGGAACACGCCCAGCGCCGCGCCGAAGAAGTAGAGGTAGTAGACGCAGGAGAGCGCTTCCAGTGCGAAACAGACGCCCAACGCGACCGCCGCGCGACGCCGTCCGGTGGACAGGAGGCGATGGAGCGCCAGCAGCGTGAACGGCATCCACTGCGCCGACAGCACCTGCACGTGCATGAGCGACGACAGGCGGAACGGCGTGAACACGAAGAGCGCGCCGCCGAGGGCGGCCGCGAAGAGCGAGGCGCCGAGCTCGCGCAAGAGGAGGGCCGTGCCGATGCCGCCCAGCACGAACGTCGCCAGCAGAAGGACGTTGTGGTCGAGGACGGGATTGCCGAACGCGAGGTCGACCGGCATCACGAGCAGCGCGCTCGCGATCAGGTGCTCGGAGAAGGCGAGCGTCCAGGGCAACGGGTGGAAGATGTTCGCGTCGAAGAGCCCGAGCGGATTCGTCCGCAGCGCGTGCCCCGTCCAGGCGAGCATCCAGGTGGTGAGCTGGATGTCGGCCTGCTGCAGGACGTTCGGTGCCGCAACGGGCTGGAGGTACGCCCGTCCGGGCATGGTGACGATCGGCCACGTCCACGCGACGGTCGCGGCCGTGAACAGCGCGGCCAGGAGAGCGATCTCGCCGCGCCGCGATCTCATCGCGTGCGCAGACGGGCGCGCAGCAGGTCCTTGCGTACCTTGCCGGTGGCGTTGCGGGGCAGCTCCGCCATGAGCTCGATCTGCTCGGGGATCTTCTGCACCATGACGCCGCGCGCCTTCATGAACTCGCGCACCTCGGCGAGCGAGAGGCCGTCCGCGCCGGGCCGCAGCACGACGCACGCGCACACGCGCTCGCCGCTCTGCGGGTCGGGCGCACCGACGACGGCCACCTCGACGATCTTGGGGTGCGTTGCGAGATCGTCCTCGATGCCCTTTGCCGAAAGATTCTCGCCCTTGCGGATGATGATGTCCTTCCGCCGGCCCGTGATGCGGACGAAGCCCTCGGCGTCCATGACGCCGAGGTCGCCCGACCGGATGAAACCGTCGGCGGTGAAGACGTCGTTCAGCGCCGGGTCGAGGTAGCCGACGCAGAGCTCCGGCCCATACAGCTCGAGCTCGCCCTCGACGCCCGGCGCGACCGGCGATCCGTCCTCGGAGACGATGCGGACCGTGCCGCCGGGCAGCGCACGGCCGTCCGTGTTGAAGAGCTTCTCCTCGGGATCATCCGGGCGCCCCGACGTCGTCATCGGGCACTCGGTCATGCCGTACGAGCGGTAGACCAGCGCGCCGAAGCGCTCCTTCACCGTGCGGATGAGCTCGGGCGAGACGTCGGCGGCGCCGGAGCCCGACGTGCGCACCGAGCGCATCCGCTCGGGCGAGAAGTTCGGCGCCGCCATGATCGCCTGCAGGATGGCGGGCGGCCCGCCGGCGCCGGTCACCTGCCAGCGCTCGATGAGGTCGACGGCGAGCGCGGGGTCGAAGACGTCCATGAAGACCGTGCTCGAGCCGTTGCGGAGCTGGAGCAGCACGAACATGGTCACGCCGCCGATGTGCATGAGCGGGAACTGGATGATGCTCCGCTCTTCGGGGCGCGCGCCGAAGACCGCGCGGTGGCCCGCCAGCATGCCGCCGAGCGTCGACGGCGTGTGCAGGACGCCCTTCGGATCGGCCGTCGTGCCGGAGGTGTAGAAGATCGCCGACACGTCGTCCGGGGCGAGCGGGGAGGGGGCGAGCGGCTGGGCCGGCGTCTCTTCGAGCGGCTCCAGCGCGCGCTGGCCGGGAAGCGGATCGGCGCGCACGGTGACGACGTGCTCCAGATCGGACGCGGTCCGCTGCACGGTGCGCGCGAGCTCGCGATGGTCGACGCCGCGCACGACGCCCGGCACGACCAGGACGCGCGAGCGCGCCTGGCGGCACGCGAATCCGACCTCCTGCTCGCGGTAGATCGTGATGATCGGATTCTGGACCGCGCCGATCCGGTCGATGGCGCACACGAGCGCCGCCGCCTCGATCCAGTTGGGAAGCTGGTAGGAGACGACGTCGCCCGGTCGGACACCCAGCCGGCGGAGCGCGACTGCCATGCGATCGGCACGCGCCTTCAGATCGGCGAAGGTGTAGGTGCGATCGCCGTCGCGCGATCCCGCGATGAGGTACACGCGATCGGCAGCGTCACGCGCGCGCGCGTCGAGGAGCTCCGAGAACGTCTCCCCTGTCCACTCCCCGCTCGCCTCGTGCCGGGCCCGGCGCTCGTCGGGAGGGCGGGTCGGACGCATGCGCCGTCGCTATCGCATCGACGCGACGACTTCCACGGAGGGAGGGTCGGGCCGGGCGCTTACGAGGCGCCCGGCCCGAGTCGGAACGGCTGGGACTCGCCTACATCCCAACCGTCCTTGCGTTCGATGTAGCCCTGGTCGACCGGATTGCGCGGGAGGCAGCCCGCGCGCGTGTGCACGAGATCGGTCATGTCCGCGACCGGGAGCGTCGTCACCGGCGGCGCCGCGAGCGGCGCCGTGGCATCGCCCTGGTCGCCGTTGGCGGCGATGCCGTCGTAGCTGTTGCCGGCCGTGAAGACCGAGCCGGCTTGGTTCAGCCGCAGCGCGGAGCCCGTCTTGCCACCCATCTGCCGCGCGTACGGCGAGAGCAGGAAGAGCGAGCTCACGACGTTGCCGGACGCGTCGTGCTCGAAGCGCGTGCCCCACAGCGTCCAGTCCTCGACGATCACGTTGCGGATGTCGGCGAAGACGGACTGCGAGACGAGCGGCCCGCGCACCCATTGCTTCTGCACCCAGGTGTGGTGGATCGAGACGTTCGTCGTGTCGCCGTACTTCATGAAGATCGAGCGCGTGTTGCCGGCGAGGAACGCCCACTGGATGGTCACGTCGTGCGCGCCGTAGCCGACCGAGATGCCGTCGTCGCCCGCGCCCGTCGACGAGACGTGGCTGAAGACGACGTTGTAGGCGCCGCTGCCCTGCGCGCGGAGGTTGTCGCCGCCGTTGCGCAGCCGGATGTTCTTCACGATGACGTCGTGGCCACGGACGTCGACCATACCCGGCGTGCGCGCGAAGTCCTCGCCGTAGAGGGTGACGCCGTTGCCGTCGATGGTGACGAAGTCGCCCGTGAGGCGCGGCAGCGGCTTGTGGATGCCGATCGGTCCCGGCACCTCGAAGCGGACGATCGCATTGCCGTCGCGCGCCTTGGTGAACGCGTCGCGCACCGCGTCCTCGGTCGCCTCGGTCACGCGGATGACGTCGCCGCCGGCGCCGCCCGGCGTGCTCGAGCCGAAGCCCTGGAACGCATCCGCGTCGTTGTCGGACGGTCCGCCCGGCGCGTCGGGCAGCCCGTCGCCGTCGACCGTGATCGTGACGCTCGCGTCGGCCTGCTGCAGTCCGTCGCTCACCGTCACGCGGGCAACGAAGGTCCCGCGCCGTGTATAGACGTGCTCCGCGACCGCGCCGCCCGGCGCCATCTCGGCCGCCGCGGCGCTCGCGAACATGGACGCCGGCGCGGGGATCGTGCAGCCCGCCTTGGTCAGCTTCGAGCTGGCGCGCGCGATGTTGCCGTTCGTGCCGTTCAGCTTCGGGAGCTCCGGGAACCCGCCGGCCTCGGCCTGCGTCTTCGACTCGACCGACCAGAGGTAGGCGAGGGCGAAGTGGCCGCAGGTGTCGAGACCCACGTCGTGCCAGAGGTACATGCCGCCGAGGTCGTGGGCGATCTTCTGGAGATACCAGCGCGCGACGCGATCGATCTGGTTCGTTCCGCGCTTGGTGACGGTGCCCGGCTCGCTGATCAACGTCAGCGGCAGGAGCGTCGCAGCGAGCGCCATGTACTGCGAGAGGGCGTCGTCGTAGCGTGCCGCATCGCGCGCCTGCTTCGCGGCCGCATAGGCCGAGCTCGCCGCGCGCAGGACGTCGCTCGCGTCGCCCGGGGATCCGGGCCCTGGAGTCGGTCCACCGCCGCCGCTCGTCGTTCCGTCGCCGAAGTCCCAAGCGTAGCTCAGCTGCGCGCCCGTGGCGGCGCGCGACGTGCTCGCGTCGAAGCGGACGCGAAGCGGCGCACCGCCTTCCATCACCGACGCCTGAAGCTGCGCCACGATGTGCGAATCGCCCGGCGGATTCACGGGCGGAACGAGCGTCCCGCCGGCGAGCGCGGGGCCCGCCGGCCCCGAGCCGGGATCTGGCGGGCTCCACGCGCCGGGTGCCCCCTCCCACCCGACGCCGATGTTGCGGAACGCAACGGCGTGCGCGTTGCCGTCCTCGACGAGCAGATCGATGCGGCCGTCACCGTCGACGTCGAATAGCGCCGGCGCCGATCGCTCGGACCCGACCGGCGGGTCCCACGCGGTCGCCCGCACGAATCCGCCCGCACCGTCACCGAGGTAGATCGCGACCGGACCGCCGTTCGTTCCGAGCGCCAGATCCACGCGTCCATCACGATCGACGTCGCCGAGCGCCGGTCGCGTCTCGCTGTCGATCGCCGGGAGATCCCACGCGGGCTCCCGCGTCCACACCGGTCCACCTCTTCCGCCGTTGTTCCTGAACGCCGTCACATTGCCTCCACCCGACCCCACCAGCAGGTCGACGTCGCCGTCACCGTCGAGATCCCCCGCCGCCGGAGCGGCGCGGCTCCCCGCATCGTCCTCGGGGTCCCAATCGGTGCGGCGCGTCCACGCCGGCGTCGTGTTCGAGCCCGTATTCTCGAACGCGACCACATGCCCGCCGTTGTGCCCGACGAGCGCGTCGAGATCGCCGTCGCCGTCGAGATCGGCGAGCGCGGGAAAGGCGTTCGAGCCGACGTCGGGCAGGTCCGCCCACTCGGCTCGCGCCCATCCCGTGTCGCCCGTCGCCCATGCCGCCACATGCCCGTCGGGCAAGCCGAGGTAGAGGACGGTCGCATTCGCCACCGCAGACCACATCATCATCCCCGCGACCGTCGTCCACCATCCGGCCCGCATCGAGGAGCGGAGAAGTGCAGGGGACGTGCCGGTACGCCGCGCCGCGCCGTCGCGCCGATGCGCGTCCACTTCCGAACCGCCGCGCCGCGCCGTCGCCGTCTTTTCGGCACATGAGCCCCGCAGGGTCGACAGCCGGAGCGGGGGCGTCCTATACAGGCCGGGTCACAGCATCCGCACAGTAAGGAGACGATCGTGGGCGCAGCGCAGATGTTCATCGATGGGAAGTGGACGCAGGCCAAGAGCGGCAAGACGTACGACGTGCCGAACCCGGCGACCGAGGAGACGATCGGCAACGCGCCGGACGGCGGCGTCGAGGACATGCAGCGCGCGATCGCGGCGGCCCGCAAGGCGTTCGACGAGGGCCCGTGGCCGAAGAGCACGCGTCGCGAGCGCCACCGCGCCCTCATGCGCATCGCGGACGCGATGGAGCGCCGCAAGGAGGAGATGCGCGCGCTCCTCGTCGCCGAGGCCGCGGCGACCTACATCGAGCACTCCGTGCAGGTCGATGCGCCGATCGAGCAGGCGCGCGCGTACGCCGAGCTGGCACTGCGCTTCGAGTTCGAGGAGCAGCTCCCGTCGCGCGCAACGATGGGGCCGCTCGGGCCCCAGATGAACTCCGGCATCGTCTACCGCCACCCCGTGGGCGTGTGCGGCATGATCCCCACCTGGAACTTCCCCGTCTTCGTCGCCATGCAGAAGCTCGGGCCGGCCCTCGCGACGGGCTGCACGATGGTTTTCAAGTCGTCGCCGTACGGGCCGCTCATCAATCTTTTCCTCGCCGAGATCTGCGCCGAGGCCGACCTGCCGCCCGGCGTCGTCAACTGGGTGACGGGACAGTCGACGGCCATCAGCCAGGCCCTGTGCGAGGATCCGCGCGTCGACAAGATCAGCTTCACGGGCAGCGTCGCCACTGGGAAGGCGATCATGGCCGCCGCCTCGAAGACCCTGAAGCGCGTGCATCTGGAGCTCGGCGGCAAGTCGGTCGGTCTCTACCTCGACACCGACAACATCCAGATGCAGGCGATGACGGCCAGCGGTCCCGCGATGTTCCACGCCGGGCAGGGCTGCGCCATGTCGACGCGTGTACTGGTGCCCGCGGACAAGCACGACGAGTTCGTCGGTGTCATGGCCGGTTTCGTCCAGGGCATGGTGAAGGTCGGCGATCCGGCCGATCCGACCGTCATGCTCGGCCCCGTCGTCCGCGAAGAGCGGCGCGCGAAGATCGAGGAGTACATCGAGTCCGGCAAGAAGGAGGGCGCGACGCTCGTCACGGGCGGGAAGCGCCCCAAGGACCTGCCGAAAGGCTATTTCCTCGAGCCTACGATCTTCGCGAACGTCTCCAACACGATCCGCATCGCGCGCGAGGAGATCTTCGGCCCGGTCGTCTCCGTCATTCCGTACCAGGACGTCGACGACGCCGTGCGGATCGCGAACGATTCCACCTACGGCCTCGGCGGCGGCATCTCGTCGAGCGACGTCGGCAGGGCGGTCGACGTCGCCAAGCGCATCCGCACCGGCGTCGTGTGGATCAACAACGGTCTCCTGCCCATGACCGACGCACCCTTCGGCGGCTTCAAGGAGAGCGGGATCGGCCGCGAGGGCGGCAAGTGGGGCATGGAGGAGTACACGGAGATCCAGCAGATCACGTGGAAGGCGTGAGGGCCTAGCGCGCCTTCCGCGCCTTCCAGATCTCTTCCGACGGCCAGCGGCGCGCCCACTCGAGCGGCACGAACTGCCAGCGCCCCGACGACGCGTCGGGAGCGGGGCGCACCTCGATCAGGTCCTCGATCGTGAACCCGTGACGGCGAAGGAGTCGCACCCACTCGCCGTGCGGCAGGTGGAAGTATACCGAGCCGTCGCTCGGATCGACGTCGCGCCGCATGCCGAAGTAGTCGTTCACGAGCGTGGTGCCGGCGGCACGCGCCTGGAGTGGCCAGCAGACCTGGAGGAGGGGCGCGTTGCTGAGGAAGGCGAGCAGGCCGCCCGGGCGCAGCAGGCGCGCGGCTTCCGCGACCCAGCGCTCGGGATCGACCCAGAGCGCAGCGCCGTACTCGTTGAAGACGACGTCAAAGCTCGCGTCGCGCAGCGGCACGGCGGCGGCATCGGCGTGGATCAGCGGGAAGACGGGTCCGATCTCGCGCTGCAGGAGGCGTGCGCTCGCGAGCTGCGCCGGTGAATTGTCGAGTCCGACGACCCGTGCGCCGCGGCGAGCGAGCCAGGCCGACTGGTAGGCGGTGCCGCAGCCGAGCTCGAGCACGTCCCTTCCGGCGACGTCGCCGAGCACGCCGAGCTCGCGCTCGGGGACGTGCCAGATGCCCCAGCACGGCTCGTGCGACGCCCAGCTCCGCCGGCCGTCGACGCGGTACTCCTCCGCCCAGACGTTCCAGACGGCGCGATTGCGACGTGCGTCGTCGCCGGCGCTCGGGGCCATCGGCTCTAGAGCAGCGTCCCGCCGAGCACGACGCTTCCCACGGAGAAGTAGATGACGATACCGCTGACGTCGACGAGCGTCGCGACGAATGGCGCCGAGGCGCTCGCGGGGTCGAAGCCGAGGCGCGTCAGCAGCATCGGCAGCGTGGCGCCGACCAACGTGCCCCACATGACGACGCCGAGGAGGCTCGCCGCCACCGTGATCGCGATCAGGAGGTAGTGGTCGCCGTAGAGGCCGAAGAGCGCTTGCCAGGCGAGGATCCGCACCAGACCGATGAAGGCCAGGATCGCGCCGAGCGAGAGGCCGGCCGCGATCTCGCGGCGCACGACGCGCCACCAGTCGCGCAGCCGCAGCTCCTGGAGCGCCATGGCACGGATCACGAGCGTCGACGCCTGCGAGCCGGAGTTGCCGCCGCTCGAGATGATGAGCGGTACGAACAGCGCCAGCACGACCGCGCGCGCGATCTCGCGCTCGAAGTAGCCCATCGCCGTCGCGGTGAACATCTCGCCGATGAAGAGCGCGGAGAGCCAGCCGGCGCGCTTGCGGACCATCTGGCGGAAGCTCACGTCCAGGTACGGCGCATCCAGGGCTTCCATGCCGCCGATCTTCTGGATGTCCTCGGTCGCCTCCTCGCGCACGACGTCGACGATGTCGTCGACGGTGACGATGCCCTTCATCCGCCGGTCCTGGTCGACGACCGGAATGGCGATGAAGTTGTGCTCCGCGAACAGGGCCGACAGCGCCTCCTGGTCCATCTCCTCCTCGGCGACGACGACGTCGGTGCGCATGACGTCGCGCACGCGGCGCTCGGGCGGTGCGATGAGGAGGTCGCGGAACGTGATGACGCCGAGCAGCTTCTGATCGGGATCGAGCACGTAGACGTAGTAGAGCGTCTCGGCGTGCTCGCGCGCCTGGCGCCGCAGGTAGCTGGTCGCTTCGTCGACGCTCATCTCCGGACGGAGGCGGACGTAGCGCGGGTTCATGAGGCCGCCGGCGTCGTCCTCGGCGTAGGCGAGGAGCGCCACGACCTCCTTCCGCGTCGAGTCGTCGAGCAACCCGAGCAGGCGCGGGCGGTCCTCGATCGGCGCTTCCTGGATCACGTCGGCGGCGTCGTCGGGCGGCAGCAGGCGCATCCACGCCCGGGCCTCCTGCGAAGGCGCAGCGAGGAAGAGCTCCGTCTGGTCACGTGTCTCGAGGGCCTGAACCAGCTCCTCGGCTTCGGTCCACGTGAGCAAGCGGAGCCCTTCCAGCCGCTCGCCGGACGACAGGACGTCCCACGCGTCCTTCAGCTCCTCGGCTCGGAGGGGCGTGATCGCCGGCCCACTCCACGCGCTCGTTTCGGCGCTCATGGCTCGGTCCTCGTCTTGGCCCAGAGCGGGTGCCAAGCAGGCGAGCCGCGCTGGGGTTCCTACCTCTGAAGACGGCGATTGCCGTCGCTACTCATACCGGAGTGGAGGTAGCGCAGTTTCGCGCCACGGTCCAGCCGCGCGGCGCCCGTTTGAACGGCGGGGTGTGGGGGGTTATTCCTGCGGGGTCATGGCGACGATGATCACGAGCGAGTGCATCAACTGCGGCGCCTGCGAGCCGGAGTGTCCGAACACCGCCATCTATCAGGGCGGCGTCGACTGGCAGGCCCCGGACGGCGCCATGCACAAGCCGCTCTCGAACGACATCTTCTACATCGTCCCCGAGAAGTGCACCGAGTGCGTCGGCTTCCACGACCACGAGGCCTGCGCGGCGGTTTGCCCGGTCGACTGC
>Ga0187894_10000300_pt1 | contig 67066 bp, 44 predicted proteins | sample GBC1701081metaG_FD_136650 | JGI IMG/M metagenome (GOLD analysis project Ga0187894, IMG submission 136650) | White microbial mat communities from a lava cave in the Kipuka Kanohina Cave System on the Island of Hawaii, USA - GBC170108-1 metaG ... | reverse complement strand
TTCGCGGGAACCCCTTTCGAGCCCTTCTCAAGCGTCTGAATCGGACGATTTCAGCACGATGTACGGTTGTAGGTCGGGTCGAGGCGGCTACAAGGTGTGGGAGTGCCGCGCCGATCCTGGATTCTGTGCCCGCGGCGCCATGCGCCCTCGACGGAGTTTCCAACAATCTCGCGCCCACCATGGAACATGTGGGGAGATCTTAGCGGATTCCGAACCTTCGTCCGCGGTGCCGGCTTCGCCGTATGATCCCGCCATAGTTTGGGGGACAGGATGACGACTCGACTCGGTTCGTGGATGCGTCTGGCCTGCGGCGTGGGCCCGCTCCTGCTCGCGATGTCCGCGGCGCAGGCTCAAAACCAGATCGCGAACGGCGATTTCAGCATGGGCGCGACCGGCTTCTCCACCGATTACCACCTCAAGTCCAGCGGCGCGGTGTACGCGCAGGACGCATGCGTCGCGGCCAACACGAACATCTGCCACATACTTGCGCTGAGCTTCGGCGATCACACGACCGGCACCGGACTGATGCTCTGCCTGAATGGCGCGGCGAACCCGTCGGCGGCCGTCTGGGAACAGACGATTCCGGTCACGCCATTCACCGACCACGCCTTTTCCGGCTGGGTGATGTCCTGGGGGAATACAAACGGATTCGACCCCAATCCGGCGCTGCTTCGACTCGAGATCAACGGCGCGCTGGCCGGCCCCGATTTCGCGGCCGATCCGCAGAACGGCCTCTGGACGGAGTGGACGGCCTTCTGGAATTCGGGGACGGCATCGTTTGCGACGATCCGGATCACCGATCTGGAGACCCACGCCTACGGAAACGACTTCTCAATCGACGACCTTTCCCTCGTCTCGGGCGTGCCTCCGCAAGGCGCCCTCGGCGGCTCCGTGAACGGTCTGGTGCCGCGCGTCGGCAAGGTCCTCTGCAAGAACCAGACGACGCATCAGGAGGTGCGCATCACCGTTCCGGCCGGCGCGACGGCGTGGGACTGCGTCTCTGCGGGGCTCGTGGTGCACACCGGAGACCAGGTCCGAATCCTGGTCACCTTCGCGGGGACGGCAGAGTAGAGAGCGGCGCCGGAGCGACACGGTCCGGGCGGAGGGCCGCCTATCACGGCGGCCGACGGTGGGTTATCTTCCCGCCCTCATGGGCGCCCTCCAGATCCGCGCTCTCAAGGCCGCAGACCGGGCCGTGGTGCGGACCCTCTACCGCGCGCTTCTCGCGAGGCGCTACGCCCACGGCGCGCAGGGTTCCCCGGCGGGCCCCCCGGATCCGAAATCCGTCCGCAGGATCCTGGTGATCCGGCCCGGCGGCATCGGCGACGCGGTGCTGTTCTTCCCGATGCTCCAGGCGCTGCGGCGCGAATACCCCGAGGCCCGTCTCGAGGTCCTGGCCGAGCAGCGCAACGTCGGTCTGTTCGAGGCGAACGAAGTGGTGGACCGCGCGCGGGCGTACGACCGCGGCGGCGGGCTCGAGCTGTGGGGCGCCCTGCAGGAGCGGTGGGACATCGTGGTGGACACGGAGCAGTACCACATGCTCTCGGCGCTCGTCGCGTACCGCACCGGCGCGCCGGTGCGCTGCGGCTTCGATACGCAGGGCCGCGGCGGTCTGTTCACGCACCGCGCGCCGTACAGCGATCAGGTGTACGAGGTCTATTCGTTCCTCGATCTCGTGAAGGCGATTACCGGCCGGCCGGTGGCATTCGATCCCGAGGCGCCCTTCTTTCCGGTCGCCGCCGGCCCGCGCGAAGAGGCGCGGCGGCGGCTGTCGCGGCGGCTCCCGGGGTTCGAGCAGAGCGGCATCGTGGTCATCAGCCCCGGCGCCTCGATGCGCCAGCGCATCTGGGCGCCGGAGCGCTACCGCGCGCTGGCCCGCTTCCTGCTCGACCGCGGGCTTCAGGTCGCCGTGATCGGCAGCGCCTCCGACGTGCCGGCGGCGCGCGCGGTGAGCGACGACCTGCCCCGCGACCGCGTGGCCGATTTCGCCGGCACGATGAGTCTTGCGACGACCGCCGGGCTCATCACCGCGGCGCGTCTGTACGTGTCGAGCGACACCGGCCCGCTGCACATCGCCTACGGAGTCGGTGTCCCCACCGTGCACCTGTTCGGATCGGGGATTCTGGAGAAGTGGGCCCCGGCCGGCCGCCGCACGCGCGCCGTCACCGGCGCGCTGCCCTGCTCGCCGTGCACGCGATACGGCTACACTCCGCCCTGCCCCTACGATGTCGAATGCATGAAGCGGATCACCGTGGATGACGTGATCGCGCGCGCGCGCGAGGCGCTCGATGCCTCCGGGACGGCGCCGGCATGAGCCAGCGGCTGCGCGTCATCCTGCTGACCCTGGCGCTGATGGCCGCTGCGATCTGCGTGTATTTCGGCTCGCTCGACAACGGGTTCATCTGGGACGACCCCATCATCCTCGAGCAGCAGATCATGGCCTTCAAGACGGTCGGCGATCTGTTCGTGCCGCCCCTGGGGATCCCGCAGTTCGGCACCTACTACTACCGGCCGATCGTCGTCGGCAGCTTCGTCGTGGACCGGTGGTTCACCGGCCCGCGGCCCATGGACCTGCCGCGGGGCAGCCTCAATCCCTTTCATCTGTCCGTCGTGCTGTCTCATGCGGTGGTCTGCGCGCTTCTGTTCTGGTTCGGGCGCGTGCTCTTCCGCGGTCAGCCCGGCGGGCTCTGGGCCGCGTGGATCGGCTCGCTGCTCTTCGCCGTCCACCCGATCCTGACCGAATCGGTCTGCTGGATGGCCGGCCGCGCCGACGTGATGGCGGCGATCGGCGTGATCCCCGCCCTGGGTCTTTTCGTGTACGGGCGGCAGACCGGCAGCCGGATGGCGTTCGTTGCCGCGGCGGCCTGCGCTCTGTTCGGCCTGCTGTGCAAGGAGACGGCGATCGCGGTGATCCTCGCGCTGCCGTTCCTCGACAGGATTCCGGCGGGGGTCGCCGCGCCCGCGCCGCAGGCCAGCCAGGGCAGGGACAAGGCCGGCCGCAAGACGCACGGCCGCGCTGTCGCGGACCCGAAGGCCCTTCGCAGCGCCGCCGGCTGGGGGTGGCGCTGGCTGCCGATGCTCGCGACGGTCTTCGTCTACTGGAACCTGCGGAAGATGGACCTGGGCCGCGGCGACCGCGGGCACGGTCCGAGCAGCCTGCTCGTGTCGGTGGATCTGAAGATGCAGGAGGCGCGGATCGGCGACTGGATCGGCGATCTCGTCGGAGCGATCGGCTTCTACGTGCGCAAGGCCTTCGTGCCGCTGCCGCTGAACGCGTTCGTGGCCGATGTGCCGAAGGATCGGCCGACGCTCGCCGTGGGCGCGATTGCGCTGGCGGCATCGGTCTTCTTCGTGGGGTTCTGGATCCGGCGGCGGGAGTCCATCGCCCCCGCCCTGGTCGCGATCTTCTTCACCATGCTCGCTCCCTCGCTGGCAATCGCAACCTACTCGATCTCAGAGACACCGGTCGCCGAGCGCTATCTCTACATCCCCATCATTGCCGTCTGTCTCGGTGTGGCCTATGCGGGTCTGCGCGCGATCGGCGCGGTCCGGTCGCGGCGCGGCGAGGCGGCGGCCCGCGGGCTGGCGATCGGGCTCGCCGGCGCCGCCGCGGTGCTGACGGTCTGGTTCGCCTGGGTGGTGGCGGTGCGCAATGAAGTCTGGCGCGATGACGAGGCGTTCTGGGGGGACGCGGTCGCAAAGGCTTCCCACCAGGGGCTTCCGCATCTGCACCTGGGCCTCGCCTACGACAAGCACAATCCGCCGGACCGCGTCGAGCGGGAGAAGTGGGACCGCATGGCCGAGGAGCAGTTCCAGATCGCCCTCGATCCCACGAGGACGGTCTATGACGTCGAGGGGCGCTCCACCGCGCTCAACAATCTGGCGAACGTCTATCTGGGACGCGGGGAGTACGCGCGGTCCGAGGAGAACTTCCGCAAGGCGATCGCAATGCGTCCCGACTACCACACGCCGTATTACGGGATGTCGCTCGTGAATTACCGCAGGGCGCTCGACGCGCAGCAGGCGAAGAATTCCTCCGAAGCGTGGGCGCGGATGCGCGAGGCCGAGGAATGGGCGACCAGGGCGGTCGGACTGAATCGCAACTACACCAAGGCGTATCTGCTCCTCGGCAGCATCCAGGTGGCGCTGGGGAACGACCTCCGGGGGAAGGAAAGCCTCGAGCGCGTGGTGCAGCTCGAGCCGGGAAGCGCCCTCGGGGTCCAGGCCGAATCGATCCTCAAGGAGGTCCGGCAGCGTCTTGCGTCGGGGACCGCCAGGGCTCCCGGAGCCGACGCACAGGGGTCCCCCTAGGGCCTGCCGCCGGCCGGCTTTCTTGAATTGGCCGGCGCACTTCCTATATAGTCCGGCTCTCCAGCCGGGGCTCACCCGAGCCCCTGTCTCAACCTGCTGAAACCACAGGGGTTATCCACGATGAGCAAGCGGCCCGAGGTCCGGATCGCCCTCGACAAGCTCCTCAAGGACGGACAATCCCGGAACGAAAAGAAGGTCTTCAGAGACCGCCGCCGCCGTCCGATCCTCATCGAGGAGTCGGTGGTGGACTTCGACAAGCTGGCGCGGTCGGGCAGGGCGCTCAAGGAAGTCGGCCGGAGGGTCCGGGTCTTCGACGCCGGCGGGCTCAAGGAGGTCGCCTCCTGGATTATCCCGACCGAGATGACCCAGATCGCCCGAGAGGAGTCCGAGACGGCCGCGGGAATCGTTCTGCCGCTCGGTACCGTCATGGCGCAGAACGGGCTCTGGCTGCAGCACCGGCCGGGGCTCGAGGAGATCGGCACCAATGACCGCGGCGACCTGATCCTTCGCGAGGTCGCGAAGCCGGAGGCGGGCCGGGGGGCGGTGCGCGGCGCGATCGTCACGCCCGCGACCGGCAAGCCGGTGAGGCTGATCGCGCGGCGGGTGGCCGCCGACTTCGAGGCTGACCGGCGCGAGGCCGACGGATGGGGCAAGCTCCTCGCCGCGTCGGAGGGCCGCAAGAGCGCGAAGACGTCGTTCAAGTGCGGCGGGATCGACTTCGAGCTGCACGCGAACGCACCGCGTCTCACGGCCGCCGCGGGGGCGATGTTCCCCGGCGGGCGCGACATCGAAATGGTCCGCATCGCCTCGCTCGTCGCCTTCCGCTTCAAGAAGCTCCGCCGGCAGCCCCCGCGCGTGGTGATCCACGTCATCCAGGGGATCCCCAAGGATCAGGCGGAGTGGAACGCCGTGATGCGCAAGGCGAGCCCGCCAAAGAAGGCCGGCTCCGGGTTCCCGATGAAGCTTTCCGAGAGCCGCTTCTACGACCCCTCGGTGCGGGGCATCCCCGGAACCGCGGTGGTGTGGCTCGCCGAAGGCCGCGAGGCGGGGGACGAGATCAAGGTGCTGCTGCTGAACACCGAGGATCCGGGCGAGCTGCGGCACCGCGGCGTGCTGGCGCCCCTGGCCGGCATTCTCGCGCTCATCGACGTCATCGTGTCGCGCACCAGCACCGTCGTGCTCAACGACAAGCTGACCGCCACGGCGATCACCGGCCCCACCGGCGCCGGCAAGTCCCTCGCCGCTCTCTTCTGGGCCGGGCGCAACGAGCGGTTCCGCCGCCGCGAGCTGCGGCGCCGGTACGAGACCGACATCCGGCGGACTCCCGATGCCGGCCGGCTCGGCGAAACGGGCATCCAGAAAGAGCTCGACCGCATTCTGTCGCGCGTCGGCATCCTCTGCCAGGAGAACTCGGTCGGCCTGCTCAAGGAAGGCGCCGGTCACTGGGTGTTCTGGGCGTGCGAGCGCGCCTGGTATGCGCGCACGGCAGGATTCCCCGGTCTTGCGTTCGTGCTCTCCGAGAACGCGCCGGTGCTCGAGAACGCCCGGGCGGACTACGGCGGCTCCGGCAACACCGCGACCCTCGGCGCCGTGGAGCACTCTTCTCCGTCGGAGCGGATGATCTACGACACGGCCTGGGGCCACGTGGCGACCGATCCGGCGTCCCGGAAGATCGGGATCAACCTGCTGCTCGGGCGGACCATCGGCGACACGATCCTCGCCCGCAAGCTGACGCCGCGCGAAGCGGTGGACTGGCTGCTCGCGGGCGGCGATCTCGAAAAGGGCCAGGAGCCACTTTGCAACGCCTCGCTCGATCTCTCGCGCCTGCTGCAGCAGAGCGGCGTGGTCGGTCCGGCGCTGCGCACCGCGTACGACGCGGCCCGCGGCGGCGATACGGCGGCGCTCGGCGGGGGCGACGCGGCGCTGGGCTCGGCGATCTTCGACCAACTGGATGTGCAGGTGAAGCTCTGGCTCGATTTCTGCCGCGAGACGCCGACGTGGCTCGTGAACGGCGCGTGGGGAATGGAGATCACCCAGGACGTGATCTGGGTGCTCTCTCAGATGCCCGAGATGCTGGGCGACGGCAAGCCGGTCAGCGTGGACGCATTCAAGACGGCGATGCACACGCGCTGGGGCGTCGCCTACGGCCTTCACGGCGAGTGGACGCATTCCGTGGCGCCGGAGCCCCACCAGGAAGGCCGCGCGATCGCCTGATCCTCCCGCGTTTCGGCCCCCGGACGAGTAGACTGGGGCCGACCCGATGCCCGCACCGCGCAAGTCCCGCTCCCGCGCACGGCCGAAGGTGTCTCCGGCGGAGCTGATCCCCCTCCCTCCGCCGTCCGACGACCCGGTAACCGACGAGCTGCGGCCCGACGAAGACGGCGGCGACACCGGCGCCGCGCTCATCGACGCCCTGTTCGACGACGAGGGCACACCCGGGCCGGCCGAGGCCGACGGCGGGACTCCCGGTCTCGTCGTCTACGACCCGCTCACCGCCTACCTGCGCAAGGTCCGGGCGATTCCGGAGCTGTCGCGCGAGGAGGAGCAGACTCTGGCGCGCCGCTACCGCGAGTCGGGGAATCCGGACGCGGCGCGCGCGCTCATCGTGGGAAATCTCTCCCTCGTCGTGCGGATCGCGCTGACCTTCCGGCGCGCGATCGCCAACGCGCTCGATCTGATCCAGGAGGGGAACATCGGCCTGATCCAGGCGGTGGAGAAGTTCGACCCGGACGTCGGCGTGCGGTTCTCGACCTACGCCGCGTGGTGGATCAAGGCGTACATCCTGAAATACCTGCTCGACAACGCGCGCATGGTGCGCGTCGGCACGACCAACGCCCGGCGCAAGCTGATCTACAACCTGAGACGCGAGAAAGCCAGGCTCGACGCCCTTGGCTTCTCGACGGGGCCGCGGATGCTGGCGCAGCACTTCGGAGTGCCCGAGCAGGACGTGGTCGCGGTCGAAGCCGCGCTCTCGGGCGGCGACGTGCCGCTGGATGCGCCGATCGCCGGCGAGGACGACGGGCGCACGCGCGGCTCGCTCATCCCCAGCGAGGACACGGCGGTCGACGAGCAGGTCGCGCGGCAGGAGCTGCGCCAGCGCCTGGATGCGGCGATCGCGGCGTTCGAGAAGGGACTCGGGGAGCGGGAGCAGGCGATCCTGCGCCGGCGGCTCGTTGCCGACGATCCGGAGACGCTTCAGGAGATCGGCGACCGGTTCGGCATCACGCGCGAGGCGGTGCGCCAGTCCGAGGAGCGGCTGCTCAAGCGCCTGCGCCACCACCTGAAGACGGAGCTGGGCGATGAAGTCCTACTGCAGTTCAACCGCTGAGGAGCGACCGTGACGAAGGTGAATCTCGCGGAGAAGCTGGGGCAGTTCAGCGAGCGCTGGAGCCCCCGCATCGTCGGGGAGTTGAACGGCCAGCACGTGAAGCTCGCGAAGCTGGAAGGGGAATTCGTCTGGCACCATCACGCCGCGGAGGACGAGTTGTTCCTCGTGCTGCGGGGGCACCTCGACATTCACTTCCGGGACGGTGTCGTCGGTCTGGACCCTGGGGAGTTCACGATCGTGCCGCGCGGTGTGGAGCACAAGCCGGTCGCCGCCGGAGAGGTCCACGTGATGCTGTTCGAGCCGGCCTCGACCCGGAACACCGGCAACGTGACGAACGAGCGGACGGTCGCCTCTCCCGCCCGGATCTAGGAAGCCCCGCCGCCGGCCGATCCGATGGTGGCGGCGCCGCGCAGCCAGTACTCGACACCCAGCATCCGGTCCACGGGCAGCGCGTTCAGCGCCGCGAGCGCGGCGCGCATGCGCCAGTTCAGCGCCGGCTGCTGCGTGAGATACGCGATGTGGGCGGCGCGGCGGATCGGCTCCGGCGTCACGCTGATGTCGCTGCCGCCGGCGCGCTTCAGCGTCAGCGCGAGCGTGTCGCGCAGGAAGAGATTGATGTGGCCGGGGAAGGTCGGCGGCTTCGGCTCGCCGCGGATCAGGTCCTGCACGCGCGCGCGCCAGCCGAGGCCCTTTTCGTTCGGCACCTCGACCAGGACACGCGAGCCGGGCGGCGCCGCCCGGTGGAGCGCGGCGATCGCGTCGACCGGACCGGGCACGTGCTCGAGAACGTTGTCCATGATGATGAGCGCCGGCCGCCCCGCGGCGGCGATGCGGCGCAGAAGAGCCGGCAGCGCGGTGCGCGGATCGCCGTCCGTCACGTCGAACCCCAGCCCGCGAAGCCGCGGCACGAAGCGCTGATTCGGCTCGAACAGAACGACCGGCGTGCCGGGGGAGGCGGCGCGCATCGCAAGCGACAGCGCGCCGACGCCCGGGCCGATCTCCACGACCGTCATTCCGGGGCGCAGGTGCGGCATCACCCACGCCGCCTTGTCGTGCGCGACCGCCTCGAAGACCGCCGCGGAGTCCTCGTAGACGCGATAGGTCTCCTCGATCGTCTCCTGCGACACGCGCTCGAGCTCGCTCTCGTACGGCTCCAGCCATCCGCCTCCGCAGGCCGCGCAGCGCAGCCAGCGCAGCTCTTCGTAGCGCAGCCACGGCCGGCCGGAGCCGGCCGCGCCGCACTGGGGGCACTCGGCGAGTGGCGGACGCGCCGTTCCGGAGCCGCGGATCTCGGTGTCTGTCATGTCGGGGCTGGCGAGAGTCGGGGATCGTAGCACCTCGTGCGACACTCTCCGCGCGCGCGGAGGGTCGCCGAAGCCGATGCCAGTTCCGTCCGAAGCCGACCGGATCGAGACGCCCGAACGAGTGGATCTCGCCGTCGATCTCGCGGGACCGGGCAGCCGCGGTCTGGCGGTGCTCGTGGACAGCCTGATCCTGGCCGGCGCCGTGTTGGTGCTGGCGCTCATCCTGCTGCCGCTCCTGGCGGTGAATGCGTCGCTCGTCCTCATCATCGGCATCGCCGTCGCGTTCGCCATGCAATGGCTGTACTTCGCCCTCTTCGAGGGGCTGCGCGACGGCCAGACACCGGGCAAGCGCGCGCTCGGGCTGCGCGTCCGCAAGACGGGCGGCTATCCCATCGGCTGGTCCGAGGCGCTGATCCGCAATTTCCTGCGCATCGTGGACAGCTTCCTGGGATACGGCGTCGGGCTGCTCGTGATCATGCTCACGGAGCGCAACCAGCGGCTCGGCGATCTGGCGGCGGGAACCGTGGTCGTTCGCGAACGGCCCTGGCGCGCGGGCGGACTGGAAGAGATCGGCTATCGCGACGAGGCGGGCGCCGGGTCGGGCCTCTCGGCCGCGGAGCTCGAAACGGTCCACGCGTTTCTCGCCCGCCGCGACGGGCTCGCGCCCGGCGCGCGGGAGCGGATCGCCGGCGAGCTGTCGCGCCACCTGCGCGCCGCGCTGACGGCGCGCGGCGCGATGCACGGCGGTCTGCTCGTGCTCTCGAACGAGCCGTTCCTCGAGGCGCTCGCCGCGGGTCCGCGCGGCCGCCGGCCGTCGGGAGCCTGAGATGGACCTGCAGGCGTTCGTCGCGGCGAACCGCGCCGACTGGGAGCGGCTCGAGACGCTTCTGACCTGGCTGCGCGGGCCCGGACTGTCGTCGTTCTCGCCGGCCGAGGTGCGCGAGCTGGGACTGCTCTACAAGAAGGTGACCGCCGATCTGTCCCGGGCGCGCGCGGAGCACCCCGGCTCGCGTGTCGTGGAGTGGCTGAACGACATCGCGCTGCGGGCGCACAACGCCGTCTACCGGGCGCCGCGCCGGAGCGCGAAAGCGATTCTTGCCGGACTCCTCGCGGCGATTCCCTTGGCGGTGCGCCGGCACGCCGGCGCGGTCGGCGCGGCGGCGACGCTGTTCTTCACGGGCGCCCTGCTCGGCGGTTTCGGGACTGCGGTGGACGAGTCGGTCGCCGAGGGGATCATGGGCGACCAGTTCGTGCACTCCGTGCGCGACGGCAAGTACTGGATCGAGAGCGTCTTCGACGTCGTGCCGCACTCGGTCGCCTCGACCGGCATCCTCGCGAACAACCTGTCGGTGGCGATCACGGCGTTCGCGCTCGGGATCACCGGCGTATTGACGCCGCTTCTGCTCTTCTACAACGGCGCGATGCTGGGCGCGGTGCTCGTGCTGTGCTGGCGCTACCATCTGTCCGCCCGGTTCCTGCCGTTCCTGATGCCGCACGGGATCATCGAGATCTCGGCGATCCTGCTCGCCGGCGCCGGCGGGCTCATCGTCGCCGACGGCTGGCTGCATCCCGGCGACGCGAGCCGCGGTCAGGGCCTGCGCGACGGCGCGCGCGAAGGGCTGCTGGTCGCGGGGGCGGCGGTGCCGGCGCTGCTGGTCGCGGGACCGGTCGAAGGACTGATCTCGCCGATGGAGGAGATTCCAGCGCTGCTTCGGGTCGCGTTCGGCGTCGCGCTCGGCCTCGCCCTCTGGGGCTGGCTGACGCTCTACAGCAGACCGGCGCGCTTGATCGAGAGGTAGCGGTCCACCGTTTCGGCGGCGAGGGCGTCGGTGCGCGCCCGCACGACGAGACAGCCGCGCGCGCCGAGACTGCCCTCGGTCTTCAGCATCTCCTGCGTCAGCTCCTCGGCGACGACCCTTCGCCAGACCTCCACCGCCGTGTCCGGGATCGCCGTTCTCACGCCTTCCAGGGCGGTGTCAGAGAGGGTGACGACCAGGCCCAGGTGCCTGCGGGCGATCAGGCCAAGGTGGCGGCGCACCGACTCCGAGACGCGCGGATCGGCCAGCTCGGTGAAGACGACCACAAGCGTCCGCCGCGCCGAGCCCCGCAGCAGGACGCGCAGCGCCGCGCCCAGGTCCGACTCGTCCACCTCGGGCTGCAGGGTGGAGAGGATCCCGTCGATCCGCCGCATCTGCCCCGGGTGGCGCGCCGGCGGCACCGACGCGCGCAGCTCGCGGCCGTACACCGCGCACCCGACCGAGTCTCCCTGCGCGAGCGCCGCGCGTGCCAGGCGCCCCGCGGCCTGCGCCGCCCAGTCGAAACGCTGCCGGCCGCCGGTGTCCACCGTCATGAGACGGCCGCCGTCGAGGAGCAGGAGGATTCGCTGGTTGCGCTCGGCGCGCGTCTCGCGCACGGCGGGCCGGGCGCGGCGCGCGAACGCCTTCCAGTCGACGAGCCGCAGGTCGTCGCCCGGCGTGTAGTCGCGCAGTTGGTGGAACTCGCGCCCCTCTCCGTGCCGCGGCCCGCGGCGGACCCCTTCGCGCAGGCCGCGCGGCAGCCCGAGCGCCGCCTCGCGCGGCGAGAGGTCCCAGATGTCGGGGCCGATGCGCATGCGGACCTCGTCGCCGGCGCTGCCCGGACGCTCCACGAGTCCGAGCGGTCCGATGACCCGGTAGGCGACGGGGCCGAGAGCGATGTCCCCCCGCGCGCGCGGAGTGACTTCGTGCGCAACCTCGATGCGGGATCGCGGCGGCATGGCGATCTCGAGGCGCGCGCCGGGAGCGTCGAGAGCCGGGGCGCCGGTGTCGCGCAGGCGCAGGCGCGCAGCGCCCCGGCCGTTCCATGCAAGACGCAGACGCACGGGGAACGAACGCCCCTGCGCCGCCCGCGCCGGCACGATCCGGCCGAGGCGCAGCTGCGACGGGCGCCCTGTGCGCAGAGTGTCGATCGTCGCGAGGACCAGCAGGCCGCCCCCCCACACGCACGCGATGGGGAGACCGGCCGGAGAAACGAGCCCCAACAGAGCGAGCGGAACGCCGAGCGCCGCGAGCCGTGCGAGCCGGACCGTCGGCAGCAGGGGCAGCGTCACGCGGGGCGCTCTCCCGCGCCGCGCGGCAGCTCCACGGCGCGCAGCATCTCCGCGAGCAGATCCTCGACGCCGATGCCGTCGAGCTCCGCGTCGGTCTGGAGCACGATGCGGTGCCGGAGCACCGGTCCGGCGGCCGCCTTCACGTCGTCCGGGCGCACGTAATCGCGCCCGTCCATGGCGGCGAAGGTCTTCGCCGCGTGCATCATCGAGACCGCGGCGCGGGGCGACGCTCCGAGCCAGACGCGGCGGTGGATCCGGGTCGCCGCGGCCAGCCGCACGATGTAGTCGCGAACCGACTCCTCCACGAAGACGGCGGCGATGTCCGAACGCAGGGCGAGCAGATCGGCGATCGGGGCCACCGGCGTGACGCCGCCGGCGGCAGGGGGCATGAGGTCGAGCGAAGCCGCGTGCGCGTCGAGGATCCGCCGCTCCTCCCCGGCGGCGGGATGAACGACCAGAATCTTGAAGAGGAAGCGGTCGAGCTGCGCCTCGGGCAGGGGATAGGTGCCCTCGAATTCGACGGGGTTCTGGGTCGCGGCCACGAAGAACCCCGCCGGCAGGGGGCGTGTCGTGCCGTCCAGGGTGACGGCACGCTCCTGCATCGCCTCGAGCAGAGCCGCCTGGGTCTTCGGCGGCGTGCGGTTGATCTCGTCCGCGAGGAGGATCCGCGTGAAGACCGGACCGGGGAGGAACTCGAACGTCCCGCTCTGGGGCCGGAAGACCGAGGTCCCGGTGACGTCGGCGGGCATCAGGTCCGGCGTGAACTGGATCCGCCGGAACCGGGTGCCCAGGAGATCCGCGAGGCTTCGGACGAGCAGCGTCTTGCCGACGCCGGGAGGCCCCTCGAGGAGCACGTGCCCGCCTGCCAGCACCGCGGCGACGGTCTGGCGCACGGCGTCCTTCTGCCCCAGCACGATCGCGTCGAGAGCGTCGGTCAGGGCGATCGAAAGCGCGCGCACCCGGTCAGCGTTCATCGAAGATCTCCTTCTGCATGGCGGTCAGCAACCGCGCGAGGCGTGTCATGTCCTTCTCGGCCGGAGCCGCGCCCTCCACGGCCTCCGTCATTTCGCGCAGAACCGCGGCAAGACGGGACTCATTGGATCCGCTCCCGCGGGCGAGCGCCGCTGCCATCTCCGGACCCCGCGCATCCACCGGGATCTCCCGGCGCCGGTGCGCCTCGCGGGAGAAGGCACTCCCCAGAACCGTGAGGGCGTGCTTCCGGAACCCCGCGCGGCGATACAGGTCGGCGAGCGAATCGACGAATTCGAGTGCGGAGCGCCTCGCCCCCTCGACGCGCGGGTGTTCGGGGCCGAAGCGCACCCCGCGGGCAAGGGCGTACAGGACGATCGCGGCCGCCCCGGCGGCCGCCGCCGCGAGCAGCGCGCGCGGATCGAGCCCGCCTTCGCCGGGCGCGAAACCGCCGTAGCCCTGATGGAACTCGTCGAAGAGCACGTCGCCCCCGGCGCGCAGGTCGCTGATGAGCGCGAGCGCGAACGGCAGCGTATCGCCCTGAAAGAGCCGCTCGTTCGCGAGCAGCGGCCCGAGCACGCGGACCGCGCGCCCCTTGCCGATGAGAGCGAGCGCGGCCGCGACGCCGCCGTCGGGAAGCAGCGCGAGGGGAATGCCGGACGTGTCGCTGCGCATCGCCCCCTCGGCATGAAGCAGGATCCCCTCGAACCGGGAGCTCGACGGCGCCGCGTCGACGCCGTGCGCGGCCACCAGCCGGGCGCGCATGAAGAGCGCCCCCGACGGATCCATGTCGGGGGGAGCCGGATCGGCGCCGAGCCCCAGACTGCCGGCGAGGAGCGTGTCGAACGCCCGGGAACGGGACAACGCGTGGGCGTCATCGGAGAGAAGCAGCGCGCCGCCGGAATCCAGCCAGTCGATGAGCGCCAGGCATTCCTCGCTGGTTGGTGAGCGGCGCAGCGGCGTTGCGACGATCAGCAGGACGCGCCGCCCCTCGCCGAGCGGCGGCAGCGAGGTCCACGGTCTCGTGTACGGCTTCGCGGAGACGCCGAGGTCCTCGAGGAGCCGGCGGGCGGCGAGAAGACCCGGGCCCCGGCCGGAGTACGACGATGGCCGGCGCTCGCCCGCGGGATCCGAGATCAGCAGCCCGGCCAGCACCGCACCCGCGCAGACGACCGCGATCCCGGTGCCCAGAAGGACGGCCTGACCCCGCGTCATGACGCGGTCCCGGCCTGCGCGGACCGGTGCCCGACGAGGTCGGCCGCGGCTTCCAGGGCCGCGCGCACCGCCCCGGCCTCGGGCGCGCGCGCGGCGTAGACGGCGTGATCGTGCAGGGACACGAGCGGGCGGAACTCGTCGGCGAGCGCGGGATCCGGGCCCGATGCAAGAGCGCCGAGCAGCTCGCGATCGGTGAGCCCGGGCTCCTCGGGGAGCAGGCCGCGCGCGCGCAGCGCGGAGACGACCGCCGCCTGAAGCAGCGCGAGTCCCTGCGCCAGCCGCCCTGCGGCGATCTCGGCGCGGGCGCGGGCCAGCAGGGCCTCCGCGGCCGGACCGTGAGAACCCGCGGCGGGCGCATGGCCGGCTTCGATGTGCGGGAGCCGGGCCGGCGCCGACAGCCGCCGGATCAGGAGCCGGAGGAACACGAAAAGAGCGAGCGCCAGACCGGCGAACACGATGACGCGCAGCACCGCGGGATGCGCCGTGAGCACGCGGGCGATCCCCAGCAGGAAGGACATGATGAAACGGCGCAGCGCTTCTGTGCGCTGCTCCAGGGCTCCGGCCCGCTGCGTGCCGGGGTCGAAGGCGGGGTCGCGCATGATCTGCCGCAATCGCGGCGCGGCGTCGGCGGGGACCTCGGGCGCGCTCTCGGCGCTCTGTCTCTGCCAGGTCTCGAGGCGTCTCTGCGCGGCGCGCAGCGCGTGGCGCGCCCGCTCCTCGGAGTACTCCAGTTTCGCGGCTTCCGTCAGGTCCTCGCCGGCAAAGGCCTTCTCGTCCTCCGGGGTCAGGACCGGGAGATCGCCGCCCACGGCGCGCGCGAGCGCCGGCTCGAGTCCCTGCTCCACCAGCCGGCCGCGCAGGTGGTTCAGCGATTCGCGGGCGGTGCGCGCGGGATCCTTGCTGTCGTGAAGCGACCCGATCGTCCCTTCCAGGAGCGCCCGCTCGGCCGCGACGAACTCCGGCGGAAGCGTGCCGCAGAAGACCGGGACCGCGAAGCCCGCGACGGCAAGCGCGGCGGCGAGCGACCATCTCACGGCGCGGCGGGAGCCCGGCTCAGGTCCTCGGCGGCGAGCATGAGATCGAGCCCCTCGTCGCGCGTCCGGATGTCGTAGTAGAGGATCGTCCAGGGAATCATCGGGATCGAGAGGAACACTCCGTAGACCGTCTGCTGCAGCAGGGTCAGCGGCACGAGGACGTGCGAGGGGAGGAACTGCGGACCGAAGGCCGTGATCCCGGGCTCCCGGCCCTGCGCCACGGTCACCGCCATCACGATGATCGTGGGCAGGGACACGACGATCACGAACACGTAATTGAGGATCGCCATCAGCAGGCCGATCGCGAAGGCGCGGAACCAGTTCGCGGTGAGATCGAGGCCTCCGGGCCCGCGCCGGAAGATCAGCTCGCCGCTGCGACTGAGCGCATCGGGACCCGAGCGGTTTTCCAGCATCACCACCGCCGAGGCGAGACAGAACGCGATCATGGCGAAGACGCCGGGAATGACGAGCAGAACGAGGCCGCCGAAGATGCAGAGGGCGAGGAGAAAGCTCGTCCAGATACCCGGCAGCACGCGGCGGGCGGACCGACCGAGCATCTCCCGCACCGGAGTCGCGCGCCCGAACATCTCGTCCTCGACCGTCAGGCAGATGTACTGAAAAAAGAAGACGTAGCCGGCCAGCATCAGGACGTAGAGGGTCAGCGTGAACCCGATGAGCACGAGCGCGCCCGGCAGACCGGTGTCCCGGGTGGGGGACATCAAGGATCCGAAGACGCTCCACTGCAGGAGGAGACCCAGAGCTGCCAGCGCCAGACCCAGCGAGGCCCCGACCACCGCATTGGAGCGGAAGCGCCGGCGGTAGACACGGAAGGAGAAGTCGAGGATCTCGCCGATGCCGCGCGGCCGAAGCGCATGCGCGGCCCCGGGCGCGGCGAGGGCGCCCTCAGGCACGCCGGGGGCTCCCGGCGCGGGCACGGGGCGCCGGTGCGCCGGCGAGGACCTCTGTCCGGACCGAAGGACAGAAGGTGTTCATGGTGCATGCGGCGCAGTCCGGGCGCCGCGCAGAGCAGAGGCGGCGGCCGTGAAAGATCGTCGCGATGCCGAAGAACGACCGGTCGGCCTCCGGAATCAGCCGATAGAGGTCGAACTCGATCTTGACCGGGTCCTTTTCGCCGGTCAGCTTCCAGACTGGCCCCGTGAGCCGGATGACGTGCGTGTCCACGGCGATCCCGGCCTGCCCGAAGGCCTCGGACAGGAGCACGTTCGCCGTCTTGCGCCCCACACCCGGAAGCGCAACGAGCTCTTCCATGGTTCGGGGCACCACGCCGCCGAATCGCTCGACGAGGGCCGCGCCAAGGGCCCGGATCGCCTTCGCCTTGTTCCGGTAGAACCCGGTCGAGCGGATCAGGTCCTCGAGCTCGGAGGGCTCGGCGGCCGCGAAGTCGGCGGCGGCGCGGTATCGGGCGAAGAGGGCCGGTGTGACCATGTTGACACGCGCGTCGGTGCACTGCGCCGACAGGATCGTCGCCACGAGGAGCTGGAGCGGATCGTGGTGGCCCAGCTCGCAGCCGGCGTCGGGATACAGCCGGCGGAGCACCGAGGTGACCTTCCGGGCGCGGGCGCGTCGCGTCTCGAACGAGTCTTCGGGGCGCGGCCGGGCCGCGCGGCCGGGTCGGGACATGCAGTCGGACTCTAGCACCTCCTCCACGTATAATGAGCGTTTCTTCCGGCACGAGGTCACGCGGGGACGGTGCGTACGATCAACGACAGGGTTGCATTCGGCGGGTGGCCCGCTTTGCCGGCCACGGATCCGGCGCGAGCATGAGCGGCGTCGGGATGGACCGGATCGTCATCAAGGGCGCCGCGGAGCACAACCTCAAGCGGATCGACCTCGAGCTGCCGCGCAACCGCCTGGTGGTCATCACCGGCGTCTCGGGGTCGGGGAAGTCGTCGCTGGCGTTCGACACGCTGTACGCCGAGGGGCAGCGCCGCTATGTCGAGTCGCTGTCGGCGTATGCGCGGCAGTTCCTCGAGCTGATGGAAAAGCCGGACGTCGAGCTGATCGAAGGGCTCTCGCCGGCGATCTCGATCGAGCAGAAGACGACCTCGCGCAATCCGCGCTCGACGGTCGGCACCGTCACCGAGATCTATGACTATCTGCGGCTGCTCTACGCGCGCATCGGCCATCCGCACTGCCCGCAGTGCGGCAAGCCGATCGCGGCGCAGACGGTGCAGCAGATCGTGGACGCGATTCTCGAGGGGCCCGCCGGGGCGCGGCTCGCGCTGCTCGCCCCGATCGTGCGCGGCCGCAAGGGGGAGTACCGCCGGGAGCTGCGCGAGGCGGCGCGCAAGGGGTATGTGCGCGCCCGCGTGGACGGCGCGATGCGCGAGCTGTCCGAGGACATCCGCCTCGACAAGATGAAGAAGCACACGATCGAGATCGTCGTGGACCGGCTGGCGATCAAGCCCGAGGCGCGCGGGCGGATCACCGACTCGGTCGAGAATGCCCTGCGCTTCGCGGAAGGGCTCGTGGTGGCCCACGTCGAGACCGAAGAAGGCGCGCAGGACACCCTCTACTCGGAGCGGCTCGCCTGTATCACCTGCGGCCTGTCGGTGCCCGACCTGGCGCCGAGGTCGTTTTCGTTCAACTCCCCCTACGGCGCCTGCCCGGAGTGCGGCGGCCTCGGCGTCGAGCGGGAGTTCGACGAGGAACGGATCATCGCCGCGCCCGAGCGCTCGCTCGAGGACGGCGCGCTCGTGGTCGTCGGAACGGCCACGCAGCAGTTCTACCGCTCGATGTTCCGCACGCTGCTCGCCGCCTACAAGATCCGCCCCGACACGCCGTGGAAGAAGCTGCCGCTGCCCTTCCGCCGGATCATCCTGTTCGGATCGGGCGACCGCGAGTTCCGCTTCAAGTGGGAAGGGGAGCGCTCGCAGTATCACTTCACCCGCTCGTTCGAGGGGCTGATCCCGAACATGCAGCGCCGCTACAAGGAGCTTTCCGAAGGCGCGGAGTCGCGCCGCGAGGAGTTCGAGGCGCTGATGACCGAGCGGCCGTGCGAGTCCTGCGGCGGGGCGCGTCTGCGCAAGGAGAGCCTCGCCGTGTCGCTCGCGGGGAGGAACATCGCGCAGACCTCGGCGCTGACGATCGAGGCGGCCCTTGCGACCTTCAACACGCTGCCGCTCACGCCGCGCGAGGAGACGATCGCGAAGCAGGTCCTGAAGGAGATCCGCGACCGCCTGGGCTTTCTTTCGAATGTCGGTCTCGGGTATCTGTCCCTCAACCGGTCGGCGGCCACGCTGTCCGGGGGGGAAGGGCAGCGGATCCGCCTGGCGACTCAGATCGGCTCGCGGCTCACCGGCGTGCTCTACATCCTCGACGAGCCGTCGATCGGGCTGCACCAGCGCGACAACCGCCGCCTGCTCGAAACGCTGCGGGCGATGCGCGACCTGGGGAACACCGTCATCGTCGTGGAGCACGACGAGGAGACGATCCGAGCCGCCGACTGGGTCGTGGATCTCGGGCCCGGCGCGGGAGAGCTGGGCGGTGAGGTGGTCGCCGCCGGGACCCCCGACGAGATCGCGGCCCACCCGGACTCGCTGACCGGCAGGTTCCTCTCGCGGCGCGAGACGATCCCCCTTCCCGAAAACCGGCGCAGGCCGGCGAAGGGATCCGCGCTGGTGGTCGAAGGAGCCTCCGAGCACAACCTGCGCGACATCACCGTCGCTTTTCCGCTCGGGCTCTTCACCTGCGTCACCGGCGTGTCGGGGTCGGGGAAGAGCACGCTGGTGAACGACATCCTCTACCGGGCGGCGGCGAAGGCGGTGCACGACGGGCGCGAGGAGCCGGGACGCCACAAGCGGATCCGCGGTCTCGACGCCTTGGACAAGGTCATCGACATCGACCAGTCGCCGATCGGCCGGACGCCGCGCAGCAATCCGGCGACGTATGTCGGCCTCTTCGCGCCGATCCGGGAGCTGTACGCGCAGGTCCCCGAGGCGCGGGCGCGCGGCTATCAGCCGGGCCGGTTCTCGTTCAATGTGAAGGGGGGCCGCTGCGAGGCCTGCCAGGGCGACGGCCTCATCCGGATCGAGATGCACTTCCTCGCCGACGTCTACGTGACCTGCGAGACGTGCAAGGGGCGCCGCTACAACCGGGAGACGCTCGAGATCCATTACAAAGGCCGCTCGATCGCCGACGTGCTCGACATGACGGTGCACCAGGCGCTGGCGTTCTTCGAAAACGTGCCGGCGATCGCCCGCAAGCTGCAGACGCTGCAGGACGTGGGGCTGGGGTACATCCGGCTGGGGCAGTCGGCGACGACGCTCTCCGGCGGCGAGGCCCAGCGCATCAAGCTGTCGCGCGAGTTGTCCAAGATCGGAACGGGGCGGACCCTCTACGTGCTCGACGAGCCGACGACGGGGCTGCACTTCGACGACATCCGCAAGCTGCTGTCGGTGCTGCACCGGCTGACCGACCAGGGGAACACGATCGTCGTGATCGAGCACAACCTGGATGTCATCAAGTGCGCGGACTGGATCGTGGACCTCGGTCCCGAGGGCGGAGACGGGGGAGGGAGGGTTCTCGCCGAGGGAACGCCGGAGGCGCTGACCCGCGTGTCCGCGTCGCACACCGGCCGGTTCCTCGAGACGCTGCTTGCCCGCTCCGCCCCGGGCTCAGGGGGCCGGCGGTCCGAGCGCGCGGTGGATCGCGGTCACCGCGCTCTCGAGAGACTCTGACGAGGTGTCCACCGCGACCTCGGCGCGGGCGTAGAGCGGCTCGCGCTCGGCGAGCAGCGCCCGCAACTCGCTCATCGCGTCGGGGTTCCCCGCCATCGGCCGGCGGTCTCCCTGCGCCACCACGCGGGCCCAGTGGTCTTCGGGGCTCGCGCGCAGCCAGACGGTGACGCAGGCTTCCTGAAGGTAGTCGAGGGTCCGCGCATCGGTCACGATCCCGCCGCCTGTGGCGATCACGGCGGCGGGGATCGTCTCGACGCAGCGGCGCAGCGCAGCGCGCTCGTGCTCGCGGAACGAGCGCTCGCCGTGCAGCTCGAACACCTGGCCGACGGTCATGCCCAGCTCCTGCTCCACTACCTGATCGAGCTCGAGAAACGGCGCCCCCAGGCGCGACGCGAGAAGCTGCCCGATCGTGCTCTTGCCGGCGCCGCGCAGCCCCAGCAGCGCCACATGGCGGCGGGCGCCGCGCGAGGCTTCGCGCAGCAGCTCCTCGGGCGCCATGCCCAGCGCGCGCGAGAGATCGCGAAAACGCAGCAGCGACAGGTTGCCGGTTCCCGACTCGATGCCGGCGAGAAATCGCTCCGACAGACCCGCCGCTTCGGCCAGCGCGCGGCGCGTCATGCGCGCGCGCTGCCGGTGGGCGCGCACACAGCGTCCCAGGTTCGCAAGGAGCGGCTCGACCATCCGTATGAACTATATTGCCTGCTAAAGCCTGTTGCAATGGGCTGAAAGTGCAGTAAACTGCCGTTCCCTGACCTCGAGGTCCCATGGAAGAAACCAACCCAGCCCCCCCGATCTCGTTCCAGACCCACCCGGACCGCTACCGCCACTGGAAACTCGCGCTCAACGGAGACGTCGCCACGCTGACCATGAGCGTGCGCGAGGACGAGCCGCTGCGTCCCGGGTATCAGCTCAAGCTGAACTCGTACGACCTTGGCGTGGACATCGAGCTGGCCGACGCGATCCAGCGGCTGCGCTTCGAGCACCCGCGCGTGCGGTGCGTCGTGATCACCTCGGATCGCGAAAAGATCTTCAGCGCCGGCGCGAACATCCGGATGCTCGCGTCGGTCTCGCACGGGTTCAAGGTGAACTTCTGCAAGTTCACCAACGAGACCCGCATCGGCATCGAGGAGCTGTCGGCGCACGGCGGTCCGCGCTTCGTGGCTGCCTGCAACGGCACGACCGCCGGCGGCGGCTACGAGCTGGCGCTCGCGTGCGACGAGATTCTTCTGGTGGACGACGGCAGCAGCGCCGTCAGCCTTCCCGAGGTGCCGCTGCTGGGAGTGCTGCCGGGAACCGGCGGGCTCACCAGACTTGTCGACAAGCGAAAGGTCCGCCGCGATCTCGCCGACGTGTTCTGCACGCTGGGCGAAGGCGTGCGCGGCCAGCGGGCCGGCGACTGGGGGCTCGTCGACCGGGTGATCACGAAGAGCCGCTGGCAGCCCGAGGTCGAGCGCCGCGCCCGGGCCCTGGCCGACGCCACCCCGGCGCGCGCCGATGAAGGCGTCGTGCTGCCGCCGCTGACCCGCAGCGGCTCCGGCGACCGCATCGCCTGGGAGCACGTGGAGGTCACGATCGACCGCCCCGGCCGAACCGCGACGGTCGTGGTCCAGGGGCCCGACCGTCCCCAGCCGGAAGAAGTCAGCGCCATCAAGCGCATCGGCGCCGGGTGGTGGCCGTTCGCCGTCTTCCGCGAGCTGGACGACGCCCTGCTGCACCTGCGGCACAACGAGGAAGAGATCGGCCTGCTCCTGTTGAAGACGCATGGCGATCTCGAATCGGTCCGCAGCGTGGATCACGTGCTTCACGCCAATCGCTCCGACTGGTTCGTGCGCGAGGTGCTGCTGTTCATCGGCCGCACGCTCCGCCGGCTCGACCTGTCGGCGCGCAGCGTGTTCGCGATCATCGAGCCCGGCTCCTGCTTCGCCGGCACCCTTTACGAGCTGGCCCTGTCCGCCGACCGCATCTACATGCTGCAGGACGACGCCGACACCACCCGCATCGCGACGACGGCGCTCAACGGCGGGGCGTATCCCATGACGCACGGCGTCACGCGGCTGCAGGCGCGCTTCCACGGCGCCCCCGAAAGGGCGCGCCAGGCGCTCTCACGCGGCGAGTCCTGGACGGCGCGCGACGCCGAGGAAGCCGGGCTCGTCACGATCGTCGCCGACGAAATCGACTGGGCCGACGAGGTCCGGGTCGCCGTCGAGGAGCGTGTGTCCCTCTCGCCCGACGCGCTCACCGGGATGGAAGCCTCGCTGCGCTACCCCGGGCCCGAAACGATGGACAGCCGGATCTTCGGCCGGCTCTCCGCCTGGCAGAACTGGATCTTCACGCGCCCGAACGCCACCGGCGAGCGCGGCGCGCTGACCCTCTACGGAAAGCCCGAGCGGCCGCGCTTCGACTGGAGACGGACCTGAGATGAGCTCGATCACGTACAGCGAGAAGATCCCGAACAACGTCCATCTCGACTCGGACGCCCGGCTGCAGCGGGCGCTCGAGAAGTGGCAGCCGCACTTCCTCCGCTGGTGGAAGGACATGGGGCCCGAGGGGTTCCAGGAAGATTCCATTTACCTTCGGACCGCCGTCTCGGCCGATGTCAGCGGCTGGGCGCATTTCGACCACGTGCGCATGCCCGACTACCGATGGGGCATCTTCCTCGCCGATCGGGAGCCGGACCGGCGAATCCCGTTCGGCGATTTCTACGGTCAGCCGGTCTGGCAGGAGGTCCCGGGCGAGTTCCGCGGGGCGCTGCGCCGCATCATCGTGACGCAGGGCGACACCGAGCCGGCGAGCGTCGAGCAGCAGCGTCAGCTCGGCAAGACCGCCCCGTCGCTCTACGACCTGCGCAACCTGTTCCAGGTGAATGTCGAAGAGGGCCGCCACCTGTGGGCGATGGTCTACCTGCTGCACTCCTACTTCGGCAGGGACGGCCGCGAAGAGGCCGAGGCGCTGCTCGATCGCCGCTCGGGGGACTCGAACAAGCCGCGCATCCTGGGGGCGTTCAACGAGCCGGTCGAGGACTGGCTCTCGTTCTACATGTTCACGATGTTCACCGACCGGGACGGGAAGTCCCAGCTCATGGCCCTGTCGGAGTCCGGATTCGACCCGCTCAGCCGCACGTGCCACTTCATGCTGACCGAGGAAGCGCATCACATGTTCGTCGGCCACACCGGCGTGGGGCGCGTCATTCAGCGCAGCGTCGAGCTGATGCGCGAGGACAGGAACGAGGACGCGCGCGCCCAGGGCGGCGTCGAGCTGCCCCTGATCCAGAAGTACTTGAACTTGTGGTTCAGCCTGAGCCTCGACCTCTTCGGCGGCGAGCTCTCGACCAACGCGTCGGATTACTTCGCGAATGGCCTCAAGGGGCGCGTCCGCGAGGCGCGCTGGACCGACCACGTCGCGCTCGAAGGCTCCTACAACGTCCAGCAGGTGGACGGCGGGCGCGTCGGCGCGCAGGAGGCGCCTCTGCGCAGCGCCCTGAACGAGATCATGCGCGATGCGTACATCGAGGACTGTCAGAAGGGCGTGGACAAGTGGAACGCCCTGCTCGAAGCCGACGGGACGACCTCGTTCCGGCTCCGGCTGCCCTCCCGGCGGTTCCATCGGAGCATCGGCACCTTCAGCGGTTACCACTTCGATCTCGACGGCCGGCCTCTGACCGGCGAGCAGTGGGTCTCGCGCCGGGACGAGTGGCTCCCCTCGGCCGTCGATCTGACCTACGTGAAGGGTCTCATGCACCCTGTCAACGAGGCCGGGAAGATCGCCCAGTGGATCGCGCCGCCCCGCCATGGAATCAACGGCAAGCCCTTCTCCTGGGACTACGTCCGCCGCGTCTGAGCCACTGGTTCGCCAGTGTTTTTTTGAATTCGCTCCGGGAATTTGGACGACGGTCCGGGTCTGTTCAGCGGCCATAGTCACGCAACTCGCTGACAGGTTGTAACTTTCCCAGCAACCGGCAGGGGCACGGGGCTTGCAAAAGTAACCCGGATGTCAACGCCCGCCCGTCGGCTCTGACCAGGCCCGGGCGCGGCCTAAAATGAGGGGATCCCGGCCCGGTGTTCACACACAGGGAGCCTCAGCGTCTCGCAAAGCCCCTGTCGAGGGGTCCGGCGGGACTCTCTCCCGCGCTCATCCTGATCCCCGCCCTGGCGCTGCCGACCCTCGCGCTCGCCGACGGGAAGATCTCGGGCAAGGTCAAGGGCACCGACGGCCAGCCGATCCCCGGCATCGGCATCACCCTGAATCCCGAGAGCAAGAGCGCGGTCAAGCTCTCCGGAAAGACCAACAAGAAGGGCGAGTACTACTTCGGCATCGTCCGGAACGGCACCTACACTCTTTCGGTCACAGGCACGACACTCGTTCCGCACACGATCTCGCTGAAGGCGTACGACGAGGTCGAGAAGAAGAACACCACCGAGTACGCCGGCCCCGACCCCACCACGCCGCAGAGGTTCGAGATCGCCGACGTCCTGGTGGTCACCTACGACCTCGTGCTCGGCGAAGCCTCGCAGAGCCCCGCGGCGCTGGCCCAGAAGGAAGTCGCGCTCGGCCAGGCGAAGGGCGAAATCCCGACGCTGCTCCAGAGCGGGGATTTCGACGGCGCGCTGGCAAAGATCGACCAGAGCCTGGCGACGACTCCGGGCGACGCGCAGCTCAACTACCTGAAGGGCTACACACTGTTCCGGCAGCAGAAGTACGCCGAGGCCGAGACCCCGCTCCGCCGCGCGCTGGAAATCGATTCCACCCAGCCGGGGGCGCACATGATCCTCGGGGGCGTGCTCTCCGCCCTCGACCGCAAGCCGGATGCTCTTCCGGAGCTGCAGACGGAGCTGGGCACCGCCAGCGACCCCACGCTGCAGCAGAATCTGCGCCTCACCATCGGCCGCCTGCAGAAGGAGCTCGGCAGGACCCCCGACGCGATCGCGACTTACGAAGCGGTTCTCGAGGCGGATCCGGCCAGCGCCGAGGCGGTCGCGCAGCTCATGGATCTCTACACCGCCTCCGGCGACAAGGCGAAGCGCGACGCGCTGCTGGCAAGGGGCGAGGCGGCCGGCACCGTCGACCCGGCGCAGCTCTTCAATCTCGGCGCCGAGGCGTGGAACAAGAAGGACTTCGACGGGGCCTACGGCTACTTCCAGCGAGCGAGCAGGGCCGATCCGAAATTCGCCCCCGCCTGGAAGCATCTCGGCTACGCGTGCGTGCAGCTCGGCCGCACGGACGAGGCGGTGACGGCATTGCAGACCTATCTGAATCTGGCGGCTGACGCACCGGACGCGGCAGAGGTCCGGGACATGATCAAGGCGATTTCATGAAGGGCATTTCATCGCCTGCGATGAAAGGAGGTGCGGGGGGTCACCACAGCAGCACCCTGTCGCAGTCTTCAGATGCCGGTTCAACCCACAGCGGAGAAGGAGTCATGACAAAGACACTCAGGACGTTCACGGCCTGCATGGCGCTCGTCCTCGTCGCCGCCCTCGTCGGCGGTCCGGTGCTCGCACAGGAGCTGACCACCGGAACGCTCGAAGGCAAGGTCGTCGACGACAAGGGCGGCACCGTGCCGGGCGCCACCGTTTCGGTGACCGGGCCGCAGGGCACATCGGCCACGCGGACCGGCTCGGACGGCAGGTTCGCCCTGCCGTTCCTCAAGAGCGGCTAGTACGAGGTGAAGATCGAGATGCCCGGCTTCGCCACCGTCATCCTCAAGGATGTGGAGGTGCAGATCGGGCGCCGCACGAACCTGCCGATGACGCTGTCGACCGGCAAGGTCGAAACCCTCACGGTGACGGCGGAAGCGCCGCTCATCGATCCCAAGGCGACGTCGATCGGCGAGAACATCAAGATCGACACCTTTGTCGAAAACGTTCCGCTCGGCCGCAACTTCTCGGACACGTTCGCGGTCGTGCCGGGCGTCGTGGGCGGCGGCGGCACCGGCGCCGGCAACTACTCGATCTCCGGGTCGTCCGGGCTCGAGAATCGCTACATCATCGACGGCGTGGACATCACGAACACCGGCTACGGCGGAATCGGCTCGTACAACATCGTGTACGGCTCGCTGGGAACCGGCGTGACGACCGCGTTCCTCGACGAGGTCCAGGTCAAGACCGGCGGCTTCGAGGCCGAGTACTCCTCCACCGGCGGGGTCGTGAACACGATCGTGAAGTCGGGCGGCAACGACTTCTCGGGCGGCGTCGGGTTCTACTTCACACCCCGGAGCCTCCAGGCCGAGGAGAAGCGGCGCACCCTGTCCATCGGCGCCACGAACATCGTCGACACCCAGGTCGAGGACGCGCAGATCTGGGTCGGCGGCCCGATCGTCAAGGACCGTCTGTTCTACTTCCTGGCGTACAACCCGGTCCGGACCACGAAGCGGTTCGACATCGAGCCCGCTCCGTTCGACTCGCGGTTCGTGACCGGCTCGTTCACCACCTTCCCGGCCGCGTCGGCCGGCGCGCAGTCTCAGGAGCGCACCAGCCAGAACTGGGCGGCGAAGTTGTCCTGGTTCATCACGCCGAACCACAAGATCGAGCTGTCGGGCTTCGGCGACCCGTCCGAGGGCGAGAACGGGTTCCAGCGCACATCCGCGCTGCGGCACCTGGACTATCTCGACGGCGGCGGCCAGAGCAGCGGCATGAAGTACGGCGGCAACAACGCCGCCATCAAGTACAACGGCGTCTTCACACCGAACTTCTTCGCCGAGATCCAGGTGGCGGCGCACGACGCGAAGTTCCGGGAAGAGGCGGTCAAGAACGAGCCTCGCGTCCGGGACCGGCGGCAGTCGCTCTGCTTCAACTTCCCCTCCTTTCAGTGCCCGGCGGGCGGCCAGTCGCCGGCGGGCACGGAGTGGTTCGTCGGAGGCCCGGGCTTCCTCTCCAACGCCGACGACGAGAGCCAGGTCTACTCGGCGAAACTGACGAACGTCATCCCGGCGGCGAATCTCGAGCTGAAGTACGGCGCCGAGTACTCGAACATCGAGTACACCGACGACCAGGCGTACTCGGGCGCGCCGATCGACTTCCTGCTCCCCGCGGACCTCGACGGGGACGGCACGTACGCAGTGGGCGAGACGCTGACGATCACGTCCACCTCCGGCGCGCTCGCCGACTACCGGGCGGCCCTGAACTACCGCGTCACCCGGGCCCGGTTCTACCCCACGCCCCCCCCCGACGAACACGACCGATCTGTCGGCCTTCGTGCAGGCGACATGGAACTTCCATCCGCGCTGGACGCTGAAGCCGGGCCTGCGCCTCACCGACGAGAAGGTCGAGGGGTCGGGCGCGTTCAGTCTGCCCTTTGAGACGGCCACAATTGGACCGTCCACGGGTCTCCGCGTCCCGGGCAACACCGACTACAACCCTATCTCGTACTCGTTCGACTCCGAGATCGCCCCACGGCTCGGCCTCACCTGGGACACGATGGGCGACGGCCGGACCAAGGCCTACGTGCAGGTCGGGCGGTACTACCAGCGAATCCTGAACGACCTCGCCGTTCGGGCCTTCTCGAACGAGGTCGGTCTGTCCCGCTACCGCTTCCAGAACGGGCCGTATGACGACCCGTCGCTCAGCACGCCGCTGTCGAATCCCCGGATCCTCGTGAACCCGGCCGACACGATCAACTTCCAGGGACTCGAGCCCAGCACCGTCGCGGACGGGACGAAGCTGCCGTACGTGGACGAGGGGGTCATCGGCTATCAGTTCCAGATCCGTCCGAACCTCTCGGTCGAGGCGCGGGCGATCTTCCGGAAGCAGGGCCGGGCGCTCGAGGACGTGCAGTTCACAACCGTCGAGCAGATCCAGAACTACTACTACGGTGCCGGCACCGGCTACTACCCGTACGATCCCTTCGGCGGCTCGCCGACCAGTCCGGTCAGCACCACCTCTCCGGCGGCTCCGTTCGGCGCCTACGTTCTCGCCAATCCCGGGGACAACACGCCGAGCACGCTGCCGCAGGCGAAGAGGACCTACAAGGCCCTCGAGCTGATCCTCACGAAGCGCCTGTCGGACCACTGGCTGATGTACGCGAACTACCGGTACAGCCGTCTGCGCGGCAACTACGAAGGCTTGTTCCGCAACGACAACGGCCAGTCCGACCCGAACATCACCTCGCTGTTCGACTTCCCGAACTCCCGCCTGATGCGCGGCCAGTTCCACGAGGGGCCGCTCAACAACGACCGGCCGCACGTGCTGAACCTCTACGGCTCGTACAAGTGGGACATGGGCCTCACGCTCGGAGGCGCCTTCAACTGGGCCTCCGGCATCCCGCGTCAGCCGTATCTCGCCCACCCGTCGTACATCAACTCGGGCGAGATTCCGGGAACCAACCCGCTCTATTTCTGGTGGACGGATCCGGGAACCGGGCTCACGGGCGCGAGGGGCAAGGCGTCGGACTTCTTCAACGACCCGAACGCCATCAGCGTGCTGCCGCTGCTCTACGACTACGACGACTGCAACCGCGGCTGCCTCGGCCGGACGCCGGACGAAGCGACCGTGGACGTGCTCGTTCAGTACGACTGGAAGATCAAGGACACCGTGCTGACCCTCGGGATGGAAGTGTTCAACATCTTCGACAGCAAGGAAATCACGGCGTTCGACGACAACGTCGAGACGACCGCCGGCATTCTCGATCCGGACTACCTGCAGCCTCTCGCGTTCCAGACGCCGCGTCAGTACGTCTTCTCGGCGACCTGGGCCTGGTAGTTCAGCACCGCACCTGACTCACGGCGGGGGGGCCTTCGGGCCCCCTCGCCGCGTACGGCGCAGCGAGGGCCCGGCGGGACTTCTATAATCTTCCGGTGACGCGCCGCGCCGCCGCTCTCGCGCTCGCTCTGATTGCCGGTGCCGCGCTCGCCGCCGCGAGCGTCGTCCGAATCCCCGACGGCGCCGTCGGTCTCGCCGCGCGCAGGGTGCTCGAGCCGGGCTGGCATCTGCGCCTGCCGCTCGCGCACGTGGAGCGCAGCGCGAATCCGGCGGTGCTCGAGGTCGGGCCGATCTCGGGCACGACCGCCGAAGGCGCCGCGCGGCAGATCGGTCTGCGGCTCTCCCTGCGGCTGACCGAGGCGGATCTGGACCGGGAGTTCCTGCGAGCGGCTTCCGCCGACGGCCTCGCGCCCGCGCTCGCCGCGCGGCTCACGACCGCCTTCGCCGCCGCGCTGCGCGCCGGGGACATCGCGCGCCTCGGCCGCATGGGCACCGACACGGACGACTTCGGGCACGGCCTCGCCGAGTCGCTCGAAGGCCTCGGGATCTCCGTCGAGGATCTGTCGTGGAGACGCGTGGACGCGACGCCCGGCCCGCCGGTCGCGCCCCTGCGCCACGCCGGCCGGCCGAGGATCCTGCTCGTCGGTGTGGACTCCGCCGACTGGCAGGTCGCGGCGCCCCTCGTGCAGGCCGGGCGCATGCCGAGTCTCTCGCGGCTCGTGCGCGAGGGAACGAGCGGACCGCTGCGCTCCTACGATCCGATGATCTCCCCGCTCGTGTGGACGACGATGGTGACCGGCACCGGCCCGGACGTGCACGGCATCGCCGATTTCACGGTGACCGACGGGGCGCGCGGCAAGCGCGTGCCGATCGGCAGCGACTACCGCCGCGTGAAGGCGCTCTGGAACATCTATTCGGATGCCGGGGTGACCTCGTCGTGGATCGGCTGGTGGGCGAGCCACCCCGCCGAGGTCGTCCGCGGCGCGATGGTGACGGAGCTGCTGGGCTTCCAGATGATGAACCCGGGGGCCGCGGCGGCCAAGGGCGGCGGCATCACCTATCCGGCGGACTACTACGACCGGATCCGCCCGCGGCTGATCCTGCCGGCGCAGGTAAGCTACGAGGAGGTGCGGCGGTTCCTGCACGTGTCGCGCTCCGCGTTCGATGCCGCCGTGGACGTTTCGCCGCCCGAGACGCCGGTCCCCGGCGCGAAGCCATTCGCCGTCGATCCCGTGTGGCTCGTGCGGAAGACGATCGCCGTCACCCGGAACTACGAGACGGTGGCGCTCGACCGTCTGCAGACCGGCGACGACGTCGTCGCCGTGTATTTCGAAGGGGCCGACATCCTGTCGCACCGGTTCATGCACTGCGCGCCCCCGCAGACCGGACTCTGCCCGGACGCCGACTACGCGGAGCAGAGCCGCGTCGTCGACGCCTTCTACGAGTATCAGGATGAAGTGCTCGGCCGGCTGATGGACGCGGCGGCGGGGCGCGCCGTGATCGTCGTTTCCGACCACGGGTTCCGGAACGGGGCCGACCGGCCGGGGGACTACCTTCCGTACACGACGGGCCAGCCGGTGGAGTGGCACCGCGAGTACGGACTCATCGTCCTCGCCGGGCCGGGGATCCGCACGGGAGCGGCGCTGCGCGACGCCTCGGTGTTCGACGTCGCGCCGACGCTGCTTCACCTGCAGGGCCTTCCGATCGGCGCCGACATGCGAGGGCGCGTGCTGACGGGGGCGATCGATCCCGGCGGGCCGGCGGCGGAGGGGGTGCGCACCGTCCCGACCTACGAGGAGATGGGCACCCCGCTCGTGGCGATCTCGGGGGTTCGCGAAGCGCCCTCGCCGGAGGCGGAAGCCGAGATGCTGCGCAACCTCCAGGCGCTCGGCTACGTCGGGGGCGCCCCCGCGGCGGCGGCGGCGCCGGCGGCGGGCGCACCCGCCGGCGCCCAGGCGGCCGGAGAGGGCGCGGGACAGCCGAATACCGGGGCGGGCGCAGCCGGCACCGAAACGGCCTCGCGCGTGACCTATCACCGGAACATGGCGACGTTCCTGTTGAAGGAAGGGCGGCTCGACGAGGCGGAGCGGGAGCTGGAGAAGGCGAACCGGATCACGAAGCTCCCGAAGACCTACGAAATGATCTCGCAGATCCGCGCGCAGCGCGGCGACGTCGAAGGCGCGGTCGCGGTTCTGGAGGACGGGCTGCGCGCCCTGCACGAGATGGACGAAGAGGCGGCCCTCTACATCGTGGAGCTGCGCCTGGGGCAGCGGCGGGCCGATCTCGCGGACGCCGCGTATCGCGAATGGGGAGCCCGCGTGCGGCGGCCGGCGATCCGCTCGCTGTGCGAGGGACGCCTCGCGCAGGCGCGAGGAGACACCGAAGGCGCCATCGCGGCGCTGTCGGCGGCGCTGCGCGAGGAGCCGGATCTTTCGCAGGCGGCGGTGGCGCTCGCGCCGCTGCTCGCGGAGCGTGGGCGCCTCGGGGAGCTCGAGGCGCCGGTGCGCGCGGCGCTCGATCGCGAGTCGCGTCTCGACGAGTATCAGAATCTGCTCGGTCTGATTCTGCTCGACCGCGGCGATGGGGCGGGAGCGCTCGTGTGTCTCGGACGGGCGCTCGACGTCGCGCCGGCGAACTCCCGATTTCTCGAGAACATGGCGGCCGCGGCTCTGGGCGCCGGCGCCCCCGACGCCGCCCTCGACCGCTACCGGCGCGCCGTGGAGGATCCGCGCGCGGCTGCGGAGGTCTGGGCCGGATACGGACGGCTGCTCGGGGCCCTGCGGCGCCACGCCGAGGCCGCGGCCGCCTTCGAGCGTGCGCTCGCCGCGGGCGACCGCGCGGCCGAAACCTATGCCGGCGCCGCAGCCGCGACCGCTGCGGCCGGTCAGCGCGCGCGGGCCGCCGACCTGGTGCGCGAGGGACTGAAGACCCACCCCGGCGATCCAGCGCTTACGCAGCTTCAACGTTCGTTGTCGTCGCCCCGCGGATGAGCAGGGCACTCCGCATGGTGGTCGGGAGATTGTTGGAAACCCGCAGAGTGGATCTCGGCCGGGCGAGCGGGTTTTTCGGGCATCGTGACCCGAACACGGAGGCGGAACGCCCCCGAGAAGGCGAGTCGGAGGAGAGGTCACTCGCGCCCACCGTCACGGATGGTGATCGCGGCGCCGTGCAGGTGCTTTTCGGGGATGGGAATGCAGCGAGCCCGCCGAATTTGACCCCGGGCCGGCCGGACCCGTGCCAGGCGCTGTCAACAATCTCGCGTCCACCATGGGGAGTTCGGAGCCTGGCGAAGGGCGGCGGCGTGATCGCCGTGGCCGTCGCTGCGCTCTGCGCCGGGTGTTCGCACGGCGCGGCTCCGGGAGTCGATCCGGCGCCGCCCGCGGCTGCGCCGATGTACGCCTCGGTGCGTCCGGATTCGGACGCCCGGGTGCTGATGATCGGCATCGACGGCGCCGACTGGGAGATCGTCGACCGGCTCGCCGCGTCGGGACGGCTCCCGGTGCTCGATCGGCTCCGGCGCGAGGGAGCGGCGGGGGTGCTGCTCTCGGAAGAGCCGCTGCTCTCGCCGATCGTCTGGACGACGATCGCGACCGGACGCTCGCCCGCCGACCACGGGATCTTCGGGTTCCTGACGCGGCGCGGCGGGAGGACCGAACCGGTGCGCTCCGACGAGCGGCGCCTGCGTGCGTTCTGGAACATCCTCACCGACATGGGCGTGCCGGCCGGAGCGATCGGATGGTATGCCTCCTGGCCGGCGGAGCCGGTGAACGGGTTCGTCGTCTCCGACCGCGCGGGATCGCACCAGATCGCCGGCACCGCTTTGCCGGAGCGCTCCGGCCTGACCTGGCCCCCGTCGCTCGATGTCGAGGTGCGGCGGCTGGACCGCGAAGTCGCCGGCGCCATCACCACAGACACGGTCGCGGCGCGCTACTGCGCGCCCGGGCAGGGGGCCGGGCTCCCGGAGGCGGGGAGAAGCCGGCTGGAGCAGATGACCGCTCTCGCGCGCACGGCGGAGCTGTACCGCCACCTCGCCGACGGCCTGATCGCACGCTTCGATCCGCGGATCGCGGGTGTGTACTTCGAGCTGACCGACGCCGCCGGGCATCTGTTTGCCGGGTTCGCACCGCCGGCGCTGCCGGGCAGCGATCCGGCGGAAGCACGGTGCTTCGGCGGCGCGTTCGATCGCGCATGGGAAGAGCAGGACCGGATCCTGGGTGAATTGCTGGCCCGCGTGGACCCTGCGCGGACGCTGGTTCTGATCGTCTCGGATCACGGCTTCCGCACCGGCGCGCGCCGGCCCGCGGTTCCGTCCTCGGAGGCGGGCGCGAACCAGGCGCCGCTCTGGCACAGACCGGAAGGACTGATCCTGATGTGGGGGCGTGGAGTCGCGCCGGGAACGAGTCTTCAGGGGGCGCGGATCAACGACGTGCTGCCGACGGCGCTGCGCGCCCTCGGGCTTCCGTCGGCGGGCACGCTGCAGGGCCGTGCGCTGGAGAGCGCCTTCCGCCCCGGGGCGCTGCCCCCGCCCGCAGCACGGGTGGCGGATTTCGAGACCGCGGGCCCGCGCCCGCGGGTCGAGGCGGCGCCGATCGAAGCGTCCGAAGAGATCGAGAAGCTCCAGGCGCTCGGCTACGTCGGCGGCGCCGCGGCAACCGCAGCGGGCGGCGCGGGTGAAGGTCAGGAAGCGATCCCGCTCAACAGGTACAACAGGGGGATCGTGCTTCTTCAGGCAGGGCGCAACGACGAGGCGCTCGACGTCTTCCGGGCGCTGCAGGGGGCGGCGCCCGACCTGCCTCAGGGCTGGGTCGGGGAGGGGTTCACGCATCTGCAGGCGAACCGGCCGGCCGATGCGATCGCCCCCCTCGAGAAAGCCATCGCAATGGACGAGCGCGTGGCCGGGGTGAACGCGACGCTCGGCGAGGCCTATCTGCGCGCCGGCCGGCCGGCCGAAGCCGCCGCGGCGCTGCAGCGCGCGCTGGCGCGCGACCCTGCGCAGCCGCGCGCCGCCATGATGCTGGGCGAAATCGAGATGGGCCGGAAACGGTTCGAACCGGCGCGCGCCGCCTTCGAAGCGGCTCGCACCTCCGGGTCGGGCGCCCTGCGCGCGGCGGCGTGCACCGGTCTCGCGATCCTCTCGGAGGATGCGCGGGATCTGGCCGCGGCGCGGCGCTACTACGAAGAGGCGATGCAGGCCGCGCCGGACTATCCGCCGACGCTCGAGCGCTTCGCGAATCTCGACCTGTACGAAGGGCGTTTCGATGAGGCCGCGGCGCTTCTCGATCGTCTGGCCGCGGCGCAGCCGGCGAATGCGAAGGTCGTCTCGCTGCAGGCGCAGGCGCTCGCGGGGGCTGGCCGACGCGACCAGGCGATTGCGGCGGCGCGCCGCGCGCTGGCCATGGACCCGGCCGATGCGCGCGCGCGCCATGTTCTGGCGGCCCTTGGCGCCACCGCCGGGCCCGGAGGATGACCGCCGGCCGCCGGGCGCCGGCTTTCTTCGCCGCCGCCGCGGCGGCTCTCGGCGCACTCTTCGGCCTGCACCGCATCGTGGATCCCGACCTGTTCCTTCAGGTCGCGACGGGCCGGGCGATCCTGGCGCGCCCGGCCTCGCTGGGGATCTCGTCGTTCGTCGCCGCCTACCCCGGCTACAACTACGTCGAGGACAAGTGGCTGTTTTCGGTGATCGCCGCGCTCGCCGATCGCGCCGGCGGCGAAACGGCGCTGATGCTCATCCAGATCGGGCTCGCGGCCGCGGTCGCGCTGGCGTGGTGGGGTCTGGCGCGCGTGCAGGGCGCCGAGGGCCCGGCTGCGGTGGCGCTCGTCGCCGCGGGGCTCGCGGCGACGGCGTTCCGGCTCGAGCCGCGGCCCGAGACGGCGAGCCACGCGCTGCTCGCCGCGGCGATCGCTCTCCCTCTGCTGCGCCTCGCTCCGCGCGCGCGCCTCGCCGCCACGATCGCCCTGGCGGTTCTGTGGGTGAATCTCCATGGGTACTTCATCAACGGACTGCTGGTGCTGGCGGCGGTTCTCCTTGCGTCGCTTCTGGGCGATCGAGAGATGCCGGAGCCCAGGCAGGCGGCCGGGTTCCTGGCTGCCGGGATCGCGGCGAGCGCGCTGCACCCGCAGGGAATCCGCGCGCTGCTGTGGCCGGTCGAGCAGCTCCGCGTGCTGCGCAGCGAGCCGATCGTGCGGCAGGCAATTCTCGAGTTCTTTCCGACAGCGGATCTGTTTGCCGGCATGGGCGTGTGGCGCTGGGCACTCCTCGTGGCGGCGCCGATCGCGGCGCTGGCGCTGGCGTGGCCGCGGGTTGCAGCGCGGGGACTCCGCCGTGCCGCGGCACTGGCCTGCTGCCTGCCGTGGCTCGCCGCGCCGCCGCCGGGATTCGTTCCGTGGCCCTATCGTGTGAGCCTTTGCCTGCTGATCGCCGCGGTCTTCGAGGTTCCGGCCGAGTTGCGCGCGCGCCGGTATTACCTGCCGGTCCTGCTCGCCGGGTTCACGATCCTGGCGGTTCCGCTGGTGCGCAACATCAGTCTCGTGATTCCGGTCTGCCTCGCTCTGCTCGGCCGCGGGCTCGCGCAGGACACCCCGCTGCGCTCCGGCGCCCGCCTTCGCCTCGTCCCCGCCGCCGCGGTCGCATTCACGCTTCTCGTCGCCTGGGGGCGCATTTCGGACCACCTCGCGCCAGGCACGGCCCGCGCCCCCGGGTGGACCGGCTGGGGAGTGGACGAGCGGCGATTCCCCGCCGGCGCCGCGCGCTTCGCGGGCGCACACGCACTGAACGGCCCGATGCTCAACAGCTTCGACGCCGGTGGGTATCTGCTCTACGCGCTCGGAGCCGATCGGCCCGTGCTCATCGACGGGAACACGTCGCACTACCCGGCCTCATGGCTCGAGACGTACCGGAATGATGTGATGGGAGGAACTTCACAGGAGGGCGCGCGTCTGGCGCTCCTCGATCACGCGGCGATGGATGCGCACGAGCTGGCGGCGCGGCTCTCGCGCGATGCGGAGTGGCGTCTCGTTTTCGCCGACGCCGGCGGCGCGGTCTGGATGAGGCAGCAGGCCGGCACGGCGGCGAACCTGCCGGCACCGGATCTGGCCCCGCTCGCGGCGACCTCGCCCGACGATCGGTCGCCGCTGCCGGTCTGGCTGGGCCCGCGACCGCGCGTGTTCCCCGCGCTCAACACCGCGATCTTCCTGCGCGCCGCCGGCTGCCCCGATCCGGCGATCTCGCTCTGCGAATCGCTCTGGTCCGCAGCGCCCGCGCCTGAGATCGCGACAGTCACCGCTGCGGCGGCGGAGGAAGCCGGCAGACTTCCGCAGCAGGTCGGTTTCCTCGAGACGGCGATGGAGCGCTTCCCCGAATCCGCGACGGTTCGCAGCGCGCTCGCGCGCGCGCTTTTCATGAGAGGCGTATCCGGCCCGGCGGACGCACGCGCCGACCTGACGAGATCGCGCGAGCTGGCTCCCGATGAGCCGGGGCCGCTGCTCGCTCTCGCGCGCCTCGACGCCGAAGCGGGAAACACTGCCGCTGCCAGGCAGTCGCTCAAGTCGGCACTCGCCCTCGACCATGACGGTGGGATCCGGCGCTTCGCCGCGCAGGATCCGGTGCTCTCCCCGATCCTCCGCCAAATCCAATAGTTCGGATTCTCCAAGAGTCTGAATCACAGGTCCGGTGGATCGACTCCAGCCTGATTACAATAAGTCTTTTTCTTGCAACGATTTATGAGATTAGCAGGAAAGGAATAGTTCTTGCTTGATTGCTGTCGACCTCGTTCTGGAGGTCTGCCTGAAGCCTCCTCCGGGGGGGCACAGGTGCCCCGATCGCGGAGTCGTCGACTTCGATCGGGTCGTTTCCAAGACACCTAAGGAGGAAGGAATCGATGAGAAGGTGGAAGGCTCTGATTGCCGTCTTCGCCCTGGCGCTCTGCTTCGTGCCGGCGTCGGTCGCGGCCGACGACGATGCCGAGGGAATGAACCTGACCTGGCACTGGTTCGGCAGCCTGCGCGCTCGTCCCGAGTACAACGACAACCTGAGCGATGTCTCCCCTGTGGTCGATGACGAGGTTTCCTACGCGAACTACCGGGTGAACTTCGGCTTCTCGGTGGATCTCGACAAAGGAGTCTCCGTCCTCCTCGACGGGCAGGCCTACGGGGCGTGGGGAGAGGATCAGACGCCGCAGCGCGGTAATCTGACCACCGACAACACGTCGGGCGACGTCGCGTTCTATCGCGCCTACATCAAGGCCGCGAACATCATGGACTCGAATTTCAGCGTGACCGCCGGCCGCCAGCCGCTGGAGTACGCGGACGAGTGGCTCCTGGGCGACTCCGACTTCTATGCGGGCACCTCGTGGGACGCCATCCGCGGCGACTACCAGATGAAGGACGACCGCGGTTCCGTCAGCCTGTTCTGGGCCAAGGTCGCGGAGCAGGACGTTCCTGAAACCCTCGTTTTCACCGGGGACATCGGCAACGACTTCGACATGTACGGCATCTGGACCGACTGGCGTGTGGGCGACCACAGCTCCCTGGACGTCTCCGCGCTCTACGGAATGGACCGGCGCGACGTCGCGGGCAAGGGCTACACCGACAAGCGCTTCACCGGCGCCGTGAATTACACCTACAAGAACAGGGATGACGGCGGCTTCTTCTTCGTCGGGAACGGCGGCCTGCAGGACGGCCGCACGCTCGACTCCATCGGCGCGAAGCAGGAGGTCGAAGGCTGGGCGTACGAGCTGACGCCGGGCTGGCTCTGGGTGCACAAGGGCGAGAACGGCGAGGCGGACCGCTACACCAAGATCTGGGTCCGCGCCGCCGAGTACTCCGGCGACGACCAGGAGACCAACGAGGTCGAGACCTGGAGCCCGGTCGCCATGGACCAGCACTTCCGCTACGGCGCCACGGACTTCTGGGGCGGCACCTTCGGACACGGCGCCTACATCGGCGGCACGCCCGGTTTCGAGGCCCTGCAGCTCGGCTTCTCCACGCAGACCAAGGTCGGCATCGGTCTGAAGGGAATCATCCAGCAGCAGCGCCGCTCCGAGAAGATCGGACCGGGCCAGGACAATCGGAACCTCGGTCAGGAGATCGGCGTCATCGCCAGCTACGACTACGGCAGGAACCTGACTCTCGAGCTGGGAGTCGGTCAACTGTTCGCGGGCACTGCGTTCAGCTACGAGCCGCCGCTCTTCGGCCAGGGCAACGGGCGGCGCGCGTGGCTGTCGGCCACGGCCCACTTCTGATTTTGACGGATCGCAGGGGACTCTCGCACCAAGGAGGATTTCGATGAATCGGAACTTGAGAACCTTCGTCGCGGCGCTGCTGATGCTGCCGCTGGTGCTCGCGGCCGGTCTCGCGCCGGCGCAGGCGGGCTCCACGCAGACCGGCACGATCCGCGGCAAGGTCGTTGACGAAAAGGGAGAGGCGCTGCCGGGCGTGACGATCCTCGTCCGCTCCGAAGCCCTCGTGCGCGAGCGAGCGACCGTCACCGACATCGAGGGGAACTACTTCGTGGCCGGTCTGCCGGCCGGGAAGTACACCGTCGTGACGCAGCTCTCGGGCTATCTCACCATCGCCCAGGACACGGCGGTCTCGGTGGACAAGACGACGACGCTCGCCACCACCGCCATGAAGCCGGGCGAGCTGCAGGAGACGGTCACGGTGACGGCGGACAAGCCGATCATCGACAAGACCACCTCCGAAAAGGCCACGCTCATCGAGCGTGAGTTCACCGACAAGCTGCCGGCGGGGCGCAGCTACCAGTCGCTGATCCAGTACGCGCCCGGCGTGACCGGCGGGGCGAACCCGAACATCCTGGGCGGCACGTCGAACTCGAACGTCTACCTGGTGGACGGGGTGAACAGCCGCGACCCGGTGACGGGAACGTTCGGCCTCAACCTGAACTTCGACGCCGTCGAGGACGTGGATATCAAGCTCACCGGGATCTCGGCTGAATACGGCCAGCACTCCGGCGGCGTGATCAACACGACCACCAAGACCGGCGGCAACGAGTGGTCCGGCTCGCTGCGCGACGTCATCAACGCGCCGTCGTGGACCAACCTCTACAACACGAAGTCGCAGGACGAGTTCCGCCCGGCTGAGCCGGGCCTCTACACGCGCCCGGGCATCCCCGGCCGCACCGCCTCGCAGGACAACAAGACGAACCGCATCAGCGCCACTCTGGGCGGTCCGGTCGTCCAGGACAATGCGTGGTTCTTCCTCGCCTACGACCGGGTCGACGCGATCGCCGCGACCCCGCTCGGCAACCCGTCGGGCGGCGTGCTGGGGGACGGGAACTTCGGCAACTTCTTCGACGGCAACTTCTCGCTCGGCAAGCTGACCTGGCAGGTCACGAACAACCACCGCCTGCAGTATCAGTACTCCGAGGACCCGGCCCAGACGACGCGCTGCTACGGGCAGATCTTCTTCGGCGGCCCCTGCTACGACACCGAGGCGGTGGACAACCAGGGGCAGGGCGGCTATCAGTGGGTGGGGAACTGGAACGCGACCTGGGGCCCGAACGTCGTCAGCGACGTGAAGGTCACCAAGTTCAAGAACGGGTTCCACATCACGCCGCTGGCGCCAATCCCGTTCCGTCCGAACCTGCCGCTGTCCACGGCGTCAGGCGAGAATGGCCCCAGCGTGGACGTCGTGGCCACCGGCACGACCTTCGACGCGAACATCTTCTCGCAGGATCCCGAGCAACGTGAGCGCGAGCAGTACGAAGGATCGGTCACCTGGTTCTTCGACACGAACTCGCTCGGCACCCACACCATGAAGTTCGGCGCCGACTACTGGAAGACGCACCAGCTCGGCTCCTCGATCATCCAGGGGAACGAGCTGCTCTTCTTCGCCTTCGCCGACAACGACCTCGACGGCTTTGCGGACAACCCGCCCCCGGGTCTCGGCGGCACGGGCAACGCGTACGACGAGACGAACCGCAGCTACCTGCTCTGGTACGACTACGCGCCCCCGGGCAGCGGCGGTCCGACGAACAAGTACACGGCGCTCTACATCAACGACACCTGGCAGCTCAACGACTACCTCACGCTGAACCTCGGCATCCGCGGCGAGAAGTCGGACAACCAGAATGACCAGGGCGAGAAGATCATCGACGACACCGGCATCGCCCCGCGTCTCGGCGTCAACTGGGACATCACCGGCCAGGGCAAGTACGTCCTGAGCGGCACGGCGGCCCGGTATCTCGCGGGGGTGAACGTCACCACGATCTCCCCCTTCGTGCGGGCGGCCGGCGGCCAGAGCTCCTATGACATCTACTTCAACCTCGACTATCCGTTCGGCGCCGCGCCCGGCGCGCAGCCCAACTGGGCGCTCATCGGCCAGGTGCGGCCCGATCCCGACACGGCGACGTTCGACGACGACCTGGTGCCTCAGTCGATCGACGAGGGCGCGCTGGCCTTCGACTGGGCGGTGACCCCCACGTTCGGCATCGGCGTGCAGGGCGTGTACCGCAAGTGGAACGACATCATCACGTCGAAGAACTCCTTCGACTACTCGACGGGCGTTCCCCGCAAGATCACGCTGTTCGTGAACAACGACGATACCGAGCGGGATTACAAGGCGGGCATCATCCGGGTCGAGAAGCGCCTCGCCGACAACTGGATGCTGATGGGGAACTACACCTACTCGATCGCGGAAGGAAACATCGCGAGCGACCAGGGGTTCGACACCTTCGGCAACTACGACGACGTGCCGAACTCGACCGAGAACAAGAACGGCGAGCTGAACTGGGACTCGACGCACAACGTCAAGCTCCAGGCCTTCTACAACGTGCCGCTCCGCACGACGCGCCACGGCCTGTCGTTCGGCATGATCTACGACTACCGCAGCGGGTTCCCGTACGCCGGGAACGCGAGCCGCAGCACGGTCGTGGGCCCCGGCGCCGACGGTGTCCAGGACAATCCGCTCGGCACGCTCGGCAGCGGCATCGCGAACGACCAGGTCGACAACGTGACGACCTTCTTCGAGGAGCGGGGCACGCACCGCGCGCCGCACCTCCAGAACGTCGATCTGTCGGGTGTCTACAAGTTCAACTTCGCGAAGGACGTCTTCTTCGAGACCCGTCTCGAGGTCTTCAACGTCCTGAACGAGCAGCACGCGAACGCCGTGAACGCCGGGTTCAGCGGCGCGACCGGCACCCCCACGACGACGTTCGGGTATCCGACGTCGTACTCGCAGATCCAGATCCCGCGCGGGTTCCGGGTGCAGTTCGCGTTCCTCTGGTAGGACACCTCGGCGCATGAGGTGAACGAGGGGGGCCTTCGGGCCCCCTTCGCATGTACGGCCGCCGCGCGTCAGCCGGGAAGACTGCCGAGCAGACCGCTCGCAAGCGTGTCGGACGGATCTTGGGCCAGGCGATCCTGCAGCACCACGCGGGCTTCGGGAATCCGCCCGGCCCGCACCAGGAGCGCGGCGAGCCGCAGTGCGGCCCCCCCGAACGCAGGATTGAGGGCGAGCGCGCTTCGGTAGTCGCTCTCGGCCCCGAGGGCGTCCCCCAGCATCTCCTTCGCGGCGCCGCGGAACATGAGGGCACCGGCGTCACGCGGCGCCTGGGCCAGGTGCTTCTCGACTTCGGAGAGGGCCAGCCGCGGGTCCGGGTTCGGAGGAGCAATGGCGATGCGCGTCCGTTCCATGTGGAGACCGGGAAAGTCGGGCTGGCTCGCGGCGACGGCGTCGAGCTCGAGCGAGGCTTCGGGGAGCCGGCCCAGCATCCGCAGCGCCGTCGCCCGTCTGAAGTGGAGCCCGGGCGTGTTCTCCTGCGCGGCGAGCGCGTCCAGGATCGGCAGCGCTTCGGCCGGCCGGCCGGCGGAGAGGAGCATCGCCGCCTGCTGGAACCGCCGGTAGGTTTCGACCCGGTCCTTCGGGTCGGCGAGCGGGCCGCCGGAGCGCGGACCGCCCGACGATGCGTAGCCGAGGCTGGCGATCATGGGATCGGCCGTCGCGCCGCCGATGTGTTCGCCCGCGCCTGCGCGCACGGCCGCGATCTCGTCCCGCAGGCCGGAAAAGCGCGACGGCTGCGCCGGAGCAAGATTCCTCGCTTCGGCCGGGTCGGCGGCAAGGTCGTACAGCTCGCCGACCGGCGCCTCGATTGCCTTCGTCGTGTCTTCGACGATGCCGTGCAGGGGGCTCCAGCCATAGTTGCGCAGCGGCAGCTCCGTTTCCAGGAAGACCGGCTGCGCGCCCGCGGCGGCGTCCGGTGCCAGGAGATCGCGGCCGTCGAGGCCGCTCCCCGCCGGCGCCGGTTGATCGAGGAGCGCGAGCAGCGTCGGAAGCAGGTCGGTCGTCTGCGCGGGGTCCTCGAGCACCACCCCCGCCGGCACCCGCGCCCCTGCGAGGATCATCGGGATCCGCACCGTCGCTTCGTACAGGAAGTATCCGTGCGTCTCTTCGCCGTGCTCTCCGAGAGCCTCGCCGTGGTCGCCGGTGACGGCGATGAGCAGCGGCTCGCCGCCGAGGGCGCGGCTGACCCCCGCCTCGAGTTCGGCCAGCGCCGCGTCGACCCTCGCGATCTCGCCCTGATACGGGTCCGACGCGTAGCGCTCCTTCCAGGGTGACAGGGGTGCGTACGGGTCGTGCGGGTCGAAGAGGTGCACCCACAGAAACGTCTGCCGCCCGCCGCGGTGCTCGAGCACGCGCAGCGCCGCCGCCACAACCTGGCCGGCGTCGCGCTCCAGCCCTTCGGGATTCCGGGGATCGGCCATCTGATCGTCGTATTCGGCGAAGCCGCGCGAGACGGGGAAGCGCCGCGACAGGGGATAACCGCCCACCGCGGCGGCGGTGAACCAGCCGCGCTCCGAGAGGATCTCGGCGAGTGTGCGCACGCCGGGGGACAGCGACGTGTCGCCGTTCATGTGCACGCCGCTGTGCACCGGCAGGAGCCCGGTCATGATCGCGGTGTGCGAGGGCAGCGTGAGCGGCGCCTGGGCATACGCACGCCCGGCCCGCAGACCGCGCGCCGCGAGGGCGTCGATCCAGGAAGTCCCGGCCGCGGCGCGGCCGTAGCAGCCGATCCGGTCGGCGCGCGTCGTGTCGAGCGTGACGAGCAGCAGGTGACGCGCCGGCGGACCGGAGAGACGGGCAGGCCCGCCGCGGGAGCAGGCGGCGACGAAAAGTATGAGTACCGCGACGGCGCCGGAGCGCGCGCGGCTGCTCACGGAGCGATCTGGGCTTCGAACGCTCCGCGTCCGCCGCCGGCTGCGTCCATGACGGTCGCGAGCACCACGAGGCCGCGGCAGGGCAGCGCCAGCGTCATCTCGAGAGCGGGGTCGGGCAGATGACCCGCGCTCACCTCTTCGGGCGTGTTGACGATGCTGTAGAAGTGATAGCGCTCGTAGAGAGGCGCACCGCCGTCCGGAGCCAGCACACGCAGGAACAGCGAGAAGTTCGCCGCCCACTGCTTGTCCACCTTCTCGAAGACGAGCCGGTTCCGGTCGAGGCGCAGCTTCACGGTGGCCTGTCTGCGCCCGCCGGTGTCGCAGGCCAGGGGCTCGACCTCGAACGAGCCGGTCAGCGGCGGCATCGACGGCGCGAGCGGCACCTCGCGACGCGCCTGGACCTCCACGCCCTTGCGCTTCACCCGAATGCGCACGTCGTGCACGTCATCCGAGTCGCCGGCGGGGATGAAGCCCACCGTATACAGTCCCGGCGCGAGGTCGATCACTTCGCGGAGCGCCTTTCCGACATCGGGACTCTCGTTCGCGACGCCGCCGGTGAGCCGCGCCAGCTCCGTGAGGCCGAAGCGCATGTTCTGCTCGGCGCGCCGGAACGCGTCGATCTGCCCCGGGTTGGAGACCTCCGAGAGGGGGTCCTTGCGCGCCGCCGAGGCGGCGCCGGGCCGGGAGCCCGCGCCCGGATTGACGGTGAAGATGCTCGTCCGTCCCGCGGCCGCCGCCTGCGTCAGCTCCGCGAGGCTCCGCTCGAGTCTGGGGTCGGGAGACGTGAGCATGCGCGACGCCACGGATGTGCCGAGAACCACGGTTGCGGCGTCGAAGGTGTCAGAGGCGGGAGATCGCGAGAACCCCTCGCTGAAGAGCACGAGTGTCTTGATGTCCGGGATCGGCGTCAGCGCACGCACATAGAGGATCAGCGCGCGCAGCAGCCCGTCCGCCTCCCGCAGCCGGTCGGCGACGTATGCCGAGGCGTGGCGCTGAGCGCAGGCTTCCTGGTTGCTCGACTGGCACGTCTCCAGGACGTCCATGAGCGTCTCGATCTCAGCGAAGCGATCGGCTCCGGCCCGATCGGCCGACGAGGCCACGCGCGCCACCGCCCCTTCGAGGACCGCCGTCTCCGTGGTGAAGCTCTGGATCACCTTGGTCTGGCCATCGAACAGCACGACCGCAACCTGGTCGCCCGCGCGAATCCCGGTCGTCACGAACGCCCGCGCCGCTTCGACGGCGCGCACCATCGTGGCCGGGCCTGCCGAGGCGCTGTCGAAGAAGAGGATGACCCAGCGTCCGGGGGTGACGGCTCCGGCGCGGGCCGGGGGCGCCGCGGGTTTCTGAGCGCCGGATTCGCCGGCCGCGGGCGCAGGCACCGTCGCCGTTCCCGGGCTCTGCGCGGCGGCTCCCCGCGGCGTGTAGTACGGCTGAAGAAACGCGATCTCCTGCTTCCTCCCGCCGGCCACGACTTCGATGTCGTCGGCCTTCAGGTCGGTGACCGGGCGCCCGCGCGCATCCCTCGCCAGAAAGTTGAGCTGCACGAGATCGACGCGGACGAATTCCTGATACGCCGTCGAGACGGCGGGCTGCATCGGCGGCGTCGCGGGAGCGGTGGCGGCGGCAGCGGCCAGCGCGAGTGGGAGGGAAAGCCTCATGAGCGCGCACTCATTCTACGCGAGCGGAGTGGGGCGGTACGCCGCCGGCGCCTATAATCGAGTGTCCGCGGCAGCGTCGCCGCGCCCCTGGAGCATTCGCGATGAGATGGCAGCGCCTCGCGGTCGTGCCTGTGGTCGCCCTTGCTGCGGCTGCCGTTACAAGCGCCCGGGCTCAGGGCACGACCACGCTGGATGCGCGCGTCGCCGACCGCTCCGGAGCGCCGGTGGAAGGGGCGATCGTAAAGATCGCAATGATCGAGGGCGGAAGCACCACTCGCACGGTCACAACGAAGAAGGACGGCAAGGGCCGGATCCCATTCCTCGAGGCGGGGATCTGGCGCGTGACCGCCGAGAAGCCCGGGCTCGTGCTCGCCGCGGTGCGGCTCAGCATCGTGGCTCCCAACAAGCAGGTGGAGTTCACCGCCGGCGGCGACCTCCAGCCGGGCCAGGAGCCCGACGGCGTGCAGGTCGGCGGCGGCCGGACGATCCGCGCGGAGATCGTGCTCGGTCCAGGCGCCGCGCCGGCGCCGGTGAAGCAGGGAGATCAGCTCGGCGACGCGAGCCGTCTCACCGGCGAGAAGAAGTATGCCGAGTCGAACGCGCTCGTGGACAAGCTCCTCGAGGCGGATCCCGCCGACGCGAAGGCGCTCTATCTCCGGGGGCTGAATCTCGAGGGGCTGGGAAACGCTGCCGGGGCCCGCGCGGCGCTCGCCAAGGCGGTGGCGCTCGATCCCTCGATCCCGGGCGTCAACGCGACGCTCGGCCAGCTCGCCTACCAGTCCGGGGACAAGACGAAGGCCCTCTCCTACTTCCAGGCGGAGCAGGCCCTTTCTCCGGGCGAAGCCTCGCTCGCCGTGAACGTCGCGCTGCTGCTGGACGAGACGGGAAAGAAGCAGGAGTCCGTCGCCGCGTACGAGCACGCGCTCGAGCTAGACCCTGGCCGCAGCGATCTCTACAGGAACCTTTCCGAGGTCTACTCGGAGCTCGGCCAGCCCGAGAAGGCCGAGGCGGCCCTCGCGAAGGCCGGCGGCGGCGCGGGCGGCGGGGATCCGGCCCACTGGTTCAACATCGGCGCCGACTTCGCCAATGCCGATCAACCCGAAAAGGCCGAGGCGGCCTACCGCAAGGCTCTGTCCATCGACCCGGCATTTCCCGAGGCGAACCGCGAGCTGGGCTATCTGCTCGTGCGCAAGGGCGGCGCGAAAGAGGCGATCGCGTGCTTCGAGGCCTATCTGAAGGCGCGCCCGCAGGCGAAGGACGCCGCCGAGATCAAGTCCCTGCTGGCGTCTCTGCACTGATAGACTTCCGCCGCTGCATCGGACCAGAACCGCTCAACGCACCATAAGGGGGGACTCATGAACATGCGTGCCGCTGTCGCGGAGCTGATCGGAACCTTCACATTGACGTTCATCGGCGCGGGAGCCGGCGCTCTCGCGGGGGGCAACGGAGCGGGGATCGTCGGCGTGGCGCTGGCCCACGGCGTGGTGCTGATGACGATCATCTATGCGTGGGGCGCCGTCTCCGGGGCCCACGTGAATCCGGCCGTCACCCTCGGCCTCGCGGTCGCGGGCAAAGTGGACTGGGGCAAGGCAGTCGCCTACTGGATCGCGCAGTTCATCGGCGCGGCGATCGCCGGCTGCATGCTGGCCTGGCTCATCGGGGCGAGCAGCGATGCCACCGGACTCGGCGCGACGGTGGGTTCGCTGACACCGTACGCCGGCAGCACCGCGGCGGGCGCATCGGCTCTGAAGGTCATCGTTCTCGAGGCGGTGCTGACATTTCTGCTGCTCGTCTCGATCTTCGGCTCCGCGGTCATGGGCCGCAACGGCAACATGGCCGGTATCGCGATCGGTCTCACCCTGACGAGCGACATCCTGATGGGCGGCGCGCTGACCGGCGCCTCGATGAACCCGGCCCGCACCTTCGGCCCGGCGCTCGCGACGGGACACTTCGAGTATCTCTGGATGTACATCGTGGGGCCCTGCCTGGGGGCGATCGCCGCGGCGCTCGTCGCCGGCGGCTCGATGAAAGAGAAGTAAGACCCGGCGGCCGCGCGGGCGTCTAGCCCGCGCGGCCCTTCCGCACTCCCGCGATCTTCTCGTCGCGGTCGCTCTCGATCCGCCGGCGGTCGCGCTGGGTGTTCTCCTCGATCTTCGCCTGCTCGTCGGCGTCGGCCGACGCCGCGTGCAGATGCGACTGCCGCATGATCTCGACCTGTGCGAGCTTCGCCTCGGCCTCGCGGCGGATCTCCGCGATCTTTTTTTTCTGCGCGTCGGTCAGGGGCGCCGCCTCGGCCCGCCCGGCATCGCGGTCCTGCTTGCGCAGCCGCTCCATCGCCAGTTCGTAGGCCGACTTGGGCTCGTCGCCGCTCATGGCCCTCTATAATGCCACCATCGATGGCGACGATCCGGATCGAGCGCGGCAAGAGGCTGACGACGCTCCGCTTCGACCGGCCGCACGGAAACGCGATCAACCCCGAGTTCGTCGGCGATCTTCTGGCGGCGCTCGCCGGCCTCGAGAACGACGACGCGGTGCGCGGTCTGATGCTCGCCTCGGCGCACCCGAAGATCTTCTGCCCGGGGCTCGACCTGCGCGAGCTGTATCCGCTCAGCCGGGTGCAGATGGAAGGGTTCCTCGAGCGGTTCTGCGAGATGGTGCACCGGCTCTTCGTTTTTCCGAAGCCGGTCGCCGCCGCGATCGGGGGGCACGCCGTCGCCGGTGGCTGCGTGCTGGCGCTCGCCTGCGACTGGCGGGTGCTCTCCGACGGCGGGGCGATGATCGGGCTCAATGAGGTTCGGCTGGGTGTCGGGCTGCCGTGGAGCGTCGCGACGCTCATGCGCAACGCCGTGGCCGGACCGCGTCAGACCGAGGCGGCGCTGATGGGCCGCAACTTCTCGGGCGCGGACGCGGTGGCGGCGGGGATGGCGCAGGAAATCGCTCCCGCGGGGCAAGTCGAGGCACGGGCGGAGGAGCGCCTGGGCGAGCTGGCCGACAAGGAGCCGGCGGCGTTTGGCGCCATCAAGGGTTTTCTGCGCGGCGACGCCGGGGCGTCCATGCGCGACGGTGACCGCAGACACGCCGATCTGTTTCTCGATCTCTGGTTCTCGGAGCCGACCCGCCGCCTCGTCGGCGAGACGGTGCGCCAGCTCGAGGCGCGCGGCTGAAGCCCGGTTCCTCGTCTTGACGCGCATCCATCGCGCCCGTACGATCACGCGCTTTCGATGCCATCCGCGCCGCCGGGACGATCGCCCCGGCCTTCCTGGAAGGAATCCCCGATGACACCCCGCTTCTCCCGCATTCTCTTCATTTCCGGCGCCCCGAGAGCGGCGGCCGCAGGCGCGGCTGCGGCGCTCGTGGCCGCCTTCGGCACCGGCTGTCCGGCGTCCGGCACCGGCGGGAAGGGAGAGGTTCCCGAGGAGATCGTCATTCAGAACTCCCTCGGCGCTGCGGCGATGGGACAGCAGGAGCTGGAGAAGGCGATCGCGATCTTCTCGGGGGCGGTGGAGAAGCGGCCCGGCGATCCGCTGCTGCTCTCGAACCTGGCGCTCGCGGAGATGCAGAAGGGGATGTTCGACGAGGCCGAGGATCACCTGAACCAGGCGCTCGCCCTCGCGCCGGACGATCCGGCGGCCAACTTCCGGCTCGGCCTCGTGCTGAAGAACCGAGGCGCCAATCCCGAAGCGATTGCGGCCTTCGAGAAGGTCGAGAAGGCCGACCCCGACGACATCGTGACGTTGTATCAGCTCGGCTCGCTGCGGACCCGATCGGGGGACCCGCAGAAGGGGATCGAGGAATTCGAGCGGGCTCTGAAGCTCGACCCGACTCACGTCTCGGCGCTCTACGGTCTCGGGCGCGCGTACATGACGATCGGCCAGACCGACAAGGGGGCCGAGATCCTTGCGCGCTCGCAGAGGATCAAGGAAGAAACCGGCGCCGGCGACACGGTGGGCCTGCAGTACGGCGAGCAGGGGAAATACTCGGTGGCATCGGAGTACCCTGCCGCGTCGCTCGCGGCGCCCGCCGAGTCCGCAGCGCGCTACGAAGCGGTCGCGGGGGCGATTCCGAACGCGCCGTCCGGCGCCGTCCTGCCGCTGCTGCTCAACGCCGACAATGACGGCACCGCCGATCTGCTCCTGACGCACCCGGGCGGGTTCGTCCTGCTCAGGGGGAACGGGGATGCGACCTTCGCGCCGGGGCCGGCCCTGCCGGCGCCGGCAGCCGGCTCGATTCCGGCGGGCGCCGCGGCCGGGGACCTGACGAACGACGGCACGATGGATCTCGTGGTCCTGACCCCGCACATCGCATTCTGGAAGGGCACGGGTGGCGCCGCTTTCAGCGACGCAACGAACGAAAGCGGTCTGGCGGCGGCAGGCGCCCCCTCGCGCGTGCTCGTGGTGGACGCGGATCACGACGGCGATCTCGATCTCGCGCTGGGCACCATGGCCGGGGGCAAGACCACGATCGGCGTGTGGATCAACGACGGCTCGGCGAAGTTCACTCCGCGGGTCCCCGTGGCGATGCCTGACGGCACGGGAGCGCCCGTCGGTCTTGCCGAGACGGACTTCGACAACGACCGCGACGTGGACTTCGCTGCGGCGTTCCACGACGACGGCACCGCCGTCATGCTCAATCGCCGGGACAGAACCTACGAGCTGCTGGCCGCGGCGACCGCGCCCGGGCTCGCCGGCCTGGCCGTCGCCGACCTCAACAAGGACGGGATGACCGATCTCGTGACGGTGACATCCGGCGGCGCCCGTGCGTGGGCGAATCGCCTCGGCCGCTCCACCGCGGAGATCGGCGGATTCAGCAGGGCGGCCGGAAGCACGGACGCCTTCGCGGCGTGCGTGACCGACGCCGACAACGACGGGTTCCAGGATGTTGCGCTGCTCACCGGCGCCCCGGCCTCGCCGGTCGTGGCTCTCATCCGGAACCTCGGCGCCGGGCAGTGGAAGAACATCTCCGATACGAGCGGCGCCGGAGCCCTCGGTGCCACCGGCGCAGCGGGCATCGACACCGCCGATCTGGACGGCGACGGCGACCTCGATCTGGTCGCCGGGGCGAACGTCCTTCGCAACGCGGCCCCGGGCCCGGCGCACTGGGTTTCCCTCGCGCTCACGGGACTCGGCGACAACAAGTTCGGCGCCGGGACGAAGGTCGAGATCCGGGCGGGCTCGCTCTGGCAGAGGTTCGAGGCCGGCAGCGCCGGTCTGCCGGTTCACCTCGGTCTGGGCGCCCACAGGCGCGTGGACTCGGTGCGCATGCTCTGGATGGGCGGCGTGCTCCAGGACGAGATCGAGATCGAGACGGGCAAGACCTTCGGCGTGGAGCAGCTGGACCGCAAGGGAACGTCGTGCCCGATCCTCTACGCCTGGGACGGCGAGAGGATTTCGTTCGTCACCGACTTCCTGGGCGGCTCGGCCTACGGATATCTCGAGTCGCCTGGGACCTGGTCGATCCCCGACACCGACGAATACGTGAAGATCCGTGGCGACCAGCTCGCCGCGCGCGACGGCGTCTGGGACGTCCGTCTCGTCAACCAGCTCGAGGAGGTGATCCTCTTCGACCGCGCCGAGCTTCTGGTTGTGGACCACCCCGCCGAACTGGACATCTTCCCCAACGAGCGGCTGATGCCGGCGCCACCCTTCCCGCCGGCGCGCATCTGGACCGCCGGCGCGCCGCACGCGCCCGCGTGGGTGCGCGACGACGCGGGGCGCGACGTGACCGGGCGCATCGGCGAGGAGGACCGCGCGACGGTCGACGGCTTCGCGCTGCTCCCGCCGAAGGGCTACGCCGCGGTTCACTCCATCGAGTTCCCGGTCGGGGACGCCGCGGCGTCCCCGCAGGCGCTGCTGCTGCTCGACGGGTGGATCGACTACGCCGACTCGACGTCGAACACGGCCGCGGCGCAGGCGGGCCTGACGCTCATGCCTCCGCGTCTCGACGCCCGGCGGCCGGGCGGGGCCTGGAGAACCGCGATCGCGTCGACCGGGTTCCCGGCAGGTCTGCCCAAGACGATGACTGTCGATCTCACCGGCCGGCTCAGGCCCGGCGAGACCGAGGTGCGCATCGTCACCTCGATGCGCATCTACTGGGATCGCGTGCGCGTCTCCACGGCAGGGGCCGGCGGCGAAACCCGGGTGACCCGCCTGAAGCCCTCCACCGCCACGCTGCGGGTGCTTGGCTACCCGCGCCCGGTCTCCCCGGACGGACGGAAGCCGTTCGCGTACGACTACGGCACGATCTCGGCGACCGCCCCCTGGAAGGCCCATGCCGGGGCGTACACGCGGCTCGGCGACGTGCGAGAGCTGCTGGTGTCGGTGGACGACCGCTTCGTCGTCACGCGCAGCGGCGACGAAATCGCGCTCGCGTTCGACGCCGCCGCGGCGCCTCCGCTGCCCGAGGGCTGGACCCGGGACTTCCTTCTGTTCACCGACGGCTTCGGGAAGGACATGGACCCCAATTCGGCCACGCCGTCGATGGTCGGCCCGCTGCCGTATCACGCCATGCCGCCCTACCCGTATCCGGACGTCGCCGCCTACTCGGCCGACCCGGCCCGGGCGGGGTGGCTGGATACCTGGAACACCCGGATCGTTCCGGGCGACCTGCGGGGCCTTTCGGGGGCCCCTCCGCCGGGCCTGGCGGCCGGACCGCCGGCCAGCGGCGGGCCGGTCGGTGGGGGGGCCGGAAAATAGCCTTGGCGCACCCTTTGCCCGCGTCCGGCTGAGGCCGTATTCTCCGTTGGTCGCGCCTGGCGGGGGACTGGTCGAAACAAGTGGTGATGAAGCGGCTTTCCGCCGCCCTGAAGCGGAAGACGATCCCTCCTGTCTCCCCGGCGAGCGCAGCCCGCGCGGGGGTCACCGATCCTGATCCGGCCTCGGAAAAAGCCGGTCCCACGGGCGTGTCCCCCGAGATCCTGGGTGACGGCGCCTCGACTGTGCTCGGGGCTGACGCCGCGACGGTGCTGAGCGATTCGGCTGCCACGATGCTGGAGCAGGGTGGAGCGACCGTTCTCGACCCAGGCGCGTCGGGCGGTCTGGGGCCCGCGGCGGCGGTAGGCGGGCTGCAGCCCGGCTCGAAGCTCGGCCCGCGCTACGAAATCCTCGCCGTGCTCGGGCAGGGGGGCATGGGCGCGGTCTACAAGGCCCGAGACCTGGAGCTCGACCGGCTCGTCGCCCTGAAGGTGATCCGGCCCGAAATGGCCTCGCACCCGGAGGTCATCGAGCGCTTCAAGCGCGAGATTCTCCTTTCGAGCAAGGTCACCCACAGGAACGTCGTCCGCATCTTCGACCTCGGCGAAGCCGACGGCGTGAAGTTCATCTCGATGAGCTTCGTCGAGGGGGAAACCCTGAAGACGCTGCTCGTCCGGGAGGGGAAGCTCACCGTCGAGCGGGCGCTGCCGATCCTGCGGGAGCTGCTCGACGCGCTGGCGGCGGCCCACGACGCCGGGGTCATCCACCGCGACCTCAAGCCGCAAAACGTGATGCTGGACGCGGCGGGGCACGCGTACATCGCCGACTTCGGGATTTCGCACTCGCTCGACAGCGGCGAGCAGATGACCCGCACCGGAATGCTCCTCGGCACTGTGGACTACATGTCGCCGGAGCAGGCGCGCGGGGACCACCCGGACGCCCGCAGCGACATTTACTCCCTGGGGCTGATCCTGTATGAGGTGTTCGCGGGGCGGCCGCCGTTCGAGTCCGAAACGGCGCTGTCGGCGCTCGTCCACCGGATCGAGGCCAACGTCCCGACGATCAAGCTGGCGCGCCCCGACCTGCCATCGTGGATGGCCGGCGTCATCACGCGCGCGCTGAAGAAGGACCCCGCCGACCGCTATCAGACGGCGCGGGAGATGCTCAAGGACATCGAGGCGCGCCATGCGTCCATCGCGTGGAAGCGCCGGCTGCGGCCGCGGGTCCTCGTGCCGACGGTCGTGGTGGCGGCGCTCGTCGTGAGCGGGGTCGCTTTCGCCGTGCGCGGACTGCGCGCCAGGGCGGTCGCGGCGCCGTCGGGCGGAGCCGCCCCCGCAGCCGTCGCACCGGTCGCCTCCGTCGCGGTGCTGCCCTTCGCCAACGCCACAGGCGATCCGAAATACGACTGGACGAAGAGCGGTCTCTCGGACCTGCTCGTTTCGGAGCTGCGCCAGGCCCCCGACCTGCGCGTGACGGCGCCCGACCGGCTGGCGGCCACCCTCGGCACGCTGAAGATCGGCGACGCCCCGCCGTCGCCCGAAATGACCCGCCGCATCGCCGGAATCCTCAACGTCGAGAATCTCGTCACGCCGACGCTCTACAAGGCGGGGAGCACCTTCCGCCTGGAGGCGCGCCTGGCGCGGATCGGCGCCGCGTCCGCGGTCGAGGCGGCCCCCGTGCAGGTTCAGGGAGAAGGCGAAGACGCGCTGTTCGGACTTCTGGACCAGCTCTCCGAAAAAGTCATGCAGGAGCTGGGATCCGAGTCGGCGAATGTCGAGACGGCGGCCGGCCGGCTGGCCACGAGCAACGTCGAGGCGATGCGGGCCTATTCCGAAGGCGTCGCGCTCGCGCGCGGCGGGGCCGACGTCGAGGCCAGCGCCCTGTTCGAGAAGGCGCTGAGTCTCGATCCGGGGTTCGCGATCGCCGGCGCCGCCCTCGCCGAGTCGTACGACCGCATGGGCCGCGCGGCCGACGCCGCGGCGGCCGCCGACCAGGCGGTCCAGGGCATGGGCCGCACCTCGCCCGCCGAGGCGGCAAGGATTCGCGCGGTGCGCGCGCGCATCGCGGGCGATCTGGAAGACGCGGAGCAGGCCTACGCCGCCCTCCGCGACGCCTCCCCGGCGGATCCGGAAGCATGGCTGCAGCTCGCCTCCGTGCAGGAGGAGCGCGGCGCGCTGGAGGGGGCCCTCATCTCACTCCGCCGCAGCGTGGAGCTCGACTCGAAGAACCCGGCGAGCACGCTCGCCCTCGGGCGCGTTCTCGTGAAGACCGGGCAGGCCGCGGAGGGGTTGTCGCGGCTGGAGACGGCGCGCGATCTCCAGCGCGCCGCCGGCAATGACGAGGGCGTCGCCGCGGCGCTCAACGGGATCGGCAATGTCTACAAGAATGCGCTCGGGCAGGACGCCGAGGCGCTGGCCCAGTACGAGCAGTCGCTCGCGCTGCGCCGGAAGATCGGCGACAAGCGCGGCGAGGCGGTGGTGCTGGGGAACATCGGCCTCGTGCAGATCAACCGCGCGCAGTACAAGGATGCGATCGGCACGATGCAGCAGGCTCGCGATATCTGGGCGGCGCTCGGCGATCCTTCGGGGCTCGCCGCCGCCTGGGCCAATCTCGGCGACGCTTACGACAGCGCCGGGAACTCCGATGAGGCGCTGAAGGCCTACCAGGAGGGGCTGAAGCTCGTCGAGGACGCGGGCGATCTGGCGGGGCAGGCCCGCACGGAGAGCAGCCTCGGTTCGATCTACGGGACGAAGGGCCAGTACGTCGAGGCGCGGCACTGGCAGGCCGAGGCGCTGGACAAGCGGCGGAAGATCGGAGACAAGCGGGAGATCATCCGGTCCCTCTCCGATCTCGGCATCACCGAGCTGTTCCTCGGGAAGTACGAGGAAGCGCTCAAGCACAACGAAGAGGGGATCACGCTCGCGAAAGAGGTCGGCGACCAGGTCTCGCAGCTCTCGCTCCAGATCAACGTCGCGAACATCTACGAGGACCAGGGCGCTTACGGCCCGGCGCTCGCGACCCTCGCCGAGACCGAGAAGGATCTGCGCGAGATCAAGAACGACGACCTGCTGCCGTACTGTCTCGCGTATCGCGGCAGCACGCTGACGCGCATCGGGGACGCGGCCCAGGCGAAGGCGTCGCTCGACGCGACGGATCCCTTCGTGCGCGAGGCGGACAACAAGGCGATGGCATCGGAGTTCCTTGCGCTGAAGGCGGCGCTTCTGATCGCCCAGGGGCAGAACGCCGCCGCCCCGCTCGCGAAGCAGGCGCTGGCGGGGGCGACGGAGGTCAAGGACTACCGCCTGATCCTGACGGCGCGCTACCTCGACGCCCGCATCCGGGGGAGCCGCAAGGATCTCGAGAGGGCGCTGGCCGACGCGAAGGCGTCGGGGCTGGCCCCGATGGCCGCGCCGATCGCGCTCACCCTGGCGAAGCTCCACCAGAAGGACGGAAACGGCGCCCAGGCGGCGAAGCTGGCGGCCGAGGCCGAATCCTCGGCGCGCTCGCTGGGGCAGTCGGACTATCTGTTCCAGGCGCTCGCGCTGGCCCAGCCGCCGGGCGTCTCCGGACCGGTTCCGCCGGGAACCGCCTCGGCGCTGACGAGGATCGAAACCGGCCTTGAGGGCGGCGAATTGAAGGCCCTGCGCGAACGCCCCGACGTCGCCGCAGTGCGGCGGCGATTGCCGTCCTGACGCGCCCGCCGAAACTATTTCGTTGATGCGGCGCCTCTAAGGGCGTAGAAGTATGTCGTCTACGCCTGCCTGGAGCTCGGGGGGATAACTCATGCCCAAGATCGCGAACCTCTTCGGCCGTAATCTGGCCGCGGGTTTCCTGTTCTGTCTCGTGACCGGTGTGGCGGCGACCGCCGCTTCGGGGGCCGTCATTACGACCTACCCGGATCGTCCGTCTCTTCTGGCCGCTGTCGGGCCCGACTACACGATCGAATCGTTCGACGGGTTCCCGAACGAAACGAACATCACCAATCAGGTCGCGGGCGTCGTGTTCTCCTCGCCCTACCAGTCCCAGCCCGGCTATTTCCCGATTCGCGCCGAGGACTCCCTGGCGGCATCGAGCGCTCCCAATATCCTGCGCGGCGGCTTCAACCAGCTCAATCTCAACAATCCGCAGGTCATGGTGCTCGACCTCGACCCTCCCGTGAACGCCTTCTCGTTCGAGCTGTCGGGGCAGGATCCGCCGGCGTCCCCCGTCACCGTGACGTTCCTGTTCACCGACCAGTCGAGTTCGTCGGTGCAGATCAACGACACCGACGGGCTGGGGCTCACACCGGAATTCTTCGGCGTCACGACCGACGTCGAGATCGTGCGCGTCACCTTCACCGGCGGCTTCAAGCAGGGTGGCGCGCCGAACGGCTCGATGGAAGAAGCCGGCGTGGACGACCTGATCCTCGGTCACCTGCCGACCGACGTGAACCCGCCGATCTGCAGCGGCATCCCCGAGCTGATCCAGGGAGACTTCCCGCAGATCACCGGCACCGCGACGGACAATCAAACCGGCGACACGGGCATCGACTCCATCGTGATCGCGCCCGGCTCCGTGAACCTGGCGCTCTCGATCACGCCGTTCACTTCCGGCGATCCCGTGGCGAACTTCGTGCTCACGCAGGCCGACCCGCTGCTCCCCGCGGACGGCGGCATCATCGCCACGGACGTCAGCGGCAAGACCTGCACGCTGTCCGCCGACTGGCTGAGCGTCCCGCACGGGCCGGTGAACAACCTTCCGCTGTGCGACGGCAACGGTCTGCTCTTCGAGGTTACGAACGGCGAGCTGACTCCGGCCGGCACCGCGGCGTGCCTGCAGAATCTCCCCGGGCCGAACGAGCCGCCGTATCCACCCGGCTACGAAACCTCGCCCCCGGAAGATCCGTTCCCGTGCCTCGTCAACACGATCCAGTCGCCGATCTTCGGCCAGACCGAAATGATCATCAAGAAGGACGGTCCGTTCGAGCCGAAGCTCCGCATGCTCTACTCGAACCTCGTCGGCACGAACTTCACGCCGTTCTCCGACGTCACGACCTCGGTCGAGCAGATCGCCACCATCGTGCCCGATCCCACGAAGATCAAGGGCTCGAGCGGGTGGTCCACCGTCAAGGTCGTCTGCGCGCTGCAGAACGAGTTGTGCAACGGGCTCGATGACGACGGCGACGGCTCGATCGACGAAGGAATCCCGACCGGCGGCCCGGTGATCGACGCCGATCTGGACGGCTTCCCGCTCTGCGCGTCGGGACAGCTTCCGGCCGACTGCAATGACCAGATCTTCCAGATCAATCCGGGCGCCGGCGAGGTCTGCAACGGTCTCGACGACGACTGCGACGGCACCGCCGACGACGGCAGCCCGCAGGGCGGAAACGCGTGCCCCGTCGCCGGATTCCTCGGCGCCTGCTCGCTGGGAGTCACCTCCTGCGCAAACGGCCCGATGGTCTGCGCGCAGCTCACCAACTCGCCCGGGACGCCGATCGTGACGATCCTGCCGCCGCCTCCGCCGCTCGCCGGCGATCCGGCCGAAGTGGTGCCGTTCTCCGCCGGGGTGCAGATCGTGGATCCCGACGGCGACGAGACGCATCTCGTGCACGAAGTCGTCTATCTCGACGGCTGCCCGGTCTTCGACGGGTCGACCTACGGCGACATGGACGGTCTCGTCACCGACGAGCTGATGCCGCTCGAGCGGGGCACTCTCTGCACAGCCCTCACCCTCTGCGGCCAGTCGGTCTTCGAGAACCCGGTGTTCCGCGTCGAGGCCACCGACTGCGGCGGCAACACCGGCTTCGCCGAATCGAGCGTGATCGGCAGCTTCACGATCTCGCCGACGCTGTGCATCGCCTCGCAGAATCCGGCGGCCATGCCGGGGGACGTCGGCCGCAGCGTCCGCCTGGCGCGGATCAACGGGGACCGCATCCGGATGACGTGGGGCGTGACCACCAACTCCGAGACGTACCACGTGTGGCGCGCGGACAATCCATTCATGAACAATGCGATGCTGCTCGCGAACACACCGTCGCTCATCATGGATCTCGGCGGCGATGCCAAGACGCTGACTCCGTGCTTCTATCTCATCCGCGGCGTCAACGCAGGGGGCGTCGAGGGCCCCTGAGCCTCGGCCAGCATCTCGACCAGCCGCGACGCCGCCTCGCGCGCGTCGCGGCAATCGGTGGGATCGAAAGCGGGGGCCTCCCGGCCCCCGCGCCGCACCCAGGTCGCCAGCAGCCTCGTCGCTTCGGCCGTGCTCCGACTTGACGGCCCCCCGCGCAGAGGCGCTCCCGCGGCCTGAAAGTAATGCCGCTCGATCAACCGAAGCGCGCGCTGCCAGCTCCGCCGGCCCGACGTGAGTCCACCGCCGGCGCGGGGCACGGTGAACTGCCGGCGCTCGACTACGGCGCCGGCGTGCACGAACACGACATCGCGCCGGCCCGGCTCCGCTCCCGGGAGCACGTAGATTCGCTCCCGCGCGAGAACGCCCGCCGGACCAGGCTCGTAGGGGGAGGCGCGCTCGTGCACCGCGACCTGCCGGTTCATCGCCGGCTTCAGGCGCCGGATCTCGGAGGCTTCGCGGACGAGGGCGCCGAGGTCCGAGCCGGCCTCGCGGATCTCCAGCCGGTGGGCGCGCGCCGCGATCGCCGCCTGTCGCGCCGGAGTCTTCGTGCGGAAGTACGAGCCCACCCGAGTCCGCAGGTTTTTCGACTGCCCCACGTACACCAGCGCGCCCGCGCGGTCGTAGAACCTGTATGTGCCCGGCGCGGCGGGCACTGCCGCGAGATCGGCTCCTGCGAAGAGGCGGTCGCCGAAATCGAACGCCTCCCCGCCCCGCAGCCACTCGAGCGCTCGCGCGCCGTCGAGAATGCCCGAGGCCAGCAGCAAGGCCATGACGCCTTCGGCCGCGTCGCGCGAGGCCTCCGCGCGCTCGCGCGGGGTCACCTCGGGATCCGCCGCACGTCGCGGGATGCGCCCGCCCGCGCGGCGCAGGAGCGCGTCGAGCGAAAAGACCCGTGCTTCGGAATCGCGGTCTCCCGCCCCTTCGGCCCCGAGCCAGCGAAGGAACGCCTCGCGCTCGGCGGCCCCGCCGCAGACGAGGAGAGTGCGGCCTCTCGCGAAACGGCGCAGCTCCGCGGGAGGATCCCCCGGCCACTCCCTCGTCCGTCCGGCCTCGTGCAGCGGCAGCAGGGACAGCCGCGCGGGCCGCCGGCCCGCCGCGTCGAGATCGACGGCCGCGAGGGCCAGCGGGGACATCCAGCCCTTCCGAGGTTCGGCAGCAAGGACGCTCCACGTCTCTCCGGCGTCGCGGCGGATGAGCCGCCGGCGCCGTGCCGGAAGCAGGCGATCGAGCAGCGCCGCCGCCTTCGCCTCGTCCGCACCGGGAATCCTCAGGACCGATGCGGCGATCTGGGCGCTCGTCGCGGCCCCGGACCGCCCGCGCAGGAACGCGGCGATCCTCTCTTCGAGATCTGTTGAGAGAGGCATTTCTCTCGGCTATCATGCCGTTTCCGTCGTATCCCGATCCACCGGGGAGCGCAGCCCCGCACCCCCCGGCCCCCCGGAGACCCTGATGCCCCGCGAGATCACAGAGTTCCGCAACGAGCCGTTCACCAACTTCGCGGAGCCAGCGAACCGGCGCGCCATGGAAGAGGCGCTCGCCCTCGTCGACGGCCGCCTCGGCCGCACCTGGCCACTGGTGATCGGCGGCGAGCGCATCACGACAGCGGAAACCTTTGCGTCGCACGACCCTTCGGATCCGGCCCGCGTGATCGGCCGGTTCGCCAAGGCCGACGCGGGGCTCGCGGGTAAGGCCGTCGCGGCGGCAGCCGAAGCCTTCAAGACGTGGCGGTTCAGCGAGGCGCGCGACCGCGCGGAGATCCTGTTCAAGGCGGCCGGCGTCCTGCGCACGCGCAAGTTCGAGATGTCGGCCTGGCTCGTGCGCGAGGTCGGCAAGACCTGGCCGGAAGCCGATGGCGACACCGCCGAGGCGATCGATTTCTGCGAGTTCTATGCCAGGGAGGCCCTGCGTCTCGACGGCCCGCACCCCCTGACGAAGATCGCGGGGGAGCAGAACGAGCTCCGCTACATCCCGCTCGGCGTTGGCGCCGTCATTCCGCCGTGGAACTTCCCGCTCGCCATCATGGCCGGCATGACGACCGCCGCGCTCGTCACCGGCAACACCGTGGTGCTCAAGCCGTCCTCCGACGCCCCCACGATCGCCGCGGTCTTCTTCGAGATCCTGGAGGAGTGCGGCCTGCCGAAGGGGGTCGTGAACTTCCTCACCGGCCCCGGCGCGCTCGCCGGCGAGCGCCTGGTGACGCACCCGCTCGTGCGCTTCGTCGCCTTCACCGGCTCGAAGGAAGCCGGGCTGCGCATCAACCGGAACGCCGCCGAGCCGCAGCCGGGGCAGAAGTGGATCAAGCGGGTGATCCTCGAGATGGGTGGAAAGGACTTCATCGTCGTGGACCGCGGCGCCGACCTCGAGGCGGCCGCGGCGGGCATCGTGTCCTCCGCGTTCGGCTTCCAGGGGCAGAAGTGCTCCGCCTGCTCGCGCGCGATCCTGCACCAGGACGTCTATGACACGGTGCTCGCGAAGATCGTGGAGAAGACCCGCGCGCTCGTCACCGGCCCCGCCTCGGATCCGAAGAGCCAGGTCGGACCGGTCATCAACGAGGGCGCGCAGCGGAAGATCCTCGACTACATCTCCGTCGGCAGGACGGAGGGCCGGCTGGTTGCCGGCGGGGCGAAGGCGGAGGGCCCCGGTCACGTCATCCAGCCGACGGTCATCGCTGACGTCGCCCCGACGGCGCGGATCGCCCAGGAAGAAATCTTCGGTCCCGTGCTCGCCGTGATCCGCGCGAGGGACTTCGACGACGCCGTGGCGATCGCCAACGGCACCGACTTCGGCCTGACCGGCTCCGTGTACACGCAGGATCCGGCGCACATCGCCGCCGCCAAGCGGCTCTGCTGGGCCGGCAATTTCTATGTCAATCGCAAGTGCACCGGCGCCCTCGTCGGTGTGCACCCGTTCGGCGGATTCGACATGTCCGGCACCGACAGCAAGGCGGGCGGACGCGACTACCTGCTGCTCTTCACCCAGGCCAAGGCGATTTCCGAAGCCGTCGGCGCCTGAAGGAGACCCCATGATCCCCACTCCGCGCACACTCCTGGCTCTCGCGGCCGTCACCGCGCTCCTGGTTCCGCCCCCGGCGGCAACCGCCGCCGAGCGCGACCGGAAGAAGAAGGAAAACCCCACGGCGGGCGCCGCCTCCGGCGAGAAGGCTGGGGACAAGACTCCCGAGAAGAAGGAGAAGCCCTTCGACGAGATCGTGAAGGACACGAAGCAGATCAAGGGCCTCTTCACCTTCTATCGCAAGGATGACGAGGGGAAGGTGTGGATGGAGATCGGGCCCGACCAGCTGGACAAGACCTACCTGCTGAACCCGACGCTCGAGCGCGGCACGGGCGAGGGCGGCCTGCTCGCGGCGGCGATGCTCTGGGAGCTTCCGATCCGGTTCCACAGAGTCGGTCCCAACGTCCAGATGATCCAGGTGAACACGCTGTTCCGTGCCGACGAGAAGAAGCCGATCTTTCGGGCCGTCGAGAAGGGATACAGCGACTCGGTGCTCGCGCAGGTCAAGGTCGAGTCGCAGCCACACCCCGACCGCAAGACCGTGCTCGTGGACGCGGGGACGCTGTTCCTCGGCGACATCCCGGGGATCAGTCTCTGGCTCAAGGGGACCTACGGCACCGGCTACGGGCCCGACAAGGACGCGACGTCGTTCGGCCCCATCGTCGGCTACCCGCAGAACGTGGAGATCGAGACGATCTCCGCCTTCCGCACCGGCGATCCGAAGGGCTCGTATCTGGTGCCCGACGCGCGCAGCCTGATGGTCCATCTGCGCTACAGCCTCTCGACCCTGCCCGGCACCGGGTACAGGCCGCGCCTCGCGGACGACCGCGTGGGGCACTTCGTCACCGTGTTCCAGGACTACAGCGACGATCTCGCCGACGAGCCGGACGTCCGCTACATCACCCGCTGGCAGCTCGAGAAGAAGGACCCGCTCGCCGCGACGTCGGAGCCGAAGCAGCCGATCGTCTTCTGGATCGAGAACAACGTCCCCGAGGAATACCGCGAAGCGGTCCGCGACGGCATCCTCATGTGGAACAGCGCCTTCGAGAAGATCGGCTTCAGGAACGCCGTGCAGGTGATGCAGCAGCCCGACGACGCCGATTGGGATCCCGCGGACGTGCGCTACTCGACGATCCGCTGGCTCGTGGCGCCGGGGGCCTCGTTCGCACAGGGCCCGTCGCGCGTGAACCCCTGGACCGGCCAGATCTACGACGCCGACATCCGGTTCGGCTCGGACATGACCCGGTTCACGCGCCGCGAGTACGCCGAGGAGGTGGCGCCGGTCGCCCGCACGGGTCGGAGCGCCTTCGACGCCCTGGCCTCCGGCAGCTACGACCTGCGAGATCTGGTGGCGCTCCTCGATGCGGACCCGGCCGAATCGGTCCGCGCGGCTGCGTCCGCGCCGGCGGGTCCGGCCTCCGCGCTGCATTCGGGCCGCCGCGGCTGCGACTACCAGCGCGGGGCCGTGATGCAGGCGCGCTACGGCGCCGACCTGCTGGCGGCGCGCGGGGCGGGGGACAAGGATTCGCCGGAGGCGAGGCAGTATCTGCGCGACTTCATCGTGCACGTGACGGCGCACGAGGTGGGGCACACGCTCGGTCTGCGCCACAACTTCAAGGCGTCGAGCAACATCCACACCGCCGATCTGCAGAACGCCTCCCTGACCACGGCGAAAGGCCTGACCGGCTCGGTCATGGATTACACGCCGGTGAACATCGCCCCGCAGGGCGTGAAGCAGGGCCAGTTCTGGCAGACGACGCTCGGCGCGTACGACCACTGGGCGATCGAATACGCCTACAGCATCGTTTCGGGCGATCGTCCGGCCGACGAGAAGCCGGCTCTCGAGAAGATCGCGAGCCGCGCCTCGGACCCGGCCCTCGCCTACGGCACCGACGAAGACTCCTACGGCTTCTCGTCGCGCGGGATCGACCCGGTCACGAACGTCTGGGACATCGGCGACGACACGATCGCCTACTACCGCACGCGTCTCGGCAACGCGCGCGAGCTTCTGACCCGCGCCGAGCCGACCTTCGAGCAGCCCGGCGTGCCGTATCAGAAGCTGCGCGATGTGTTCAGCCGCGCGATCGGCGAGTACGCCCTGGCCGGGCTGAACGTCTCCAAGACGATCGGCGGCATCAGGCAGCACCGCGACCACCCGGGCGACCCGAACGCCCGCCTGCCTCTCCAGCCTGTGCCGGCGGCGCGGCAGCGCGAGGCGCTCGCGTTCCTCCAGGAAAACGTCTTCGGCCCGAAGGCGATCGCCTATCCCCCCACCCTCCTCGAGAAGCTCGCGCCCGAGCGGCTGCCCGACATCTTCGGCTCGTCGTACGACATGCTGCGGCTGGACTACCCGATCACCGCCGCGATCCTGTCGGTTCAGTCCGCTCCGCTGAGCCGCATCTACGATCCGCTGACGCTCCAGCGGGTCGCCGACACCGAGGCGGGTGCGCGCCCCGGCTCGAACCCGTTCACGATGGCCGAGATGTTCGAGGGAGTGCGCAAAGCGATCTGGTCTGAGCTCGACGGCGGCGGGTCCAACGTCAACGCGTTCCGGCGGAACCTGCAGCGGCGCCATCTGGACACGCTCGTCCGGTTCGTGATCTCGCCGACCGCCGGGACGCCCGAGGACGCGCGCACGCTCGCGCGCGCCGACCTGGTGGAGATCCGCAGGCAGATCGAGGCCGATCTCAAGGCCCCGGGACGGCTCGACCGCATCACGGCGGCGCATCTCGCCGAGACGAATTCGCGCATCGATGCGACGCTCGAGGCGCAGCCGGAGCGGCTCATGTTCCCGAGAACGATTCTGAGCCTCGGTTAGAGTCCGTGCCGGACGGCTCGCGGGCCGCGCGGGAGCGCGGCCCGCGAGCGCGATGGATCAGCCGGCGAGCGCGCCGATCAGCGCCCGGCAGAAGGCGGGCAGATCGGCCGGCGTGCGCGACGTGATCAAGTTGCCGTCCACGACGACCTCCTTGTCCACCCACTCGGCTCCCGCCGCCTTGAGATCGTCCCGCACGGCGACATACGAGGTCACAGTGCGCCCGCGCACGATGTCGGCGGAGACGAGCACGGATCCGGCGTGGCAGATCGCCGCCACGGGCTTCCCGGCGCCGTGCATGGCGCGCACGAAGGCGTTCACGAAGTCGTAGCAGCGCATCCGGTCGGGAGCCCAGCCCCCGGGGATCACGACGGCATCCCAGTCGGAGACCTTCGCGTCGGCGGCGGAGAGGTCGGTCTTGATCGGATACCCGCGCTTGCCGGTGTACGACGGCGCGCCGGTGCCGGCGACCGCAACCTTCGCCCCTTCCTCGATCAGCCGGAGCCGCGGGTAGTGGACCTCGAGATCTTCGTAGTCGGCCTCGCAGAGAATGATGATCGACTTGCCTTTCAGCTTCATCGAAATGTCTCCTGGTGCGGGTGAGCACCCATCTTACGCGCCCGGGCGGGGTTCCGCGGAGATGACGGGATTGTCATCGCTCGCCGCGCCGCGAAAGAGGACTCAGCAGCCTCGGGAGGAAAACCGGCCAGGGGAGCGGAAATCCAACTGGCCCGGCGGTTGCTCTGAGTGACGCCACACGGTGATGCCCCGGGCCAGGAGGGATCCCGTCATGATCGCGACACGGAAGCCGGACTCAGACGCACTTCTCGCCCAGTCGAGCGCGACGATCTCGGCTGCCGACATCATTGCGGCGGTCGCACGCATCGAATTCGACCCGGAGCTCGAGACTCTGCACGCCGTCACGAGCCGGGGCCTCACGCCCGAACCCGATCGCCGCCCGGCGACCGGTTCCGTTCCCGACGGGGACGCTCCCGGCGAGCCCGAGCCGCCCGTCGTGAGGCCGACCATCGTCGCGTGCACGCCGCCGTCCGCCTTCGCGCTGCCGGTCGAGCTGGGGGAGCGCGGCGTCGAGGTGTTCGAGCGCAGCGCCGGGGAGATACGGATCGCAGGGGAAGCGGTCCTGGAGCCAGAGTCCGCGGCTGCGACGCTGTCGCTCCGCCGGCCCCCGCACCACTGGATCCCGCCCGCCGCTTCGTTCTTCGTGCCCGGCCTGGGCCAGGTCCTGAACTCCGAGACGCGCAAGGCGCGCACCTTCGGCTGGGCGCTGCCGGTCATGGCCCTCTCCGCGGCCTGCCTCGCCGCCGGCTTCACTCCGGCGGTCGCCTCCGCGTTCGGCGGGGGCGTGCTGTGGGCGATCGGCGTCTACGACGCCGGTCTGATCGCCTGGCAGAAGGACCGCCGCCGCACGACCGGCGCACGCTAGACCGGCCGGCCTCGAGCTGCACCCGCACGCCGGCGGGAGCGCCCGGCCGGCCCCCGTTCCTCGCTTCGCGGCGCCCATGTAGACTCGCGCGGCGCCCGCGGCGGATGCCCGCGCCCCGGGCGGACCATCCCCTCAGTCCCGCGGAGACGACGCGCCGGTGGCGATGCCTCGCGAAGGAAGCCTGATGAAGGCGATCGTCAAGGAGGCGCCCGGGCCGGGGCTCGCAGTGCGCGACGTCGTCGTCCCTTCGATCGGGACGACCGACGTTCTCATCCGGGTGCAGGCCGCGGGCATCTGCGGCACCGACGCGCACATCTGGGAGTGGAATCACTGGGCGGCATCGCGGCTGAAGCCGCCTCTCATCATCGGGCACGAGTTCGCGGGCGAGGTCGTCGCCGTCGGGCGTGAAGTGCGCGGAATCGCCCCCGGCCAGATCGTCAGCGCCGAGGGGCACCTGAACTGCGGCCACTGCGTTCTCTGCCGGAACGGCGACGCGCACGTCTGCCGGGATATGAAGATCATCGGGGTAGACGTGGACGGCGCGTTCGCGGAGTACATCCGCATGCCGGCCTCGAACATCTGGCCGATTCCCCCCGAGGTGCCGATCGAGGTCGCCGCGATCCACGACCCGCTGGGGAACGCGTTCCACACGGTGCTCGCGACGCCGGTCGCCGGGGCGACGGTGCTCATACAGGGCGCCGGGCCGATCGGGCTGATGGCGATCGCCATCGCGCGGGCCGCCGGCGCCGCGCGCGTGATCTGCTCCGAGACGAACCCCCTGCGCCGCGCTCTGGCCGCGAAGCTGGGTGCGCATGTCGTGGTCGAACCGGGCGCGGGTCTCTCGGCGGCGGTCGGGGACGCGACCGACGGGCTCGGCGTGGACGTCGTTTGCGAGATGTCCGGCCATCCCGACGCCATCCGCTCCTCGCTGGAGCTGGTGCGCAACGGCGGCCACGTGAGGCTGCTGGGGCTGCCGACCGATGCGGTTTCCATCGATCTCGCCGGGACGGTCATCTTCAAGGGGATCACCATCTACGGCGTGCTCGGGCGCCGGATGTACGACACCTGGACGCAGATGAGCGCGTTTCTGAAAGCCGGCCTGATCGACGTGCGGCCGATCATCACCCACCGCGTGCCATTCGAGCGGTTCGAGGAAGGGATCGCCGCGATCCGCTCCGGGCAGGCCGGCAAGGTGATTCTCACCATGGAGTCCGCGTGAACACCGGGCTGACGAAGCGCATGCAGGAGGCGCTGGACGGCTTCCGCAAGGACGGTGTCTACAAGACCTTCAATTACCTGGACTCGCCGCAGCGCGCGCGCGTGCGGATGGAGGGGCGCGGCGAGATCATCGTCCTCTCCTCGAACAACTACCTCGGCCTCTGCGACGAGCCGGAGGTGGTCGCGGCGGGGAAGGCGGCGCTCGACACATGGGGCGCCGGCACCGGCTCGGTCCGCTTCATCTGCGGCACCTTCACGGTGCACCGGGCGCTGGAAGAGAGACTGGCCGCGTTCGTCGGAACGCAGGCCGCGCTTTCGTACGTGTCGTGCTGGAACGCCAACGAAGGGCTGATGCCGACGGTCCTCGACGAGCAGGACGTCGTCATCTCCGACGCGCTGAACCACGCGAGCATCATCGACAGCGTCCGGCTCTGCAAAGCGCAGCGGAAGGTGTACCCGCACTCCGACATGGGCGCCCTCGAAGCGGCGCTCCGCGACGCGCGGGGGGCGCGGCACCGGATGATCTGCACGGACGGCGTGTTCTCGATGGAGGGGGACATCGCGAGGCTGCCGGAGATCATCGATCTTGCGCAGAGCTACGACGCGGTCGTCATGGTGGACGACTCGCACGCCACCGGCGTGCTTGGAGCGACGGGGCGGGGGACCGCGGAGCACTACGGCGTGCTGGGCCACGTGGACATCATCACGAGCACGCTCGGCAAGGCGCTCGGCGGCGCGGCCGGCGGCTTCACGGCCGGGGACGGCGCCCTGGTGGACTATCTGGCGCAGCGCAGCCGGCCGCAGCTCTTCAGCAACGCCCTGCCGCCGACGGTCGCGGCAAGCGCGCTCGCGTCGGTGGAGTATCTGCAGGCGCACCCCGAGCGGGTGACGCGCCTGCGCGAGAACACGAAGTACTTCCGCGAGGGGCTGCTGGCTCAGGGTTTCAAGCCGCACCCGTCGGAGACTCCGATCATCCCCGTCATCGTGGGCGAGACCTCCTTCGCCATCCGGATGAGCGCGATGCTGCTGGAGGAGGGGGTCTTCGTGACCGGCTTCGGATACCCAGTGGTACCCCAGGGGCAGGCGCGCGTGCGGTGCCAGATCTCGGCGGCGCACACCCGCGACGATCTGGATCAGGTTCTGCGGGCGTTCCGGAAGGTCGGCGGAGCCTTGGGCCTTCTCTGATCCATGGTGGGCGCGAGATTGTTGACTCCGTGGGGTTACACGCTCGCTGTTTAATGTCTTGCGCCACTCGGGTGTTCCTGCCGCCGGGGCGCCGGCCTCAGAACGCGAGCCGAAGCTCGTGTCT
>Ga0187894_10000299_pt1 | contig 67174 bp, 58 predicted proteins | sample GBC1701081metaG_FD_136650 | JGI IMG/M metagenome (GOLD analysis project Ga0187894, IMG submission 136650) | White microbial mat communities from a lava cave in the Kipuka Kanohina Cave System on the Island of Hawaii, USA - GBC170108-1 metaG ... | reverse complement strand
GATATTGTGTCTGCTCAAGTAATCTTGAAACGAGCCGTCGGGCGGACGGTTAAAGACGTAACGTATGTGGCTACACAAAGCGTGTCTTTAGAATCTACATCTATAACCGCTTAGGTTTAGATGGAGAGCGTCAATTGGCTTTTCCAATCAAGTCACGGTGTGGGAAGCAATCGGCGACCTGCCAAGCCGAAATCATACAGACAACGATGACCAACCGTTAGAATACGCCTGCGAACCGTTTTCAACTTTTCAAAAGTTGATGCGTAACGGAAATAAAACCGTGACAAATCACATTGCACGATTTCTTCAGCCAAAACAGTTTGAGCGACTTTCTTCTATCGAACCGGGACAAGGAATGAAAGATTTGCCCGCATATCTACAAACCAAAGGTGGTTATAGCGGTGCATACGGACGTTTAACGAAAGAGATGATTGCGCCGACGATAACGCGCTGGGTTTTTCATCCCGGTTCGGGTAGATGGGGACATCCGGTTGATACGAGGCTTCTAACTATCAGGGAAATCGCCAGAATCCAGAGTTTTCCCGACGACTACGAGTTTATCGGGACCTATTTGCAAAGAGCCGGACAATTAGGAAATGCCGTTCCACCGCTTCTGGTGCGGAAAATTGTTGAAGGTATGCTGTCTCAAGTCGAAACTTTTAATTTTTCTAAAAGCGTAATAAAAGACTCCAAATCAATTCTTTCATCAGACGTCGGAAAACTAAAAGTCACAGCCTGAGGATTATTGCCAATCATCCACCATGTCGAATCACCATAAAATGAAGTTGATTTTCGCCTAATCCGTGCCAAGCAAACCATTTTGTATCAGTTTGCTTGTGCCTGCCGTGTAAGGCTGACAGTTGTTCTTTCTTTACAATCTGCTTTTGGACAGACCAACGCCATTCAAAATCGGACGGATTAAAAATGTTCGGTGTGTTTCGTGTGCAAAGTAATCGTTCAAAATACAAAACGCTACCATCTTTGAAAACGACGAGGCGACTATATCCGATCTCGTCCAGATTGTGATGCGAAAGGCTCTCTGGCGTGAGCGTTACAAAATTCGATGATGGCATCACCAAGATTTTGCAAGCCCTGTTCAGATTGGCGGGAAGCTAAAATTAGTTGTTCCTGACTCGGAATTTTCGCTCGTTTCCAAGTTACCGGAGTCGTGGATTTTGTAGATTTAACTTGCCAGCCGATTCGAGAATCTAATTTGACAACATCAACAAAATCGTAAGTTTTCAAAACGTCAGCATTACGAATGTGCGCTAATGTTCCCTCAAGAACAGCACCCGGAATTGTATCTTCCGAAAACGGCAAACGAATATATTTGGAAAGAATATCTGCTAACCGTGTGAGTTGTTCGGGCGTAGAGAAAACCATGCTCATTTTGTTTTCTCCTGTTTGAATAATTTGCCCGGATGTTCGTCGAGTGCGTCCGCAAGTTGCCAGATAACCGTAAGAGTAGGATTTCTAGTGCCACGTTCAATTCCGCTAATGTATGTTCTATGTAACCCAGAAACTTCGGCAAAATATTCTTGCGACCAAGATTTTGCTTCACGCAACTCACGAACTCTTTGCCCAAAAGTTATTTGCTTATCCATCAATAAATGATGGCGCGAAGTAGCCTATGAGTCCACAGCCGATAAGTAACAATCGCTAAAAGAGGAGTTATTGTTGGTGTTTGGACGAGAAATCGAATTAATCTATAAGCAGAACGATTCCAAAAGGACCTCTTTTATCAAGTGCAACGGATAATAACGCTTTAGAAGATTGTGAACAACAAAACTTTAGACTGTATTGCCTTACCGTTTCTAAATAGTTTGTTCGGAGACAAAGTCATACATAACACACTTTTACTACTTGAATTTGTCTTTCAGTTTTGCGTAAGTCGTTTGCAAATCTTCGGGTATAACCCGCGTTTCACAAATGGTTGTGACGAAGTTTGCGTCGCCGCTCCAACGCGGCATTACGTGTTGATGTATGTGTCCGGCTATGCCTGCGCCTGCGGCACTGCCTATGTTTATTCCGATATTAAAACCTTGCGGTGCGTAAACCTCGCGCAAAGCTGTGGTGCTTTGTTTGGTCAAATCCATCATTTCGTCTGTGATTTCTTTTTCTATTGCGTCTAAATCTGCTGTGTGTTCAAACGGCACAATCATCAAATGACCTGTGATGTAAGGGTAGATGTTTAGAATCACGAAATTATATTTCGCGCGATGCAGTATGAGAGTTTTTTCGTCATCGTTGATTTTTAACAGTTCGCAAAAGACACAGGCATCTTTCGGTAAAGTTCTTTTGCTCTCATCCGTTATGTAAGCGTAACGCCAAGGACTCCACAAAACATCCATTATTAATCAACCTCGTTTAATCTGAAGAAGCATGGGCAATAGAAAACGACAAATAAACAATGATTTGGGCTACTGCGCTATTGAATTCTAAACTTCAATCTCGCAGTAGCCCAAATCCGTTTTGCAAATATAATTATTCCGCCGCTGTGCTGGCAGTTTCGGGAGCATCGTTGACAAGTTCTTTCAGCTCTTTGCCGGGCTTGAAATATGGAACACGCTTGGCTGGAATATCAACGGGGTCGCCTGTTTTCGGGTTGCGTCCACGACGCGAACCGCGTGAGCGCACACGGAAACTTCCAAAGCCGCGAAGTTCAATCTTCTCGCCTTTGTTCAAAGATTCGATGATGCTCTCGAAAACAATCTCGACCAGAGTTTCAGCATCCTTTTTCGTCAACTCTGCCACTTTTGCGACTTCTTCAACTAAATCTGCTTTTGTCATTCTCGCGCCTCACACTGCATAAAACAGCTGACAATTTACGGCTAAAATCTTTTTCTAACTTATTGTTTTGACTAAATGAAAATGCGGGCAATAAAGCTTGGGTTAAATTAACAGAAACCAAACAAAAATCGCAAGATAAATACAGAAACCCGACGCAAAACTTCTACGTTTGAAATTATGCGCCGGGCGCGTATTCTCTTACTTTGTTAAATAGCAACAGCTAGTCTTTGTTTTCGCTCGAACTGCCAAAGAAGTCTGCAAGTTCAGCTAACGAAGCCATACCGCTTTTTGCTTCAGTAGAATAACTCTTGGTATCAACAATCGGTTCGTCATTGTTTACGGCGCGTGCCGACAAACCAATCTTTTTCGTATCATGTTCGATACGGAGAACACGAAAGTCCATCTCCTGACCGATTTGGACGACTTCTTCGGGTTTATTCACGCGGTCTTCCGAAAGTTCCGAGATATGGCATAAACCTTCCAAGCCTTCTGCTAATTCAACGAATGCTCCAAAATTTGCGAAGCGCGAAATCTTGCCCTTGATGATGTCACCGACTTTGTGCGTGGAGACAAACTGTTCCCAAGTATTCGGTTCAAGTTCTTTGATTGATAGCGAAAGGCGACGGTTATCTTTATCAATCGCAGTAATAACGGCTTCGACTTCCTGTGCTTTTTTAAGAGCTTCGTTCGGATGTTTAATCTTCTTTGACCAGGTGATGTCTGAAACGTGAACAAGTCCGTCAATGCCGTCTTCAACTTCGACAAATGCGCCGAAGTCCGTCAGGTTACGAACCTTTCCCTGAACACGATTTCCGATTTGATAACGCTCGTCAATCGAATCCCATGGATTCGGCATGATTTGTTTCATGCCCAGACTGATACGGCGATTCTTGCGGTCAATTCCTAAGACTTCCACGTCAACTTCATCACCGACATTAACTAAGTTTTTTGGATGTTTCAGACGTTTCGACCAAGACATTTCTGTGATGTGAACAAGACCTTCGATGCCTTCTTCCAATTCGATAAACGCACCGTAATCCGCAACGCTTGAAACTTTTCCTCTTAGTCTTTGCCCTACGGGGAAACGCTCGTCAATACTGCCCCAGGGGTCCGGATGAAGTTGCTTATAGCCAAGAGACACGCGACCTTTATCGCGGTCGAACTTCATTACCTTGACCTGCACGTTATCGCCGACTTTGAATATTTCCGCAGGGTTTTGCAGACGTGACCAGGACATATCTGTAACGTGCAACAACCCGTCAATACCGCCTAAATCAACAAACGCCCCGTATTCGGTCAGATTTTTAATACTGCCTTCAACAATATAGCCTTCTTCGATTTGACTAAGGGTTTCTTGCTTCAATGATTCGTTCTGTTCTTCTAAAACAATCTTGCGGGAAAGAACCACGTTTGAGCGTTTACGATTAAACTTAATGACCTTTGCTTCGACTTCTTGATTAAGGAAGGTGTCAAGGTTGCGAATCGGACGGGTGTCCAATTGGGAACCGGGCAAGAAAGCGGCAACGCCGTCAATATCAACGCGCAAGCCGCCTTTAATGCGTTCCATCACGCGCCCTTTGACGATTGTGCCTTCTTTGTGTGCCGTTTCAAGGTCGCTCCATGCTTTTAAGCGCACTGCGTCAGCACGCGAAAGGGCAGGAAGACCTTCGTTATTTTCAAGGTGCTTAACGAGAACCTCTACCTCGTCGCCTTTATTGACCGTCAGAGTTCCGTTATCCATGAACTCTTCTTGGGCAACGACCCCTTCTGATTTATAGCCAAAGTCAATGACAACACCACGTTCGGTGATGTCAATAACAGTACCGCGAACGAGGTCGCCCTCTTGGAAATCGGGTTGTTCCTGCTCGAACTTTTCGAGAATAGAACCGAAATCCTCGCTTATATTTTCGTCATCTTCGTTTGTTGTTTCCACGATTGGTTCAGGCGCAGTTTTTACAGCGGTTGTTGTAGCGGCTTCGCTATTTTTATTGCTCGAAGACGTACCTTCTTTAGATTCGGTTGTGGATTGATTATTAGTAGCCTCGCCTTCGTTTGGCTTGGTTTCTTCAACGGACATGCAAACTCCTACTTGAGAGCTAAAAGATAACAGACCTGTTCGCGTGAACAAGACTGCGGTCCAATCAGCGAATGACCTAAAAGCTTTACCAATTAGTAAAACGCAATTTGACGATAGGTCGGAGGAAAAAGCTTGACGGGATTTTCGAGCAATGTAGCGTTTGGAAAGATGTTGTTAATGTTAAAGTTCCCCGCGTTACTCTAGTCGCCCGCTTGGTCCGACTATCGCCGATCTTTCGGTTGACCGGATTAGACAGCGAATGTACACGCCTAAATTAGTTACTGTCAAGGCGATGAAGAAAAGTAAAAGGCAAAAGGTAATTCAACATTTTCACCTTTTGCCTTTTTACTTTTTACTTTTTGTCTTTTACTTACTGCCCGCTTCCTGTTGCGGTTACAGTTGTGTATTCTGCAACGTAAACACCGGCGGAATGTGAACCTACGAATATGCGTTTCGGGTTTGATTTGTCATATGTCAATGTCCAGATACGCTGGCTCGGAAGCCCTGCGTTAATGGTATCAACACGCGACCAAGTCTTGCCGCCGTTTACTGTACGATATACTCCGCCCATCTCCAAATCTGCATTAGCGGCGTAAACCTCATTTTCATCGCGCGGGTTGATTAATACGCTGGTGTAATTGCCGTAAGGCAAACCACCACCGCGACGTTCCCAATTTTTTCCGTCATCAAACGAACGATAGAAGGTTTGCATTGTTCCTACAAAAATACGTCCGGGATTGCGCGGATCTTGTTCTATAACGCTTATCGGTGCGATTGCCGGGACGCCTTCTTCTTTCTGCCAGGTCGCGCCTGAATCTTTTGAAACAATCAAGCCCGTTGTTGCCGTTCCAGCCCAAATTTTAGAAGGATTCAAACCATGAACTGAAACACAAAAAGTTTTTTTGTCCAAATCAGACGGATATGGCAAGCGTTCCCAACCTTTCGATATATCGTAGGTTCGATAAATACCGTTGTCGGTTGCAGCAATCATTCCCGGTTTTCCGTCGCGTTCATCATGCGTCGGAATCAGTGTATGAACCCGAACGGTCAGGGCAGCTACAAACTTTTCATCCATTGCAGTTTTCACGCCTAAGGCTTTGAGCGTCACGCTGTCCAGTTTGCCCGTTACGGTTAAAGCTCTGTCGGCTTGAAACTTTTTAATTTGTGCTATTGTCTTTGCTCCCGCTTTTCCGTCGGGTACGCCGACGCTGTACCCGTTATCGTTCAAAGCCTGTTGTGCTTGTTTCACAATCGGGTCAGGGACAACCACAGCCTTTTTCTTAGACGGTTTAGGTGCAGAGGGTTTCTGCACTGTAACGGATGACCACGAAGCACCTCTGTCTGTTGACTTATAAATCCCTAAATCTGTTCCGAGATAGATAATGTTCGCATCCGTTTGGTCTTGAAACATTGAGTTCATCACAAGACGTTGATTAGGAATGTTTCGCATTGATGGCGTCCAACTGTATCCGCCGTTTTCGCTGACAAAAAAGAAACCGCCGCCCGTTGTTGTGTTGATTGTTATTGCATAAACGCGGTTCGGGCGTTCGTTATCAAATACAACGGATTTAACAAAGCGTCCGCTGTATCCTTCATTAGTAGGCGAGAATGTTTTGCCGCCGTCGCTCGAAACCATCACGCCGTAATTGTTCGTCGCCAAATAGACATAATCCGGTCTGTCAGGATGAACAGTTATAGCGTTTATTTCTGTCTGTCTGGATGTTGTTACCATCCAGTTTTTCCCGCCATCGCCCGTCCGCCAGAAACCTTCCGTAGTTCCTGCCAAAACCAAGCCTTGCATTGTAGGGTGTTGCAGAATTGCGCGTGTACGGCGTGCTTGCGAAGGGATGCCGTTTACTTTCTTCCAATTTTCGCCCGCGTCCCAGGATTCGTAAATTCCGCTACAGGCAGAAGCGAAAATGTGGTTTGGGTTACGCGAATCAAGGTCAATTGCGAAAACATCCGAATCATCAATCATCCCTTGCTTGATGATTCTCCAACTCTTTCCGCCATCCGTAGTTTTGTACGGCAAATACCATGTTCCTGCATAGAGCGTATCAACGCTTCGCGGGTCCATAACAAGTGATTCAACATTGAAAGGGTTCTTGCCTTCTTCGTTGATTCTACGCCAGGTCTCGCCGCCATCCAGTGAACGAAACACACCCGTTACAGTTCCGACAGCTAAGGCGTTCGGCGTGTTTTGCGATTGCGACATTGAATGAATTGCTTCGTTTTTCAAATCAGCAACTTCACGCCATGTTTTGCCGCCGTCTTTTGTTATGTAGAGTCCGCCAGATTCTTTGTGGCGATGCGTAGCCACATACATCATTCGGGAATCATGCGGGTCAATAATAATGTTATCAACGTAAAGGCGCGGACGTTTGAAATTGTAGAAGAGACTCCATGTCTTACAGGCATCTGTTGAAATGTAAACCTGTCCATCCATCGTTCCGAAAAAGAACCGATTTGAATCTTTCGGGTCAACAACAAGCGAACGAACATCGCCGCCTATCGGTCCCGTAATCTTCCAGTCAATCACAGGAAGTTTATTGGTATTGTTTAGATTGTTATCTATTCCTGCGCCAGCCTGTAAAACAGGCGCGAGTATCAAAACCAGACTCAGGAAAAGAAAAATTTTTAGGGGGGGACGATTGATAGGGCAGTTAAAAGTCGTCATGTTTCTCTCGTCTCCAAAGACGATAAACAAAGCTTGTTATCGTCCGATTTCGATTTTTAAGATTGCATTGCTGTCTTGGTGCAATGCGCGGGGCTAAGATGCTTTGGCGTTTCAAAGCCGTTGTACTTTTTAACACATATTAAGAAAAACGAAAATCTAAAGTTTTGAGTACCGAAAGTCGGTACTCAAAACTCTTGTACTCAAAATAAGACAAATCGGGCGATGCTTCTTTAATAAGGAGGCATCGCCCGATTTTGGTTTAGGTCGCGTTATTCACTGAATAATGCGAATAGTTTATTGATTACTCATCTTCTTCGCGCGGGTCACGTCCCGTAGGCAATCCATCACTACTTGCCCCTGCCGGAATGAACCAATACTGAACGCGAATCTTCTCGCTTGACCCATCGCTGTCAACAACAACAACTTTGACACGGTCTGCACTGATACCACGAGTAGTAACTAAGTAATCTCTTGTCTTTCTCGCGTACTTGTCAGCCTCGCCTCTCTTGCTCTTTGATCCAGCAGTGATAACGACCAAACCTGTTGCGGTTTGATTGTCCTGCAACGAAGTTGCAAATATATCAAGCTGTGCCTTATCAAAGTTAAAGTTCGTTGATTCAAAGTCAAAGTCTTTGCGTGGTTGTGGTTTCGGAATTTCCCTTTGAGTAATATCTGTTGAAGCCGAAGCTGTTCTCGGACATTCAGGAGCCACTCCACCAAGTTCGACTGTTGCTGTAACAGGTTGGCCACCAAATCCGGTTGTATCAACGGTAATATTCGGTGTGCCTTGACCTTCAACAATACGACCTGCGGAAACTGTCCAGTTGTATGTAACAGTCACACCATCAGGATAGTTAGCATTGGCACTGAATGATGTCGGCGTTCCTTCTAATACACTTGATGCACCGCTCACTGAAACGGTTCCGCAAGGTGTTATACAATTACAGTTTTCAATTGTGATGTCTTTGGTTTGTGTTGTTACACAACCGCAACCGTCATCAACCTGAACTGTAACCGTGTATGTTCCCGGAGCCGCACCTGACAAATCCCATGTCACGTTTGCACCGTCGCCCGTGATACGACCACCTGTTACATTATATGTGTAAAGAAGTGAATCACCATCGGGGTCTGTTGCATTTGCCGCAACCTGAATGCTTGTGCTTTCCGATGGACAGTCTGCTTTCTGTCCTGGCGGACAGTTGGCAATCCTGATTTTGTCATCCGAGATGCTCGGATTAACAGCCGGCGGATTGTTCGGAAGAATATCCGGTTTACGTTCGTTACGACGACCAATGAACAATTGTGCAAAGAACCCGTGCGGGTCATCCGATGTTCTCAAACCGACAGGTCTTCCGTTTTGAATTTGTGTAAATGTTGCGGTTGTACCGTTAGCACCTGCGCCCTGAATGGTAGTTGTGGTATTGACACCGTCGTCAAATGAACCTTCGTCTTGCTGATTCAAATGTAAACGATAGCCAAAACTCATACCAAACCATCTACGCGGGAAAATACGAATACCGCCGAGAACATCAACAGGACTGTTTTCCAGAGCATTTGGTGTTCTTCCACCAAAGTAGTTGGTGGAGCGTAATTCAGCAATAACCTGAAAATGCTTGTTGACAGGGAAGTCAAAACCAACTGCCGTTTGAATTTCATCCGGTCTGTCTATCAAGACAAATTCACCGTTAGGAAATGTTCCTTTCGGGTTGCTGTTCCAAATGTATCCAATGTTTCCTGAAAGATTAGCCCAACGTGCAAGACGTGCATCAGCGGCAAAAACGAGACCGATGTCACCAAAATTGCCTCCCGGACTTGCGCCGCGTTGGAGTTGGTTAAATCCTCCGGCGTCATCGGCTTTGTCCACATAGAAGCGATAGAACGGAATCAAGGCAAAACCGTAGGATTTGTTCTCATCATTCAAGCGGATTTTTGCGCCGACTGTCATTGTACTGAATGCTGTCTGTCCGAAACGACGGTTCAAGAATGGAGCATCAGGCAAATAAGAAGGATGCACACTGAACGAAACAGGTGCAGTTCCGCACTGACGTGCAGGCGGAGTCGGAATACCTGCCGGGCAAATCAACGGTGTGGTTGTCCATACGATACCCGGCAAAATACCACCATATGGTGAACCCACGCCCGGAAACAGATCTGCTCCGCCGTGTGAACCGCTATTTGGTGCAGTACGGAAGATACCTAACTGCGGAAGTCCCGCAGGAAATCCGAACAACGGTCCGATAAGCGGAAATTGGACGGTGTTGTTTCCGAAAAGCCCGAATGTTCCTGCGCTACCGCCTGCAAATGGAAATGAAACAAACGGCTGATTCCCCTGCGGACGGAAAATCGCCAACAGGTTAATCGAACCGGTTGAGTTTGGACCACGCGGTGACAATATAACTGCCGCAGGGCTAACCAATGCCCCGTTAACCAGAAGTTGGGAATTCGGAAGATAAAATCCTGATAGATTAGCCGGTGAATTGACTTTGATACCGCGATAAGCATCCGTATTGAAGAACAATTCCAAACGATTGTTCACACCAATTTGGAAACTAATCGGTATCTCTGTGATGTCAACATTGCCGGGGTCGCGGTCAAAATTACTGTACGCGACACTGAAAGTGTACTCTTTACGACGCAATGTTTGAGCGTCATAAACAGTGAAAAGTCCGGTAGGTCCGCCTGTTGGGCCACCCGTACCAATTGTCGGAGCGATATTTCTTGGATCATTTTCAGGTCTCAATGTCTGAGCCGACGCTACGACAGAAACTATCATTGTAATGAGCGCAATCAATAACGCTCTTTTTGCGAGTCTCATCGCATTCCTCCTGCGAACTGAGTATGAAAATTAGTTGAATGATACGTCCGTGCTGGCAAGGCTACCGATGATGGCGAAAGTCTTTTTGTTTTTTTGCACTTTCATTACAGACATCGCATTTGACTCGAAAGTCTTGCAATCGGCGCGGACGCTCCAAAACTACAAGCGTGCGATTAAAGCTTTATTTAGAACTGCCGTCACTTAATCCAATTAAAATACTTTTTAGATAAAGCAAAGCGGCGAGAGGAGTTAAACACAAACTTCAGTATTTAACTAGGGCGCAACATATGTCTTACGCGCCTCCCGACTGTTCTGTTTTTCTGAACTGCAAAAAGCTTAGCGTCACTGTACGAAAACAGTTTTTAGCTGTCAACAGCACAAGACGCATCACAATTATTTTATTGTTTGTTACAAAAAAGCCTGACGCCAGTTTAATGCGTAAGCGTCACGCCTCAGACCATACCGTACATTTACACGAAAATCAAGATTTTTCTCAACTAATAGCACAAAAAGTTGTGCCAATTTCATCAGGCATAGATGCCGCGCATTCTCGTATCATATGCTACGCGGTCAATCGCAAGCATATATGCTGCTGTTCGTGTGTCAACATTATGAGTGTCCGCGTAGCGACAAAGGTCGTTAAAACTCGCAACCATTTTTTCCCCTAGACGCTCATTTACGACATCTTCACGCCAGAAGTATCCCATTCGGTCTTGTACCCATTCAAAATAAGATACTGTAACACCGCCTGCGTTCGCCAAAATGTCAGGTATAACAAAAATGCCTTTGCTGTGAAGAATCTGATCTGCTGCCGCCGTCGTCGGACCGTTTGCCCCTTCTGCAAGAATTTTGCATTTAAGACGGTCTGCATTATCCGAACGAATCTGATTTTCCGTCGCACACGGAGCAAGAACATCACATTCGAGTTCAAGCAAGTCGCTATTTGAAACACGCTCTACATTCGGGAAATCTTCAAACGAACGGGTCTGTTTCAAATGCTTCAATGCCGTAGGAATGTCTATGCCGCTCGGGTTATAAATGCCGCCGTGTATATCGGAAATGGCAACGACTTTATAACCGGCATCGTGCATAAGCCGGGATCCGATGCCGCCCACATTTCCTGAACCCTGAACAACAACACGGGTATCTTGCGGCGTCATTCCGAATCTCTTAACAGCTTCTTGAACGGTAAACAGAAGCCCGCGTCCCGTTGCTTCGCGGCGTCCCTGCGAACCGCCCAAGTCAATCGGTTTGCCGGTAACCACGGCGGTAACAGTGTGGCGTGCGTGCATTGAATAAGTGTCCATAATCCACGCCATCGTTTGTTCGTTTGTGTTCATGTCGGGCGCGGGAACGTCTTTCTCAGGTCCGATGAAATCAATCAACTCTGCCGTGTATCGCCGTGTCAGACGTTCAAGTTCGCCTTCGGACATCTGAAGCGGGTCGCAAATAACTCCGCCTTTGCCGCCGCCAAAGGGAACATTAACAACAGCGCATTTCCAGGTCATCCATGCCGAAAGAGCGCGGACTTCGTCCAAGGTTACGTCAGGCGCATAACGGATGCCTCCTTTTGCGGGACCTCGCGCAAAATTATGCTGAACACGAAAACCCTCGAAGACTTCTATGCGCCCCGAATCCATTTTTACAGGGATATAAACTTTTATTTCTCGGCTGGGCGTGCATAAAACTTTATATAAATCAGAGTCTAATTCGAGCAGTTGTGCCGCACGGTCAAAGCGCGATTTCATTGCTTCAAAAGGGTTGGTCTCTGTTGCCCTTCTCTTGTCATCAACCATTGCTGTGGACATTTGTTCCTCCGAAATCCGAAGCCAGATGTGCAGAAGACTTACTACGAGCTGTTTTGATTAGGCTTCTGGTTCTTTGATTTGAAAATCGTTGAATTTACTTTGTTCCGCGTTCTAACTTACGCTTTGTCTTGTGCGTTTTGTTGTCAGGCGTTTTTGAAATCACCCACAACATAAACCGTCTTACAACAATCAAAAGCCGCATAGTAAAATACCCGGAAGACAAACTAAAGAAAGCTTTTCGTTTGAAAAGTTTGTCTCGTTTGCCGTTATAAATGTTTTTTCAATTACTGCGTGTTCTTCTTATAAAGCCGAAAGTGGGCGAATGTTATCTCAAGCCTTAACGTAAGAGCAAGGATAGAGTTAAAAAAGCCTCAACTTGAAAGATAGCGGGTTGAAGCATAATATCACCTTACCCCAGAAACCATTCCGTCTTTTTGTTCATCTGATGCCGAGGACTGAAAACTTTGTAGTTTATTCAATTGATGAAGAATCTTTTTTCTAAAACTTTCGTGCGAGGCTTTATTTTCCTTCTCTTATTTGCTCTGTGTATATCTTTTGTGCAGGCACAGGAAGAATCGGATGACCCCGTAAAACTTTTCAATCAAGCCCAAGATGAACATGCGAAAGGAAATCTTGCAGAAGCGATAAAACTCTACGATGAAGCAATAAAAATTGCACCCGATTTTCCCGAGGCGGAATATCAACGCGCCTCTGCCCTTGTTTCCCTGAATCGTCCTGAAGATGCTGAAAAAGGTTTCCGTCGTGCTATTGAACTACGTACTGATTGGTCGCTCCCTTACGGTTCTCTCGGTTCACTTCTTGTTAAGCAAAATCGTTTGGGTGATGCTGAAATTGTTTTAGACGAAGCTTTGAGACTTGATGCAAAAAACTTTCCGGCACTTACGGCGATGACCGAAGTACGTTTGCGTACAAATGCTTCCAAAGAAAAGTTGTTCGCATTACTCGGACAACTTCGTAGTGCAACAACGGGGGCAAGAGTTCCTGCTTCTGTATGGGCATCACGCGGTGCGATTGAAAGAAAAATCGGCGAAAAGGAAAATGCCAGGCTAAGTCTTGAAAGAGCTTTGATGGCTGACCCGAAAAATATCAACGCATTACTTGAACGTGCCAGTGTTTACGAAGAGATGGGCGATTACACACACGCGCTTGAAGATGCAACAGCCGCTCAGGTAATTGAGCCTAAGCTTTCTTTTGTTTTAACGACAATCGCACGCATCTACGCACATATGGGCAAAACCGACGAAGCGATGCGCGTTTTGGATTCGCTTGACGAAAGCGCAAAGAACACAACGGAAGTTCAAGCGTTAAAAGCATCGCTGGTAAAATGCGATGGTACGCCGGAGGCACGCACGGCACTTGAAAAAGTGTTGGAGAAAGAGCCGCAAAATGCTTCGCTTCTAGCCTGTCTCGGCGCGGCTTACAGAATCGCTGACCCGTTGCGTTCAATGGACTATTACAGACGAGCCGCAGAGATTGAGCCTAAAAATATAGGTTATGCAAAAGGTTTTGCGGCGGCATTGGTACAAGCCAGGAAATTTGAAAATGCCGTTGTTGTGCTACGTCGAATACTTACGCTAACGCCGGAAGATTACGTGGCACACGCTAATCTTGCGACCGCCTTGTATGAGCTAAAACGCTATTCGGAAGCGTTAATGGAATTCGGCTGGATTGCAGCGGAAAAACCTGATATTGCCATCACCTATTTTTATATGGCAACGGCGCATGACAACTTGGATGATTACGTGCTCGCGCTTACGGCTTACGAAAAATTTCTTTCGCTTGCAGACCCGAAAGTCAATCAGCTTGAAATCGAAAAAGTAAACTTGCGTCTTCCAAGTTTGAAAAAACAGGTAAGTCGCGGTGAAGGCAAAAAGAAGAAAGGTTAGTTTCCGAGACCGTGTGACTGTCCGAACAAAGCGATTCGGCAATGTCTTATCCTGCTGTTTGCGTAGTCTCCTAATAGTCTTATCGTCGTTTTCAATCGGCTTTAATTTTCTTGTTCACAATTTCGGTCTTTAAGGTGTAGGATGCAATAGTCACTACGAATCTTCTGAGGAGGCGAATCATGGCTCGCGGTCTATTTTCATTGCTTTTGACCTTATGTTTTGGCTCTGTTACAGCATTTGCACAGATTGATGTTCAAACGTCTGCGCCACCGCCCATGAAATTTGTTTCCTCTCAGGAACGTAATCAGATTGAGTCTGAGCGTGATATGAAAAAACGCGCACGGCTGACGGTTGAACTTGCCGAAGTAAAACTCGCACGCGCAGAGCAATTGACCGGTCAACAGTATTTCGCAGATGTTATTGCCGAACTCGGCGGCTATCAGGGTCTGGTTGAAAATGTCATCAAATTTTTAGGGACATTCCCTCAGGACAAAAACAAAACACGCGACACATACAAGAAACTGGAAATTTCACTTCGCGCACATATAACCAGAATTGAGACGATACGCCGTATAACTCCTGCCGAGTACGCCGAAAACCTAAAAAATACTATTGAGTTTGTGCGCGACGCCCGCGAAAAAGCCATAAACTCTTTCTTTGATGACACGGTTTTATCCGACCAAGAGCTAAAGAAGAAAGAACAAAAAATGCAGACTTCGCAAAAGCCATCAGGGAAAACCGAAAATACGAAAAAACCCCAAGACGAAAAAGATAAACCATGAGAACGAAAAAATTTAAGTTTCTATTTTTAGTTTCCCTTCTCTTAATCTCCATCAATGCTTCAACGTCAAAAGCCGTTCCGTCACGAGACCATCTTACTGAACAAGAAGCAGGGCTTGTTGCTGACGCACAAGAATTGGACAAACGCATTGCCGTTTTCACTAAAATAATTGAACGCCGCTTTTTATTGATAACTAACCCAAACGCTACACAATCAAAAAAAGAGCAAGAGACGTTTGGTGATTTTCCGAAAGGCAAACGAACCGAACTTCTTTCCGACATAGCCAAAATCATTGACGAGAGCATCTCCAATATCGAAAGCGTAAATGATAAAGACTCTTCAAATCCTCTGATAGAAAAATCGCTTCGCAAATTTGGCGAATCATGCAAAGGCTTTGTGACGCAACTTTCCACGATGCTAAACCAAACAAAAGATGAGGGAGAACGTAGAGCCATTGAACGTGCAATCGAAAACGCACAGCTTGTCATAGACGCAGCGAAAAATCTTCCAGCCGAAACGAAAAAGAAATAGGGCAAAAACCCGACCATAAAGGAAGGGTGTTTTATTCTCTTGAAAAATCTTCCGACAACAATTTTGAAACTCGCCGAAAAGGTTCGACAGACGGGTGGGCGTGCTTTGCTTATCGGCGGTTGTGTGCGTGATGAGTTGATGAGCATCACGCCAAAAGATTTCGACTTGGAAGTCTATGGCGTTGAGCCAAAAACTTTGAGAAAAATTTTAGAAAAATTCGGACAGGTCAATGCTGTCGGCGAAGCTTTTACTGTTTACAAATTAGGAAATAATTTGGACGTTTCGATTCCGCGACGCGAAAGAAAAACAGGGCGTGGTCACAAAGGCTTTATTGTCGAAGGCGACCCGCAAATGCCTGTTGAAGAAGCCGCACGACGGCGCGATTTTACAATCAACGCAATTTCAAAAGACCCGCTCACAGATGAAATCATTGACCCGTTTGAAGGACGTAACGACGTAGAAAAGAAAATCATCCGCGTCGTATCACCTGAAACATTTATCGAGGACAGTTTGCGTGTTCTTCGCGCCGCGCAGTTTGCCGCTCGTTTTGAGTTTGAGATTGAACCTTCGACAGTTGAATTATGTCGCTCAATTGATTTGACTGATTTGCCGCGGGAAAGAATCTGGGGCGAGATGGAAAAGCTATTACTCAAAGCGTGTCAGCCGTCAATCGGATTAAAGTGGCTTTATGAACTCGGTGCAGTTTCCCAACTCTTTCCTGAAATGAAAGCCCTCGTTGGTGTGCCGCAAGAGAAAGAGTGGCATCCCGAAGGAGATGTGGACGTTCATACGCTTTTGGTTGTTGACCGTGCGCGTGAACAAATTGACGAACTTCCCTACGCGAAAAAAGTTGCTGTGATGCTTGGTGCGTTGTGTCACGATTTCGGAAAACCTGCGACTACGCAGTTTTTCGACGGACGTTGGCGGGCACACGGACATGATGAAGCAGGCGTTGAACCTACGATTTCCTTTTTGGATAAACTCAATATTCACACTCTTGACGGTTATGACGTGCGCGAACAAGTCATTCAACTTGTGCGTTATCACTTAAAACCCGGCGAATGGTTTAAGAAACAGGATGAAGTCGGCGAAGGTGCGTATCGTCGTCTTGCAAGAAAAGTAGAACCCGATTTGCTCTATCGCGTAGCAAAGGCTGATTCACTTGGAAGAAACGCCGATTGGATTCCGCACGAAAAATGGTTCGATGCAGAGGCGCAGGAATGGTTCATAAAGCGCGTTCGTGAACTCAATGTCGAGCGCGAAGCACCGAAACCTTTATTAATGGGAAGACATCTTCTTGAAATGGGTTTGAAACCATCGCCGCAGATGGGCGAAATCACAAAAACAGTTTATGAAATGCAACTGGACGGGCGCGTGCGGACTTTGGAAGAAGCAAAAACCGAAGCGGGCAAGTTAATCGAAACGGTTGAATAAACAGTTGTGCGAAGATGAGATTACAAAGACGGCGCGGGGATAAAACCACGCGCCGTTTTTGTAGTTCTGTCATTCAATTTTTACTTTTACACTTTACGAACCATACAAGACATTGATTTCCGCCTCGAATTTCGCTTCGCCAAAATCTCTTGGTCGGTCAACTTCAATTTCGATAAGGTATTTTCCGCGCGGAACTCTATCAATCACAACCTCAGGTAGTTTTGTAATATCAACGCAAACCGGTTTTGAGATTGAACGAACAGGGATTTTTTCGCCGTTTGGTGCAAAACGATAGGTTGTAACAGTAAAAGTGTAGCAACCATCACTACCACCCGAAACTTCTACGCCTTTGACTATACCGCTTACTACTATTTTCCCACCCGCAAAATCAACAGTAGGCGTCTTAAATATTCTTTTGTTTTTGTCCAGTTTTGCATAATACGTTTTCTTAGGTAACCCGAAGCTCGAAGTCAGCAACCCCATTATCAACACGCCTGTGCAGATGATTTTAAGCATTCCTCTTAAATCTAATATGTTTTTCATCATGTTTCTCCTCTATCTTTTATAACTACTCTGCCAAACGGCATTTCGTTCATCATTCGTAAGTGGTGGCTTTGATAAAAATATGTCGCACTTTTTTTGAGGCTGGGTTCACTTTACAACTTTCAAAGACTCTTGCAGACTACTCGTCCTTTTTTACAAAAGATAAAACGGAAAGATTTCAAAAGTTAATGTTAAAAACCAAAGCGATAAATTTGCGTTACGATTGGACAATTCAAGAGATTGAAGAGATTTATAACCTGCCTTTACCCGAACTTCTTTTCAGAGCGCAGACGGTTCATCGTGAGTATCATAAACCGGATGAGATTCAAGCCTGTCAATTATTGAGTATTAAGACAGGTGGTTGTCCCGAAGACTGTGCTTATTGTCCGCAATCGGCGCATTACAAAACAGAGGTTGAACGCGAACCTCTGATGAATGTCGAAAAAGTTTTGGCAACTGCAAAACAGGCGAAGGCAGAAGGCGCAACACGGTTTTGCATGGGCGCGGCTTGGCGCGACGTTCCAAACGGGAAACAGTTTGATGATGTTCTTGAAATGGTTCGCGGCGTTCGCACCCTTGAAATGGAAGCGTGCTGTACCCTAGGAATGTTAAATGAAGAACAGGCGGAAAAACTCGCGGCAGCAGGGTTAACGGCTTACAACCACAATCTTGATACATCACCCGAATTTTACGGCGAGATAATTTCAACGCGCACTTATGATGAAAGATTGCAGACACTGGAAAGAGTCCGTAATGCGGGAATCACAGTTTGTTGCGGCGGCATTATCGGAATGGGCGAACAGCGTCAAGACCGTTATTCTTTGCTGCAACAACTCGCACAACAAAACCCGCATCCCGAAAGCGTTCCCGTCAATATGCTTGTCCGCGTTCACGGAACGCCTTTGGAAGAAGAAAAAGAGATTGATTCATTTGAACTCGTCCGTATGATTGCGACTGCGCGGATTTTAATGCCTGCTTCGTTTGTTCGCCTTAGTGCGGGTCGTTTGCAGTTGTCAGACGAAGCTCAAGCCTTATGCTTTATGGCTGGTGCAAACTCTGTTTTTATGGGCGAAAAACTTCTGACCACGCCAAACCCCGAATCAGATAGAGATAGAACTTTGCTTGATAAATTGGGGATGCGATGGATTGATGAGGAGAAAACAAAGGCTGAGACAAAAGTGACTTTTGCTTAAAATCAGGTTGCCCGCGAAATTACGTGAAATATATTTGTTCCAAGTAATCTTGCAGGCATATTTTTTTCAACCTTTATTCGTCACTCTTCCCTTTGTGTTTGGACTTTCTTTTCGATGGATAAACTTTTTCTGATGGTTTTGCCTCGCCGATTTTTTTGCCGGGCGGGGCAACAGGTTTCCTGATTGAATCAAAAACAGGTCTTTCTTCTTTCTTCTTCTTGCTCATATTTCTTTCACTACACCACAAACGAAACCCGCGCAAGTATTTTTGACTTGCACGGGTTCGTAACTAATAAAAATTGTTTCAGAATAAATATCTATTCTGGTTTTTTTGGTTTACCGTCGTTTCCCTTATTGCTGTTGTTATTGTTATTTGAACCTTTGTCGCCATTTTCAACCTTAACCTTAGGTTGATTAGGGTCTTTAGGCGGTGGATTTTTCGGATCTTGTTGGGGTTGTGCAAACGCAATTGATGCGGCAAAACAAAGAGTCGCCAACATAATCAACATTCGCTTTAATACTTTCATTATTACTTCCAATTGCCTCCTGAATTTTTCTTTACTTCGGCACGTTTCAGGAGAGAGAGTCACGTACCGCAAAACTTTCTGCAACATGGATGCCACACACTATTTCCTACGATGCACCCTTTTTTCGCACTAAACATTGTAACCACAATTGCCGAAATCGTGAACACTTTCGTTTAGACGCGCACCATATAGAGCAAAGACGAAATAAAGCTAAGAAATTTTACTTTATCTTTCACTTCATCATTTTTTCACTACGACACGGATGCTGGCGACGTTTCCATTATTATCATAGACCCGAAGCGAAACTACGCGCTCGCCGTTTCCTGCTATGTTTAAATCAAGCGCGTATCTCTCTTTTCTGCTGTCGGCAATTCCGTCTTCGGGTATAACAGATGTCCATTCATTGGCATCAACGCTTACATCTGCGCGGTTGATTCTTCCCGTTGCGTCTTCCGCGTCAATTACAATGCGTACTTTGTCACCGTTTACCAGAGGTTCACCAAATGCTTTCAATAACGGTGGCGTGTTGTCTATGTCAACGGGTTCACTAATGCGTTCGCCTTTTAATTCCTGAGATAAAGGATTGGTCGGGGAATCCGAAACAACAATTTTGAAAACATAACGTCCGTCCGCCAATGTGTCCCCGTCAATCGTATAAAAATTATTATTTATTTTATCTTTGACAAGTCGGAAATCCTTTTCGTTCAGCCCGCGATAGTAGATTGAGTATTCAAGTTTGTCTCCGTTTCTGTCTTCAGCCTGCCATTGAAAAGAGAGTGCGCCCCGCTGATAAATTTTGCGGGGAGGGATTGCACCAACAGAACCAAATAAAGCCGGGTCTAACCCTGAAGTTTCGATGTTGGGGTCTTGCGGTTGTTGGGCTTGTGATTGAAGTCCGACGCCGATAGGAAAGGTTTGAATACTCAAAATTTCGGGTGCGATATTTCGCGGTGTATAGGCGAGGCTTACGTTTTCAAGCTTTGTTTCACCCGCTTTCAAAACAGCACGCCATTGAACATAACGCGCACGCGGGCTGTTTATTTGTGTACCGTTTGCATCCGTATAAGCCGCGCTCCAATCACTCCAGGTCTGGTCGGGTCTTTCGGTGTTCCCTGTGCGTGTTTGCAGCGTAATTGCTCCCGTGCCGCGCCACCAGACTTTTCCCCAAACAGCAGAAAATTTTGTGTCACGAACGGGTGATTCAAATGAACCTTCCGTGTTTGTTTCAGTACCAAACCTGAAAAGCTTTCCCTGATTGCTGGAAGTAGCAAAAACATCCCTGCCTTTAACGGTCAATGTCGAGATTTGACCTTCGGTTGATTGAAGCAGAAGTGTTTCACGCCCGTCGTTTGTTATGGAATAAATTCTTCCTTTGTCCGATGTGCCTACGAGAACCCGATTGTCTTGCGCTGCAACCGCAAAGCCCACAGCAGAAGGTGCATTCCAGACCACATCAGCACCGCCATCGGGCAAGATTCTGTAAACAACTGTCTTTGCGGCTGAAACATCATTGCGGCTTTTTGCCGGACTTGTTTCCGAAGACGAGGGGTCAACAGTACCGACAGTGATTGTTGTTGTAACGCCCCCTTCTGTTGAAGTTGAGGATGTGCCTCCTGACGGTCTTACTCCGCCCCCTGCTGCATCGCTCAACGTAAGCGCGTAAATCGAACCGTCGTTTGCAACAGCCAATGAATGAACTTCTCTTAACGGGGCGTCGAAAAGAGCAAAGGCTTTTCCGTTCGGGTTGATTCTCAGTACAAGCCCGTTTGAATCCGTGCCGACAATCAAGTTTCCCTCTCTGTCAACAACCATCGAAATAACGTGGGTTTCGTTTGTACCGTAAAAAACGGAATCTTCTGCTTTCGCATTTGCGTTTTTCACGCGATAGACTTTTCCGTTATCGCCTGTACCTACTGCTAACGAACCATCGTTCATTACAGCCAAAGCCCAGATATATTTGTCAGACGAATCAAAGTAGGTTTCGGCTTTTCCGTCCGTTGCTATGCGATAGACTTTTCCGTCGGGCGAAGTTCCCGCGTAAAGAAAACCGTCTTTACCGATTGCCAGAGCGGTTACGTCCAACTCCGCCGAATCGTAGAACAAAGAACCTTTGCCATCTGCGCCGACCTTATAGATGCGCCCGTCATGTCCTGTTCCTAAAAAGATGTTGCCTTTGTCGTCAACCACGCTAGACCACACAAACGCCTGCGTTGTGTCAAAGACTTGTGCCATCTTCGGCGCAAGCAAAATTGTCCCTGTGTCAGTGATTGAAACTCCGTGCGAATCGCCCTTCAAAATATCTGCACGCGAATTCAAACCCCAAACAACAGGCTCAACAGCCAAAGCCGTAAAAGTGAAAAGAGAAAAACAGAAAAGAAAACCAAATGTTTTTACGCAACGAGTAAGATTTTTTTGAAATATCATTCTACAAAATTAAAACGAACAGGATTGACAGGACTTAATATGAAGATTAGAAGAAAGTTCAATCCTGCCAATCCTGTTAATCCTGTCTATAAACTTTTTATTTACGCTTCCAGCGCACGCCGTCTTTTGTGTCTTCAAGGACTATTCCTTTTTCAACCAAAAGATTTCTGATTTCGTCCGAGTGTGCAAAATTTCGCGTGCGTCGCGCTTCTTGGCGTTCATCAATCAAGACTTGAATCTCTTCGTCGAGCATCTCATTTTTTGCCTGTCCGAAAATACTCAAAACAGAATCAAAATGTTCAAGTGCCTTTAATATCTCTTGTTGATTTACCTGACGAACGCGGCAACTGCCGCCGCTGAGTGCGATGTTTACTTCGCGCATAAAGTTGTGCAAAGCGGCTAGAGCAACCGATGTATTCAAATCATCGTCCATCGCCTCTTCAAATTCGCGCAAAGCCCTTTCTGTTATCTCGCTAAGTTCAGGATTAACGCCCTCGTTGTGTTTGGATTCAAGAAGGCGTGCGCGAAAATCTTTCAGCCGCTCAACCGTATTTTCAGCACCGCGCAATGTTTCAAAAGTAAAATTCAATTGGTTACGATATGGCACGCTCAAAAGCAAATAACGAATTGCCGATGGCGAAAAACCCTGTGCGAACAAATCACGGACGGTGTAATAGTTTCCTCTTGATTTGGACATCGTTTCGCCTTCGACCTTGAGGTGTTCGCCGTGAACCCAATACCTGACAAACTGTTTGCCCGTTGAGCCTTCGCTCTGTGCAACTTCGTTTTCGTGATGCGGGAAAATCAAATCAACACCGCCTGCGTGAATATCAAAAGTCTCACCGAGATATTTCATGCTCATTGCGGAACATTCTATGTGCCATCCGGGACGACCGCGCCCGAAACTTGCGTCCCATCCGGGTTCTTCGTCTTCGCCCACCATCTTCCACAGAGCGAAATCGTTGGCATTCTCTTTGTCGTATTTGTCTGTATCAACGCGCCCGCTTGCCCCCGATAAATTTCCCGCGAAATTTATTTTTGAAAGTTTACCGTAACCTTCAAACGCGCTGATGCGATAGTAAATCGAGCCGTCCGATTCGTAAGCCAATCCGTTTTCCAAAAGCGTTTCGATGATTTTAATCATCTCTGAAATGTGATGAGTAGCCCGCGGGGCAATTTCGGGGCGTTCCAGACCGAGCGTATCAAAGTCTTCCCAAAATGCCGTGATAAATTCAGCCGTGAATTCATCAATGGAAATGTTTCTCTTTGCGGCTTCGTTAATGATGCGGTCGTCAACGTCGGTTAAATTCATAACGTGCGTCAGATTGTAGCCTTTGTATTTCAGATAACGACGCAATATATCAACAAAGATATTCGAGCGAAAATTTCCGATATGTGCGTAACTCCAAACCGTCGGACCACAGAAGTACATTTTTACTTCGCCCGCGTTCATAGGTTTGAAATCTTCGACTTGGTTTGTAAGTGTGTTGTAAAACTTCAGCATAGAAAATTTCAGATAACGAAATTTAGATAACAAAAATTTCAATTGAAAACAAATAAGCCCGCGAAGAATGCGGGCAAGTGACACAAAACTCCATGCGAAGCATCATCTGCGCGGAGATGGTGTTGCCCGAAAGTTCGGAATAAAACAACAATAATGGAGTACCTCAATAACTTTTTTCATATTTCTGTTTCTAACTCATTTCCAGTAACACTAAACCGTAATTATCAACTTATCAACTACAAACCGCGCACCTTACGCTTATAAAATATCGCGCTTACTACTCAATTACAAAATAAGAGTTTAAGATAACGGGTGCACGGGACGATTTAACGTGAACATTATAGAATTTAAGAACAAGCGGGATAGTTACAAATGGAAGACCCGGAAAAAATAATCAGCGAACAATCAATCAACACGGCAGACCCGCTTATCGGGCGTGTCTTCGACGAAAAATTTCGGATTGAAGAAAAGCTCGATGCAGGCGGAATGGGAGTGGTCTATCGCGCCACCGATTTGCAAGAAGAAAAGCGTGTTGCGTTAAAAGTCCTCACACAGAAGTTGAGCGCAAGCAAAAAGACTGAAGAACTTTTTTGGCAAGAAGCACAAACAGCATCAATGGTCGAACATCCTAACGTAGTTCACGCAATTGATTTGGGAATAACCGAAGATGACTATGCTTATCTTGTAATGGATTTTTTGGAAGGTCAGACCTTGCGCGAAGTTATAGCACACGATGCCCCGCTTGATTTGACGAGGGCGATTGTGTTGATTCTTCAAGCGGCAGAAGGCGTCGGCGCACTTCACAATGCGGGAATTATTCACAGAGATTTGAAACCCACAAACATTTTTATCACACGCCCTTTGAATGCTCCTTCAGTCGTAAAAGTTCTGGATTTTAGTTTGGCGAAATTGTTGCCGCAGGACGAAGAGGGCAATACTTTCGGATTCACATCGGGAAAGATGCGCGGGACGCCGCGTTATATGTCACCCGAACAATGCGAAGGACAAGAAATAACAATGGCTTCGGATGTTTACAGTCTCGGTGTGATTCTTTTTGAGATGTTGACAAAAACGACGCCTTTCAACGGCGAAAACAAAAAAGAAATCGCTATGAAACAATCAATGGAACACCCGCCTTCAATGCGCGAATATAATCCTAATATCCCGACGGAGATTGATGAGTTTGTTGTTCGTGTATTGTCAAAAGACGCAGAAAACAGACCGGGTGATGCAGACAAATTCCGTATTGAACTTAAAGAGATTGCCGAACGTCTGGGATATATGCCGATGAATAAATTGGAAAGTTTATCAGTTGAAAAACTGCTTGAAGCCGGCAGGGCTTCACCCTCAGGAAGCCTGGTGATTGATGCGGAAACACTGCGCTTACTTCAAACAGGAGGGTTCACAAAGAAGCAATAGAAAATGACAGAACAAAGAGACGAAAAAGATAAAGAACTATCGGAAGAAAAAAGAGCATTTCTTGAAAAGAAAAAACGTGACGCAGAACTAAAAGAAAAATCTTATCAAAGGCGCGTGTTAATAAATGATTGGGCAAAACAGCCTGTAAATTTCATAGCATTCATTCTTCTGTTTATTTTTATGTTGATAATTATTGTCTCTTATATCTTAAAGCCGCCTGTGCCAATGCCGCCGACACAGCAAAGAGAACCCGGCAATACAAACACGCAACAAGGAGAACAAAAGAAATGAAAGTAAATCAAGACAATAGCCCGATTGTTGATGAGCGTGCGAAACGAATGGCATATAGTGTCGGTAACGCCACATTTGGCGACGGACGCCTTACAATCATCGCAGGACCATGTGTTATTGAATCAGAAGAACACGCTTTGATGATGGCGCGTGAATGCGCTGTGCGTGCGAAACGTGCGGGTCTTGATTTCGTCTATAAATCTTCTTTTGATAAAGCGAACCGTTCGAGCGTAAAAAGTTTTCGCGGTCACGGGATGGAAAAGGGTCTTGAAGTTTTACAAAAAGTTAAAGACGAACTTGGTGTTCCCGTTTTGACGGACGTTCACGACATCTCGCAGATTGAAACCGTTTCAAAGGTCGCTGATGTTTTGCAGATTCCCGCGTTTCTTTGTCGTCAAACGGATTTGCTCATAGCAGCGGGCGAATCCGGCAGAGTCGTCAACGTAAAAAAAGGACAGTTCCTTGCGCCTCAGGATACAAAGAACATAGTAGAAAAAATTCGTTCGACGGGAAATGAAAAAGTTTTATTGACCGAACGCGGCGCAAGTTTTGGTTATAACAACCTCGTAGTTGATATGCGTTCGTTTCCCATAATGCGCTCGTTTGGTGCGCCCGTTGTTTTTGACGTGACACATTCGATGCAAGTTCCCGGCGGGCTTGGTCATGCAACGGGCGGAACGCCTGAATACATCGAACCGCTCGCACGTGCCGGAGTTGCCTGTGGAGTTGATGCCGTTTTCATGGAAGTCCACGATAACCCCGCAGTTGCGCCATCCGACGGACCAAATATGCTCCCTTTAGAAAGATTTGAAAGCTTGCTCTTTATGCTGAGGGATATTCATGCGTTGGTACACGGAAGACGAACTCAGGCGGCTTGATAGATGATGAACCGAAAACCCAATGCCGTTTCTCAAAAGAAAAGCGCAAAGAATAAACCTAGCTCCCCTAGCGATAATCTTTGCAAATTTCTTGCTGAAAAATACCCCGAACAAGTTGTCAAATGGTTATGCGGAGTGACTGTAAGAAATGTAAAAGTTTTGAAAACGGAATTAGGACGCGAGCCTATTCGCGCAGATTCGGCGATTTTGTTTGGTGATTTTCTTCTTCACGCTGAATTTCAAACTATTGTTAAGAGCAAGCCACCGATTGCTTTGAGGATGTTGGATTATTATGTGAGTTTCAAACGTAAGTTTGCTGACAAACGCATCCGGCAATTCCTGATTGTTCTGAAAGACACAGGCGAGGATGTTCCGAACAAATACGAAGATGAATTTGTCCTGGCGCGTTACAATGTCGTGAAGATGTGGGAGCAGGATGCAAACGAATTGATGAAGCATAGCGATTTAATTCCGTTAGCTGTGCTGTGCAATGCGAAAGACGGCGACGAAAAACTGTTAAAAGCTGTCGCAAGAAAATTAAAAATCATCAAAAACCACACAGAACGACAGGTATTAACAAACATTACACAGGTGTTTGCAGGCTTGCGATATAGCAGTGAAATGATTTATCAAATACTGCGAGGAGGCAATATGTTAGAAGAAAGCGTCATTGTTCAGGATTGGATTCAAAGAGGCATACGGCAAGGTTTAGAACAAGGTTTAGAACAAGGTTTAGAACAAGGTTTAGAACAAGGTTTAGAACAAGGTTTAGAACAAGGTTTAGAACAAGGTTTGAAACATGAAAGAGAATTTGTTTTGCGCTTGTTAAATCTCCGTGTGGGGAAGCTTTCAATTAAAACAAAAAGACAAGTCGAATGCCTGTCGCGCCTACAAGTAGAACAGCTTGGCGAAGCTTTGTTGAATTTCAAAGATAAACCAGACTTAACGGCTTGGCTTGAAAAGTATGCTCGTTGATATGAAAAAAGTATTTTTATTTTTGGCTTTTATTTTTATTGGAACATTATCGGTTAATGCACAGACGGGTTCTGCATCGTGGCGGGTTTTGCGCTATGACATAAACGTCACACTGCCGCAAAACGAACGAAAAGCAAATATCCGCGCCGTGTTGTCGCTTCGCAATGTTGACAGCAAGGCTCTTACTACCGTTTCGTTACGTATCGCACCGTCGGCTGAAATAGTTTCCGCAAAAGTAAACGATACGGAAGCCTCTGTCAGAACTTCAACGGAATCGGCTGTCGGAAAACTTTTAAGAGCCGTCGTCACTATACCTTCTGTCGCCTCCGGTTCAACGGTGAACGTCGCGCTTGAATATCGTTTCAATGTAGCGTCAAATACGGGCTATGCCTCTTTATCACAGTTGGAATCCAGCCTGCTGTCTTTGCTAAACCCGCCTTCTTCGATTTGGTATCCGCAACCGAACAATCCTTTTCTACCTTCGGGAAATGACATTGCGCCTTTTCGTCTGAGTGTTACAACCGCAAATGGTGAACAAGTAATTTCATCTGGCAAATCAAGCAGTAATGTTTACGACCAACCGTTAAACGGCAATCCGTTTTTCGTGACGGGAAATTGGGAAATTGTCGAAGGAGCAGGCGACGCAAAAGGAATCAGTTCATATTTACCGAAAGGTTCGTCGGCAGAAGAGAAAAAGCAAGCAGAAAATTTAATCGTATTAACAAGCGCGGCGCGTTCGTTTTATGCGGGTATTTTAGGACAAACTCCGGATGTGCCTGTTCGATTAGTAGCGGTTTCACGCGGTGCTGGCTTTGCGGACAACGGAACAATGCTTGTCAACGAAGCCGCGTTTCGGCGCGGTAAAATTGATTTGGCTACGGCTTCGCTGATTGCGGATTCGTTACCGCGTCTGTGGCTTGGCGGTTCAACAGCGATTCGAGGCGAAGGCTACGGAGCATTACGCGAAGGCATATCGAAATATCTCGCTCTATTGTTTTGGGAGAAACAGTTTGGTGTTGAATCCGCTAACGTGGAAAGAAGGCGCGAAAGGTTGACTCACGCAAATATAGCAAAGAAAGACAGCCCTGTTTCACAAACCACAATTGCAGACGAAAACTATTACACGGTCACGGCAAATAAAGGCGCGATGGTCTGGCGGCTTGTTGAAAAAACAATGGGGAAAGATGCCTTTCTTGCTTTCCTGCGCTCTGAAATTCAAAAAGGAGGCGGTGACGCAAACGGTCTGATGCTTTCTTCTTTCCGTTCTTCGCTTTTGGTTGCCGCGCCCTCAGACTTAAAAAGTGTGCTTGATTCAATGCTTGACCAGCCCTCGGATTTGGATTTATTGGTGGGTTTGCCACAACAAAAAGGCGGGGTTTGGTCTGCGGCTTTAAGAAATTTGGGCGCGATTGACGTAACGGTAAACGTCACGGCAACAACACAAAACGGCGAAAAAATAACAACTCAGGCTGCGGTCCCCGCCAAAAGCTTTGGTGAAGCCGTTTTCAAAACTTCGTCTCCGATTGTACGCACAGAGGTTGACCCGGAAAAGCTTTATGCTCAGAGCGATTACAGCAACGATATTTCACCTCGTCCGAAAGTTGGTGATAACGCTCTTAATGATGCCAGAGCCGCGTTCAACAAACAGGATTACGTTCAGGCAGAGAGCATCGGGCGTCAGATAGTTCAGCAGATTCCTTTGGAAGACGACGCCAGAACGCTCTTGGGCAGAATCTTATTGGCACAGAACAAACTCGATGAAGCCGAAAAAGAGTTCAACACCGTATTGAACGCGACTGCTGTTTCCGCACAGAATCAAGCTTGGGCAAACGCAGGGCTTGGTGAAATAAAGTTGCGTAAAAATCAGACCGCGGAAGCGATTAAATTTTTCAATGCGGCAATTCGCGTTGACGGAGAATACGGCGCAACATTGGCAGCACGTGCCGGAAGAATAAAAGCCGAATCAAACGCACCGCCCGCTGTGGACGAAACGGCAAAAGCTTTCATCGCACAAATTGACAAGATTATAATCAGCGAACGAAAGTCTGATTTGAACACGGTCATAGTGTCGGGAGAGATGAGCAAATTTGTCAGCGGCATCATCGGAAACCAGCCCGAAATCTGGCAAACAAAAGTTTTGCGAACAGAGATGGTTGATTCTGTGCATATGGCTGTTGATGTAAGCCTGAACATCAAAGCACTAAATACAAATCAGCAAGCCGGAACGGCTGTTTACATTTTGGCTAAGGTTGGCGGCGGTTGGAAATTAGCGGCAATTGAATACTTCGAGGTCAGATGATGAGAAGTCTTTATATTTCACCCGAAGAGTTTGAAAAGCGTGTTGAAAATATCAAACTCGTTTTGATGGATTGCGACGGCGTCTTGACGGACGGACGAATAACTCTGTTGTCTGATGGTGACGAGCAAAAATCTTTTCATACACGCGACGGTCACGGCATAGTTCTTCTTCACCGCGCCGGAATAAGAACGGGGATTATTTCGGGGCGTAAATCTGCCATGGTCGAACGCCGTGCCAGCGAACTAGGAATGTCGTTTATCCGACAAGGTACATGGGACAAAATCAAAGATTTTGACGAAGTGTTGCTCGAGGCAAATGTCGAAACAAACGAGGTCGCTTACATAGGAGACGATGTTACAGATATTCCGCTGATGGAGCGCGTCGGTTTCGCCGTGGCAGTTGCGGACGCAGTTGAAGAAACAAAAAATGCGGCGCATTACATTACAAAATTAAACGGCGGATTCGGCGCGGTGCGCGAAGTCTCGGACATGATTTTGAAAACTCAGAATAAATGGTTTGATTTGATGAAGCGTTACATCACACCCGGCACGGAAGATTTGGAGTTTGAACGTGAAGTAAATCAGATTTTTAAAAAACATTTGGATGAATCATCTGTTAAGAACGATTAAATCCTTGCACATGGTTTGACAGCATTTCAACGCTTGAGTAAAAAGGCTATGAAATAGCTGGTTAAAACTATTTCACATCATAAAAGCGGGCGTAGCGCAATGGTAGCGCATCAGCTTCCCAAGCTGGATGTTGCGAGTTCGACTCTCGTCGCCCGCTCCAAGTTTTCTTAGGAAAACTGAGGTTTTTCATAGTTTTTACTATCCAATCATTCTTAATTTACGAACATTTGTCCGAGTTTTGTCCGACTCTATTTCTTTTTCCGTCTTTTTTTCCCCCTTTTCAGTGCTGAAAATGTTTATTACGTCCATCGGCTCTTTTTCCAGACTTTCAACCGCCGAGACCATAGAATCCCAAGTAGCGTGTGCATACCCGGGCGTCACTCTTGAAGCAGCTCCGAAACCTGCCACCGGCATCGAGTGACCGAGTAGAGCAGATATAACGTAATGATGAACACCACGCTCTAAAAGCCTCGTCGCAAAAGTGTGACGTAGATCATAAGAGCGAAAATCCTCAAGCCCTGCTCTGCCACAGGCAGAGGCGAAACCCCGTTTGATGGTTTTCATCCGTCCGCCGTTACGATTTGTAAAAAGCCATTCGCCCGTCGTCTCGTCTCTCACCAAAACACTGAAAACCTCAAAAGCAATTTTGTTTAGAGGTACGGTGCGCGGTCCGGTCTTTCCCTTCTCTATTAAAACCGAACGGGGCGGGATGAGCATATCCCTGTTTTCGACCCTAACGTATTTAGCATCTTCACTCAAATTTACATGACTCTTCTTTATAGACAAGACTTCTTTCGGCGGTCTTATCCCTGTGTTAAGAACTATCCTGCTTATTGCTACAAGATGCTCCCCCTGGTCGTTGAAAGCTCTGAAAAGCCTTTGTTCTTCCGTAGCCACTTCTTTTTTTCCCCTTTTATTAACAACCTCAACAGGTTCATATTTATTCAGCCAGCGTTCGCGGTTCTCCCAGACGGGAAACTGCTTCAGCACATTCGGTTTTACAAGACGGCACGGATTATCATTCAAAACCCTCTCTCTTATTGCCATGTTGAAAAGCTGGTTCATCATGTTGTAGTGCTTTCTTACCGTGCAGGGCGAATAAGGCTTCTTAAACCTTGTTTCTTTGCGGCTTAGTTTCAGCAAGAAGTTTTCTATCTGGCGCGGAGTAATCTGCCTGAGTGTTTTATCTCCAAACTCATCAGTTAAGTTCACCCCGTAAAGTTCATCGAATTCCAAACACTTCTCGCTTTTATGCTGGCGTGAATAATCGAGAAAAACATCATCGAAAAAATTCTTAAATGTTTTCCACTCGGTCTGTTTTACAAACGTCCCGGAAATAATCCCACGGCGTATATCTACTGCCTTTTCTATTGCCTTATCTTTTTTGGTTATTAGCGGCTGTCCTTTTTTCCCGTTGAATTCAAAGCTGTATTCTTTGCCTTCGACCTCAAAACGACATCCGTAGTGCTTGTTGTTGCCTCTCTTTTTGACCTTCATGAAATCTCCTTATGTAGTCACCCCGGTTAGAGAAGCATTAAACGCTGCGGAGTGTATTCAGATAAGGACTCTTTCCGCAAGATTTTTCAGGTAGTTCATCAAGAGTTCTTTTCTGCGGTAATGCCCATTCGAGCAAACTCTTTGTGTGAATAACGGTAAGGTCGCTTCCTAGCGGCGTGTATGGGATTGGATTTGAGTCCTCCCCTGACTTAGCCAGGTTGATAAGTTTTCTGATATGTGATTCGGAACAATTCAACATAAACGCGGCTTCTTTGCTCGTGATAAACTCTTTGGCGAGAATCTCATCCATTTTATTTTTTATAGTCATAGCTTTCTCACATGGTGTGCCGATTCGTTCAAGTAACGCATGTTCGCGCCTCGCACACTCTTCAGAAATAGCCACTTCAATAGCTTCACCGAATTCGCCGAACTTCTTTAAGTTACTCATGCTTTCTCTCCATTTTGATTGCTTGAAGTCTGAGATGTTCGCGTCGTCCGGCTTCATAAAACAAAGCTACAGTGCGCGTCGTAGGGTCTAAACTTTCCCAAGCTTTTGGTGATGTCTCTCTGAGCTTTAAGATTCGCTCCTGAAATAAATTTTCTTCCTTTATCGGTTGAATGGTGGTTTGTTTTTCGTTCTTACTCATATCGTTGCACTTTCACTTCGCAAACGTTCATCAATCCATTCGAGCAAAACCAAAGGTTCTGCTATTTCGTTTGCCTCTTCCTTGTTGTTACCTGAGAGAGTCAATTGCTTTTGTCGTTTTTCAACTGACGCAATAAGTATTTCCCACTCGTTTGTTTTGGAATTGAAAACCTTTTGTAATTCGCGTTTGATATAGTCAACATTCTCAAGCCACCTAAGTTCAAAAATGATTGCCTCTTTGTTGGCTCGAAGTTCTGCGCGGAGTTCGGGAGTTAGCTGATTTTTACTTCCGCTCGCTTTTAATCCGCTCTCGGTCAAATCTATGTTGATGTGTTGATTTTGTAAGTTTTCGAGAATTTGTTTAGCAGTCATTCAATGATTTCCTCCCAGTGTTGAGAATCGGACACATGGTGTACAACTTTGTACACCATGTTTTCGGAAAATTCTCCAATTTGCTCAATGTTTTCGTCATTTTCTTCTGAAAAAGTGGCGCGGTTTGTCGAACTTTTTGCGCTTTTTGGCTCGGTTTCAGTCTCGATTTCTACGTCATCTGTCTCAATTTCTATGTTAATTGCATCCGCAAACATCACTTCGAGTTCTTCGTGTAGTTGCGTTCGTAGATCCTCGATTTCGATTTCAGTTTGCGCCGAAGCAATCATTTCCTTCGCGGCTTTTAAGAACCGGTTAAGGGCGCGATTCTTTAGAGAGCGAACGAGCTTCCCTGTTTCCCGTTTGATTTTCCTTTTAGTCTCTTCGTCATAATCGGGTAAGAGATTCCAAACGATTTTCGCGGCTTCTTCAAACCGTTCCTTGCGAGTGAGTTTTTGCCCCTTTTCGCGTTTATCTTTTAAGAAGTAAGCTTCACGAACTATACCAACGATCACATGAGCAAGTGACGAGCGATAACGCGATTTAACAAGTCTCAGCTGGTCGAATTTCGTTTGTTTGATTGCGTGTCCTGCTTCACGATAAGCGAGGCGTTTTCCTAATCGTTTCTGCTCGTCTTCAAAGCCGTCGTAGTGTTGTTCTTTTGTATCGTACCCGTCCCAAAATCTTTTCCAGCGGCGGGCTTTCGATTCATCGGCAAGCTCACCGTCACCTGGCAACAAAGCACCTGCTTCAGCGTCTCCGATTTCAACCCATTCGCTTGGAGAAGCTCCGCGTGTCTTATCGAGCAAGACGTTCAGACCGTGCCAGAACTCGGGATGGATGCCGCTAACAATCATCAAAGCATTAAATGCGGCGGCGTAATTTGAAGCCGAGCGTCGGCGCGGTGTTTCTTCATCCGGTGGGACACTTTCAACGCGATTTTTCATGTATTCGCGTTGGTAATGAAGCGGCCTGTCAGTTGTTGTTTGTTGTGTCGCTGTTATCATTTTAAGCCACCTTCGTTTGGTGAAAATTGTTGTTTGCTTGAGCGTTCAGGAAGTCGTCATATCCTTTATAGTAGTTGTCCCACTCACGCACACTTACATCGAAGAAAGCCTGCTGTAACCCTTCCCCAAGGCGAAAGAGTGCGGAGAGCACTTGTTCATTGTCGTAAAGGTCGGTATCGAAACAAAGAATTGTTTTTCTTAAAGCCGGAAATCTCTTGCGTAGATTTGCGGCGAAGTTTTTGCTGAAGTTATAAACACCTGCGGCGGCAACAGTGGGCATGCTTGTGTAATAAGAGATGATGTTGCCTTTCAACGCCCCTTCGGTTATCAGGACTTCACTGCTTTTATTAATAAGTTCAGGTCTTACAAAATGAACGGGCGAAGATGAGGAAGTACCAAGGTAGTAGTGTCCGCTCGATAGCCAGAGATACTTCGACTTTCCCTCTATTGGCTGGTCTAAACGGATTTGCAAGCCGTGAATTTGTCCGTGAGTGTTTCTGTATGGAACAAAGAAACCTTCACGCACGTTGACCATGCGCCACGCTCCACAATCTTGAAAGAATCCGGGGACGCCTTTCAAGTTGAATTTTTGTGACAACTCAAAAGTAATCTGTGCGGCTTCAAAAAGTGAGGGCGTAGATTTATAACCACCTTCGACGATTGCGGTGTGCGATAGCCCTCGCTTCGTTAAATCGTCGCGGTGACTGTTTTCGAGCAAAAGCAGTGAAAGCATTTCGGAATAAACAGCGTGAAGATGTTCAGCCTTTGCTTTCGCGTTTTGTGGTTTCTCTTTCTTTGGTGTAGCCCTGACCGGTTGTTCTGCTTGCTGAAAAGATTGCTCACCAAACCGGTGGATATATGCCCCGTTCCGGGCTTGTTTGACTGCACCGTTTGAGACGCGCATACAAAAGACAAAATTATTATCTTCGCTGAAATAGCAGTAGTCTGTTTTGCTGCAAACAGGACAAGGGCGACGGCGGGAAACTCGCTGATGATTTGTAATCATCTTGCACCCCCTTTTGTTTTGAGCGAAAAGATTGAGCGACAACTTGGTTTGCGCGTTTCATGCAGAAGAAACTGTAAAAAATTTATCGTTTCTTGCGCTAAAAAGCTTAGTTCTGGATAGATTTGTTTTTGCGAATGTGTTACTGTAATCATTAAGTTAAACCTTTTGTTGTTGCGAGACAACTCTTAGAAAACGCGAGTGACTAGCTCGCGTTTTTGCTTTTTAAGTTGCTCTTTTTCTTTCAAAGAAAAACAAAAAAAGAGCAACAGACAAAATTACAGAAAACACGACAATCTTAATTGTCGCGCTCTATAAGTTTTTCTATTACTCCTTTTTTGTTTGCGTGATACCTCACGCAACTTAAAATTGACGCTTCTTGCGCCAAAGATTTCGGTTGTTCACAGAATACTACGCTTGCGTTTGTAAATTTGCAACAATAAAAATTTGTTCGTGTTTGCATATAAAAAGTTACCCGTTTCGGCAACGACTCCGAAACGGGTAGGACGCGAAGAGCGACTTCGCTAAACTCGTTGCGCTTTATGTCGTTGTCGCGCACGAGCAACTTAATCTGTTTGTCAATGACATAAGTCGCGGACTTATGTCACCTCGTTTTGTTCCAACCAAAAAGCTTCTTCAAATCGTTGCGAAGCATGGTGTGTACTACATTCTTCCATTCAAAATTTACCCACTCAGAAGCGTTAAGCCATCTAATCAGCGTACGCTCTGAAAACTTGTTGTTCTTTTTAGTCAATCCGGCAATTTCTTCGGCAATGCTTGTTTCTGTTATTTTATCGCCTACCGTTTTAACAACTCCGTCACTATCGAGTGCGTTGTCTTTTGCGCGAAGTTTATTTCCCGCAGTTTCTTTTTCCACATCCTCTTTTGAAAACATTCTGCCTTCTTTCAGTAACCATTCCTTTGTTTCTTTATTGAAAGTTTTAAGTGCTTTCTCATACTCTTTTTCAAATCGGTTTTTAATGACCTCTTTATCCTCTAAACTCAATGACTCAAACTTTGCCTTGATTGCATTTTCCAGTACCTCATTAAATTCCTGATTGTTTGAAAAATGTTCAAGAGGGCGTCCCATTCCACGAGAAAAGAGCGAGAGAGATGTTTTGAGGGTATCAAGACTATTAACATCTACGTCGGTAACGATGATGCCGTGTGTGTGCCACCAATGGACCAAGACCTTTACACCGGATGTTTTGTGCGTGATTTTTGCCCCTGCATAGATTGTTTTTTCGTTCGCCCAAAACAACGGAACAGAAGGAATCGGCGGGTCATATGAAAGAGTTATCCCGTAAATTTCAATCCTGAAATCTTTCCACCTATCGGCAACGTAATCACTTTTTATAAGTACGTGGTGATAGTGCCCTACAATCTGGCTTTCAAAAACGCCGGGATGAACTAGAACTGTTTTCTTTTTTAGTCGCCGGATTTCCGGTGCCATACCTCTTCTTTTTTTCTCGTGTTCAATTCTGTTTTTGATAATTTTCTTAATAATGTTTTCATCCCAAAGTTGCTCCTTCACACTAAACATAACCCGTCCGCGTTTATCATATTTGCTAAAGTCCGTTTCAAAGATGTTTTTATTCTTACAGAAGGGGCATTCCTGTTTATTCTTTTTCGGCATTCCTGTTGACCATGTTCCTGATGATTGGTTCGGCTACGGCGCATCAGGATTTGCGCTTGTCCTTCCGATAGCTAGTCGAAAGTAAGTAGCCGAAGTTGGTAAAATGAAAGTTGGACCATTACTATACTTCATTTGTAAAATAACGAAACTTTTATCCTCGCTTACAAGACCGGCAAATGTAGCTTACAACTTCGACAATGCCCTCAGAGGTGTCAGTACTCGTTTTGCATTGAATCAACTTGCTAGGATGAACACCGCGACCGCAACAATCGCAGAAACCCTCTTTGCGCTCGTTCAGAAAGATGGTGCTGACAATTTCTCGCGCCGGGTTAGCTTTTTGTGTATCATGCACTTTAACGGATGATTCGGGCTGTTGTTTGCTCGTTTCGATTTTCAACTTTTTCCTTCCTTTCTCCTGAAGAGGCGCACGTTTTAATCGTCGCGCCTCTTTTGTTTGTTTGCGTAATCCCTCTTTTGCTTTGGTTGTGGAATGGTTTGGTTGTGGAATGACGAAAGCTAAGAGCTAATCGCCCCGCTCGTCGGTTTTCGTAATCTCTCCGGCGTTAGTATCGGCTTCAAGCTTTTTAAGCATTTCTTCGACCTCCGAGGCTTGACGCTGTGCCAGCTCGTGAACTTCTTTTAGAAAGTCAGGCGTAAACTCGTTTCGTAGTGTTTCAAACGCTTCGTCGGCTAGTTCGATTTGTCTTTGTCTCAAGGCTTCCAGGTCATCAGTTAATTGTTTGCTCATTGCTTTCGCCCTCCGTAAACTGATTTAGAATTGCCTCAAAATCCGGGTGATAAGTAAACGCTTGTTTCAAAGCGTGCCGTGCTACAAACGATGCTCTCGTTTCGTCCGATGCAATGCCGCGAAGCAAAACGCATAGCTCGCACATCGCATCCGTGTCCGCGCTTATTGCGATTGAATCTACTAACTGCTTCGCTTGTTCCGTTGTAAAACAGGTTGGTTCTTGGGGTTGGAATATGTTATTTTCTGTCTGCATATAAGCCTTTCTGTCATGGAAGGGTTGTGGATGAGGCTTAGGGAAGTTAGTAGCTTTCCTAAGCCTTTTGCATTTAAGCGGCTATTGCTTGTTGTTGGCGTTGCTCTGCCAAAACGATGTGTGCGCCAATCGCGGCGGCGGCATGGTAGCAGGCGTGTGTTGTTTCGGCTCCGCATTTGCAGTTGCAAGCCACGATGCGATTGCCTCGCTCGTCACGTTTGCAACGGACTTGGTAAGAGTTGTTTTGACTGCCTGTAACTTCGTAAAGACCGAAGCCGATGATGCGAACGCGCGGCTTAACGGTGCGTGCTTTTGCTAATGCTCTTTCGATTGTCGTTGCGTCTCTTAATATGAACATCTGATTTATCCTTTCGTTTTGTAATGCCTTAACTTGATTTGTATTCTAAGCGTATGCGCTTAGAATGTCAAGAACTATTTTAATCAAACGCGCTTAAAATTAGCTTTACTTCCTAAGATTGTGTGTTTAGAATGTTTTTCCATTATGGCTGATAAAGAGTTGACACTTTCAGAAGTTGCCAAGCAGTTAGGTGTTGCGCCAGTCACTGTTAGAGGGTGGCTTCGCCGTGACGCAACGCGGGAACTTCTCCCAGACGCGAAACTAATCAGCACGCCGCGCGGCGATGTGTGGCTTGTGCCTGAATCGAATGTGAAAGCTTTAATAGGTAAACCGTTACCAAAGTCTGGACCAAAGCCAAAAGCCAAACCAAAATCAGACGCCAACGGCAAGCCAGCGAAGAAACTCTCGGCGAAGAAAGGAAGCAAATAAAGGCTATGACCGAAGACGAACTAAACAGAAAAATAGAATTTGTAGTTGAGCATCAGGCGCAGTTCTTTGCCGACATCACGGAACTAAAGAACGCTCAGGCGCATACCCAAAAACACATTGACCATCTGACAAGTCTGATGACTACGCTTGTTGAAAGAACTCTTTCAAATGCTGACGCCATACAAGCCAACGCTGAGGCAATTAAAGCCAATACGAATGCAATAGGTGAACTTTCGGCAATCATTAAGTTGCACATTCAAAATCCAAACGGACACACTGAATAAAGACAAATCAGAGAACCAACGGCAAACCAGCGAGGAAAGCGAGTAAGAAGTGAGCGACGAAGAGAGCACAAAAGAAATGGACGACGCAAAGCCTATTCTTGAGCGAATCCTAAGAAGATTAGATTCGATGGACGAACGCCTGCAAAGACTTGAACAGCAAGACGAGCGTCGCGCAATGGATACAAAGCCAATCTGGGAACGTGCCTTAGCTGAAATCCTCGAAGTGAAAGAATCCGTTCGCATAGTTGATAGAAAGCTTAGCGTGATGAACGACGAACTTTTAGAAGTTAAAGCCGACCAACGACGGCTTGAATCGCGTGTTGATGATATAGAGAAAAGACCTTCTTAATTTCTCATAATGCGAGAAAAGATAAAGGCGTAGGCTACGGCTTGCGTCTTTTCTTTTGGCTGGATTTAACTTTTCTGCTACATATAAGCCAACAGGACGGCGAGGATGGATTCCCCGTTCAACGCGCCGCCGCATGGGGAACGAATAGTTCGCGGCGGCGTTTGATTTATTCCGGTTTGATACCTGTGACATTAGTGACGTTAGTGACGTTTCATTTATAGATAATTCAAAAGAGCGGTATGAGCGGTATGAGCGGTATGAGCGTTAAGTTTGAGGGTGAGCGAAATCAAGTATCTAGTTTGAGCGTATTGGCGGCTAGAAACGGTTAAAACTTAAATAACTACTTAGCCCCAGATTCGCCAAATACCTCCTAAATTAGAAACCCAAACTTCTCAACATTTAATTTCAAACCTGTGCTAGTGTCCAAAATAGGAGGGTAGTATGTCTATTGAAATTGCAAATTTAGTTACAAAATTCTCTGGTGATACAAAAGATTTAGATAAAGCCTTTAATCGCGTAGAACACGGCATTAACCAAGTTTTACTTAGATTGAAGGCTTTAGACAGCAAACTCGACGAAACTTCGCGCGGTCTAAAAGGTCTTAGCGAATCTTCTATCTCGCAATCGTTCATTTCCGGTCTCGGTAAAGCGACTCTTGCACTGGCGGCGGCAGGCATAGCTCTTGAAGGATTAAAGCAATCCGTTGATGCTGCGGCATCGTTCGATTCCCTCAAACGCGGACTTGTGGCTGTTACAGGAAGTGCAGACGAAGCCGAACGCCAAATTGCACGATTACGCGAAGCCGCCAAAGCACCCGGACTTGGTTTCGAGCAAGCCATTGAAGGTTCATTACGTTTACAAGCAGCCGGCTTGAGCGCAGAACTTGCTGAAAAAGCCGTAAAAGAATTTGGAAACGCTCTTGCACTTGTCGGCAAAGGAAAAGGCGAGTTAGACGGTGTGTTTTTAGCCCTGACGCAAATTGCCAGCAAGAGCAAAGTTTCCGCCGAAGAAATTAACCAACTCGCGGAACGGTTGCCGCAGATTCGTAAGTTAATGCAATCCGCTTTCGGAACCGCTGACACGGAAGCCATACAAAAGCAGGGTGTTACTCCACTTGAATTCATAACCGGAATTATTGCTGAATTGGAGAAAACGGAAAGAGCAACAAGCGGAGCAAAAAACGCCTTTGATAATTTCGATGATGCTTTGAAACAATTGAAAGTTACGGTTGGCACACCGTTTCTTACACCGCTTACCTACGTAATCGAATCTCTTAATACTCATCTCGAAAATACCAGTGGCGTCATTGAAAATTTACTTTCAGGTAAAATAAAAAGTGTTGACCCTTCAAAGCTTGTTAATGCTTTATTCCCGCCCTTAGCTTTAGGAAAAGCAATCGGAAAACAACTTATAGAAGCAATGGGATTTGCGGTCACGGAAGGTGATTTTGGTTTGCCTATACCGCTCGAAATGACCTTGACCGGTAATAGTAAATTCAGGTCGCCTCTATCAAATATAACGAAAGCCATTGAGTCGTTAAACAGTGCGTCCTTATCTTCTGTTACAACCGAAAGCGAAGATTTGAAAAAGAGTCTTGAGAAAACGCAGAGTGTTTTAACGGACATTACAAGCAAACTTCGTGAGTTCGGCGGACAGTCGGAAGAAGCCGCTACGAAGCAAAAACTTCTTTCAATTGAAGCCGATGGTGTAAATGTCAAATACGCCGAACAGGCAATCCAACTCGCCCGACTTCTTGACGTTTTCAAAAATCAAAAAGAGGAAGCGGATAAAGCCTTTGACTCACAATTAAAATGGCAAGAAACAATTCAAGATTTGAACAAACAACTTCGCGGTTTCGTCACTTCCGCAAAAGAATCAATCGCTTCGATTTCCGACCCATCTAAACTTGGTGAATTCAATCGTTGGCTAACGAAAACCGAAACGCAATTCAACACAACCTTTGACCCTTCGGTTGTTGCAAGTGTTCGTCTTGAACTTGAAAGTTTAGATAAGGTGGCGGCATTAAGCAGACTCGCCGAGCAGTTCAAATCAGTTGAAAAAAGTTTGCCTGACTTTCTCCGTAGCATCCATCAGGGATTAACAGGTGAAATAGAAAAACTCGAAGGCAAAACAAGTCCGATGGATGAACTTGTACGCACTCTTTCCGGTGGTTTTGAAAAAGCATTGGCGGGACTTGAAGGCGAAGGTGAAATCGGAAAACTGACTAACCAAATGGGAACTTTAACAGGTGCGTTTGAGAGAGTAAAAACCCTTTACGGAACATCATTCACCGGGCAAGGTTTTTTTAGTGGAACAGAGCGCGACGCTCTTGCAATAGAAATTCTGACCAATGCCTTTAATGCTCTTGGAATCGCAGGAGACAAACTCGGCAAAACAAATGTCGAACAAATTATCCAACAACTTATCAGTATCTTTAAGAGTGGGGGAGACGCTAAAGGACTCCACACACAGTTTGATACTGTCAAAGAATACACAACCTTACTCAAGCAGTTGGAGGACGAATTACAAAAAGACGCAAACCTAACGGCTGAGCAGACACTTCAGAAAACTTTATTGGCTGAAGCTTATAAAAATCTCACCAAAGAGGAAAAAGATAACTTACTCGCAAAAGCAAAACAGATTGATGTTAATACAGGTTTGAAGCAGTTTGCGGATTTACAATCAACCCTCCAAGGTGAACTAAGCAAAGATGCCAAAGTAACCGAACGCGCCCGCCTCGAAAAGCTTTTACTTACCGAACAATACAAACTTCTTACCGAAGCTCAACGCGCTTATCTACTCGGATTAGCGAGCGCGATTGACGCACAGGAAATTTACTCAAAAACCTTCGGCGGAAAGTTCGCGGCGTTCAAAAAAGACATCCCATCAATTGGCGATAGTTTGGAAGATTCGTTTTTCCGTTCTTTGGACGCTATAAGCACATCGCTTGGTCAAAACCTGACAAATTGGCAAGGTGGCTTCAAAGAGATGTTTAAGGGCATCGGTTTGGACTTTGCACAGTTGATGCGCGAGGTTGCCGCCGCTCTTATCAAGGTTTTAATTCTCCAAGCAATAATGAAGTTATTTGGAAGTATCTTCGGCGGTTTTTTAGGTGGCGGCGGCGGAACACCGGGAGCAGGTATTGGACATGAACTTGGTGGAAATTTCCCCGGTTTTGCTGAAGGCGGACGCCCGACTGTTGGCGAGTGGGCGGTAGTTGGTGAAGAAGGCGAAGAATTAGTCAAGTTCAACAGACCCGCAACCGTTTATAGCCACAACGATAGTTTGAATATACTTCGCTCGATGAATGACGGATACAAGCAAACCAAAGAAGCTTGGAACTCTCCATCTTTCGTGCAAGGCGGCGGAATGAACATGACGAACAGCAACAATTCGTCAACAAGCAATGTGACGAATGTGACAAACAATATTCATGTCACAAATTCATTCCCGCAAAGACAAAGCAATATGGCTCCACCATCGGAGAGACAGATTGCGGACAAACTCGCAAGCATTGTCTTACCACATTTGGTAAAAAAACTAGGTAGATAAAGTTGAAAAGATTTCACTTTATAAAAAGTAAAATAAAAGGGATGCCTGTATATCCGGCATCCCTTTTATTATTTTTACAGTTGTGCAGGCTTAAAAAAATTACTCTTGAAATTCAATAGCTTAGGTTTTGGATGCCGCAATCTGTTTAGCGATGTCGTTTGTTCTGTCACCAACTTTGTTAAAGAAATTCTCGGCAATTTCAACCATTCTTTCCTGTATTAACAGGGTATCTTCATCGGCATTTCCGCGAACGTATGACTTGTATTTTATGCGGTCAATCAAATCCGTGCGAAACTTTTCAAGTGCGCTGTTCGGGTCATCACAATAAGCGAACATATTCGCGTGCTGAATCTCAAGTAAAAATTCGTAAAAGTTCATCCGTGCAAAAATCTCAACTATATTTTTATCCATATTCTTTTCTTCTTTCTATTCCATTCCATTGTTGGCGTCAGTTGCGACGCACTAAATTATTTGTTTTCTGACTCCTATTGCTTTGGGTTGCTTTCACTTTATTTTCTTGGACCTCGTTTGCGTAACTCTATTTCCGCAAGTTTTGGCGCGAGAAGATAAATCTTCGTCCAGTAGATGTCTTTATAGCTCATCGCCCTTATCTCATCCGGCTTCCAACCCATCTGCACCGACAGTTCATAAACATCGTGCTCCGGCGGCAAGCGTGCTAATTTCCGCTCGCCCATATAGTGCATTTGAACGCACGATAAATCTTCGACAAAATCTACTGGGACATCTTTTTTTTTATCCCGGTTAGGATTTCAAGAAGCAGTTCGTAGTCCAGAGAATTAAGCACTTCGAGCGAAGGTTTTACAGGCTGTCCTTCATCAGTCATGTCTAAATCAACGAGAACAGGAAGAAGTTTTTTTGCAAGAACTGTGCTTGTCGCTTCTTTACTTTCTTCCAAAAACTTTTCGAGCAAATCACGTTCTTTTTCTACAAGCTTAATGTGCTTGTCATATTCGGCTTGAGCCTGTTTTTTATCGCTCTCGTCAGCTGATGATTCACCGATGGAATCCAATCTGTCTTTCAATTCCTGCTGAGTTTTTATTAACTCTGCAATGCCCTGAAGACGTTCAACCGTTTCATTCTTAATTTGGTCAAGTTCTTTTTCGGTCTGCTCTACCGATGCAAACCAATCGCTTTTAATCGGGCGATACTTGATGTTTAGTGTTTCGTTTTTTTCCAGATTGTCTTTTTCGTCAATGTATTTAATTGAAATCGGAAGAACCTCAAATCTTCCTCTGACATGATGTAATTTCATATTTTATCTTTTCTACAGTCCTTTCAAATTGAATTAGTTTCTAACTTTTACGCGAGGCTAAAACAGCCTCAGAATTAAATGTTGAATCGTTTTGCCCGCTTCCATCGAAAATGGTAAAGGAAACTGAAGATTAAATGTTGAAACGTAAGAACGAGTATCAAAGGTTGAGTTATTCAACGATTGAAAAGTCGAAAAGCCTGTTTGCGTCTCATCAACGCAAACAGGCTTTCGAGCAGAAATCCATTCGTGTTTTTTGAAATAACAACCTAAGTTGTGCAACACAAGGTTGCGTGCAAATCCTAAAATAACCTGTCGCCAATTTCAACATATTTTCTTTAACTCTATCCCTTCGTGATTACGCCAATGGCTCAAAGGCAAATTCAAAAGAAGCAAAGTAGGTCAACGCTTATGCTTTAATGTGCCTCGCTTTGCCAAATATTTGACCTATAACTAACTTTTCTGCCCGAAAGCTAATAACACCAACACGGCAAACGCAGTCAGCGAAAAGCCGTGCGAGTCGCTAATCGTTTTTCGCTGGTTTGCGCGTTGCTTTATTTGCCCTGCCGGAGCATTGGCATTCCGGGTACAAAAAGAGAATCGTCGAGTCCATCATTATCAACTCTTTCTTCTGCACCGTTGATAGGTCGTGAAAACCCGCGGTTGATGTGCCTGTTCTCGAAATGTGTATCCCTCGAAACGGCATGGGCAAACTCCTCGCCGCAGGATTGACACTGATAAGTTTTCGCGCCCGGCATAACCGGCACTAAATAACCCAGGTCAATCAATTTGGCGTCGTTCGGGAATCCTCCGAACTCCCTTAGAATTTGCCCTCTGTCTAAATTAACACCGCCGTAATTATGCGGTCGTCTCGCCCAGTACCTGACTTTATTTTCTTCACTCATTATTTTTCCTTTGAATTTATGAAGGCGAGTTGAATCATCATCCCGCCGGATGTTTCCACCTTGCTCTATTGCTTCTATGCGATTGAAGCAAACGGAAAGTAACTATCCGCCCAAAGTAACTAAGCAGGTCAGAAGATATTTACAGGGATAATCCAAATCCAGAAACACGCATGAAGCAAGCGTGAAATTGCGCCCTTACTTCGTGCAGGCTTGCGGCATTATGCCTGAAAACTTTTGCTCACCCGCTTATCTGCCCCGCAAGCTAATCAAGCTAATCGTTGACCATCGCGTGAACCTCTGCGAGACGTTTTTGTGTGATTTCAAGTTTTTCTTTCAAATCACTTTCAACACGCATAGCCTCGTCAAGCTCAATTTCCGATTGGTAAAGAACATCTTTCGCCTCTTCAATCCGACGACGCGCGGCGCGAATGTTTTGTGCACGTTCGTCACCTCGAAACCTGTAACTCCAATCGAGCTTCTCAACCTCTACGCGCAAGAATTCCAATTCAGCCCGGGCGTTCTCCGAAAAGGCTTTGTACTCTTGTCGTTTACGGTCTGCCGCACGAGCTGCCTGCTCACACTTTTGAGTAGCTTGGTCTATAAGCGTCGGCAGGATTGATAACCGTTGTTGCTTTGAAAGAATTTGCTCTTCGGTCCACTCCATTGAAGGATTGCTAAGTTCTCGTTTTAGCTTCGATTGTTCATCCGTCAAAGCGTTCTTTGCACTTAGCTCTTCTTCGTAAAGTGCTTCGGCTTCAACCCACTCACGTTGCAATTTTTCAGTGGTAACTCTATCAACCGGACTACCGGTTGTTGGTGTCGTCTCCTTCGTTTTGGAAGGCTTAGAAGACTTCTTATCTTCGACAACTGCCGTTTCCATCGGTGTGATCACATCTATTTTTGCCTTTGCCGATGTCGTAAGCGTATTTGTTTTTGTTGCGTTCATTTTTACTCGTTCTCCTTTCGTGAAATTTATTGTTAAGCGTTAACGCTGAATTGCTTTCTATAACGGTTGTAAAGAACCGGGTCATTGCGAAAAACTTCGGCAATGGCATCGTTGAACGTAAGACTCGAATCTTTTTCCATTAGCTCGTTTGCTTTCGATTCAGCCATCATCATTGTGCTTGGTGTTTCCCCCGCAGCGACTTTTTCGCGCTCATACTCATCAATCTGTTGATGAACTTGTTTACAAATCTCGCGTGTTTGTTCAGCAAGTTCTTTTGTCTTGAGAGCAGCACTCAAAGTTTTATTCTGACTTTCCAAGGTGTTGATTCTCGACTGCGCCGTCGTGTCAGTCTGCGAATTAAAAATTCTTCCCGTGCCAATTCGTCTATTCATTGTTTTTACCTTTCCCGCCCTTAGGCGAAGTTTTGTTTACTAACCAAAAGCGACGATACACAGGTTTGAACTTTTAATGTTGGAGCGTTACAAAAGTTAAAAAAGGTATCTCCGGCTTCATAGTGCGAGGGGATATAACACAGAAAAAATCTTTAATGTTGAGCGGTTTCATTTTCACAGTTCGTTGATAAATCAATCGAAAAATTAAATATTTGCGCTTTCACGTTTCAAGGTTTGCTCGTTTACCTTTCGCACTTTTTTCTTCCGGCAAGTTCTCCGGCTCTTTCCCAAGCAACTTTGCAAGTGCTTCTTCGGTGTTTATTTTTACCTTCAAAGGCTCTACATTGCCGATGCCAAGTAATTTGCACCGAAGTTTTGAAATAGCGACTAAAATCAAAACTGCGGCGATATTGCCCCGGACGGCTACACCCCAATGGGCAAGCCACAAATCGTCGAGGCGTTCGAGTTCTAAACAACGCATCCTTTCAGCTTCATCGGGCGGAGTAAACTTATTAAGTTCATTCAGCGAACGCCAAAGGTCTTTATGAACTGTGATATGTGAACACTCGTAACCTTCGGCATTTAATTGACGGGCTATTGCTCTAATACTCATTCCGACTTTGCGAAGCTCAATAACCCTGATTCTGCGCTCCATGACGATGAAATCTTTTCCTCGTGTTGTGCATTTTCTTGCCATAAAAATTAACTCTCCATTCAATTTGTTCAGTTCTAAAAGTTCGGTTTTGCAACCATTCATGCCGACCATAACAGCCCTTAAAAATTAAATGTTTCGTTTTTGAGTGTAATTTTTCATGTTTAACAACATCGTTTTCTTTTTTTCCTTAGCGAAATTAAATTTCATGTGTTCAATCCACCCCCCGTCTGTTAACCCCTCAGGTGTCCCATTTTTGAAATCAGGTGTTTAACACGAAGAATGGCTTTTTATTTTCGTTATGGTGTTCGGTAGTTCGACGAAAAGAAGATTCAAAAGAAGATGTGAAGCGAAATAAAAGTGCGATTTTTGTCCACTATATAATAGGAGTAACAATAGTGGACAAAATTGACGGTTTTTTCTTCCGTGTTGGTAAATATAAAATGTCCGGCTTTTGTCCGACTTGGTTAGGACAGTTTGGCGCGTTTTGAAATAATTAAGAAAACTTGCTCTAACCGAGGTGCGAATTTAAACGCGCTAAAAACCTAAAAAACCTAAAAAATCTTTTAAGTCTCGTCTTCCCAAGCTGGATGTTGCGAGTTCGACTCTCGTCGCCCGCTCCAAGTTTTCTTAGGAAAATCACTCATTTACCGCTTTCAATACTACTCGTTCGTCTTCGTCTGACACACTTTTGACACACTCGACTTGAAATTTTGGTGGTTTAGCCAAAGTTTCGACGGCTTCGCGCTTTGCTCCCGATGTTGAATAAGCATAGCCGCTGGTCGTTCGCGTAGAAGTATGACCGAGTAATCTTGCGATTGTCGTTTCAGACACTCCGCGCTCTTCGAGCCGTGTTGCAAATGTTCTTCTTAAATCGTGTAGGTGTAAATCTTCCAGCCCTGCACGGTTGCACGCGGAACGAAAAGCCGTGTCTATCCAGTGCATCTGTTTGCTTGTTTTCGGGTTCACAAATACAAACTCCGATTTGTTGCTTGCATCGCCGAGCTGTAATTCGGCAATCTCACGCGCCACAAATGAAAGCGGGATGGTTCGCGGATAACCGGATTTACTCTTCTCAACGAGAAATTCGCCCGGATAGACAATCATTTCAATACCATCAACTCGAAAATATGTCGGCTTTTCGCTAAGGTTGATGTGTATCTTTTGCAACCCAAGCAACTCGCCGACACGCAAGCCGGTTTCCAAAAAGAATTTGCAGATAGGAATTAAATGCGCTGACTGTCCTCGAAACTGTGCGAACAATCTTTCTTCTTCCGTCATAATCTTCTTGTTGCCGTCTTCGTCTTCAACCTCTATTGGTTCATATTTATTGAGCCATCGGTCACGCTTATTCCAGATTGGCAGTTTCTTCAGAATGGTTCTGCTGACATCTCTACAAGGATTATCACGCGCCACTCTTTCTTGAATTGCCATCTTGAAGATTGAACCGATAAAAGAGTAGTATTTCCGAACTGTCACAGGTGAAAAACTTTTTCCCTGTTTGGTTTTTCTCTGAAGCAAGTCTTCAAGAAACTTTTCTATCATTCGTCTTGTAATCTGATGGAATCGTTTATCTCCGAAGGCTTGCTTTAATTTTCTTCCGCGTTGCTCGTCATCCTCCCAAGAAACTTTATGCTTCTTGGAGTATGGCATATAGACTTCATCAAAGAACTTGGCAAAAACTGACAACTCTGCGTTTTGAATAAAACTGCCGTCACGAATTGAGTGTTTCAAATTCTCTTCGATTCGCTTGGCTTCTGTTTTTGTCTTTGCGTAGGGTTGTCCGTCATTACCGTTGAAGGTGTAACGATGAAACTCACCGTCAATTTTGAACTGACAAGAATAAAATTGACCGCGCTTTCTTACTGTCATTTTGCTTCTCCTTTCCACTCACGGCTAGAGAAGCAGGGCGAGTTTATACAGATTGAGAGAAGGAAGGCAAACATTTTCAAGCGACCTCCTGTTGTAAGGTTTCTTTACCGGATTCTTTTGTTACCCAAGCAAGCAGTTTTTCGCGTTCAAAGAGAATTATTCCAACCTTGTGTTTATCAATGAATGGAATGGGGTCAAACGGCTCATCGTTTTTCTTTTTGCTTTTAGACTTTGGTTTGTCATTGTCAGCCCCAACCAACGAAAGAGAGTGTTCACGTTGCAGTTTGAGATGCTTTTTAGTTTCTTCAATTTTTTTGCGTAGCGTACTTTCACCGCAACCTATAAGCAAAGCGGCTTCTGAAACCGTGATGAATTGCTTGGTGTTAATTATGGCAATGGTCTTTCGTCTCTCCTTTGCCTCTTCGGATTCGGAAGCAAAAACTTGATAGATTTCAGCCAAGCGTTTTTCCACACTTAAATCTGTGGCTTGGCTAATTTCACATTTCAAGAAATCTTCTACTACCGACATATCGTTTCCCTTATAAGTTATGCCTTTTTGACGCGGGGCTTAATCCTTCAAAAGATTTTTGACGTGCTTCGCACATCTTTAACAGCCTTTCATAAAATGCTTTTTCGCCTGCAATTGGCTGGATTGTGGGTTGTTTCCTGCGTTTATTCATGCCGCAAATCCCCTTTCTGCCTTTAGCGTTTCGCCGTAGCTGTGTTCGTGTTCTTCAATTAGAAAATGAATAGGTTCAGACGGGCATCTGACTTGAAACCAAGTTGGCGCAATATGAACGGTCAGCTTTGTACCGCAATGTCGGCAAGGTGTAAGTATTTCAAGCAACTGAATTTTGTGATGGCGAATGCCTTTCCGTAAATCACCTGTAAGTTTGTCTTTGGGCTTCACGGCAAGAAGTCCGTCAATAGTTTTGAGCGTGAAGCCTTGTCTGTGAAGTTCTATAAGTAATCTTACAAGGTTAGAATAATTCATACTCTGCAACCTCGCTTTCTTCGTCTTCGCTCTGCATACTTGCCCTTGTTTCTCCATACTTGCCATACTTGCCCTCATTATTTTCGCGGGCATCTATGGCATCTATGGTGTTTTCGTGGGCAAGTATGGAGGGTAAAGACCAATAACTTTTTGAGCCTTGCCCAAAGCCTTCGCGCTCAATTTGTACATTCAAACGACTTCGCGCCGTCCGTAATCTCTTTTCTGATAAGCCAAGTTTGTCGCCTTCTCGTTTTATATCTTGTGCAAGTTTCTTTCCGTCTCGCAAAACTTCTCTGAGAAACGCAACCGCTTCGTTTTGCTCTTCTCGTTCGTCTTCATTTTCAAGTTTTGAAAGAATCCGTTCAGCCGTGAGAGTGCTTTCTTTGAGCCAAAGGAATTGACCGCTTTCGATTGTGAAGCCGACAGCTTTTGCAGTTGTAACATCTGCAAGATTTGATTTCGTTAAAACCATCGCCCGCTTTGTTCTGTCTTGCGGGTCGCATCCGACCAGCAAACTAGAACGTCCAGCCGCACGAAAGCCTATTCCGCCAAGCCCCGCCGCCCGTGCTTCGCCGTTTCCTTTTGCTTTGCCTATATGGCGGACGGCTACAATCGCGCATTTGAAACGCTCTGCAATCTCTCGCAAAGGTTTCGTAATAGCACGACTTTGATTGTCTGTGTTTATGTCCGTTCTTGCTGTGACGTAATCAAATAGCGGGTCAATGATGACAAGTGAAGGTTCAAGTTCTGCGATAAGTGAAGAAAGCTTTATCAAACCTTTTTCGTCAAAGATAAAAGGTTCATCAACTGCAAAGATTTTCGTGCAATCTGCTCCAACTAAATCAAGACGCGGGCGAATTGTGTCGCCTAGTCCATCTTCAGAGCCGCTTAACAACAAAACTTTTCCCTTTATAGCTTCGTCGGAAAAAGGCATACATTCACCTTGTGAGATGCGTCCGGCGATTGCACACAGAAGCCAAGATTTTCCGATGCCTTCTTCACCGTCGAGCAAAGTTAATTTTCCAATTGGAATGTAAGGATGCCAAAGCCAAGAAACCTGTTCTGGCTGAACTTCTGCCAAGCAGACAACACGTAAAGCCGTTTCATCCTTTTTTGTTTCGCTTGTATTTTGGTTTGGTTTCCACAAAGGCGAAGCTTCGACAATCGAAAGTAAATCATCTGTTGAGTTACCTACACTGAGCCAATTAGAAACATCTTTACCGTGTTTTTCGGGCAATGGTTCGTTTTGGTGAAGGTCAACTATCTTCAAACTACTAGCCACACTGTGAACGATTTGCGCCGCTTTATCGGCTTGCGTCACACCACTTACATCATGATCTTGAAGTATGACAACATTCGCCCCTTTGATAATTTCGTTAAAATCCTCGCGCCAATTCTTCAAAGATGAAGCTGTAAAACCTTGCGCTCTTATGTTGTCGCAATCTTTTTCACCTTCACAAAGAAAGATAGTTGCAGACGGATTTTCTTTTAGTGCCGCTATCAGTTCAGGCAAACGATAAGGCACACGACGCACGCCATTAAGCGAATAATCAAAACCGCCTTGTCCAGTTGGTGTTCGTTGCTGAAAGTCTTTCGGCTCAAAACGTACATTCTGATAAAGCAATGTGCTGCTTTCGTCTTTGTAATGATAAACGTCAACAATGCGTTTTTGTGCTTGGCTTTTGCGGCTTCCGTGTCCGTTCTGATTAGTGTTTGAGTTGTTGGCAGACAGTTCCCTTGCTTCAATGTTCAATGCCGCGCAAATCGAATCAAAGGAGCATCCAGCAAAACATTTCAAGACGAACGGTTTTTCTTTGCCTTCGCACACGCTCAAACTGTTGTGCTTGTCATCATGAGCCGGGCATTGAGCCATCCAGCCGTTGCTGTTTTGTTTCACATTGCGAAGACGATTAATCACATTGAGTAATTCATCATTCATTGCCACACTTCTTTCATCTCAAAAAAAGTCGCCGCTGGGTCTGTCCATCCATCGGCGACTTTTTAGCAGAGCAATAAAGCGACACTCTGCAAAAACAAGTTTTGTGAAAACGGGACAGACAAATAAGAAACTCGCGGTTATTAACTAACTGCGAGCCTTATACAACCATCTTGCAATTTAATAACCGTTCGGAATTAAGAAAAATTTTTTCTAATTCCGAACGGTTCTCCGACGACTAAGCAAACGTGCCCCTTTAGGTACTCCGCCCGGTAAGTCTGGGCGACGTTTCAATTTGATTAAATCAAGTGTTGTATTTATCCCTACAGATAATGTAGCTCTTGACGTTAAGTATTTTATTTCTAACTTCGGCATCGAGTATTCCAGAACTTGGAAATACACTGCCCAAACAAAATGTTGTTTCGCCCAACGACAAGGAGTTTTTTCAAGTCCGGCTTCATCAGCTGCTTTTTCAATACCTATTAGGTATTTTTTAAGATGCTCTCTAAATCTTGTAAGCGTTCCTATTGAAATTGTGACCCCTTCGATTCTCTTTGTTTCAAGAAAGGCTTGAAACTCACCACTTGTTTCTCGCTTCCATTCCGCTTTTTTTCTATTCAAAGGATTCCAATGCAATCTTGAGAATTCAATTCCCTTGAAATTGAACTCAAACATTTCGGTTTTGACAGTGTTTTCTATTATTTTGTGGAAAATCTGTCCGCGTTTTCCGCTTAGTATCCAACTATCTATACTTTCGTCCCATAGCTTATCACCCAACATCTCAGGAACTGCAGACCTGAGGTAAAGGTCTGATTTATCAAATCTTTTCCACTTATCTTGAAGCCAAACACAGAGAGTTGTCAGTGCAAAATCATGACACCAATCTTCATTCAAATTCCAATCTTTTGACCAATCTCGTATTACCTTACAAAGTTCTTTGGCTTGCGGTTCTTTTTTCAAAGTTCTCCAATTTGGAAAGACTTCTCTAATCTCATCTACTTTGTAATCTTCAAACCCTTTTAGTAATTCGATTCTTATTTGTGTTTGTGAAAAGTTTGGGTAAGTACGCTCTAAAACAGGTTTGATGGCTTCAAACAAAGCTTCTGTGAAGGAGAAATTAGATTCTTTGTCACGCCATTTTCTCAACGGTTCGGGCATAGCATTCGGGAACTTAGTCCAAGCCAAGCCAACAAATAAATCAAAGGCTTTTTCAAATAATGAGATTGCAACTCTAGGTTCAATGTCATCAATAGTCCGAAGAAAATCAGCACGCGCCGCCCACATTGAGTATTTGTCATCGCTTGGTAGTTCATATTCCCCAAGCCCGTACCGTCTGCCTTTCGTTTTTTTTGTCATGCACAGCTCCTTGTTTAGCTGTCCTTGAATTTGTAGAACGGCTCGCCTTTCCGCTCAAGGTTGCGGATTTTCCTCTGTGCATTGTGTAGCTACTCACAAACGCATGAGTAAGCGAGCCGAAGTCAAGAAACTCTATATTGTTGTTAATGAGTCCGCCAATAATTCGGCTTGTTTCAAAACGGTATCAATTGCCTTTTGTTGTTTGTCTGGTGGATAGCCGTATTTGTTCAAGGTGCGTCGAACCACAACCATCAATTTCGCCCTGGCACTTTCGCGTATTGTCCAATCTATAGTGGCGTTCTTTCTTACTTTGTCCGCGACCTCTCTTGCAATATCACGCAAGGTTTCATCACCTAGAACTTGCACCGCGCTGTCATTGACTCCCAAAGCGTTGTAGAAAGCGACCTCATCTTGCGTTAACCCAAGTTTTTCGCCTTGCCTGTCAGACTCTTTAACCTCTCTGGCAATGTTGATTAACTCTTGGATGATTTCAGCAGTTGTGAGTAGATTATTTTGATATTTCTTGATTGCCGTTTCGAGCATATCCAACAATGCTTTGCTCTTAACAAGGTTTGTTTTTGTGCGACTGCTGATTTCGTTGTTGAGTAGTCTTTTGAGTAATTCAAAGGCAAGGTTTTTGTGCTTCATGTCTTTCACCTCTAAAAGAAACTTGTCTGATAGAATCGAGACTTCGGGTTTATCAATTCCCGCAGCATCGAAAATATCTATAACTTTGTCGGAAGATAATGCTTCATCTATGACTTGCTTAATTGCGCTTTGAATCTGAGCATCAGTCTTGCTGCCCTGTCCTGTTGTTTCAAACTTAACTAATCGCGCTTTTACAGCTTGGAAGAAAGCGACTTCTTCCGTTATTTCAACGGCTTGTTCGTGTGGCATTGAAAGAGCAAAAGCTTGACTGAGTGCTGTTACTTCGCGGGCAAAGCGATTCTTACCGTCTTGCAATCCCAAAATGTGTTCTTCGGCTTGAAGGATAATCTGCATTTTGGTTCGCGCATCTGCGGCAAAGAATCTTTGGTAATCAAATCTAAAACTATTCTTAAAATATGAAGTCGGGTCTTCGATTAGAATATCATTCTGTGATTTACTTTCTTCTGCGAACATTTGTTGGACAACTTCAAATTTCTCCAACATCAATTCAACGGCTTTATCTATGTTTTCGGTTGGGTCGCCTTTGCCGCCCGCGTCTGAATAAAAAGAGAGTGCTTCTTTAAGACTTGTTCCTAGTCCAAGATAATCCACGACTAAGCCACCGGGCTTGTCTTTGAAAACACGATTAACACGGGCGATTGCCTGCATGAGATTATGCCCGACCATTTTCTTGTCAACGTAGAGCGTGTGAAGTGATGGGGCATCAAATCCCGTCAGCCACATATCACGGACGATGACCAATTTAAGTGAGTCGTTTTCGTCTTTCATTCTATCCGAAAGCATCTTGCGTTCTGTTTTGGTTGTGTGGTGTTTCGCCATCTTCGCGCCGTCAGAACTCGCGGCAGTCATAATTATTTTGATTACGCCTTTTGTTTTGTCGTTGTCGTGCCATTCAGGTTTAAGCGCGATTATCTCGTCGTAGAGTTCAACGGCTATTCTGCGGCTCATGGTAACAATCATTGCTTTTCCTTCAAAGACTTTCTGCCGTGCTTCAAAGTGGGTAACAATATCTTTAGCAAGATTCTTGAGGCGTTTCGGATTGCCGACGATTGATTCAACCTTTGTCCATTGCGTCTTTGCTTTTTGCTTTTCGGTGATTTCTTCGTTCTCTTCTAACTCTTGGTCAAGTGTTTTAACTAACCGTCTTCCTTCATCATCGAGTTTTACTTTTGCCAGACGGCTTTCGTAATAAATCTTGACCGTCGCTCCATCTATAACCGCGTCTTTAATGTCGTAGCGGTCAATGTAGTTTCCGAAAACTTGCGGCGTGTTTATATCCGTGCTTTCAATCGGCGTTCCTGTGAAGCCAAGATAAGTTGCATTTGGCAGAGCATCCCGCAAGTATTTGGCGAAGCCGTAAGCGATGCGCTTTCCTATTACCTCTTTTGTTTCCTTATCAACTACGTTTCTGACTTCCGCCTCGAATCCGTATTGTGTGCGGTGCGCTTCGTCTGCGATGACCACAATGTTTGTTCTGTCGGAAAGTTCTTCATATTCGGTTTTGCCATCTTCGGGCATGAATTTTTGAATGGTGGTGAAAACAATTCCGCCGCTTGCAACCTTTAATAATTCTTTCAGATGTTCGCGGTCTTTGGCTTGCACAGGTTCTTGTCTCAATAATTGTTTTGAAGCGGCGAACGTGCCGAATAACTGTTCATCTAAATCATTGCGGTCTGTGATGACAACAACGGTTGGATTATCCAAACTCACAACCAGTTTTCCCGTAAAGAAAACCATTGTGAGAGACTTTCCGCTTCCCTGTGTATGCCAGACGACTCCGCCTTTACGACTGCCGTTTTCATCAGCCGCTTTTAGTGTGCTTTCTAATGCTTGGTTGACCGCATGATATTGATGGTATGCGGCGAGTTTCTTTTCAGTTTCAATAGTTATGATTCCTGTTTTCGAGTCTTCCTTTTTCGACTTTTCAAAGACAATAAAATTACGAAACAAATCTAGTAGTGTGTGACGGTTCAGCATTCCTTTAATGAGTATTTCCAACTGCGGAATAAAACGCGATGCTTCTTTCTTTCCGTCAATGGTTTTCCAAGCCATGAAGCGCGAGAAGTCAGCCGAAAGACTCCCTGCGCGGCAATCCATTCCATCGGAAATTACACAAACCGCGTTGTAGTTAAACAGGCTCGGAATTATTGCCTTATAGGTTTGAATCTGATTGAAAGCCGATTCGACAGTGGCTTTTTCGTCTGCCGCATTTTTCAGTTCAAAAACAACTAACGGAATGCCATTAACGAAAAGCAGAATGTCGGGGCGTTTGTTTTGATTATTTTCAACTATGATGAATTGATTGACCACAAGAAACTCGTTGTTCTCTATGTTCTCAAAATCAATCAAAGCAACTTCGTGGCTTCGTTGGTAACCATCTTGTTGATACGGGATTTTTATTTTCTCAACTAGGAACTGATGAAAGGTTTCATTGTTGGCGATTAAATCGGGTGAATAAAGGCGAACGACTTTTTGTACTGCTTGTTCTCTAGCATCTTCGGGAATGTCTGGATCGATAACAGAAAGCTGTTTTCGCAAACGGTTAATTAAAATGATTTGCTCGAAACTTTCGCGCTCTGCCTGTTCCGCGCTCGGAGCGATAGCCAAACCGTGAACATATTGCCAACCCAATGATTCAAGGGTGTTGATAGCAAATGTTTCGATATTGCTTTCGGTTATGGATTTCATTAAATCATTCTTTTTGGTTTCTTATATGATAGTTAAGCTATCAAATAACCATCAAATAAAAACCCTATTAGATACAACAACTTACTCCCCCCTAGGGGGCGTATATCAAATAACCGTCAAATAAAATTAAGCCCAAAATGGGATATAACTAGGAAATTTTCTTGATTTATTACTTGGGTCTTCATCTTTAATCATTCCCGCTTCTTTAGTATCTTTAATGATACGCGAAGCGATTGCCGCATTTTGTTCTTCAATCTTGAATCTGTCTCTCAAGGTTTGATTTGTCATTTTTTGATTTGAAACGTACTTTAAGCAACAATGTTGATAACAAGCCCGAATTTTATCCTCTTTACTCATTTCGTTAAGGGTTTGGTGAGCATACATGATAATTTTAGTATGTCTTTCTTGAGTCAGGATTTTGGGTGCAGGAAGTTGAAACACTTCGCAGTTTCCAATAACTTTATCAAAGCCGCTTCCTTTTTCCTCGCAAACTCCGACACGCCGCATAATATCGGCAATGATGTCATTGCGGCTTTGATATTCGTCAATAAACCTTGTTGGAGTAATAACAGGCAAGCCGGGATTAGTAAATTCGATGCGGTCGGAATAGATTTCAAAAACCGGACTTCCTTTTTCTTGAAAATCCTGATGAACTAATGCATTGGCGACCAATTCTCTAACTGCTATTTCGGGATACATTTTAACTGCATTGCGTAGAACTTTGCTGATTTCTTCGTTTTGCGGAAGTTGGTCATTGATGTAATCAACTAAACCTTTGAAGCCAATAACATAACCTTTCGTTCCGAAAATATCTTTGACCGTATCAAGTTTGTCTTTACCTTTATAAACAATTACTCTAGCGGATTTTCTGGACAAAGTTTGAAAATCATTAAGGTTTTTTGCGAACAGCAATGCTCCAAGATTGGTAATTTCATAATTCGCGTTTTTAGCATGAATAAATCTTTCGGAAACTAACTTTTCCAGAACTGCTTCACGGTTGCTTGGATAAGGTAGTTTCATCAAATCGAAATAGCCTTGAGTATCTAATAAACTCACTACATCTGCCGCCGATACCTTTTCTAAGGCAATTTCTTTTTCAAATGGTTTTTCTCTGTCTTTTCTCCAAATTTTACGCGCCTTTTCGGGAAAATCGCGCAGTTTGCGGGTGATGCTGGCAACGCGAATATAGGCTTGATTTATAAATTCAGTTGGTTGCCTGTCTGCTGCCGGTATTTCAAAAAGCGAGATGTGTTTGCCATAATAATCAAATTCGTAGATTCTGAAATCAATGCGCGGTGTTAGCCTTTGAGCTAACCAATGTTCAAGGTCATCTGCTTTGACTTTCTTAGTTTTCGCTTTGAAAGTTGTTCCTTCGATGGTTTGATTGTCATTTTTTACGCCGAAAACCAAATAGCCGTTTGGTTGATTTTCCAGACAAGCACCGTTTGACAATGCAGAAATCCGCTCGCCAATTTCCTCCGGGCTGTGAAAGTTTAATTTAAATTCGACCCATTCGCTTTCTTTATTCTGTTTTACGAGATTTTCCAAAAGCGTTGCTAATTCTTCTTCATTCATATTTTATTTTCTACTTTCACTCTGACCTCATCGCCGCTCATCAATTTCGGCAAAAGCTCATCGCGTAGTTTTGTGAGCGTGCAGATTTGATTCGTGTTTTGGTTTAGTTTCCCAAATAAATCTGAACCGTGATTATTGAAATCTCTTAATTTCTCAGACGGTGGAATTTTGATTTTGGTGGAAAGTGCAATTTCTCTGTTAAGTCCGGGAACTGCTGAATCTGTGTTCATATCTTCAAAGTTTAATGTCTTCAAAAGAAAATATTCATAGAAGAGTCCAACAGAATTTACTTTTGGCTTGATAAAATATGTTGTATCAATCGGGAAGAAATTCTCAAAAAGATAAATTACTTTTCCAAGTGTTCCTTTTCTGCCAATGACAATTCCAGGTGCTTCAGCTAAAAATTCCGAGTGATAACCAACAATGCCATTTGAACCAACAACAGGAAAACCAACTCCCGTTCTAATTTCTTCTTTCAAACCTTTTCCGTAAACGAGTTCTAAAACATCTCCCAACTTCCCGCTCACCCAGCTCTCTTCGGCTTCCTCGACGAACCACTGTCTGAACAGCGTTTCAGCCATTGCTTCCAATGTTTTGTTTTGGCGGTGAAGCAAATCTATCTTATCGTCCAAACTGCTGAGAACTTCGGCGATGGCTCGTTGTTCGGGAAGCGGCGGAATAGTGAAGTCCAAATTTTCAATCATTCCTTTTGTAAGTGCGTTTCTCGTAGCCCCGATTTCAGCAATGACTAATAGGTGTTCTTTGATTGCCTGTAAATAATAGAGCAAAAAGTCATTATCAAGTTTTGATTTATCAGGTCGGATTATTGCAACGTGCTGATTCACTCGCGCAGGAATTACATCATTCGGAACTTTGCAGACTCTGGCTACGCTATCGCCTGTGATGTTTAATAGAACATCATTATTTTGAACAATAACATTTCTTAAATCGTCCGCCTGTTCGTTATCAATAAAAGCAAGACCTTCATAAGAAAACCTAAGGTCGAGAACATTTTGGCTTCTGATTAGAGAAATTCCCTCTGCCTTGTAAGAGTTGCCACCGCCAGAAGGTGTAGCACCGCTTCCAATTTTAGTTGTTAAGTCTTTGAGTTTATATTCTTTCCAATCAGCCATAAATTTCTGTCTAAAATTGATATGTTAAAAAGATGAGATTTTCTTAACAAGTCCTTTCTGATATGGGTAAATTTTCCGATTTTTTACTCATGTAATTTTCTATATGAGTAAATTCTCGGATTTTTTACTCATATAGATTCAATCAAAGATGCGCCGCCTGTTGCAACATCTGTCGAATCTCTTGAATAAAAGAGACTTCAATTTCCATTAGCTACAATAACCACTTTCTCAAGATTGCGTTTGATACGATTGTTCAAATCCGCTTCTTCGTTCATCTGGCTTTCGAGTTCAGCCCTTAGCTTTGTGAATCGCTCGTTAAAATCAAAATCATCTTCATCATCTGCCAATCCGACATAACGTCCGGGCGTGAGAACGTAATTCTTCTCTCTGACCTCTTCGATTGACTCGCTCTTACAAAAAGCGGGAATGTCTTTGTATTCGCCTTCGCCCGTCCGCCAATTATGATAGGTCGTCGCTATCTGCTCTATATCTTCTTCCGACAAATCCCTGTTTTTGCGGTTGATTAAAAACCCGTGATTCCGCGCATCAATAAACAGAATCTCGCCTTTGCGTTGCTGTTTGTTCCGCCGCAAAAACCAAAGACAAGCGGGAATCTGTGTATTGAGAAACAACTTCGTCGGGAGATTAACAATGCAATCAACCAAATCTTTCTCAATAAGTTTCTTTCTGATTTCGCCCTCGTTGTTTGTCTTTGATGTCAGCGAACCCTTAGCCAGAACAAAACCCGCTATACCGTTCGGCGCGAGATGAAAAAGGAAATGTTGAATCCAAGCGTAGTTCGCGCTATTCACGGGCGGGACTAACTTTTCACCCAACACGCTCCAACGCGCGTCATTCTGCAAAAGCTCGCCGCTCCAATCGCTGTCATTAAAAGGCGGATTGGCTATGACAAAATCGGCTTTCAAATCCTTGTGTGCATCATTCAGGAATGAGCCTTCGTTGTTCCATCTGACATTGCTGCTATCAATCCCGCGAATCGCAAGATTCATCTTCGCAAGCCGCCACGTCGTCTGATTGCTCTCCTGTCCGAAAATCGAAATACGGTCAGACGGATTAAGCGGCAGACCTTTCCCGTTATTCTTTTTGTAGTGGTCGCTGTGCGCTTCTACAAACTTCTCACTCTGCACAAACATCCCGCCCGAACCGCAACACGGGTCAAAGACTCTGCCCTCGTAAGGCTCAAGCATTTCAACCAAAAGACGAACAACACTTGTTGGCGTGTAGAACTGCCCGCCCTTCTTTCCTTCCGCTAAAGCAAACTCGCCCAAGAAATACTCATAGACCTTTCCAAGAATATCTTTGCTCTGCGCCTCTTTCGTTCCGAGCGTAGCCGTTCCAGTAAGATTGATAAGCCCGCCCAGACTCGTCTTGTCCAATTTCTCCTGTGCATAGACTTTAGGCAACACTCCGCGCAAAGACGGATTATCCTTTTCGATTGCTTCCATTGCATCATCAACATCTTTGCCGATGGTTGGTTGCGTCGCCCTACCCTGAATCCATTTCCAACGCGCAGACGGCGGAACATAAAAAACCTTTTCGGCTATGTACTCATTTTTATCTTCGGGGTTTGCGCCCTCGTATTCGCCCTCGCCTTTGACAAGGTTCTGATAGAGTTCCTCAAACGCATCTGAAATATACTTGAGAAAAATCAAACCCAAGACAATATGCTTATACTCTGCGGCATCAATGTTCTTTCTCAGTTTGTCCGCCGCTTTCCAAAGTTTCTTTTCTAATGGTTCTTCTTGTTCCGCTTTTATTGTTTTAGCCATTTTGAATTTTTGTTAAGTAAGAAATTTAGCCAAATTGCCTCTTGTAATGAAATAGGCTTTCTTCTCTTAGGCTTTATACTTTTAGCTCAAGCAGCTGACGAAAGTAGGTATATGATTTGTTGAATGACTTCTATCGAGTTTGTGATCCCACCCGACCAAAACGCATTCCATATACTGTCAATTTGTGACTTGAGTTCGCCTGTAATTATAGTGTCCGCCTAAGCTATTATTGAGTTCAGAAACTGTCAACAATAATTCTTGGTAATAGATACCTTTTGTTATATCTTCACTAAAAATTAGTTCAGTAATCTTTCACAAAAGGAAAATGTTATGAATCTGTATGCCGCTAGTAAACAGTGGGCAACCAGACCGCCCGACGAAAGATTTTCAACAATCAATGAAATGCTCGAAGCGTGTCGTGAGTATGCTGATAAAGCCTGTCTTTCAACCGTAAATCTAAAAACACTTAAAGCCGTAGCAAATGATGATGAAGTCCTTATTCAAGGGCAATCAGGTTTGAAAGCACGATTAACATATTGGGCTTTCGGACAACTTGCGTCAAAAACAAATGCACCAGCCGCATATCTTAGGGTGTTACCACCAAACCTTGCCGCCGATTGTTTGAACTATGGTATATCAAAAATTCATAAGTTAATGCCCAATTTTGAAGTGTTGTTTCACAGTGAAATAGTAAATCAATCTCAGGATGAGTTGTTCAACTCTCAAATGTTGCTCAGAGCTTTTACGAGCGCGAAGTACACAAGATTCTGGAATTACGAAGTTGTCGAACAAATTCAAAATTTATTTGAAAAGGGCTGGCGCGTTCCACCTGCACGCCCTGCTTTTAAGAATCAACCCGGAGCGCGAAAAGCAACGGAAGATGATGTTCTCGATGTAAAAGATTTTCTTTCGATTAAAGTGGGAGATTTGATTGCTCCGGCGGGACTTTATGCGAGCGACCACGATATGTTTGCGTTCTTGATTAACGAAAAGAATCGAATAGAAGACGGCACGGAACACGGACTATCACGCGGAGTCTTTTTTGAAAACAGTGAAGTCGGTGACAGGTCTCTCAGGTGTACTACATTTCTATATCGTCATGTTTGCGGCAATCACATAGTTTGGGACGCAAGTAATGTAGCAAAGCTTTCAATCCGCCATGTCGGAAAGGTACACAAAAAGTTTACTGACTTTTTAATTGATTTAAAGAAGTACACAAATTCGGGGGCAAAAGGCGACGAAAAGAAAATTCAAAGCTACAAAAAAAAGAAGATTGCCTCAACAAAGGAGGATGTAATCAATAAACTTTTCAGACAGCTTTATAAAAATGTTACTGCTGAACAATTAGAACAAGCGTATGATTTAACAGAAGCAAATCAGCCTGTTGACGGCGACCCGAATACAGTTTGGGGTATGACTCAAGGATTATCCCGCCTCAGTCAAAACACTTCATTCACTGATGAAAGAACAAACCTAGACCGGGCGGCTGGCAAGATTCTCAGAATTCGTTTTTGACACTTACTGATTTGTCGTTGTCATATTGTTTTTGTGGGTTGTCGAAAGATGTTGTTTTACAGAAAAGTATGAATTTCGCAGAGTTTACAAAATTGGTTAATTCATCAGATTCACCTGTCATTTTGCTTGAAGGCTCGCCTGATGTCCTTAAAATGATAAGGCAAAGTTGACGCTTTAGGTAGAAAGCTTGCTAAGACTTTTCCTCATGCTCCGTTTCGTTCAGGTGATGCCATCGGCGCAGATGAGGCTTTTATTGATGGTGTTCTGAGTGTAAATCCTTCGCAAGTTGAATTGGTTTTGCCCGACAAACACAAACTCAAGAGCGCACAAGGCGAGCGGCGCATCTCTCTTGAACAACTAACCGCAAACGAAAAAGTCAAAATTCTTGAACTGACAATAGCCGCAACTCCGCAGAATAAAAGCTTGATTGAGGTTTACGAAAAGGCTTAAAAATCAGTCCATATTTCAAAGCTCAGTATCTATTGCGGAACGCACTAAAAGTAACAGGCTCAAAAGCATTGAAATTCAACACCGCAACCATAGGCTGTTTCTAGCTTAACTCAACGAAGCCAACCGGCGGTGGAACGGGACACACAATCAGAGTTTGCGAATTGCTAAACATCCCTGTTGTACTTCAAACAGATTGGAGACGCTGGTAGAGCATTTGCTATTCCGCTACTCACTCTAAATCATTTAGAGTGAACATCTATTTTCAACGAAGTGTATTGCCCTTTTTCCTTCTCGATTGTATTTTTGTTTTCCGCATTCCGATTAGCATCAGTCTCGTCCAACTTTAAGCTGGAAGGCGGTTAGACCGTAGGAGGGAGGCTATAAGGATGCGGTCAGCCATCAAATAACAACCCTTGTTTTATGAGAATTTTGATTGATATTGATGGCACGATTGCCGACTTTGAAACTCGATTTGTAGAAAAATGAAAAAGGCAGCACCCTGACAAACCATCTATCCCGATTGAAGAAAGAAACACTTTCTACCTAAAAGACCAATATCCAAAAAGAACACACCATTTGTTGCTTCAATCTTTCTTGAAAGAAACTTCTATCGCACTCTTCCGCTAATCAAAGGAAGTATTCAGGCTTTGCATGAAATGAAAAACTTGGGTCACGAAGTTTTTATTTGTAGCAACCCGCTCAACGACTATAAAAATTGTGTGCTTGAAAAGTACGAATGGATTGAAGAGCATCTTGGAAAGAGTGGACAAAGTAGATAATTCTCACAAAAGATAAAACGATTGTTCATGCCGACATTTTGATTGACGATAAACCGATAATCGAAGGCGTACATAAACCGAATTGGGAACATATAATTTACGACCAGCCTTACAATCGAACTGTCACAAACAAACGAAGATTGACGTGGAAAATTGGCGTGAGGTTTTGTTTTTAGAGTCCGTTACTTGATTGATAAGAATTCACTATAATCTAGCGGCTCCGGAATTACGAAAGATTGATTATCCTCATTTTCCTTACGCCAGCGGCTCTCTGCGACGAGCCGACGATTGTGTTCAAGAAATTCGTTGTCTCTGCGTTTCCGTTCTTCATTCTCTCTTAACTTTGCTTCTTCTTTTTCTAATTTTTCTTTTTCGTACTTCTCAATCTCGGCAAGAGTTTCTGGCAACGGTGCGCCCCAAATAATTGTTTCAAGTTTGCTACTTGCTTGTGCGGCTTTTAGCTCTTTATCTTCCCTATTCTCCCAAAGCAAATCTGTAATTAAATCATCTTGTTCAGAAAATCTATCCCCGTATTTTTGGAGTTTCTTATTGTGCTTATGAAAACCTAGTTTTTCCGATTCTTCTTTGAGTGTGTTGTACAGTTTTGTTGCTTTGTTTTGCGGGATTCTTTTTTTCAGATGATTAGGGGTTTGTACGCCTTTCAGGTTTTTTCTTTGCTCGTTTTGTTCAGATTTGCTTGCAAGCCATAATTCAAGGGCGTGTGCCTTCTCATCAGTGTAATAGGCGTCTTCTGGATAAGAACTGAGCATGATATAGGCTTCGCGTTCTCGTTCTGAACACCCATCAAGTGTCATACGATATTCTGAGCCGCACTCTTCACATCTTTGCATTAAGTAAGAATTAGGAGGTTTGTCGGCTTCGCTATCTGGTGTTTCTCTCAAGTTTAATCGGCAATGAGCGCAACGCTGACCGATGCCAACTAAATTTTCAAGTTTTTTTATTCTCGCCGTAAATTTCATTGCTCTTCATCTTCTTTCATAGCCGCATCCAAAACTCTTTCTTCCAAGATTTTCTTAATGCGGGTTTCTAACTGTTCTATACGCCCTTGTAGTTCCCCCATTTCAACGGCACGCATGGCTTGGTCAATGATTGTCCGTGCCGCCGCAACGCGAGACGACGCAGATGCTTGGGTGTCTTTTGCAATCGCGGATAAAACTTTCGCGGCTTCTCCGGCGTCGTGTTGTAGCCTCATTACGGCGTGTTCGACTACATCCCTTCTCGCTTTTCGATAGCGCAAAAGAAACTTTTCATCTTGCATATATCGCCAAAGAGTGACTTCTGATACACCAGAGGCAAACGCGGCTTCTTTCATTGTCGGACACGCTAACAAAGCCGCCAATGCCGATTCTTGTTTTTTAGGTAAAGAGTTATTGTTCTTTGGTGTTAGCGAATTGTTTTCCTTTTCGTCTTTAATTTTCGATAAAGCTTTCAAAACCTTTCATTTCCTTTCATTCAAATTTATAGCGTTGACTCTGAAAATTTAGATATAAAATCTTGACACACTTTTGACACACTCCAGATTCAAGATGTTTCGTAAAATCAGAAAATCTATCATGTCTAAAAGCCTCTCTAGCCGTGAATATTGGTTAAAATCTTAGATTTTTCAGGTTTTACGCTGAATCTGCGGTTGGGTGATTAGGGCTTCCCAAGCTGGATGTTGCGAGTTCGACTCTCGTCGCCCGCTCCAAGTTTTCTTAGGAAAATCATGCCGTGTTGATTTTGACGGCTAAAGAGTTTCTCATTAAAGGCAATTAAATCTGTTCATAACCTTGATTAAAACAATTCGTTGGATAATTCTACATATTAACGGATAACATCTACATCGCTCCTGGCATTAACAATAGTAATGCTAAATTCTTTCATTAAATAACAAAAAACAGTGGTTTTCCTAATCAGATAACATTTCACTTGAGAAAATAACTATGAGCAAACTTTTTTCATCAATCGTTCTCGTGCTGTTTGTGGCTGCAACATCACAAACTCAATGGCAAAGACACAATGTAAATACGACAGCAGATTTTCGTGGTTTGTCGGTTGTAAATGAAAATATAGCATGGTCAAGCGGAACTAAAGGGACGTTCTTACGAACTGTTGACGGTAAGTTATGGCAGGTTGGAACAGTACAAGGTGCAGAGGCTTTGGATTTTCGGGATATAGAAGCTTTTGACGCTAATACGGCTTACATTCTGAGCGTAGGTGCGGGCGAATCATCACGCATATATAAAACAACAGATGGCGGCAATACATGGGGATTACAGTTTAAGAATACTAACCCGAAGGTCTTCTTAACTGCCTTTGCGTTTTGGGATGATAAGAACGGTATTGCCATATCGAACCCCGTTGACGGGCATTATCAATTGATTACAACAGAGGACGGCGGCGTGAACTGGAAACCGCTAATACCACAATTTATGCCGCTCACGTTTGAGGGCGAGAGTTCTTTTACAGTCAGCGGGACGTGCATAACCGTTCAGGGGAGCAATAATATTTGGTTTGTAACGGGAGGAACGACGGCTCGCGTCTTCAGTTCTACCAACCGGGGGCTTACATGGACTGTGAGAGACACGCCACTTATGAACGGGGTTGAAAATGAATCGGCGGGTATCTTTTCGGTAGCTTTTTATGATGCAGAAAGCGGCATAGTTGTCGGTGGCGATTACCGTAAACCGAACGATAAATCGAAGACGATAGCTTTAACAATTAACGGTGGTTACAAATGGATGCCGATTAAAAACTCAACTTTGTCGGGTTTTCGCTCCTGTATTGTTTATGTACCGGGAACAAAAGGGAAAACTTGGGTCGCGGCGGGGAGTTCCGGTTCGGATATTTCAACAGATGGTGGCTTAACTTGGAAAGAACTCGACAAAGGGAGCTACCACACAGTCGGTTTTGCGAATTCAAAGACAGGCTGGGCTGTGGGACCAAACGGAACTGTTGCGAGATTTATAGCCAGATAATAGTTTCACTGCCTGACACTACACTTTTGGTGGTCTCGGTTTTGGTGCAGTTGAGTCAAAGCATTGATACATATCCTGTCCCATTGATTCGAGGATTGAGGCGAGCGAAAATACAAACACTTGTTTTGTATATCCCTTGAAAAGATGGACTGTTTATCAATTTCACGTCATAAATCTTTTACGCTTTCGTAATTCCCGCAAGGACTTTATCAACCCATTCGGGACTTGTGAGGGTTTGTGAATCTTCCATATGTGTTTCCGCCCATTCGAGAGCAATAATTAACGGCGTCCATTTATAGAAATTGGCGGGTTGCACTGAATCGAGCGAATAGACCGCAACCGAAACTTTCGCGGGCAAATCAACACCTTCGATGTTGTCTTGCGGACGGGCACAGTTTTCGGCTGGCGACGTAACAAGATATTCGCGGCAGGCAAGTGGGCGCATTTGATGAATTGAACAAGATTCTTCTTCAAGAAACGGGCAGGCAATTTGAAGACGGAAATAATCGTTGCCGAGACTTTTTCTTTCTTCGCGTGATATTTCAAACGGGTTTCTCAGTTTTTCTAACAATCCTGCTTTATACAGTTTTTCTAAAGCTTCGTTAAATCGTCTTTTTATTTCCGATTGACGCGGTTCTGGCATTTCTTCGACCAAATCCCTCAGATGAAAAGTTTCCATTTCGGCAATCGGGACAAGTTGGCGGCAACAGGCACCGCATCCGGCTTTGCAGGAAATCGTTTTCCCTTTTTCCAGCAATTGTTTTTCGGCTATATCAACAATTGTGTTTGTGATTTTTTGAAAGACGGGCAATAAACGTCTCGGTTTGGTTTGCCCTGCCGGTGCCTCAACCTCTATGGCTACGTCTTCGCCGGCAATGTTAAGCGGAATTGTTCCCGTCAGCCATTCCGTTTCATCTTCAATTCTTTTTTCATCCATAGAAATTTCTCCTTTTTCGTCTTCATAAAAAATTCATAACTTCCTAAAGATTATTTACAGAGCCTTAAATTATTCTCCAAAGTGGGATGAAATACTAACGATTTATTGAGTTCAATCTAAAGCTATTTTTGCCGGAGAAAATAACAAAAGTGGAACCCGAACGAACAGAGGAAAACGAAAAAAAGGTGGGAAACAACAGAAATACAACCTATGCGACAAACGATTTGCCTACGTGGTGCTTTGAATGTCGGAAGCCGACGGAGATGGTTTCGACCGATGAAGCCGCAACCGTTGCGAACGTGATGCCTTTGACAATTGTCCATTTGGCAGAACAAAAGGCTCTGCATCATCAGGTAACAACAAACGGAAATTTATACATCTGTCTTAATTCATTGATGCACGTTGTTACCGGAAATCAGATAGAGGCAGAAATGCTTTCAAAAAAGCTGTAACAGCAAATAACGATTTTGAGCAGGGGCAAAGAAAAGCGGAGTGAGTCAAAACCTTTGCTCAAAACCAAGAGCGCGAACAAACAACATAAAAGCAGATATGGGATGTTCGCGCTCTTTTTTCTTAACAACTTTAATTCTACTTTGTCAGAATAAAATAACTGACGAATTGTGGTTTTTAGCCCGTGAATACGGGCGATAGCACCCCGCTTCGCGGGTTAAATCAAATAAGTTCAGTAATATCAGAAATTACGG
>Ga0187894_10000298_pt1 | contig 67212 bp, 26 predicted proteins | sample GBC1701081metaG_FD_136650 | JGI IMG/M metagenome (GOLD analysis project Ga0187894, IMG submission 136650) | White microbial mat communities from a lava cave in the Kipuka Kanohina Cave System on the Island of Hawaii, USA - GBC170108-1 metaG ... | reverse complement strand
TGCGTTCCGCGACGCGCTCGCGTGCGGACGCAGCGAAGTGGCGCTGCTCTATGGCGACGTCGCGACGATCCGCAACGTCTTTGCGGCGTCCGATCGCATGACATCGGCTGCGCCGACGACACCGTCGGGGCGCCCGGCACCGATCGACACGGCATCGATGGACCCAGCACCGATCGACAGGGCGCAGGCTAATGCTGCGGCGGGGGCGGATCGAGCGGCGGTGGTCGATGTCGGCGCGTTGAAGACCGCAGCGCTCGACATGCTGCGGCGCGTCCTGTCGGAGGGACTCGGCGTGCCGGCGGCGCGCATTGCGGCGCGCGATCCCTTCGACAAGTTCGGGATGGAATCGGTGCTCGCGCTCGATCTCATTCGCGAGCTGGAGAAGACCTTCGACAAGCTGCCGGCGACGCTGTTCTTCGAATGCCGCAGCCTCGATCAACTGGCCAACTACCTGGTGAAGCGGTATCCCGCGCGCTTCGGTGCGCCTGCGGCCGTCCCGCCCGCGATCGCTGCGCCTGCGGTCGTCTTACCCGCGCCCGTGCAGGTCGAAGCGCCGCGGCCCGTGCCGGACGTGGTTGTCGCATCGCCGCCGCCGTCACTGCCGCCGCTCGCGAGCGAACTGCGCGGGGACCGTGCGGTCGTCGCGACGTCGGACGAACCGATCGCGATCATCGGCCTCAGCGGACGCTATCCGCTGGCGGACGACCTGGACGCGTTCTGGATCAATCTGAAAGAAGGCCGCGACTGCATCACGCCTGCGCCGCCGGAGCGTGCGTTTGCCGCGCGTGCCGCAACGACAGCGGGCGGGGGCAACGGATACGGCAGCGCCAACAAGAACGGGGACAACAGGCATGGGGGTGACGGCCGGAGCGACGCTGACGCCGAGCAGTGGTTCGGCGGGTTCCTGCGCGATATCGATCTGTTCGATCCGCTGCTGTTCGGCATCGCGCCGGCGGACGCGGCGCTGATCGATCCGCAGGAGCGGCTGTTCCTCGAAACGTCCTGGACGTTGATGGAGCAGGCCGGTTATTCGCGGCGGGCGCTGCGTGCGATGCAGGAGCGGCATGGCCGCGGCATCGGCGTCTTCGTCGGCGCGAGCTGTCCGCAGTACGCGCTGCTTGCAGGCGACGCATGGACGATGGCGCGCATCGCGCTTGGTACTGGCGCGCCGATCGCCAATCGCGTGTCGCACGCGCTCGATCTGCAGGGGCCGAGCCTGCTCGTCGACACCGCCTGTTCCTCTTCTCTCAGCGCGATTCACATGGCGTGCGAGAGCCTGCGGCGCGGCGAGACGGTCATGGCGATTGCCGGCGGCGTGAACCTGAGCCTGCATCCGTGCAAATACGCCGTGCTGCTCGACGCCGGCATGCTCGGGTCCGGCGCGCAGTCCAAGAGCCTCGGTGAAGGCGATGGCTTCCTGTCCGGGGAAGGTGTGGGCGCGGTGCTGCTCAAGCCGCTGTCGCTCGCGCGCGCGGACGGCGACCGCATCCTCGCGGTGATCCGGGGCAGTGCGATCAACCACGGCGGACGCTCGTCCGGCTTCGCGGTGCCGAGTCCGGCGGCGCAGGCGCGCGTGATTGCGTCCGCGCTCGATCGCGCCGGGCTGACCGCGGACGCAATCGGCTGCGTCGAAGTGGCGGCGAATGGCTCGCCGCTCGGCGATCCCATCGAGATCGCCGGACTCGCCGACGTGTTCAAGGATCGCGCGGCGACGGAGTCGTGTGCGATTGGATCCGTCAAATCGAACATCGGCCACCTCGAAGCCGCGTCCGGCATCTCGCAGCTCACGAAGGTCGTGCTGCAGTTGCGGCACCGGACGCTGGTGCCGACGCTCTACGCGACGCCGGCGAACCCGCACCTCGCGCTCGACGGCACGCCGTTCGTGCTGTCGACGAGCGCGGCGCCGTGGGAAAGCAGGCGCTGCGCCGCCATCAGCGCATTCGGCGCGGGCGGATCCAACGCGCACGTCATCGTGTCGGCCGCGGACGAGGTGATCGAACCGGCGGCCCGCGCGGAGGAGTCGCGCCCGGAGAGATCGCACATGCCAGGTCCATATCTGCTCGCCCTGTCGGCGCGCAGCGAGGATCTGCTGCGGCGCGATGCCGCGGCGCTGGTGGAATGGCTGACGCGACCCGCCACGCGGGCGGCGTCTGGCCTCGCAGAGATCGCATATACGCTGCTCGTGGGACGTGAGCCGCTCGATGTCCGCCTTGCGCTTGTCGTGTCATCGACAGACGAGGCGATCGAGGCCCTCTCACGGGTGCTGGCGGGACGCCGCGACGCGGCAGGCGCGCAAATCGGCAACGCCGCGGCGTCTCCAGTCAGCGCCGCCGTCCTGCTGGACGGCGAGGAGGGCGAGCGCTACGTCCGCACGCTGTGCGAGCGGCGCGCGCTCGGCAAGCTCGCAACGTTGTGGGTGCAGGGCGCGGACATCGACTGGACGTGGCTCCATCCACGTCCGCTGCCGCGCGTCGCCTTGCCGGCGCGTCATCTCGTGCGGCGCCGCTGCTGGCTGCCCGATGGCGCCGGCGCACCAACGACGTCCGACGCGTCCATCGTTGCGCCCGCAGCGGCTTCGGGGACGGCGGACGATCGCAGCGTCCAGGATCCGCCCGCGGATCCGCGAGCGTCCGCGGAGCGGACCCCGCCACCGGAGACGATCGGCGCGTGGGTGCGATCGACGCTCGCCGATCTGCTCGGGCTCGCGCCCGAGGACGTCCATCCATCGCGCGACTGGCAGCAGCTCGGCGTCCATTCCGTGACGCTCGTGAAGCTGCGCGATCGCATCGAGCAGGCGTTCGGCGTGGCCGTGCCGATGCAGCGCATCGCGACATGTACGCGCGTCGACTCGGTCACGGAACATCTGCTGGCACAGCATCGACAAGACGAGGGCGCGAGTGAGGACGCGGCTACGGACGCGGCGTCGCTTTCCGGCCGGGAGCTTGACGCGTTGTTCCGCCGCCTGGGCGGAACGGGAAGCGTGAATTGACCATGAACTTCGAGTCGTTCCGCAAACTGAGCGACGCGGAGAAGCGTCAGGTCCTCTCCGCGATGGAACGCGACCGGACGCCCGCGCCGTTTCCGCTGACGGATCTGCAGCAGGCGTTCTTCGCCGGCCGCCGCATCGGCGAGGCCGCCGGCGCGACGGGCTGCCAGTTGTATCTGGAGCTCGCGCTGCACGACCTCGATCTCGAGCGGCTGCGGCGCGCGTGGCTGCGGCTGGCCACGCGACATGACCTGCTGCGGGCGTGCGTCCGCGCGGACGGCCGGCAGGAGATCCGCGCCGAGCCGTCGACCGCCGGGTGGATCGTGTCCGACCTCGCCGCCGCCGCGCCGCAGGCGCTCGCCGCGCACCTCGACGCGGTGCGCCGGCAATTGACGCGCACGCTGTTCCAGCCGGATCAGTGGCCGTTGTACGAGATCCGGATTACCGCGGCGCCCGCGCGCTGGTTCATCGTTCATCTCGCGATAGACGAGTGGATCGTGGACGCGGCCAGCCTGAATCTGCTGCTCGTCGAATGGCGGCGGCTGTACGACGAGCCGGATGCGCCGCTGCCGCCGCTGGCCGGATCGTTCCGCGAGTACGTCGCCGCGCTGCAGCGCTTCGAGTCCACGCCGCGGTTCCGCGCGGCGCTCGCGTACTGGTTGAAGAAGCTGGATCCGCTGCCGGCGCGTCCGCTGCCGCGCGACCGTCGGCCGGACGCGGAGGGCGAGCCGCGGACGCGACGCCACGGCTTCTCGCTCGGCGCGCGCGCGTGGGAGCGCCTGCGGCGCCGGGCTTCGCAGGCGGGCGCGTCACCCACGGCGCTGCTCCTCGCGGCGTTCGGATCGACGCTGCAGGCATACGTGGACGCGGATCGGTCCGCACTCATCCTGACCTGGTTCAATCGGCCGCCGCTGCAGCCCGACATCGATCGCATGGTGGGCCCGTTCACGTCGACCGGCTTGTTTGTCGTCGATCGCGCCGACACCCTGACGCCCGACCAGCGCATCGCTTCCTGCCAGCAGCAGCTCTGGAGCGATCTCGATCACAACGTCGTCGGCGGCATCCGCGCGATCCGCGAACTGCGCACGCGCGGCGTGGCTCCGGCGTCGTATGCGATCCCGATCGTGTTCACCAGCATGCTCCACACCGCGGACGCGCACGCGCACGACGGCTGGCTGGGGAAGGTGACGACACTCATCAGCCAGACGCCGCAGGTGGATCTCGATTGCCAGGTCGTGCAGCGCGGCGGACGCCTGTTCGTGTATTGGGACGTGCCAGAGCGCCGCTTCCCGCCTGGCAGCGTCGAACGGATGCTCGCGGCGTACCGCCGCACGCTGGAGACGTGGGCCGAGTCGGCGGACGTGCCGCAGAACGATGCGCCGCCGTTGCTCGTGGTGGAATCGGACGTCGAGCGGCGATACGACGAGTTTGCACTGACGGACGTGCAGCAGTCGTATTTGAGCGCGCGCGGCGGAGCGGGTGACGAGAGCTGCCAGATCTATCAGGAGTTCGAAGCCGTCGATCTCGACGTGCCGCGGCTGCAGGACGCGTGGCGGCGGCTGATCGACGCGCACGAGATGTTGCGCGCGGTCATCCTGCCGACCGGACGTCAGCGGATCCTGCCGCAGACGCCGGCGTACGAGATCCGCGTCGAGAACCTGGCGCACGAACCAGAACGCGGCCTCGAACGCGTACGCCACGAGATGACGCACGGCGTGTTCACGCTCGGTGAGTGGCCGTTCTTCGACGTCCGCGTCTCACGCATCGACCCGCGCCGCTCGCGCATTCATGTCGTCGTGGACTCGCTGCTGGTGGACGGTCCGAGCGTCGCGCTGCTGTTCGCGCAGTGGTTCGCGTCGTATGAGGACGCGGCAACGCCGCTCGCGGCGCCGGCGCTGAGCTTCCGCGACTATCGCATGGCGCTGCAGCGGTTCCAGTCGACACCGGTGGCGGCGGAGTGCGAGGCCTACTGGCTGGAGGCGCTGCGCGCGGCCCCGCGCGGCCTGCCGCCGGCCCTGATCGGCCAGAGTGCAGACGAGCGGGCGAGCGGCCGTGTGCGCCGCGCCGGCGTCCTGCGCGCGTGGCGACGTCTGGAAGAGACCGCGGCGCGCTACGGCGTCGACTCTGAGATCGTGCTGCTGACGGCGTTCACGGAGGTCCTGGGACGGTCCACGGCGGCGGACGCACCCGCATCGTTCACGACGGTCGTCGTCGACTGGCGGCGGCTCGCCGTCCACCCGGACGTCTCCGATGTCGTCGGCGATTTCACCGGATTGTGCTGGCTCGTGAACGACGCGTCGCCCGGCGCAACGTTCGTCGATCGCCTGCGGCGACACGATCGCGCGCTGAAGGACGATCGGCGGCGTGCCGCCGTGAGCGGGCTGTCGGCCCTGCGCCGGCTGCGGCGCGCGCCGGCGCCGGACGGCGGCGGACTGTCCGTCGTGTTCTCGGCTCCGCTGCCGCGACGCGACCTGCGCCTGCCGTCGACGGTGACCGCGGGCTACGGCGTGTCGCGCACGCCCGGCGTGCTGCTGGACGGCATCCACGTCGAAGTGGGCGACGACCTGCATTTCCACTGGGACACGATGGCTGGCGCGCTGCCGGCGGATCTGGTCGATCGCGCGTTCGCGCGCTACGAGGCGCTGCTGAACGACCTCGCACAGTGCGCCGAGTGGGACACGGCCGACTGGGAGACGCTGACGGAGCGGCGTGCGACCGCCGCCGACGCGCCGGCGGCGCCCGCTGGCGAGTGGTCCGTCGTTGACGGTCCATCGGAGGCGTATCCGCTGCACCAGTGCCTGCACGACGTCATCGAAGCGCAGGCCGCACGCACGCCTGACGCCGAGGCCGTGGTGTTCCAGGAAGAGCGCCTGACGTACGCCGACCTGAACGCGCGTGCGAACCGCGTCGCGCATCGCCTGCGGCGGCTCGGCGTCGGCCCGGACACGCTCGTTGCCGTGATGATGGAGCGCTCGACGGAGCTGATCGTCGCGCTGCTGGGCATCCTGAAGGCGGGCGGCGCCTATCTGCCGCTCGATCCCGAGTATCCGGAAGATCGCCTGCGCTTCGTGCTCGCGGACGCGATGCCGGCCGCGCTGCTCACGCAGGCGCGGTTCGATCACACGCTGCCTGACGTCGGCCTCGCGCGGCTGCGGCTCGACGCTGGCGAAGACGATGCGAGCGGCGAACCGTCGACCAATGCGCCGCGCGCGACCGATCCGGATCACCTCGCGTACGTGATCTACACCTCCGGATCGACCGGCCGTCCGAAGGGATGCCTGATCCCGCATCGCGCCATCTGCAACCGTCTGTTCTGGATGCAGCAGGCCTATCCGCTCGACGCGAGCGATCGCGTCGTGCAGAAGACGCCCGCGACCTTCGACGTCTCGGTGTGGGAGTTCTTCTGGCCGCTGATGACCGGGGCCGCGCTCGTCCTGGCCGCACCCGGCGGACATCGCAACCCGCGCTACCTTGCGGACCTGATGCGCCGGGAGCGTGTGACCACGACGCATTTCGTGCCGCCGATGCTGGCGCTGTTCCTGGCGGAACCGGACGCGCGCGGATGTGTGTCGCTGCGGCGGATCGTCACGAGCGGCGAAGCCTTGCCCTACGACACGGCGATGCGGTGCCTCGACCTGCTGCCGGCGGCGGCGCTGCACAACCTGTACGGCCCGACCGAAGCCGCGGTGGACGTGACGGCGTGGACCTGCGAGCGGCGGCCGGATCGCAAGATTCCGATTGGCCGGCCGATTGCCAACACGCGCATCGCGATCCTCGACGGACGTGGCGAGCCCGTGCCGCGCGGCGTCGAGGGAGAACTGCACATCGGCGGCGTGAACCTCGCGCGCGGCTATCTGAATCGCGACGACCTCACGCGCGAGCGCTTCATCGCGGATCGGACGGACCCGTCGGGCGCCGGCCGGTTCTACAAGACCGGCGACCGCGCGCGGCTGCTGCCGGAGGGCAACATCGAATTCCTCGGGCGGCTCGACTTCCAGGTCAAAGTGCGCGGACATCGTGTCGAGCCGGGCGAGATCGAGCAGGCGCTGCGCGCGATGCCGGAGATCGCCGAGGCCGTCGTGCTCGTCCGCGAGGCGCAGTCGATCGACCCGCTGCTCGTCGCCTATTGCGCCTGCCGTCCGGATCGACGGCTGGACGAGGAACGCGTGCGGCGCGCGCTGCGGCAGACGCTGCCCGCATACATGGTGCCGAACCGCGTCATCTTCTTGCCCGCGCTGCCGGTGACGCGGCACGGCAAGATCGATCGGGACGCACTGCCGTGGCCAGTCGCGCAAGCGGCAGTCAGCGGCATCGACGCTCCCGCCGTGGCGCCAGCGTCCGGCGCGGCGGCGAGCGATGCGGCATCGCACACGGCGGGGTTGCCCGCGGAGGGATCGCACGCGGGCGGGGCGATCGACGTGTCCGCGCTCGAAGAAGAGATTGCGGCCTTCGTGCGTGAAGCGCTGCAGGATACGTCGATCGATCCCGACAAGGATCTCTTCGATCAGGGCGCGACGTCGTTCCTGGTCGTGCAGCTTGCGCAGCGGCTCGAAAAGGCGCATGGGACGAAGCTGTCCGTCGACCTCTTCCTCGAAGCGCCCAGCGTGCGCGGCATCGCGCGGCACGTCGCTGGGCAGCGCAAAGCGATGGCGGCGCCGCCGCCGGACGAAGTGAACTTCTTCTCGCCGGAGCAGCGCGAGCGGTTCAAGGCGCGCAAGCTGCACCTCCGTCACGACGTCGCGGCGCTCGCCGCGGTGCCGCTGCGATCGACCTCCGTCGATCCGATCACCTACGAATGGCGTTCGTGTGCGCGCGGCTTTGCAGCCGATGCGCTGTCATTCGAGGCGTTCAGGGACCTGCTGTCGACGCTGCGGCAGGGCAGCGTCGACGGTGCGCCGAAGTATCTGTATCCGTCCGCGGGTGCGCTGTACGGCGTGCAGGTCTACGTCCTGCTCAAACCCGGCGCGGTTGACGGGCTCGCGGCGGGGGCCTATTACTACCATCCGGTCGAAGACGCGCTCTATCGTCTGAGCGACGCCACGCTCGATCGATCGCACCACTTCTACTACAACCGTCCGCACTACGACGAAGCGGCCTTTGCGCTGATCTTCATGGCGGCGCGCGACGCGGTGGCGCCGATCTACGGAGACGAAGCGGCGGTCCACTTCGCGGCGGTCGAGGCCGGCTACATGGGCCAGCTGTTGATGACGCGCGCGCCGGAGCATGGCATCGGCCTGCTGCCGATTGGCGCAGTCGACGTCAAGCACCTGCGCGATCCGTTCCGTCTGAGCGACAGCCACGTGCTGATCCACTACATACTGGGCGGGCCGTCGCGCATCGCGCATCAGTGGCGTCACGCCTCGCCGCCGCGATCGCTGTCGATGATTCGTGCGTCCGAGCAGGCGCGAGACGAGGCGCCGGCGGCCCTGGCGGTGACTGGCGTCAGCGGACGCTATCCGGGCGCTGACACGCCGGAAGCGCTGTGGGCGCACCTGGCAGCCGGTCATCGATCGATCGACGAGCCGCCGGACGACAGGCGCGCGATGGGATTGACGAAGGCGGCGGGCTTCGTGAACGGGATCGATCGCTTCGATCATCGCCTCTTCAGGATCTCGCCGATCGAAGCGCGCGCGCTCGATCCGGCGGAGCGGCTCTTCCTCGAAGTCGTCTGGGAATGCCTGGAGCGCGCGGGTTACACCGCGTCGGCTCTGAACCGTTCGGCGGGGCGCGTCGGCGTGTTCGTCGGCGTCATGTGGAATGACTATCTCAGCGCCGGCATGGCGCTGGCCGACGGCGAGGCGCCACGATCGCTCGGGTTCCACAGCTCGATCGCCAATCGCGTCGCGAGCTTCTTCGACTTCAAGGGACCGAGCCTCGCGGTCGACAGTTCCTGCTCCTCCGCGCTCACGGCGCTGCACCTCGCGTGCGAAAGCGTGCGCCGCGGCGAATGCGGCGCCGCCATCGTTGGCGGCGTCAACGTCCTCGCGCACCCGTCGCATCCGCGTCTGCTCGACGCGCTCAACCTGCTCGCAGGCGATGGCCACAGCCGCGCCTTCAGCGCCGAGGCGAGTGGGTGGGCCGCGGGCGAAGGCATCGGCGCGGTGCTGATTCGTCCAGTCGACGCGGCGACGCGCGGCCGCGACACGATTCACGGCCGCATCCTCGGCACGGCCGCGCGCCATCTCGGACGTACGGGTGAATACGGCGCGCCGGACGCACGCGAGCAGGGCCGCTCGATTGCCGATGCGCTGACGCACGCCGGTGTCGCGCCGGAGACGATCGACTACGTCGAAGTGGCCGCGGCAGGCGCGAGCCTCGCGGACGCCGCCGAAGTGGAAGCGCTCGTGCAGGTCTTCGGACGCGTCGAGCGCACGGGCGCGCCATGCCGCCTGGGATCGATCAAGCCGAACATCGGACACCTCGAAGCCGCGTCCGGCCTGTCGCAGCTCACGAAAGTGCTGCTGCAGTTCGAGCATCGCGCGATGGCGCCGTCCATCGAGGCGGAGCCGCTGAATCCGCTGCTGCGCCTGGCGGGCGCGCCGCTCGCGATCAATCGCGCGCTGACGCTGTGGCCGCCGGCGGCAGACGCGTCGGGCCAGCATCGCGCGCGCCGCGCGTTGATCAACGCCTTCGGCGCCACGGGCACGTGCGCGCACGTCATTCTCGAAGCGTCCGCGGACGTCGCTCCCGTCGACGAACCCTCCACGTCGGCCTCATCGGCTGACACTCGAACGGTCGTCGTGCCGCTTTCCGCCGCGTCCGCCGAACAACTGGCGACGCTGGCGCGGCGGCTGCGGACGTGGATTGCGCAGCGTCGGGACGCCGTGCGCGTCGCGGACGTCGCGTTCACGCTGCAGAGCGGGCGCGAGCCGATGGCGCATCGCCTGGCGCTGGTCGTGGAAGATGTCGAGGAGCTGCTGCGGACGCTGGATGCGTATCTCCTGGGCGAGGCCGTGGCTGGCGTGCTCACGATGGATGCGGGGGACGAGCGGCCGGTGGGGCGGACGGCGATCGAGCGGGCGGCGTCGGACTGGGTGGAGCGCGGGACGATCGCGTGGGAGACGTTCCAGCGTGGAGACGAGCGGCGGATCCCGCTGCCGACGTATCCGTTCGCGCCCGTGCGTCACTGGATCGATCGTCCATCGATCGCGATCGCCGTGGACCGGACGGTGAGTCCGAACACCGCCGCGCCGGCCGCGAGCGCGTCGCGGCTGCAGGCCGTCGAAGAGCGGCTGCGCGCGATCTTTGCCGAAGAGCTCGACGTGCCGGTGGCGGACCTGCGCAGCGCGGACAGCTTCGAGAGCCACGGCGTGAACTCGTTCCTGATCGCGCGGCTGATGGCGCGGCTGGAGCGTGAAGGCCTGAAAGTGCCGACGAGCGCGCTGTTCTACGAGCGGCACACGATTACCGCGCTCGCGCAGGCGCTGGACGCGGACGCCGTGCCCGGCCTCGATCGCTTCGTCGATGTCAGCGGGAACGAGAGCAGGACGCTGCCAGCCGCCGCCGACGCACGCGCGACGGCGTCGAATTCCGAGTCGCGGCGGGAACCGCGGGCGGCCGACGAGACGGATGCGATCGCGATTGTCGGCATGGCGGGCCGCTATCCGCAGGCGCGCGATCTGGACGAGTACTGGCGCAACCTCGCCGAGGGGCGTGACTGCGTCACCGAAGTGCCGCGCGACCGTTGGGATCACGAGCCGCTGTTCGATTCGCGTCCGGGCACGCCGGGCCGCGCGTACAGCCGGTGGGGCGGCTTCATAGACGAAGTCGACTGCGGCGATCCGCTGTTCTTCAACCTGTCGCCGCGCGAGGCGGCGTTCATGGATCCGCAGGAACGCGTGTTCCTGGAGATCGCGTGGTCCGCGCTCGAAGACGCGGGCTACACGCGGCGCACGCTCACGGAACGGCTCGACGGCGACGTCGGTGTCTTCGTCGGCGTGATGTACGGCGATCACCAGTTGCGCAGCGGGCGCGACGGCGCGGCGCCGCTCAGCGTCAGCTTCGGATCGATCGCGAACCGCGTCTCCCATTTCCTCGATCTCGGCGGACCCAGTTTCGCCGTCGACACGATGTGCTCGTCTTCGCTCACCGCGCTGCACCTCGCGTGCGAGAGCCTGCGGCGCCGCGAGTGCCGTGCCGCCATCGTTGGCGGCGTCAATCTGTGCCTGCACCCGAACCGGTATCTGGTGCAGAGCCAGGCGCGCATGTCGTCCACGGACGGCCGTTGCCGCGCGTTCGGCGCGGGCGGCGACGGGTTCGTGCCCGGCGAGGGCGCGGGCGCGGCGATCCTGCGGCCGCTGCGAGACGCGGAGGCCGACGGCGATCGCATCCTGGCCGTGATCCGCGCGACGAGCATCAATCACGACGGCCACACGCGCGCGTACGCGGTGCCGAGTCCGGTCGGCCACGGCACGCTGATCCGGCGTGCGCTCGATCGCGCCGGCATTCCGCCCGAGAGCATCAGCTATGTCGAGGTCCACGGCACGGGTACCGCGCTGGGCGATCCGATCGAGCTGTCGGGACTGTCGAAGGCGTTCGGACAGATGCCGCCGGACTGGTCGTGCGCGATCGGTTCGGTGAAGTCGAACATCGGCCACCTCGAACCCGCCGCCGGCATCGCGGCGCTCACGAAGCTGGTGCTGCAGATCGTCCACCGCGAGCTGGCGCCCTCGCTGCACGCGGCGTCGCTCAATCCAAATATCGATTGGGATCGGCTGCCGTTCCGCGTGCAGCAGACACGCGCGCCGTGGACCGGCGTCGCGGATCCGGACGGCCGCTCCCGCCTCAGAGCCGGCGTCAGCTCGTTCGGCGCCGGCGGCGCGAACGGCCACGCCATCGTCGAGGATTATCCATCGCCTTCACCCGATCGTACCGAGTCGATCGGGCCACAGATCGTTGTCGTCTCCGCACGCACGGAATCGTCCCTGCGCGCGCAGGCCGGACGACTGGCGCGTCACCTGGACATGAACGACGTGCGGCTCGCCGATCTCGTTCGCACCCTCGCGAACGGCCGCGAGGCCATGCCCCAACGCCTCGCCATCGTTGCATCGACTGTTGCGGAGATCAGCGAGCGCCTGCACGCCTTTGCCGCCGGCCGCGCGAACGCGGCGGTGTTCCGCGGCTCGACTCAGACCGGTACGGGCGTCGTCCATCTATTGGAACGGGACGAGATCGATCGCCTCGTGACCCGTACCGTCGAGGCCGGCCATCTCGATCGCGTCGCGGATCTGTGGGCGAACGGTCTCGACGTCGATTGGAGCCGGTTGCGCGCGGGCCAGGGACACATCGTGTCGCTGCCGACGTACGCGTTCGACCGCGAACCGCTGCCGCTGCCCCGTATCGAGACGTCCTCGAGCGCCGCCGCTCAAATGAGCGAACCGGCGGAGAGCGTGAAGGGCGATGTCGTCAAGAGCGATGTCATCAAAGGCGATGCCATCAAGGGGGATGTCGTCAGGGGCGACGTATTGCTGTGCGAGTGGGCATGGCGGCCGGACGCGTTGTCTCCCACGTCAGCGCACGCGGCGACGAGCGCCGACGTCAGCGCGGACGCGACGCTGGTGTTCGATGATGACGAGGGCGTGTGGAGCGCGTTGACCGCGAGGGGCGGGTCGTACGCGATCCGTGTCCGGACGGGCGGGGCATTCGAACGCATCGCGGAGAACGCGTTCACGATCCGGCCCGGTGTGGAAGAGGACCTCGGACGGCTGGTCGAGAGCGTGCGCCGTGACGGACGTACGCCGCGCCGGATCGTGCATCTCTGGAGCCGCGCGCACGAGCAGAGCGCGCCGCTATCCATGAGCGACGTCCTGGCGCGCGGCATCCACACGTTGTTCGGTCTCGTGCGCCGTCTCAACGGCGCACTGCCGTCCGAGGTCATCCGCCTGCTCTGCGTCCACGGCGGAACCGACGCGCTGTCCGCGTCCGCGGGCGCCGCGCTCGCCGGCTTCGCCCGCGCGGTCGCGCTCGAACATGCGGCCGTTCACACGACGCTGCTCGAAGTGCCGGCCATCGGCCGCGAGGATCTGGCGCGCGTGGTGATCGCGGAGCTCGCGCGCAGCCGGGACGGCGTCGCGGTGCTGACGATGTCATCGCAGGAATCGACGGTCCGGAACAGCCTCGATGCGGCTCTGTCGTCCGCGTTTCTGTCGCCGGTCGAACGGCGCCGATCGCGAAGCCGCATCACGGCGAACGGACTCTATCTCGTCACCGGCGGCGCGGGCGGCCTCGGCGTGCTCTTCGCGCGGCACCTGCTGCGGACGTACGGCGCGCACGTGATTCTCGCCGGACGTTCGCCGGCGTCGCGACGAGCGGATCTGCTGGCGGATCTCTCGGCATCGGGCGGACGCGTCGAGTACCTGTCGTGCGATCTGAGCGATCCGGCCGAGGTGCGGACGCTGATGACGACAGTGCGATCGCGCGGCGTGCTCAAGGGCGTGATCCACGCCGCCGGTGTGCTGCGCGACGCGCGCCTGAGGCGGAAGACGCGCCACGATCTCGACGCGGTGCTTGCGCCGAAGGCGCTGGGCCTGATTCATCTCGATGATGCGCTGGCGGACGAGCGGCTGGACTTCTTCGCGCTGTTCTCCTCGCTGGGCGCGGCCACCGGCAATATCGGCCAGTGCGACTACGCCTTCGCGAACTCCTTCCTCGATCGCTTCGCGCGTGAACGCAACGCGCTGGTCCGGCAGGGCCGCCGGCACGGTCACACCTGTTCGATTGCGTGGCCGCTGTGGGCGGACGGCGGGATGCAGATCGACGCGGACGCGCGCGCGCGTCTGACGCGGCGTACGGGGCTCGAACCGCTGCCGGCGTCCGCGGGCATCGAGGTGTGGGAGGAACTGATCGCGAGCGAGCGCGATCACACGATCGTCCTGTTCGGCGACGCGCCGCGGCTGCGCGACGTGTTCTTTTCGCGGCCTGCCGTCGACGTCGCGTCAACACCGGCGCAGGCGCCGGTGCTCGCGTCCACATCCACGTCCGCGGTGGCGTCCGCGCCGACAGCGGCGACGTCGCCACAGCCGGTGGTGGCTCGACAAGCAGCGGCGGCTCCGGAGACGGTGGACGTGCGGGCGGCGACGACATCGCTGGTGAGAGTGCTGCTGGGGAAGCAACTGCAGCTCGATCCCGAGCGGATCTCCACTGCTGAACCGCTGGAGTCGTACGGCATCGATTCGATTGCCGTCGCGCAGTTCAACGAATCGCTCGAATCCATCGTTGGTCCCGTCTCGCCGGGCCTGCTCTTCGAAGCGCCGACGGTGTCCGCCGTGGTCGATGCGTTGCTGCGGACACATGCTGCACCGCTGGCGAAGCACGCGGCCGCCTCGCAGGTCCGTGTGGAAGCGCCGTCGCTCGACGAGCACGAGGCGGCGGACGACACGCCCGCATCGACGATCGACGCGCGCGTCGACGAACTGATGAACGTTCCCGCGCCCGCGCCGCAACCTCGCGAGCGCGTCGTCGAGGATGGCATCGCGATCGTCGGCGTCGCGGGACGTTATCCGCAGGCCCACGACGTCGAGGCGTTCTGGACGAATCTGTGCGCGGGCCGTGATTCCGTGGACGAAGTGCCGCTGGACCGCTGGGACTATCGTCCGCTCTACGACCCCGATCCCACGCACAGCAAGGACGGCACGCTGTACGGCAAGTGGGGCGCGTTCCTGGAAGACGCGATGGCGTTCGATTGCCGCTTCTTCGGCATCTCGCCGCGCGAGGCGGAGATCCTCGATCCGCAGGAGCGTCTGTTCCTGGAGATCGCGTGGGCGGCCTGCGAGGACGCCGGCTACACGCGCGAGGGCCTGCGGCGCGCGACCGGCAGCGGCCGCGCCGCCAGCGTGGGCGTATTCGTCGGCGTGACGTCGAACACGTATCTGCTGTGGGGACCGGAGCAGTGGGCGAAGGGCAACCGCGTTCTGCCGGCGACGGCGTTCTGGTCGATCGCGAACCGCGTCTCCTATCACATGAACTTCTCGGGGCCGAGCATGCCCGTGGACACGGCCTGCTCGTCTTCGCTCGTCGCCGTTCATCTCGCGTGCGAGAGCATCCGCCGCGGCGAGTGCCAGATGGCGATCGTTGGCGGCGTCAACCTCTACCTGCATCCGTCGCGCTACGTGCAAATGAGCCAGATCCGCATGCTCTCGCCGACCGGCCGCTGCCGCAGCTTCGGTGCGCAGGCGGACGGCATGGTGCCGGGCGAGGGCGTCGGCGCGGTGCTGCTGAAGCCGCTGGCGCGGGCCGTGGCGGACGGCGATTGCATTCACGGCGTCATTCGCGCGACGAGCGTGAACCACGATGGACGGACGAACGGCTTCACCGTACCGAACACCGCCGCGCAGGCGGACCTCGTGCGGCACGCGATATCGGTCTCCGGCTGCGACGCGCGGACGATCACGTGTGTCGAGGCGCACGGCAGCGGGACGTCGCTCGGCGATCCGGTCGAGGTGGACGCGCTCTCGCAGGCGTTCCGCGATCACACGCGCGACGCGATGTTCTGTGCGATCGGCTCGGTCAAGTCGAATATCGGCCACCTCGAATCCGCGGCGGGCATCGCGGGATTGACGAAGGTGCTGTTGCAGATGCGCCATCGCCTGCTGGCGCCGTCGCTGCACGCGGGCACCGCGAATCCGGCGATCGACTTCACGACGACACCGTTCCGCGTACAGAGGACGCTCGAACCCTGGCGCGTCGATGCGTCGAATGGGGCGGACGGCCGGCTGCGTGCGGGCGTCAGCTCGTTCGGCGCCGGCGGCGCGAACGCGCATGCGATTGTCGAGGACTACGTCGACGAGCGCGGCGACGACCCGGGTGATGCGGATGAACCGCAGATCCTGGTGCTGTCGGCGCGGGATGACGAGCGGCTGCGCGAGTACGCATCCCGCATGGCGAACCACCTGGAAGACGCGCGCAGGCTGCGCCTTGCGCCGCTCGCGGACGTCGCCTGCACACTGCAGGTTGGCCGCGAGGCGATGACGGAGCGCGTGGCTTTCGTCGCGCGCGATCGCGCGGAAGCGGTGGCGCGTCTGCGCGCGGTGGCGCGCGGCGAGGCGTCGATGGACGTGCGGCGCGGCCGCGTCAAGCGCGCGGAGCCGCTCGACGCGGACGGGGAGCGCCGCGTCGCGCATGCGATGACGTCGCGCGATCTCCACGGCGTCGCCGATGAATGGATCCGCGGATCGGAGATCGACTGGGCGCGGTTCCACGACACGGACACTTCAGCGCGGGCACGGCGGCGCGTGACGCTGCCGACGTATCCATTCGAGCGGCGTCACTACTGGCTGCCGGGCACGGGTCCGGACGAGACGGCGACGCCGACGCCGATGCCGACGCCGACGGTGACGTCAACAGCACCGTCAGGAGCGGCGGCGTCGGAGACGGCACACCATCGGCATCCGTGGGGACCGCTGGTGATTGCCGACGCGGCGCGGACACGCGTCGAGGCCACCCTCGATCCCTCGATGTTCGCGATTGCGGACCATCACATCGACGGCGCCGGCGTGCTGCCGGCCACGGCCGCGCTCGAACTGGTGTTCGAGGCGGTGCGCGTCGCGAACGGCGCGGCGCCCGCGCGCTTGCGGCACGTCAACTGGCTGCGGCCGATTGTCTTCGCCTCAACGGCGAGACGGCTGGCGGTGCGCTTCGTCCACGTGGCCGACGCCGTGCGGTTCGAGCTGATGTCGGACGAGGAGGGCGCTGAGACGATCTACGTGCGCGGGTTCCTCGGCGGAGACCGCGGCGGAACCCCGCCGGCGTCTGAGCCGGACGTCCTCCGCCATCTGATCGATCGCCTGCCGCTGCGTGAAGATGACACCGCTGCGATCTACGGGCGCTTTGCGCGATACGGCACGGACTACGGCCCGAGCTTCCGCGTCGTTGTGGAACTGCGCGGCGGCGTGGACGAAGCGATCGCGCGGCTCGATCTGCCGGCCGCGCTGCAAAGCGACGCGTCGAGATTCCATCTGCATCCGGCGCTGGTGGACGGCGCGCTGCACGCGATTGCGGGGCTCGAAGCAGCGGCGGACGCGCAGCCGGCCGACGGTCCGTGCGTCCCCTTCAGCGTGGGCGAGGTCTGGACGACGGGCGCGTTGCCGACGCGCGGTTACACGCACGTCAAGCAGACGCGGCCGGGCGATCCCTGCTACGACGTCACGATTTACGACGATGAGGGGCGGGCGAGGGCGGGGCTGCGCGAGTTCAGGCTGCGGCGGATTCGGACGGCCGCGAGCGCGCGTGTGGAGCAGACGCCGCTGCCAGAGTCGCCGCGAGCGGAATCGATCGTTGCGGTGCCGATCGGTGCCGAACCGATGCGTGCGAGCGACGTGCCGATATCCGCGGACGTTGCGAGCGCGACCGTGTACTACGCGCCCGTGTGGCGCGAGACGCCGCTGCCGGCCGCGACAGGCGATGCAGTCGACGTGGGCCGCGTGTGGGTGTTCGTGAGGCGCGTGGAACGGGCGGCGTCGATCGCGCACGCGCGTGTGATCGTCATCGAGCCTGGGCCGGCGTTCGAAGAACGCGGATCCTCGCGTGTGGCGATGCCCCACGCCGTCCGGGATGGGCGCAGCGTCGACGCGTGGCGTCAACTGGTCGGCTCGCTCGTGCGGGCGCACGGCATGCCGTCGTGCGTCGTCCACGCGTGCGCGCTCGATCTGGACGATCGAACGAGCACGATCGACGACCGGCTCGACGCGGGCATCCGCTCGATCTTCCCGCTGACGCAGGCGCTGATGGAGCAGCCGGGCCGCGACGCGGTGACGCTGCTGTTCGCGTATCCAGGCGGCGAGGAGCATCCGGAGCATCAGGCGGTCGGCGCCTTCGCGAAGACGCTCGCGCTCGAAAGCACGCGCTTGACGTGCGCGACGGTCGCAGTCGATGCGACGGAGAACGGCGTGTTGGCGGCGGTGCTGTCGGAGCGTCATGCGGGCGACCGCGAAGTCCGCCGCCGCGGCGCGCGCCGATGGGTGAGAACGCTCGAAGAGGTCACGCTCGCACCGGACACGCGCCCGGCCGTCGACATCGCGGGCGTGTGGCTCGTCACCGGCGGCGCCGGCGCGCTGGGACGGCTGTTTGCGTCGCACCTGCTCGCGCGCGGCGCGGACGCGGTCGCGCTCGCGGGACGCTCCACGCCAGGTGCAGGCATCGCCGCTCGCGTCCGTGACATCGGCGCGTCGGCGCACTACTTCCAGACGGATCTGTCGGAGCGCGCGAGCGTCCATACGCTCATCTCCGACATCCGTCGGCGTCTCGGCCCCGTGCGTGGCGTGGTTCATGCCGCCGGCCTGACCCGCGATGCGTTGATTCGCACGACGTCGCGCGAACAGCTCGACGCGGTGCTCGCACCGAAGGTGCTCGGTGCGCGGCATCTGGACGAAGCGCTCGCCAGCGAGCCGCTGGAGGCGTTCGTCCTGTTCTCGTCGATGGCGGGGTTGACGGGCAATCAGGGGCAGGCGGCGTACGCCTACGCGAATGCGTTCCTGGACGACTTCGCGCGCGCGCGGGAGGTCTCCAGAGGCTGGGGCGATCGGCGCGGGCGCACGGTGGCCATCGACTGGCCGCTGTGGCGCGAGGGCGGCATGCATCCGAGCGCCGCGGTGGAGCGCTGGTATCGCGACACGATCGGCATCGCGCCGATGCCCACGCGCGACGGGCTCGACGCGTTCGACGCGGCGCTGCGCTCCGAACGGACGCAGCTCGCGATCGTCCACGGCGATGCGCGCCGCATCAGGGCCGCCTTCTCGCGCACACCAGAGATCGAACGGAGTGACGCTGCCCGGATCGATACCGCCCGGACGGAGTCGGCCCAGACGAATTCTGCCCGGACAGATTCCGCCCGGCACGATATCGCCGCGCGCGTCTCCGCGCTCATCGCCGGCCTCGCCGGAGAGATTCTGAAGCTGGACGCCGGCTCGATCGAGCTGGATGACGATCTCGCGGAGTTCGGGTTCGACTCTGTGAGCTTCACCGAGCTGGCGAGCCAGATCAACATCCGCCTCGGACTGACCGAAACGCCGGCGCTGTTCTACGAACAGCACACGCTCGCGGCCGTCGCCAATTCGCTGATCGAGCGCCACGCGGCGTCAATCGCGAGCCGACTCGAAGCGCTATCCATCGATTCGACCCGTACCACGTCCGCCTCAATGGCGCCCGCGCCGACCGAGGCGCCGATCGCGGCGGCGGTCGAGGCGACCAGCGCCGCGGTGCAGCGTGTTCACGACCGCACGACAATGCCCATCGCCATCGTCGGCATGAGCGCGGTCTTTCCTGGCGCGCCGGATCTCTACGCCTTCTGGCGCCTGCTCGTGCAGGGGCGCGACGCGATCTCCGAGATTCCGCGGGACCGCTGGGACTGGAAAGCGATCTTCGGCGATCCGCATCAGGACGAGAACAAGACCGACGTGCGCTGGGGCGCGTTTCTGGATCGCGTCGACCTGTTCGATGCCGAGTTCTTCGGCATCTCGCCGCACGAGGCGCGGCTGATGGACCCGCAGCAGCGGCTCTTCGTCGAGACCGTCTGGAAGACGATCGAAGACGCGGGCTGGAAGCCGTCCGACCTCGCCGGCACGCGTACCGGCGTGTTCGCGGGTGTCGGCACGTTCGAGTTCGTCGAGGTCCTGCGGCGCGCCGGCATCGGCATCGAACCGCATAGCGCCACCGGCGTCTCGCACTGCATCCTGGCGAACCGCGTGTCGTATCTGCTCGATCTGCGCGGACCGAGCGAGCCGATCGACACCGGCTGCTCCGCGTCGCTCGTCGCCGTGCATCGCGCGATTGAAGCCATCCGTGGCGGTTCGTGCGATCAGGCGATTGCGGGCGGCGTCAACGTCATGGTCAGCCCCGCGACGTTCATCGCCTTCAACAAGGCCGGCATGCTGAGCCCGGACGGCCGCTGCAAGACGTTCGACGCGCGCGCGGACGGCTACGTGCGCGGCGAAGGCGTCGGCGCCGTGCTGCTGAAGCCGCTCGATCGGGCCGAGCGCGACGGGGACACGATCCACGCGATCATCCGTGGCAGCGCCGTGAATCACGGCGGCTACGTCAACACGCTCACGTCGCCGAACCCGGCGGCGCAGGCGGACGTCATCGTGCGCGCGTTCCAGCAGGCCGGCGTCGGACCGTCGACCGTGGGGCTGATCGAAGCGCACGGCTCCGGCACGAAGCTGGGCGATCCGGTGGAGATCAACGGCCTGACGCTGGCGTTCGACGAGCTGGCGCGGGATGAAGGCGTCGCGCTGGTGCCGGGAACGTGCGGCGTGGGGTCGGTCAAGACGAACATCGGTCACCTCGAATCGGCGGCAGGCATCGCGGGTCTGCTCAAGGTGCTGCTGGCGCTGCGGCATCGCACGCGACCGCCGTCCGTCAACTTCCGCGAGCTGAATCCGTTCATTCGACTCGACAACAGCCCGCTCTTCATCGTCGATGCCGCGCGGCCCTGGCCCGCGCCGCGCGACGCGTCCGGCCGCGAGCTCCCACGCCGCGCCGGCGTCAGCTCGTTCGGCTTCGGCGGCGCGAACGCCCACCTCGTCGTCGAGGAATGGACCGACGTCCGCATGCCCGCGCAAGTGACGAACGCCGGGCCTGAGCTGATCGTCCTGTCGGGCCGCACGGACGACCGCCTCCGCGCGATGGCGACCGCGCTGCGTGCGTGGTGCGGCCGCGCGGATGCGCTCCCGCCGCTCGCCGACATCGCGCACACGCTGCAGGTGGGACGCGACGCGATGGAGAGCCGCGCGGCGTTCGTGGCTGGCTCGGTGGAGGAGCTGACGCGCGGCCTCGACGCGATCGCGTTGAGCGGGCCGGACGCGTCGATGATGGCAGGCGTTCCACGCGTGTATCGCGGACAGGTTCGCATTCGCGGTCGCATGGTCGGGCGCGCCGCGGGCCCGGACGCGGGACGCATCGCCTGCGGCGTGTTCGATCAGATCGCCGAGGCCTGGTGTCAAGGCGCGTCCGTCGACTGGACCGCTGTCAGATCGCGGCGAAACGGAACGTCGCCGCGGCGCGTCTCGCTGCCGACGTATCCGTTTGAACCCACGCGTCACTGGCCGCTGCCGGAGACGTCGCCGGAGATGGCGCAGCCGGCCGAGAGAAGCACGCCGCAGGAGCGGCGCGAGAGCGCGCGGGGCGCCGTCGTCTATCGACGCGCGTGGAGGCCGCTGTCTTCGTCGCCGAACACGAACGCGCAGCCGCCGGATCCGCCAGTGCGTTCGGTGCTGCTGATTGGAGACGAGGATCTGTGCGCCGCCTGGCGGGACGCGATGGCCGCGCGCTGGTCGCCCGCCGCGGTGTCGTGCGCGGCGCCAGACATCGTCCGCCAGTTCGACACGCCGCCGGATCTCGTGCTGTGGCTGTTCCCGGATGCGTGGCGGTTGACAGGGCTGGATTCGCGCTTTCCGTCCGACGCCGACGAACTGGATCGCGAGATCGCGCGCGATCTGCGTCGGGTCGTGACGATCGTGAAGGATCTCAACGACGCCGCGTCCGGCGTATCGGCGCCGGCGCGGCCACGCGACGTGCTCTTCATCCTGAACGCGCCAGACAACCGCGCGCAGCCGCACCTCAAGGCGTTGTCCGCGCTGGCGCGGTCGCTGCGGCAGGAAGGATCGCCATATCGCTGCGCGACGCTGGCGCTGCCGTTCAACGAGCTGGGGAGGTCGCGCGTCCTGGACATCCTTCATGACGTCCACTCGTCGCACCGCCTGCCCGACTCGCGGGAGCTGGCGTACGTCCAGGATCGACTCGTCGAGCCGTTCCTCGATCGTCTGGCCGGCGAGCGCCGCGTCGAGACGAGACTGCGCGCTGGCGCTGTCTACGTCATCACCGGCGGACTCGGTGAAGTCGGGCGTCCGCTCGCGGCCGCGCTCGTCAAGCGCTTCGGCGCAACCGTCGTCCTGATCGGCCGGCGCGAACCGTCTCCTGCGCAGGCCGCCGAGATCGCGCGGATGCAGGCGGGGCGCGCACAGGTGATCTACGTCGCCGCGGACGTGTGCGATCCGAGCAGTCTGGATGTCGCCCTCGCGGACGTGCGGAAGCGCGTCGGTCCTGTCAACGGCGTCTTCCATCTCGCGCGCACAGTCGAAGATGCGTTGTTCACGGCCAAGGACCACGCGGCGTTCGAGCGCGTCGCGCGTCCCAAGATCGCCGGCACGATTCAGCTCGATCTGCGGACGAGCGACGATCCCCTCGACTTCTTCGTGCTGTTCTCCTCGATGGCCGGCCTCACGGGCTTGAGGGGCGGTGCGGACTACGCCTATGCGTGCGAGTTCCAGACCTGGTTCGCGGAGGAACGGCGCGCGCGCGTCCTGCGCGGCGAGCGCCGCGGCGCGACGCTGGCCGTGTGCTGGTCGCAGTGGCGGCACGATCGCTATCTGACCGACAGCAAGCGGGCTCGCGCGGAGGAGCGCGGCCTCGCGCTGGTCGACGTCGACGCCGCCCTCGACGCGATCGACCTTGCGCTCGCGCATGACGCCGGTGTCGTCGCGCCGTTCTTCGGCGACGTCGATCGCATCCGCATGCTCGTCGAACAGCCGCACGCCATCGTTGACACCACGGCCCGCGACCGCGTTGCGCCTGTTGTTGTCGCCGCGTCCGAACCGACGTCGCCGGTGGATCGCGAACAGGACGACCTGCGCGATGCGTTGCGGGGGCTGTCCGACGCGGAGCTGGACGAGCTGCGGACGGCGCTGTTCGCGGCTGCTGCCACCGAGCACCCGTCGAACGCCGCGACACCTCCAGCCTCCGGCCGTGCAACACGCGATGCAGGCGTGAACGGTGGTCAGGCGTCGCATGGTGTGCCCGCATCGAGCGGCGCTGCGGCTTCGACTGAGGCGTCGAACGGGGCGCCGAATGGGTCGCCGGACGGCGCGCGGATGCGTGACGTGATTCGTGAGGTTCTTGGCAAGGTGCTGGAACTACGGTCGCCGCTGCTGGATGACACGCGGTTCGAGCGCCTGGGCATGGACTCGATCCTCGGCGCGCAAGTCGCGATGCAGCTCGAACGCCGCCTCAATATGCCGCTGCCGCCGCGGTGGCTGCTCGAACATGATTCCGTCGATGCGCTGGTGCATCACCTGGCTCATATGCCCGCGGGAGTCGCGTCATGACGACGCATGCTTCGTCCGAATCTCGTCACCGTACCGAATCGGAGCTGTTGGAGATCCTGAGCAGGAACGCGGCAGCGCGAGAAGCGCTCGGCCGTCTGCTGCACAAGCGCGCGTCGGCCTCGGAGGCCGCGGCCGCGGCTGTCGCGGCGCCGGTCGCCGAACCGGTCCCCGAATCGGTTCCCAAGTCGTTTCCCGAATCGGTCCACGGGGCCGCGGCGCCCGATCAAGCCGCGGCTCGCATGCAGCCCGTCAGCGCGCGTGCGGACGCGTTGACGTTTAGTTTCATCTTCTTCGCCGGATCCAGCGGCCGCGATGCGGCGGAGAAGTACGACCTGTTGCACGAGGTCGCGCGCTTCGGCGACGAGCACGGGTTCGAGGCGATCTGGATCCCCGAGCGGCACTTCCATCCGTTCGGCGGCATCTACTCGAGCCCCGTCGTCATTGCCGCGAGCCTCGCGAAGCAGACGACGCGCATCCGCCTGCGCGCCGGCAGTGTCGTCCTGCCGCTGCACCATCCGGTGACGGTGACGGAATCGTGGGCGATGGTGGATCAACTGTCCGGCGGCCGCGTCGATCTCGCCTTCGCGAGCGGGTGGAATCCCAATGACTTCGTCACCGCGCCGGAGGTGTTCCCGCGCCTGCGCGAAGAATGGCTCGAACGCATCGACACGGTCCGTCATCTCTGGCGCGGCAACGAGATCGTGCTGCCGAACGGCAAAGGCGAGCCCTGTCCAATCGCGATCTTCCCCCGCCCGATGCAGCCAGAACTGAACGTCTGGCTGACCGTCACGTCGCGTGACGATTCGTTCGTCGCGGCCGGGCGCGGCGGCTTCAACGTGCTGACGATGTTGAAGGGGATCTCGGTGGAGGAGCTGGGCCGCAAGATCGCGCTCTATCGGGAAGCGCGCGCGGCGGCGGGCCACGATCGCGCGGCCGGCATCGTCACGCTGATGCTGCACACGCTCGTGCATCCGGATCGCGACTGGGTGCGACAGCGGACCGCGGAGTCGTTCGGCGACTACATCAAGACGGGGCTGAGCGGGCACGTGCAGGCGGTCGGATCGAGCGAGCGTCCGGACGAGGACGCGACGCGGAAGATCGTCGAATACGCCGCGGAGCGCTACTCGCAGCGAGCGGCGTTGTTCGGCACGGTGGATGACTGCCGGGCGATGGCGGATGCGGTGCAGGCGGTCGGCGTCAACGAGATCGCGCTGCTGATGGACTTCGGCGTGGACGCCGCCAGCGTGAAGGACAGTCTGCCGCACGTCCTCGATCTGAAGCGCGCGTACGATCCGCCCGGCACGCACGCGTCGGTGTCAGCCTCCGCGGCCGCCGTCACGCCTGCGCCGTCGCCGGTCCGCGCGGACGTCGCGCCCGAGCGTCGATGGACGAGCGAGCCGATCGCGGTTGTCGGCATGAGCGGCCGCTTTCCCGGTTCGTCCGACGTGGACGCGTTCTGGACGCATCTGCGCGACGGACACGAGCTGATTACCGACATCCCGGCGCAGCGCCGCGACATCGGCCCCGAATTCGCAATCGGCCGCGCCGGCCTCCTGGACGACATCGACACATTCGACGCGGCGGCGTTCCGGATCACCAACCGCGAAGCCTCCAGCATGGATCCGCACCAGCGGTTGTTCCTGACCGCCGTTCGCGACGCGCTGGACGCGGCGGGCCGCGCGCCGGAGACGCTGAGCGGATCGCGCACGGGCGTCTTCGTGGCCGCGTACAACACCGACTTCACCGTGCGCGCGGCCACCGGCCGCGTGCCGCTCGACGCGTACACGTCCACAGGGACGTCACTCTTCATGGTCGCGAACCGCGTCTCGCACGCCTTCGACCTTCGCGGACCGAGCGAGGTGATCAACACCGCCTGTTCGAGCGCGCTCGTCGCGATCCACCGCGCGGTGCAGGCGCTGCGCGCGGGTGAGTGCGAGATGGCGATTGCGGGCGGCGTCAGCCTGCTGATCTCGATGGGCCGGCTCGCGGGCCTCGATCAATACGGCATCCTGTCGCGCGAAGGCCGGTGCCGTCCGTTCGACGCGCACACGACCGGTCAGGTGATCGGCGAGGGCGTGGGCGCGCTCGTGCTGAAGACGCTGCGCGCGGCGGAGCACGCGGGCGACGCGATCCTAGGCGTCATTCGCGGGTCGGCCGTCAATCATCACGGCAATCGATCGGGATCGCCGACGCTGCCCGACGTCCACGCGCAGGCCGACACCGTGCTCGACGCCTGCCGCGACGCGGGCCTCGGCTTCGACGAGATCGATTACATCGAAGCTCACGGCACCGGCGGCTTCGGCGACATCGTCGAGCTCGAAGCCTTCAAGCGCGCCGACGAGCTGACGCGGGCCGCGGGCGGAGCACGGCGAGCGCCCGAGTCGTGCGGCATTGGCACGCTAAAGCCGAACATCGGATTCCTGGAAGCGGCGGGCGGCGTGTCGCAGGCGATCAAGGTCCTGCAGATGTTCGAGCACGAGACGCTGCCGCCGACGCTCAATCACGAGCGCTGCCCGGAGGACGTCGAGCTGCACACGTCGCCGTTCCGGATCGTCACGCGCGCGACCGCCTGGACACCGCGCAGCGGCGCGGACGGACGCACGCTGCCGCGCCGCGCGTCGGTCCACGCGTACGGCCTCGGCGGCACGAACGCGCACATCGTGTTCGAAGAGTACGTGCCGCCGGCCGGCAAGACGCGGCGTCCCGCGCGGACGCCTCGCGTGGCCGCGCCGTCGCGTCAGGCGGACGAGGCGATGTCGCTCGTGCGCGAGATCCGGATCGCGCCAGACGCGCCGGTGGTCGCCGATCACCGCGTCCACGGATGCGGCGTCGTGCCGGCGGTGGCGTATCTCGATCTCGCCGCGGAGGCGTGCCGCGCGCATCTCTCCGCAACGCCCTGGCGATTCGAGGACGTGTTCTGGATCGCGCCGTGCTTCGTCCGGCGCGAGACGACGCTGCGGTGCACGGCCAAAGTGATCGCGACCGGAAGCCTGTTCTTCGAGGTCATCGAACACGATGCCGATGGCGACACCCTCCTCGCCACGGGGCACATCGTCGCGGGCGCGACGTCGCGTGCGGTGCCGCGGGACGAATCCTCGAATCCGACGCATTCGGCGACCGATCGCGAAGTGGTGCTCGCCGGGCCGGAGATCTACAACGGGCGTACGGCGCGGCCCGTCGCGTACGGTCCGGCGTTCCGCGCCATCGTTTCCGCGCGGATCGAACGTGACGAGGTCCACGCGATGCTGGAGCGGCCGCGGGGCGAGTCCGCGGACGCGTCGATCAGCCGTGGCTTGCTGGAGGGCGCGTTTCAGGCCGCGCAACTGCTCGGCGACGGCGAAGCGACCGCGGACGTGTTCATGCCGTTCTCAGTCGGATCCATCGAAGTCTTCGAACGGACCGTCCCGGAGCGCTGCCACGCCGTCGTGTCGTCGAGCGCCGGCGCGCGCGAGCCGGATGCGGGCCGCTTCGACGCGGTGCTGTACGCCGACGGCCGCGCGTGGATTCGCATCACCAACTTCTGCGCGCGGCGCGGGCGCTCGTCCGCGGACGCCGCGACGCCAGAAGCGCACGCACCCGCGCCGAACGAAGGAAGGACGAGCGACGCGCGGAGCGACTCCGCTTCATCGCGCGAGGCAGGCATCGTGAACGACGCGGAGCGGACGCTCGCGGATCTGGCCGCCGGACGGGTCAGCGTCGAGGAAGCGGCGCGGCTGCTGTCCGCGTCGACGGCCGCGTCGAACGCCGCGGCGGAGGACACCGTCGCCGGCAAGCTGCGCGCGATCCTCACGCACGGCGGACGTCAGGACAGCGCCGGTCGGCTGGACGTTCGCGCGCGCGATGATGGTCGCGTCGAGGTGACCCTGCCGGCGGGCACGGTGTCGCTCGCGCGTGAAGATGCCGCCGGACTCGTCGAAGGTCGTCTCGACCCCGGCGATCTGACGCTGCTCGGCCGCCTGCATTTCGACCCGCCGGACGATCTCTTCGTGCGCGACGTGGGCGATGCGTTGTTCCGCCACTACAACGCCACGCATTGCGCGCATGCGGGAACGCCAGACGTCATTGCGGAGATCTACCGCTCCGGCGTCGTGCGGGCGGACAGCGGCGAGACGCGCGCGATCTATCCGTGGGCGGTGCCCGCGGCGGTCGGCATCGCGCTGGCGCACCTCATTCGCACCCGCCGATGCACGCGCACGCTGGAGATCGGCATGGCGTACGGCCTGGCGACGCTCTTCGCGTGCCGGGCGCACCGCGAGGCGGGCGGCGGACATCACACCGCGATCGATCCGCACCAGCGTCTCGAGTTCCTCGGCATCGGGCTGTCGAACGTCGGGCGCGCGGGTCTGTCGCCGCTGCTCACGTTCATCGAAGAAGAGGATGCGACGGCGCTGCCTGACCTGGAGCGTCGCGGCGAGCGCTTCGACCTCGTCTTCATCGATGGCCTGCACATGTTCGATTACACGCTCCTCGACTTCTTCTACGCCGATCGCCTGCTCGCCGTCGGCGGCTGCATTGCGTTCGACGATGCGCAGACGCCTGGCGTGCAGAGGGCGATCGCGTTCATCCGGGAGAACCGCGAGTATCGGCCGATCGATGTCGGGATCGCGCGTCTCGTGGTGCTGGAGAAGATCGACGCCGACAAGCGATCGCTCGTCAACCCCAATCACTTTCGGCCGTTCTGAGTGCGAACGATGGATCCCAGGCTGCACGACATTCTCGAACGGGTCAGACGCGGCGAACTGACGCCGCAGGACGGCGCGCGGTTGGTGGCGCAGCCGGGTGCCGGCGCCTCCGGTGCGCCGGCCAGACGCGTCGACGCGCAGGGGCCGCAGGCGGATCCGTCGATCGACGCGGTCGCGTGCGACTACGTGCTGACGGCGCTCGTCGACGTCTTTCAACTGCCGCGGGATCGCGTGCGAGTCGAGGCGTCGTTCGGCAGCCTCGGGATCGACTCGCGCGGCTTCGTCGCGCTGCTGCAGTACATGCAGGCGCATCTCGGCACGCTGCCGAAGACGCTGCTGTTCGAATATCCGACCGCCGCGCATCTGGCCGCGCACCTGGCCGCGCATCATCGCGACGCGTTGACGCGGTGGCGCAGCGCCGCCAGCGCGACCGCCGCGGCGGAGTCGCCGTCCGCGCCCACACCTGCGCCCGCCGTCGCGCTTGCGCCTGCGACGTCATCGCCGATTGTCGCGTCGGCGCCCGGACCTGATCTGGCGTCGCCGCGGCCGACAGCGACGGACGTGCGCGACAGCGAAGTGTCCAGCGCGACGCGTCCAGCATCGGAGCCGGTCGCGTCGACGGACGCCGAGCCGATGCGGATCGCGATTGTCGGCATCGCCGGACGCTTTCCGCTCGCGGACGATCTCGACGCGTTCTGGGCCAATCTCGCCGCCGGCCGCAATTGCGTGACGGACGTGCCACGCGAGCGGTGGGACTCGTCTGTGTCCTACGATCCACACTCAGGACGTCCGGGCACCTCCTGCGGCAAATGGGGCGGGTTCCTCTCGCGCGTCGATGCGTTCGACTACGAGTTCTTCGGCATCGCACCGCGCGAAGCGGCGCTGATGATGCCGGAGGAGCGGCTGCTGCTGGAGACCGCGTGGGAGGTCTTCGAACAGGCGGGCTACACGCGCGCGCGGCTCACCGACACGCAGCGCGCGCGGCACGGCGTCGGCGTGTTCGTCGGCTGCATGCACCAGCACTATCGCGATCTGGCGGCGCGGCCGGAGGAAGCGGCGCTGCTGTCGACATCATCGTATTGGGGACTGGCGAACCGGCTGTCGTACACGTTCGATCTGCGGGGGCCGAGCCTGGCGATCGACACGGCGTGCGCGTCCGCGCTGACCGCGGTCCACATGGCGTGCGAAAGCCTGCGCCGCGGCGAGTGTGGCATGGCGCTGGCCGGCGCCGTCAATCTCACGCTGCACGCGTCGAAGTACATCAGCCTGACGCAGATCGGCATGCTCTCGACCGGCGCCGAATCGCGCGGCCTCGGCATCGCCGATGGCATCATTCCCGGTGAAGGCGTCGGCGCGGTCCTGCTCAAGCCGCTCGACGCCGCGCGCGCCGATGGCGATCACATTCACGCGATCGTCCTCGGCAGCGCCGCCAGCCACGGCGGCGCCGCGGGCAGCTACACCGCCATCAATCCGGACGCGCTCGCGCGGACGATCGACACGGCCATCCGCGCGGCACGGATCGAACCGGAGACGATCAACTATCTGGAGCTTGCGGCGAATGGATCGCCGATGGCCGACGTCCTGGAACTGGGCGCCACGGCGGACGCGGTCGCGCGGCGGCGCGCGGTGGCGACGCCGTGCGCGATCGGCACCGTGAAGTCGAACATCGGCCATCTCGAAGCGGCGTCGGGACTCAGCCAGCTCGCGAAGGTCGTCCTGCAGATGCGGCATCGCCTGCTCGCGCCGACGATTCATTGCGATCCCCCGAATCCGGATCTGCCGCTCGCCCGATCCGGTTTCCACATTCAGCGCACGCTGTCGACGTGGGATCCGGTCACCGTGAACGGTGAGCCGCTGCCGCGCCGGGCCGGCATCACCAGCGTCGGCGCGGGCGGCTCGTATGCGCATGTGATCGTCGAAGAGGCGATCGATGCGCGCGCGCAAGAGACGAGCGATGACAATCCGCAGGTTCTGACGCTGTCGGCGAAGACACCGGAGCGGCTCGCGGCGCTCGTGCCGCGCGTGGCCGCGTGGCTGCGTCCGCACGAGGACTGCGACCTGCGCGACGTCGCGTATACGCTGCAGGTGGGACGAGAAGCGTTCGGTGAGCGGCTCGCCGTCGTTGCAATCAATGTGCGAGAAGCCCTGGGCATTCTCGATCGCTGGCCGCGGGCAGGCGCCGGTCGCGACGTCATCCAGGGCCCATCGCACGGACGTGTGCGGCTTCCGCACGCGGATGCCAACCCGGCGATCCCCGATCGCCTCTCGCACGCGGACCCGCGCGCGCTGGCGGCGCTGTGGGTCGAAGGGCACGAGATCAACTGGCACGACCAGCACCGGCATCGCCAGCCGCGGATGCTGCCGTTGCCGACGTCTCCCTTCGAGCGCACCCGCGCCTGGATCACCGAACGCACGCCATCTTCGCCGGACGCTGTCCGCTCTTCGGACGCGTCTCCGCAAGCCGTCCGTCCCTCGCGTGCGACGGTGAGTGGGGCGCGCGGTCTCGACGACGACGCGACGCGCGCGCGAATTGCGTCGCTGGCCGCGGAGGTGCTCGGCGTCGCGCCGTCGGAGCTCGACGATCGCGGATTCGTCACGCTCGGCATGACGTCGGTCGGCGCGGTGCATCTGGTGCGCGCGATCAATCGGGAGTTCGGGTTGACGCTGAAGACGACGGCGCTGTTCGAATGCGCGACCGCGGCGGACCTCGCGCGTCTCGTGGTCGCGCGTGCGCCGGGCAGCGTGCGCGATTCACGCGACAGCGACGTCGGCGGCGCCGAAACGAGCGATCAAGCGCCGGATCGAGCGCATCACTACGCCGTGTGTCTTGGCGAGCCGCAACTGCTCGCCGGTGTGCGGCTGACACGCATCGAGCCGCGCGCGCCGGCGGCGGGCGAGGTGCGGATCGACGTTCGCGCGTTCTCGCTGAATTTCGGCGACCTGTTGTGCGTGCAAGGGCTGTATCCGACGCAGCCGGACTATCCGTTCACGCCAGGCTTCGAGGTTGCGGGTGTCGTCCGCGACGTTGGCGCAGGCGTGACGCGCGTGGCGGCGGGCGATGAAGTGATCGCGCTGACCGGTGCGGCGATGGGCGGGCACGCCACCAGCGTCACCGTGCCGGACGCGCTCGTCGTCCGCAAGCCGGCGTCCGTCTCCTTCGAGGACGCCGCCGCGTTCCCGGTCGTGTATCTGACGATGAGGCACGCGTTCGAAGTGGGGCAGGTGAAGGCCGGCGACCGCGTGCTGATTCAGACAGCGGCCGGCGGACTCGGATTGATCGGCGTGCAACTCGCGCGGCAGATTGGAGCGGACGTGATTGCGACGGCAGGCTCGGCGCGCAAGCTCGAATACCTGCGCGGCCGCGGCGTCGAACACGTCATCAACTACCGTGAAGAAGACTTCGCGGCGCGCACGCGTGCGATGACCGGTGTGCGCGGCGTGGACGTCATCTTCAACACGCTCGCCGGAGACGCGCTTCAGAAGAGCCTTCCGCTGCTCGCGCCGGGCGGGCGCTACGTCGAGATGGCGATGACCGGCCTCCAGACGAGCGGTCCGGTCGATCTGTCCTGCCTGTCGTCGAACCAGAGCATCCACTGCGTCGACATGCGGCGTCTCGGCGGCGAGCGTCCCGCGCTGCTGCGGGATCATCTCGAACGGATGGCGGACGCGCTTGCCGCAGGCGACGTGCAGCCCACCGTCGATCGCACCTTCGACCTGTCGCGCGTGCATGAGGCGTACGCGTACGTCGCCGGCGCGCAGAACATCGGCAAAGTCATCGTCACGGTCCCTCCACGCCTCTCGTCCGACGCGACGATCGAGCGGCGGACACCGGCGATACACGCACGCGCAGAGACGCGGACGGGCGTGCGCGAGCCGATTGCGGTCATTGGCATGTCGGGACGGTTCCCGGGCGCGGAAGATGTCGAGAGCTTCTGGGAGATGCTGCGCGCGGGGCGGAGCGCGATCCGTGAAGTGCCGCCGGAGCGCTGGGACTGGCGGCCGTACTTCGCCGCCGATCGCGGCAGACGCGCGCCGATCTATACGCGATGGGGCGGGTTTCTGGACGGCATCGACGCCTTCGACGCCTTGTTCTTCAGGATGTCGGGCCGCGAAGCGACGTTCACCGACCCGCAGCAGCGGCTCTTCCTCGAAGAGTGCTGGCGCGCGCTCGAAGACGCGGGCCTCGCGCGGCTCGCGGCCGATGGCGTGCGCACCGGCGTGTTCGCGGGCGCGGCGGCGGGCGACTATCATCTCAGGCTCGCGGCCATCGATCCGGAGCCGCAGGCGTTCTGGGGCAACAGCGCCTCGCTGATCCCGGCGCGCATCAACTACCTGCTCAACCTGACCGGGCCCAGCGTCGCCGTCGATACCGCGTGCTCCTCTTCGCTCGTCGCCGTCCATCTGGCCTGTCAATCGCTCTGGAGCGGCGAGTGCGACGTGGCGCTCGCGGGCGGCGTCTACGTCGGCACGACGCCGGGGCTGTTCCTCGCCGGATGCTCGGCGTCGATGCTGGCGCCGGACGATCGGTGCAAGGCGTTCGACGATCGTGCGGACGGCTTCGTGGCCGGCGAGGCCGTGGCGGCGGTCGTGCTGAAGCCGGTGAGCGCGGCCGAGCGCGACGGCGATCGCATCCATGCGGTGATCCTCGGCAGCGGGACGAACCAGGACGGCCGCACGTACGGCATCACGGTGCCGAGCGCGCGCGCGCAGGCGGCGCTCGAACGGATGGTGTACGAGCAGGCCGGCGTCAATCCGCGCAGCATCGGGATGATCGAAGCGCACGGCACCGGTACGCGCCTCGGCGATCCCGTTGAAGTGGATGCGCTGACCGATGCGTTCCGCCACGGCACCGGCGACCGCCAGTTCTGCGCGCTGGGATCCGTCAAGACGAACATCGGCCACGCGGCCGCGGGCGCGGGCATTGCCGGCTTCATCAAGGCGGTGCTGGCGCTGCAGCATGCGGCGATCCCGCCCTCGCTGCACTTCGATCGACCGAATACGCAGATTCCCTTCGAGACGACACCGTTCTTCGTCAACACCGCGCTGCGGCCGTGGACCGGCGCCGACGGACCGCGTCGTGCAGCGGTCAGCTCGTTCGGCTTCAGCGGCACGAACGCGCATGTGTTGTTGCAGGAATATCGACTGCCCGAGCGCGCGCCCGAGGCGCCGGCGCTCGCGATCGTCCCGCTGTCCGCGCGGGATCCGCGTGCGCTGACGGACATGGCGCGGCGGCTCGCGGCGCTCGTCCGCTCCACGAATCCACGGTTGGCGGACGTCGCGCGGACGCTGCAGCGCGGGCGCGAGGAGATGGAGGAGCGGCTTGCAATCGTGGCGTCGACGCCCGGCGAGCTGGCCGATGCGTTGGAGCGCTTCGCGAACGGCGCGGGCGGCGGCGTCCGCGGACGTGCCGAACGCCGCGAGGGGACGGCGTCGACGCTGGCGGAACGCGTCGACGGAACGACCGCATCGCCTGGCGCCGCAACACCTGATGCGCTCGAACGCCTGGCGTCCGCGTGGGTGCGCGGCGCGCGGATCGACTGGGACGCGCTGCCCCGCGCGCGGGACGCGCGGATGATGTCCTTGCCTTCGTATCCGTTCGCGCGGGATCGTCATTGGATCGACGCACCGCCGGCGGCGTCCGCCGCGGCCGTGGCGATGCGGCGGGCGAGTGCGACAGTCGATGCGGCGGCGTCAGCTGAATCGAGGGCGGGTGAAGATGACCTCGTCAGCCTGCGTCCGGTGTGGCGGCCGGCGACGGTGTCGCGGACGACAGACGAAGCGCACGATCCGTATGTGCTGATCGACGCGTCGCGCGGGCCGGCCGCGCTGGACGACTTCGAAGCGGCGGTGGGTGGCCGTGCCGCGATTGTGCTGTGGCCCGACGCGACGGACATCGAGCGCGTCTGGAACGAGCCGTTCGACGCGGCCATCGCGCGCGGGCTGGGGCTGGCGGCGCGCGTCTTCCAGGTTGTCGCGGCGCGGGGCGCGGGACGCCCGTTCCGGCTGGTGCTGGCCGCGCGCGAAGTCGCGGGACTGATCGATCCGTTCGTGGACGCGGTGTCCGCGTTCGTGCCGTCGATGCGTCAGGTGCTGCCGAGGCTGTCCGCGACCTTCGTCTCGGTTGACGGTGAGAGCCTGCGTGATCTGACCGACCGCGCAATTGCGGAGTTGACGACGGCGGATGTCGCCGATCGCGTGCGCTACAGCCAGGGCGTGCGGTCCGTCTCCGGGCTGGAGCGCGTGCCGGACGATCCGGCTGCCGCCTGTCCGATCAAAGCCGGCGGCGTGTATGTGATCAGCGGCGGTCTTGGCAAGCTCGGACGTCTGCTGGGACGCCATCTGACGGCGGCGCACGGCGCGCATGCGGTGCTGATCGGCCAGCCGCGCAGCGGCGCCGCGCGCGAGCGCCGGTTCGAGACCATCGGCGAATCCGGCGTCGAGCTCGTGAGCTGCGCGGCCAACGTCGTCCGCGTGGATGAAGTCGCGCAGGCGCTCGACGCGGTCCGCGGCCGCTACGGCCGCATCGACGGCGTCTTTCACCTGGCCGGCGTCCACGGATCCACACCGCTCCTGCAGAAAGGTGCGCGCGATATCGCGCTGACGGTGGCCGCGAAGATGGCCGGCGCCATTGCGCTCGACCGCGGCACGCGGAACGACGCGCTCGACTTCTTCGCGATGTTCTCGTCGACGTCATCGTGGCTCGGCGACTTCGGCAGCGGCGACTACGCGGCCAGCAACCGCTTCCTCGACGCGTACGCCGCGCTGCGCGAGTCGGAACGGCGGCGCGGACGCTGCCAGGGCCGAACCGTCAGCCTCGGCTGGTCGATGTGGCGCTCCGGCGGCATGCACGGCGACGCCGATGCCGCGGAGCTGTTCATGCGGACGTCCGGCTTCCGCTACATCGAGTCAGCAGAAGGCCTGATCGCGCTCGAACGCCGTCTGGCGCACGCGGATCCGCACGCGTTGATCGTCGGCGCGACGCCGCAGCGCATCGACTGGCTTCTCGGGACATCTCCACGCAACGTCGCGGCCGTCGAGCCTCCATCGGAACCCACGCTGCCGCCACCCACGCCGCCGCCATCACCCGCGTCGACGGCGTCAGCCTCGGCGCCGCAGCCGCCATCGAGCCTGTCGTCGTTGGCCGCGCCAGCCGCCTCCGCAGGGGACATGTCCATTCGCCCTGCGCTGGAGGCCGACCTGCGCGGCGTCGTGGGCGGGCTGTTGCGGCTCGACGCCGCGCGTCTCGATCCGACCGAGAATCTGGGGAACTTCGGCTTCGACTCATTGACGCTGAGCGAGCTGGCGGAGCAGCTTTCCGCGCGCTACAGCGTCGATGTGTCGGCGCAGACGTTCTACAGCGCGACGACGATTGCGCGCATCGCGGCGTATCTGCTCGACCGTCATCCAGGGGAGATCGACCGCTATCTGCGGCCGACGTCGCCGCCGGAACCGCCATCTTCCGCGCCGCCATCCTCATCGCCGCCTGTCGCCGCGCGCCCCGCAGCAGACACTGCAACAGACGATGCGGGAGACACTGCGGGCGTGGCGGTGGACGGAGCGATCGCGTCCGACGAGCTGTCGTCGGACCGCGTCGCCGTCATTGGCATGGCGGGCCTGCTGCCCGGTTCGCGGGACATCTGGGACTTCTGGACGCACGTCGAGGCTGGCGACGATCTGATCGCGCGACGCGAGCAACGGTGGGGCGGCTTTATCGACGGCGTCGAATACTTCGACGCGGCGTTCTTCAACATCTCGCGGCGTGAAGCCGAACTGATGGATCCGCAGCAGCGGCTGCTGCTGCAGGTCGTGCTGAGCGCGCTCGAAGACGCGGGCCGCCCGATGGCGCGCGTCGCGGGACGGCGCGTCGGCGTATTCGTGGGGATCGAGCAGTCGGACTACGCGCAGCGCGTGTGGCGGGCGAGCCCCGGGTACGACGCGCACGCGACCGCGGGCACGCACCTCGCCTTTGCCGCGAACCGCGTGTCCCACGTCTTCGATCTGCGTGGACCGAGTGAAGCCGTCAATGCCGGGTGTGCCAGCGCGACCCTGGCGATCCATCGCGCCGTCGAATCCCTCGCGCGCGGTGAGTGCGATCTCGCGATTGCCGCGGGCACGAACATCCTGCTCAACGAAGATGGGTATGACATCGTCAGTCAGTTCGGAGCGCTGAGCGTCGACGGCGCGGTGCGGGTGTTCGCGAAGGGATCGACCGGCTCCGTGCGCGCGGAAGGCATCGGCGCGGTGATCCTGTCGCCGTTCGCGGCGGCGGTGACTGCCGGCGATCGGATTCACGCGGTCATTGCCGGCAGCGCGGTGGCGCACGGCGGACGCGGCCAGTCCGTTGCCGCGCCCAATCCCGACGCACAGGCCGAAGCGATCAGGCGAGCGTGCGCGCGAGCGGGCGTCGAGCCGCGCAGCCTGTCCTACATCGAAGCCCAGGCGACGGGCAGCGAACTGGGCGACGCGATCGAGCTGAGCGGCTATCAGGACGCGTTCGGCGTACGCGGATCGACGACGTCTGAATCTCCTTGCGCGATCGGCGCGCTCAAACCGGTCTGCGGACACCTCGAAGCGGCATCCGGCATCGCGGCGCTGATCAAGGTCGTCCTTGCGCTGAAACACCGCGCGATCCCCGTGCTGAAGCATGCCGCGGCCGCCGCGCCGCTGCCCGGCATCGCCGCCGGCGGCTTCCACCTTCCCGAGCGAAGCACGCCCTGGGAGCCGGGGCGAGACGCTGACGGACGTGCGCGGGCGCGGCGCGCGGGGATCCTGTCCTACGGCCTCGGCGGCGCCTGCGTCCATCTCGTCGTCGAAGAAGCACCGGAGCAACCGTCCGTGCGGCGCGCCACGGCGGACGCGGACGTCATCCAGCCGCAGATCGTCGTCCTCTCCGCGCGCACGGCCGGGCAACTGCGCCAGCGCGCGGCGGACCTGCGTGCGTTTCTCGATCGGCCGCGGACGCATGACGGCGAATGGGAGCTGGCCGATATCGCGTTCACGCTGCAACTCGGGCGCGACGCGATGCGCGAGCGGCTGGCGATCGTCGCGGCGTCCGTCGACGAGTTGAAGGCGCGGCTGGATGGCGTGGTGGGCGGTGATCTCGGCGGTCACGCTGGCGTGCATCGCGGGTCGGTTTCCATTGGTGTGACGTCACATGCCGCCGCGGCGACGGCGTCGTCGGCGGACGGCGCGGATGCGGCGATGGCGGCGCGCGACCTGGATCGGATTGCGTCGCTCTGGAGCGCCGGTGTGGACGTCGACTGGTCGACGCTCCCGCGTGCGCGACAGCCGCGGCTCGTCTCGCTGCCGACGTATCCGTTCGCGCGCGAGCGGTACTGGCTGGACGACATCCCGACCGAGCGCGCCTCGGCCGTGTCGTATCGATCGAACGATGGGATCGCGGCATCGGCGCCGGGCAATGGGGATCGCGGCAGTAGCGATCGGAATGGCGGCGATCGGATCAACGGAGACCACGGCGGCGATGACACGATCGCGTGGCTGCGGGATGTCGTCGCGGAGCGCCTGAAAGTCGAGCCCGACTCGCTGAGCGTGGACAGGCCGTTCCGCGACTATGGACTGGACTCGCTGCTGTCCACGCAAGTGATGCAGTTGATCCAGACGCGCTACGGCCGAGGCATCCCGTTCTCGGCCACGACCGAGCATCCCACGCTGCGGCGGCTGGCGTCGCATCTCGACGCGTCGGCGGTCGCGGTGGCGCCGCTTCAGGGGAAGGCGACGCGTGCGAACGGCGGCCGCCACGGAGACGGCGGCGCGCTCGACTCGCTGCTCGCCATCAACGCGCGCGGCTCGCGGGCGCCGTCGTTCTGGGTCCACGGCGCGCCGGGCACGGGCGAGCTCTATAACAAACTGTCCGCGGCGCTCGGTCCGGACTATCCCTTGTATGCGTTCCAGGCGCGCGGCGTCGACGGGCAGAAGCAGCCGTTCACGACGCTCGTCGACATGGCCGCGCACTACGTGGACGCGATCCTCGCCGTGCGCGCGTCCGGCCCCTACTTCATCGGCGGCTATTCGTCCGGCGGTCTCATCGCCTACGAGATCGCGCAGCAATTGACGCACCGGGGGCTGCAGGTCGGGCGGCTGATCGTGCTCGACACGTATCCGCCCGCGATGCTGAAAGCCTTCGGACGCACGCGCTCCGCGCGCAAGCGGCACCTGCAGCGCGTGATGGGCGCCATCCTCTTCTTTGCGGCGGAGAACCGCATCGATCTCTGGGATCACCTGGCCATCGACGATCTGAAAGCCATCCCCGAGTCCGCGCCCATCGCGCACCTCGCGCGGCTCGTCAAGCGGCGGCTGCCGACGCCGCTGCCCGAGGACCACGTGTTCCGCGTCCTCAGCGGCGTCGACACCGTGCTCGCGCTCAACGACGACATGTGCCGCGGATACCGCCTGCGGCCGTATGACGGATCGGACGTGCTCTTCTTCAAGACGCGCGAGCTGATCGATCCGAAGAGCCCGTACGGCATTCCCGGGCTCGACATCGAGGATCTCGGATTCACGCTGGACACGCTCGCGCAGGTGGCGGCGTTCCCGTATCTCGACCTGTGGAAGGCGTCGATCAGGCAGCGCCTCGACGTCGTGCCGTGTACCTGCGATCACCTCAGTCTCTTCGACGAGCCGCACGTCCAGGCGGTGCGCCAGAAGATCGCGTCATCTCTCGAAGTGCCGGCCGTCAAGCCGGTCAAGCGCCGCGGATCCCGTCAGGACCGGGGGCCGCGTCATCCGTCGACCGTTCACGAGACCCAGAGAAAGGCAGCTTCCGATGAACAGTGACATGCGATCGCGCGAGCGGATCAACAGCCGGGATCTCATTACGATCGGGATTTTCAATGCGTTGATCCTGGTGGTCTTCCTCGGCCTGCAGGCCATCCTGCAGCCGATTCCCGGCATGGGCGTCTTCAACGGCGGCCTGGTGGGCTTCCTCATGGCGCCGCTCTATCTGCTGCTGGCCGTCAGAGTGCGGAAGTTCGGCGTCTTCACGATCACGAGCGTGCTTTATTCGCTGCTGCTCGCGGCCATCGGCTTTTATCCCGCCATCCTGCCCGTCCTCGTCGGCGGCCTGGTGGCCGATCTGCTCGGCGTCTTCACCGGCTTCCAGAACATGGCGGGTCTGATTACCGCGTATGTGGCCTACAAGATCTTCGAAGGGCTCGGCAACATGTCCGTCTATGTCATCAACCCGCAGCGCTTTGCCGCGAACATGCCGCCCGCCGCGCGCGAGCAGTTCATGCAGGGCGTAGCGCTGTTCACGGTCTGGGCCGGAGTCCTCATCCTGGTGCTGACCGTGGTGGGCTGCACGATTGGCGGTGTCATGGCGGCCCGGCTGCTGCGGAAACACTTCGAACGAGCCGGTCTGCTCACGGCGTGATTACGTTCGCCGACGTCACCTTCACGTACGAAGGGGCCACGCGTCCGAGCCTCGATGGCGTCTCGCTGTCGATTGCGCCGGGCGAGCTGGTCGTGCTCGCTGGCGAGAGCGGCTGCGGCAAGACGACGATCACGCGCTGCCTGAACGGGCTGATCCCGCATTTCTATCCGGGCCGGCTGACGGGTCGCATTGCGCTGGACGGCGTCGATCTGCCCGGCATGCCTGTTCACGAGATCGGCCGGTCGGTCGCGAGCGTGTTCCAGGATCCGCGGTCGCAGTTCTTCACCACGCGGACGACGGCGGAAGTGGCCTTCGCGTGCGAGAACTTCGGCGTCGAGGCGGTGGAGCTGCGCGAGCGCGTCACGGGCGCGTTCACCGATCTCGGGATCGAGGATCTGTTCGACCGCAGCGTCTTCGAGCTGTCGAGCGGCGAGAAACAGAAGATCGCCATCGCCGCCAGCTACGCGCTGCGCCCGCGTGTCGCCGTGCTGGACGAGCCGTCGGCGAATCTGGATCTCAGCGCGACCCGCGAGCTGGCCGTGCTGATCCGCAAGTTCAGGGAACAGGGCACGACGGTGATCGTCGCCGAGCACCGGTTGTTCTACCTCGCGGACCTGCTCGATCGGCTCGTGTACTTCCGCGAGGGCCGCGTCGCGGACGTGTGGACGCAGGGCGAACTGCACCGCTGCGAGCCGTCCGTCTTCACGTCGCGCGGCCTGCGGCAGCCGGACCTGCGCAACGTCCGCATCGCGCGCAAGCGGCGGCGTCCGCGGGAGCACACGCTGTTGCAGGTGCGCGAGGTCCAGTTCGCGTATCGGCCCGGCGACGAGCCGATCCTCAAGGGAGTCACGATGAACGGCGCCCGCGGCGAGGTCATCGGCATCGTCGGCGACAACGGCAGCGGCAAGACGACCGTCGCGAAAGTCGCCGTCGGCCTGCTGCAGCCGCAGTCGGGCCGCATCCGCGTCGACTATCGCGTGACGCACGCGAAGGAACGCCTGGCGCGGACGTTCTTCGTGATGCAGGAGGCCGACTATCAGCTCTATGCGGAATCGGTGACGAAAGAAATGACGCTGGGCAAGGGTGGCGCGGAGACCGATCCGGAAACGGTGCAGGCCTATCTCGCGGAGCTCGGATTGGACGGGCTCGGGGAACGGCATCCGCAGACGCTGTCGGGCGGACAGAAGCAGCGGCTGACGATTGCGATCGGACTGGCGAGCGGCGCGGATTCCATCTTCCTGGACGAGCCGACCAGCGGACTCGACGCGCGCAGCATGCTGCGGGTGGCGGACGCGCTGCGGGTGCTCGCGAACCGCGGCAAGCTGGTCACCGTCATCTCGCACGACTTCGAGCTGCTCATCGCCGCGTGCGACCGCGTCCTTCGCCTCTTCGAGGGCGTGGTCGTCGAAGAGCTGCTCGTCACGCCAGGCGCGGAGCGCGCGCTGCTCGATCGGGTGATGACATGTACGCCCGCATAGATCCACGCGTCAAGGTGCTGCAGCTCGCGCTCGTCGGCGCGTGCATCTTCGCGACGAAGTCGATCGCCGCGCAGAGCGCGCTGGCCCTCGCGCTGGCCGGGTTGACGTGGGCCGCCGGCCAGAAGGGCCGCGCGATCCGGTTCCTGATCCTGGAGGCGGTGCTCTCAGTGCTGTTGGTCTGGCTCTCGGGCGGGACCGGCATGGGCTCGTTCACGTTCAGCTTCATCATCTTCTTCGTGCTGAAGTTCGCGCCCGGCGTGCTGCTGATCCTCGTCCTCGCGCAGACGGAGGACGTGACGCGCTTCATCCAGGCGCTCGAACGCCTGCGCCTGCCGCGCATGCTGACGCTGCCGCTCGCCGTCGCGATGCGCTTCGTGCCGTCCCTGAGCTACGAGCTGACGTGCATCAAGGACGCGACGCGCCTGCGCGGCCTGCAGCCCAGCGTCGCCGGGTTCTACCGGCATCCGATGCTCACGCTGGAGTATCTCCTCGTGCCGCTGCTGATGCGCAGCATCAAGATCGCGGACGAGCTCTCGGCGTCGGCGCTGACGAGGGGCATCGACGCGTCCGGCGTCAGGACGCGCTACGCGGCGCTCGATTTCACCCGGCGCGATGCCGCGGCCGCGGCGATCAGCGTCGTCGTCGTGTCGGTCATCGTGATTCTGGATACGTTGGTGGTGTGATACAGGGAGGGCGTGTCAATGGCGGACAAAGCGACGAGGTCCGATGTGGTCAGCAAGCTCGATCAGTTGCGATGGTTCACGAGCGCGCTGATCAAGGGCAGTCCCGCGCAATTCTATTCCTCGCTGCACGAGATGGTCGTGCCGGACCAGGGGGACGCGAGACGCGCGGACGCGAAGTTCTGGTTCAACATGGGCTATTGGAAGGACGCGCGCACGTACGCGGACGCGGGCACCGCGCTCGCCGAACGCCTGGCGGACGCGGCGCAGCTCGGGCCCGGGCTGGAGGTGCTCGACGCCGGCTTCGGGTTCGGCGAACAGGATCTGCTGTGGGCGTCGAAGTACCACGTCAAGCGTATCGTCGGTCTCAACGTGACCGAGAAGCAGGTGGCCTTCGCGCGCGAGCGCGTCGAGCGGGCCGGGTTCGCCGACCGCATCGACCTGCGCCTGGGCGACGTGTTGCGGGAGACCTTCGCGCCGGCGACGTTCGATCGCGTGCTGGCGCTCGAAAGCTCGCATCATTTCCGGCCGCGGGAAGGATTCTTCCGTCAGTCGTACGACATCCTGAAGCCGGGCGGGCGGCTGGCGCTGGCCGACATCATCGCGTCCGCGAACGGCACGCCCGTCAATCGCCTGCGCGCCTGGATGACGCGCCGCATGACCGGCAGTCCTCGCGCGAACATCTACGCGCGCGATGTCTACGCGCGGAAGCTGTCGGACGCGGGCTTCGTCGACGTCGCGGTCGAATCGATCCGCGAATACGTGCTCCCCGGCAACTTTGCCTACTATCGCCAGAAGCTGACGGGGAAGCGGGCGGACGCCATCGTGCTCGACGCCGAGATCGACCAGGAGACGATCGACGAGGCGTACCGGACGTGGGGTGAAGTCGACCTCGGGGACTACGTCATTGCCAGCGCGCGAAAGCCGCTACTGACGTGACGTGCATGACGTGCGCGGCGCGCGAAGTGGTCGGGGGCGCACCAGGCGGCCGCGCCATCAGCGATCGACGGCGCGGCCGCGCGGCCGCAGGACGGCCGCGACGCGCTCCCAGCGCTTGACGTCCTGGCCGAAGGGGGAGTTGACGGCGTGCGTTTCCGAATGCGACTCCGGCGCGAAGTTCGTCCGCGCGAGATTCGCGAGCGTGCCGCCGGGCGTGAAGTCGACGTAGACGGACGGATGCGACGCTTCGAGGCCGAGCACGGCCTCGCGGAAGGCGATCGGCTTCCGCAGCGTCCACCAGAAATGATCGGGCGCGACGCCGCGCAGGCAGGCGGCTTCCGTGCACGAGATGAAGTCCGCCGAGGGGCGGGCAAACGCGGACGCCGCGCCGAGCACGCAGCCGGGCATGTGGCGGACCGGTTCCATCCAGCGGGAATGAAAGGGATGCGGCACCGGCAGCACGACGTGCAGGATCTCGCGCTCGCGCAGCCAGGTTTCGACGGCGTGCAGCCGTTCGTGCAGGCAGGCGAGGACGAAATGAGACGGGGCGAAGTCGCCGGAGATTTCGGTATGCGATTGGAGCAACGGCGATCGATCGAAGACCTCGCGCGGCGCGATGACGCTGATCAGATGTCCGCGCGGCCCGGCGCGGACGAGCGCGCGGGCCTGTTCCGCCACGGCCATCAGCGCGAACTCGAACTCGAAGACGCCGAGCAGCGCGCAGGACACCGTCTCGCCGAGGCTGACGCCAAGGACGATGTCGGGCGTGATGCCTTCGTCCATGAACGTGCGCGCCAGCGCGTACTGGAACAGGAACAAGGCCGGATGCGACACCTCGAAGTCCTCGAACGGCTCGCCGATCGATCGATGCGGACCGTAGGTCTCGTGCAGCAGCGAGAAACCGGTGCGGCGCGCGACGAGCGCGTCGCCGCGCTCCATCCACAGCCGGAATGTGGCGTTCTCGCGCAGCAGCTCGCGGCCCATCTGGAAGTACTGCGATCCCTGTCCGCCGAACATGAACACGAGCGGGCGCGTGTCGATGGTCGTCCGAGCGACGGACGAAGGATGGGAATGCATGGTCGTCACGAAGGATCTCCCTGCCGCCGGCCGGCTGCGGCGCCGCGCGCCGCGAACCGTCTGCCGATGCGGCCGACATCGCTGAACACCTTCAGCCAGAGCATCAGGACGAGCGTCCACTCCCACCAGCGCAGCGCCGGCAGCGACGCGGCGAGATCGTCGAGCCGGCTCCGCGTGGACACCGGCGCAGGGAACAGGCCCACGGCCTGGTGCAGCGCGTTCGCGATCAGCACGATCAACGCGACCACGAGCGCGAGCCTGGTGAGATCGAGAAAGAGGAGTGAGAGAAGGAACGACATCTTACTTTCGCGCGCCTGATAATTGAGGGACGCGCGCGTCGCCTGCGCGGCGGATTCGGCGGCGGCCGATCCCAGCCTGGCCGGCGACGAGCTCATGAACTCGGTCCAGCCGGCGAGACTGGCTTGCAGCCGCGCCCACTTCGGCTTGCGGTTGCGGCGGTCGGCGCGGCGGCCGGCGGCGCGCATGTAGCGTTTCATCTCGTTCGGGTGATCGAGATTGGGCAAGAGGCGCTGGACGGCGATATCGAGCGTGCCGAACGCGCGGTTCATGCGCAGGAAGGTCCAGTTCACACTGAGCTTGTAGCGGCCCATGACCGGCTGCAGCTCGTCGCCCAGGGCCTGAATGGATTTCTGACGATGGGGCAACTCGCGAATCAGGGTTTTGTTGTGCCAGTTGCGGAACGCCTGGAGCATCTCGGCCTGCAGCTCGTCGACGTCGACGTCCGGAATGGCGTCGATCGTGCCGAGCATCTTGCGGACGGCCGTCTTGAAATCCTGCGTGCTGATGGCGCCCATGTAATCGCGGAACGACGTGAGGAAATCCACGTCGAGGCGTCCGATCGTGCCGAAGTCGATCAGGCAGATCCAATTGTCGCGCAGCAGGATGATGTTACCGGGGTGCAGATCGCCGTGGAACAGATGATCCTCGAACAACTGCCGGTAGAGCGACTGGAGCAGGCGTCGGCCGACGGCATCGGCCGTGACGCCGTTCTCGCGCTCCCAGGCGCGGAGCGCATCGGGCCGGTTCGCGGCGGCGGACAGGTATTCGCTCATGAAGACGCCGTCGATGAACTCGAGGACGAGAATCCGCTGTGTGCAGTATTCCGGGAAGGCCTTGGGGACGTAGACCTTCCGATGCTTGCGCAGCGTGCGCCGGAACTCGCGCAGGGCCTCGGCCTCGTACCGGTAATCCAGTTCTTCGGCGACGATATCCCGCAGCTCCCACAAGGCATCGTCCCAGTTCAGGTGCGCGAAGCGATGCATCCGCTTGAACGGCGCGACCAGCATGGCGAGCACGCGGAGATCGCGCTCGAACATGCTGGGCGCGTCGGGACGCTGGATCTTCACGGCGACCTTGGTGCCGGTCGAGCGCAGGCGCGCGACGTGGCACTGGCCGATCGACGCGGCGGCGATCGGCTGGAAGCTGAACTCGGAGAAGATCTCCTCGATTGGCCGGCCGAAGTCTTCTTCGAGGATGCGGCGCGAGTGCTCGCCGGGGAACGCGAGCGCGCGGTCGTGCAGCGCGCCCAGCTCGGCGCAGAACTCGGACGAGAACAGGTCCTGGCGCAGCGCGAGCAACTGGCCGACCTTGATGAACGCGCCGCCGAGCGCCTCGAACGCCTGCCGGACGATGCGGCCCTTCTGCGCGGACGTGGCATTGCCGGCGGCCATCAGGCGCAGACCGAGCAGGAGCAGTTGGCGCAGGACGAACAGCCCGCGCGCGCGGCGCACCTCTCCCGCGGCGATCTCCATCGGCGGCGAGTACCCGCGCGGGAGCGGCGTGGGGATCAGCTTCGGATCGAGGAGGTCACGCGTGTCCTCGCGGCTGCGAGACGCCAGTCGCACCACCAGCGCGTCAGGCGCGTTGGCGCCGGTGACGATCGGACCGCGATCCGGCGCGGAAAGATCCGGCTCAATCGAGATACGCTCCAATGCGTTTTGTTCCTTCGTTGTGCTATTGTTATTCTATCGATTCTCAGACGCTTCTCTCATACGATTGTTTCTAATCACGGACTCTTACGTCGTCGTTCACAATCGTTTACATAGGGGGAAACATGGCAGAGACAGTTACGGCAGCCGCGGGTAGGCAACCGATTCTCATCGACCTGGGCAAGAAAAAGAAGAAGGCCGTCAAGCGGCTCCGACGAGGATCCGGTCCGTTGATGCGTACTCTTCACGATGCCCTCGAACAGCTCCAAAGCTCCGGCAAGCTCGACTCCGCGGGTGATGGTCTGGTCGTCGCGGTCGTACGCGAGAAGAAAAAGCGTCGTGGCGGTGGTGGCGGCGGGTGGGGCTTCTAATCCCACGGCCGGTCCATCACTGAGATCATCACTGTTGACCCCCGAACAGTTGTGAGCGTGGCCGACGCCTGTGTCACCCGCAGGCGTCGGAGCGTAAGCCTCCCCCGGGTCGATACATCTCACCCGCCTTGCGTGCGCCGTACCCACATCGGCCGCTCACCACGCCCCCGCCGCCGGCGCTACCCAAGCGCTCGCGAGGGACGCTCGCCGAACATCTTATCCCCGCGCGCCCCGTCAGTTGGACGCCGACCGTCGGCGATGCGAGCGACGATCGCGCCACCGCGCCCATCGACACACGAAGTCCGAAGCGCCGGCTGGCAGCCTTGCGGACTGCGATCGCGCGCGCGGCGACGGCGTCGCCCGAGGCCTCCGCGACGCTTGGCGCAGAGGTGCGTGCGGCGCTCGAACAGTTCGGCGGCGCGTGGAGCGTCTTCGCGGAATTCCTGAGCAGCCGCTACGACCTGTTCGACGCGGCGTTCTGTCAGGAAGTGGCCCGCACGCGAATCGAAGGCGTTGCGATGGACGTCGACGCGATTGCGGAGGTCTTCCGGCAGGAGTTCAATCGCTCGCTCGACAGCGTGCTCGCGGACTTCGATGCGCGGCCGATCTGGACATCGGGTGTCGCGCAATTGCACGAAGCCACGCTGCGGCTGACGGGTGAGCGCGTGTGGGTGCAGATTCAGCGGCCCGACGCGGCCGCGCGCGTGACCGCCGATGTCGCGGCGATCGAGACGGTGTGCAAGGCGCTCGAACGGCGCGGGCCGCTGACGCACGTGCCGTGGCCGCGGACGCTGCGCGAGATCAGGACGCGTGCGACGAGTCATCTCGACTATCGATTCACCGCGCATCAGATGGCCCGTCAGTGGGCGCGCTGGCGCCGCTATGCCGGGGTGCACGCGCCCAAAGTCTTCCGGCGGTTCTGCCGGCCGCGCGTGCTGATCGCCGAATGTCTGGACGGCGTGCCGCTGTCCTGGGTGCTGGCCGAGCGCCAGGTCAATCCTGACGGTCTGGCCGCGTGGTTCAAGGCGAACGGCATCCGCCCGAACAGACTGGCGCGCCGCCTGCTCGACACCTTCCTGCGTGACGTCATCGAGCACGGCGCGTGCCTCAGCGACGTCGACCCGTCCCGCATTCTCGTGCTGCGCAACAATCACTTCGGGATCGCCCCGACCCCGGCGCCGCCGCTCGTGCAGATCGACAGCGATCGCATCCGCGCGCTCCGCGGCATCGTCCGGCACCTGCCCACCCGCGCGTATTCGAGCGTCTATCTCGATCTGTTCGGGCTGCTCGAACCGCTGCCGCCGATCGACCCCGGCGAACTGAAGAAGCGCGTCACACGTGAGCTGCGCGGGTGGGGACAGCGCGACGCCGTGCGGACGCTGCCGCCGGACGAGCGGACGCTGGCGGCGCTCTTCGTCGGCATCGCCGGTTCCTACCGCCACTGCCGGCTCGTGCTCGATCTGAACGTGGCGTCGGCGATCCAGGCGCTGCGCGGGCTGGAAGCCAGCGTCAACGGGCTGCATCCGCGGCTGCGGCGACAGCGGCTGCTCGGACGCTTCTTCCTGCAATCGGCGCGGCGTGTCGCGCGCGCGGCCGCGCGGACGCAGGAACGCAACGCGCCAACCGGACCGCCGCCGATCGATCTGGACGCGCCCTTCGACGCCATCGAGCGGACGGAACGGTACGCGGAATCGGTGTCCGCGCGGTCACTGCAGTTCGCGAACACCGCCAGCAAGCCCGCGTATCTCTTCGAGCGCGCGTTCGCGGCGCTGCGCTTCGTGACCGGGCTCGCGATGGCCGCGACGCTGCTGCTGTTCGTCGATCAGATGATCGTCCGGCTCGACGCCTTGCGCGGTGTGCGTGCTGGGATCTTCCTGACCCTGGCGCCCACGCTCACCTGGCTCGAGTTCCTCATGCTGGCCGTCGTGAACGCCTGGCTGTTCTCGCTCTTCCACCGCCTCACCCTGCGGTTTCGGGCGCGAGACAGCGCGCTCCCGAGGCACGGCGTCGTCTGACGCGTGCCCCGGGGAGGCGTCCGTGGATCAACGATACGCCTTGCGCCACACCTTGGCGCTCCGGCGCTGCGCCTTTGCCGAGTTCTTCATGGCGTCCTTCAGTCCGCCATCCCTCTTCTTGTTCTCGGACTTCGAATGCGCGTCGAGCAGCGTGTTGGCGTGCACCGCCAAGGCTTTCGCGCCGACCCTGGCCAGCTTGGCCATGGGCTTGAGAGACTTCGATCCCTTGCGCTTCTTGCGCGCCTTGTGAATCGTCATCGGGCCGTCCGGATGCAGAACGACGATACGTTCGATCGACCTTGGCACGTCTAGTCGCATAGTGAAACTCCATTGCTAGACCGACGAAGTTAGTGTGCGTGGGACCAAATGTTAGCACACGGGACCGCAGGCAAATCGCCTAAATAGATATAAATCACGCGCGATCTAACTCGCGAGTCAAGTGTGATTCGCACTGTGCGATAACGACCATGTTGATCGTCAAAACGACGGTGTGAGAGAGACGAGACTGTAAGGCCGCGGGCTGGGAGTGGACGATGATTACAATGTCCGTGTGTGCGCATACGTCACACGCACACCGGATGCGAGGGCCGCTGACGGGAGGCTCCACCGGTCGTTCGGTGATCTGGCGGGATGCGGCTGACTCGGAGGCGCCCGACTGAGCAAGCGCACGCCGGACAACGCGTGGCGCGGCGGATCCGATGCCGATATTGGCGGACGGAGCTGACGCCGGAAGCGGCGTCGCGGCTGGTCGAAGATGAATCAGTGGCGGGAAGAATGACGCGGGCGAGTGGCGACCGCCAACGTGCGCGCGCGGACTACGGTTCGTTCCCGGCGGGGACCGGCTGCGGCGTCACGCATTCGTTCCAGATCTCGTCGTGCGGCCGTCCCATCAGGTGCAGGCACAGGTCGCACTCGCACGAAAAGCGTTCGCCCTGCACGGCCTGGACGACGAGCTTCTTGCCTTCCGGCGTCAACGAGCCGATGAAGCCGTTGGCGAGTGTCGCCTGGAAGATCTCGCGGTCGTTGAGCTCGGTGAACGCGTCCCGCAGCGACGCGGAATCGTCCCTCGCCTGCGCGACGAATGGCGAGTGCTCGCCGGCCGAGGACCAGCAGCAGCCGTGCACCTGGGACTTCTCGTCGACGTACGTGTTGCCGATCGTGCACGAGCGCGGCAGCGCCGCGAGGTCGTCGACGCTCTCGACGGGCAGGCTGTTCGCCTTGCCGACGTTCTCGATCGCGTTGCCCATGATCACCACGTGCGACGGCCAGATTGCCACCGGCAGCCGCATGTCCTTCAACGATCGGACCAGCATCTCGCGCTCGTCCGCGCCGTTGTGCGCGACGTTGAAGGCGACGCGGCTGCCGCGCGCGATCGCTTCGGCGGCGGCGTTGTAGTAGTGATCGTTCGTCAGAAACTCCAGGTGATAGACGTCGTAGCTGAGAAGCAGCCAGTCGAGCGTGCCGATCGAATCGAAGAATCGCTTTGCCGCCTCTCGCGTCTTCGCCCAGATCGGGGCCGTGACGATGCTGATGAGGAGCGAGCGGCGTCTGGCCGAGGCGATGCCGGCCCGGATCAGATCGGGGTTCAGGGACGGTTCGCCGCCGGCGAGGATGACGAGGCCGTACATCTGCGCATCGACCGAGCTGATGATGCGATCGATCGTGCCGGCATCGGTCGGCAGGCGCCGTCCGTGATAGGTCTCGGAGAACCCGACGGAGCAGTGCCGGCAGCGCAGCGGGCAGCGATTGTTGATGTTGATCGTGACAGAGCGCATGAGGATCTCCTTGCACCGCCGACGCGCGCAGCGGCGCCGCCGCTCGCCGTCGGCTGGTGACAGGCCCAATCGGATCGAAGACCGGCGCTCGACAGCCGGGCCGATGCGCCGCGTGCGGTGAGCACGAACACCGCGATCGCGTCTATGTCATCTGCGCCGTCTGCTCGGACGCGAGCCGCTTGAACAGCCCGTCGCGCGCGCAGAGGTCCGCATAGTTTCCCGTTTCGACGATCCGGCCGCGTTCGAGGACCATCAGCCGATCGCAGTGCCGCACGACGCCGAGGCGATGCGCGACCAGGATGCGCGTCACGTCCAGCGCCGCGAGGTTCCGCCGGATCGTCTCCTGCGTCCCATCGTCCACCGCGCTCGTCGCTTCGTCCAGGAACAGGATCTTGGGACGCCTGGCCACCGCGCTCGCAATCAGCAGCCGCTGCCGCTGCCCCTCCGAGAGCGCCATCCCGCCGTGGCCGACGTGCGTGAAGAGTCCCAGCGGCATCGCGGCCACGACATCGTCCATCGCCGCGACACGCAGCGCGGCCCAGATCTCGTCCGCCGACAACTCCATCGCGCCACGTACGACGTTGGCGATCGTGCCTGGAATCAGCTCCGTCGTCTGCAGCACCACGCCGACGCTGCGCCGGAACGCGCGCAGATCGAGATCGCGCAGGTGGACGCCGCCGTAGTAGATGCCGCCGGACTCCGGCACGGCGAGGCCGAGCAGCGCGCGCAGCAGCGTGGATTTGCCGCTGCCCGATGGTCCGACGATGCCGACGCACTCGCCTGGGGCGACGGCAAACGTGACGTTCCACAGCGCCGGCTCGTAGCCTGGCTTGTAGCGGAACGTCAGCGATTTCACGGCGGCCGATCCGTCGATCTGCAGGCGCGCGCGGCCGGGGCTACCCGACTCGACGTCGGCGTCGAGGATCGGACGCAGCCGATCGTAAGACAGCAGCGCGCTGGCGCCGATCACCGCGGTCAGCACGCCGGTCAGCACGGCGACGATGAACTGGACGAAGAGGGCGAGGAACGCGACGAACTGGCCGATCGACATCGGCTGCGCAACGCCGCCAAACAGGCCCTGGTGGTACGCGAGAATGGCGCCGACGCTCGCGGGTACGAAGATCGCGACGAACGCCGCGAGCTGGTTCCCGATGGTCTTGGCCCGCGCCGACAGCCGGACCTTCTCCGCCATCTTCCTGGACCACACGCCGATGGCGCGCTGCTCGGCGCCGTACGATCGCAGGCGCAGCAGGCCGCCGATGATCTGGATCGACAGCCCCGCGACTTCGCCGCCTTTGATGAGCGCGTCGCGCTCGGTCCGGATCTGCGTGCGGCCGAACAGCCACGCGCCGATGCCGGCGCACACGGAGAGGACGATGGCCATGAATCCGATCCATCCGCCGTACACGAGCAATAGCGCGCCGCACACAAGGAACACCGCGCCCGCCTTCACGCCCGCGAAGATCGCCGTCGTCAGGCCCTGCTGGCATCGCGACAGCGCGGAGATCCGCTGCGAGATGTCACCGGTCGTGTAGTCCCAGAAGAACGCCGGCCGCAGGCGCAGCAGCCGCTCCCAGGACGCCATCTGCAGCCACGCCTCGACGCGGCCTTCGAGCCGGCGCAGCGCCGTCTGATGGACGATGGTGAAGGCGATCTGCGCGGCGGACGCGGCGAGCAGCAGGGCGCCAATCTGGAGCAGCAGCGAGCGATCGTGTCCAGGGATGACGACGTCCACCAGCAGGCCCAGCGAGATCGGCACCACCGCCGACAGTAGCGCCACCGCCAGCGTCGCGATCGCGATGACCTTCATGTCGCTGCGGCATAGCGTGAGTCCGCGCTGGAGCAGCGCCAGGCCGCTGATGTTCGTATCCGGCAGGCGCTGACAGAACACGTACGCCACGTCCGCCAGCGCCGCGGCGGAAGCCGGCGTCAGGCGCGCGCGGCGACGGCCGGACCGCACCAGCCAGTAGCCGCCGATTGCACGCGGGATGATTGCGACGGGCACGCGGTCGGCGCGATCGAACGCGAGGACCGGCCCGCAATCGCGCGTCCACCACCGGCCGTCGAGCGCGCTGCGACGTACGTGGACGCCGGACGCCGCGCCAATCGCGTCGAGGCAATCGACGAGCGGCGCGCGGCGGCCGTCCAGATCGGGCGGACGCCGCATGTCGATCGCCAGCGAGCGGCCGACGGCGACGCAGGCCGCGAACAGCGCGTCGAACGACGACTCGACGCGGCGGCGGTCCGCGGACGCGATCACGTCCATGCGGCGCTCCTCGCGGCATGCAGGACGTCGTAGGTGCCTTGGGCTTCGAGCAGCGCTTCGTGCGTGCCGCGCTCGACGATCTGGCCCTTCTCCATGACGAGGATCTCGTCGCAGTCCTGGATGGCGGACAGCCGGTGCGTGATGACGAGGCACGCGCAGCCGCGGCGGGCGATGTGTCGCAGGATGCGCCGCTCGCATGGCGCATCGATGGCGCTCGTCGCCTCGTCCAGGATCAGCAGCGCGGGCGCGCGCGCGAGGGCGCGGGCGATCTCGAGCCGCTGCCGCTGTCCGCCGCTCAGATTCGTGCCGCGCTCGGCCAGCATCGCGTCGAGGCCGCCCATCGCCTCGACGCACGCATCGATCTCGGCGTCGCGGCACGCGGTCATCAGCGTCTCGTCACTCAGTTCCCGATCCCAGAAGGCGAGGTTGTCGCGGACCGTGCCCTGGAAGAAGAACGATGTGTTGTCGACGATGGCGACGGCGCTCGTCCAGACGTCGGACGAGACGTCGGTGCGGGGACGGCCGGCGAGCGCGACGCAGCCGGACCACGGCTCGTACAGGCCCCCGGCGAGCCGCGCGACCGTCGACTTGCCGCTGCCGGACTTGCCGACCAGCGCGACGCGCCGGCCCCAGCCCACCGTCAGATCGCAGCCCGTGATGAACGGCCGCTTCGTGCGGCTGAAGCCGTACGTCACGCGCTGGACGACGAGCAGGCCGTCGGGCAGATTGTCCGACACCGCGTCAGGCGTCGCGGCCGCGCCGGGCGCGGCGATCCGGAAACGCGCGCGCTCGCCGAGATCCGCCGCGCGCGGCGATGTCGTCACGTCGGTGAGCCGGATGAGATCCGCGGTGGCCATCCGCAAATCGCCCTGCAGCGAGATGACCTGCGTCAGCGGTCCCTGGATGTTGTGCATCAGCGCCTGGAAGGCGACGAGCATGCCGACCGTCATCACGCCGTCGGCAATCTGATGGCCGCCGATGACCACCACCGCCACGCCCGTGAGCGCGCTGAAGAACGGCGCGATCGTGCCGATCCAGACGGAGGCCGCCGCGAGGTCCTGCCGCGCGTTGATCGACGCGGCGTGCAGGCCCGCCCAGACGTCGAAGTAGCGCGACTCGGCGCCGTTGGCTTTGATCGTCTCGATCGAGCGCAGGTAGGACGCGGACAGGCCGTCGACGTGGCCGCGCTTCGCGAGCGCGTCGCTCTGCCGCGCCGTCATGTTGCGTGACGCGTAGCGGAGCAGCAGGGCGTTCAGGCCGCCGCACGCCGCGACGGCGAGCGCGAGCAGCGGGCTGTAGAGCAGCATCAGCGAGGCGAACGTCACGACGAGCAGGACGTCCACCGAGTATTTGAGGACGGTCTTGGACAGGAACGCGCCGAGGCGATCCGACGAGTCGAGGCACGTCGCGAGATCGCCGGTCGTGCGCCGCGTGATGACTTCGAGCGGCAGGCGCAGGACGCTCGCGAGCACCTCGCGGCCGCGCGAGAGCGACAAGCGCGCGTCGACGCGGATCAATACGTCCTGCTGCAGATAGCTCGCCAGGCCGCCGGCGATGGTGATCACGAGCAGCGCGATCAGCAACAGACCGATCGGCAGCGGGTCCAGCGCCGCCAGCACGCGATCGATATACACCTGCGCGAACATCGGTGTCGTCGCGCTGGTCATGACCAGCGTCAGCGACGCGACGATCACAAAGGCGATGCTCGCGCGATGCGCGCGCATGAGCGTCCGGATCTCGCGGCCGATGCTCGCGGTGAGATCCACCGGCGCGAACGTCTCGCTCTTCGCGAACGTCAGGAGCGCGCCTTGATACTCGCGCGCGAAGTCGGCGCGCGAGATGGTGCGCGGACCGGTGGCGGGATCGTTCACGAAGACGGAAGCGGCCGTGCAGCCTTCGAGCACGACGAAGTGCTGCCGCGACCAGGACGCGATGCACGGGAACGACGCGGATTCGAGGCGATCGGGCGGCAGGCCGAACGCTGCCGGCGTCAGGCCGAACAGGCGCGCGGCCTGCACGAGGTCCCACGCGGTCGTGCCGTCGCGGCTGAGGCCACACAGCACGCGCAGGCGCTCGACAGAGACGCTGCAGCCGTGGAACGCGAGGACGATCGCCAGCGACGTCGGCCCGCAGTCGACGGCCTGCGCCTGGCGGATGATCGGCGTGCGGACGCGATGCGCTCGCCGGGCGAGCGCGCGCCTGACGGCCGCGAAGAACGTGAACACAGCGTTAGTCCCGGGAAGGCCGCGCCGCGGTCTCGATCAGCTCCCATCCGTGGCTCGTGACCGCGGAGCCGGTGGCTTTCAACGTCAGAATCGCCTCGTCGATCTGCGCGGTGACGCGCATGAGCCGCGCCTCGGCGGTCTCCGCGTACTCGCTGATGCCCGCGTCCATCAGGCCCTGCCAGTACCGCCGGATCCAGCCGAACGAGACGACGCCGTGGACGAGACCCATGATCGGCCGATCCGTGCCTCGGAACGGCGACGCGAGGAGCAGATCGCCCGCGTCCTCTTCCAGCACGGCGCCGCGCTCGTCCTGCACGTTCAGCCACGTGTGGCCCGCTTCATGGATGATCAGCTCGGCGAGCATTTCAGGCCGTGAGGTCGCGGTGAGATAAAGCGCACCCGGCGCGACGGCGCTGGAGAAGCTGCTGAACGTCTCGTCGTCTGTCGCGCCGAACGGCACGAGCGTGCTGACGAGCGACGGCAGCTCCGCGCCCGCCTCGCCGAGCGCTCGTTCGAGCAGCGCGGTGGCCTGGCGCGGCGTGTCGCCCCACGACCAGGTCGCCGTCGGCCGCCAATGCAGACGCCGCCGCACCTCGCCGAGCCACGGGGCATGACTGTCGACGCGGACGTCCGCGCCGAAGAACGGCACGCGCTCGATGGCGTGCAGCGTATGGCCGCTGTCGCAGATCCATTGGCGCCGTTCGCGCCGCAGCGACACGGTGTCCCCGTCGCCGTCGCCGTCGCCTTCGCCTTCGACGCGGACGTCGAGTCCCGGCAGCGAGCAGGGCAGCGCCGGCATGCGCACGCTGCCGGCGCCGCGATCCAGCGTATCGATCAACTGGACCAGCGTACCGATGCGCGCGGTCGCGTCGTCGAAGCTGCTCGTCCGGCGCCATTCGGCCCGCGTCCCGCGCGCCGCCGGCGACAGCACTTCCTGAAGCCACGCGCCCGCGTCTTCGAGCGCGAGCACCGCGGACGGCGAGGCGAGGACCTGCGCGCGCGCGGGCGCGGCGGCGTCGCTCAGGCAGCGTGTCAGCGCGTCCTGGGCCGACATGTCCAGTTGCGTCTGCACGAACGCAGCCAGGCGGACGAACGCGCGCTCGGCGCGCGGCAGCCACGGAGCGGGGTGCGGCAGGCAGGCCACGCCGGCGTTGCCGCGGTCGATGCGGAATCGTGTGCTCACCCGAGGCCTCCTTGAGAAAGGTGGCGTAGACCGATCGAGAGCGGCGGGAACGGACGCGGGCTACTCGGCGCGCAGCGCGATCACGGGATCGACGCGCGACACACGCCGGGCCGGCAGCCAGCACGCGAGCAGGGAGAGACCGGCCACGAGCCCGGCAACCGCGACGAACAGGGGCAGGTTCACCGGCGCGATCCCATACAGCAACCGCCCCAGCACGCGCGCGAAGGCGAGCGAGACGGCGATCCCCAGCACGAGGCCGATCAACGTCGGCCGCAGGGCCGAGCGTGCGACGAGCAGGAACAGATCGCGCTTGCGTGCGCCGAGGGCGACGCGGATGCCGATGCCGCGCGTCTGCTGGCGCACCGTGTAGGCGACGACGCCGTAGACGCTGATCATGGCGAGCACGAGGCCCAGCAGCCCTTGCGCGCAGGCGAGCAGCGCGCCCATGCGGATCGGCAGGAACGCGAACACCGAGTCCTGCAGGTGCTCGTCCATCGTCCGCACGTTGAACACGGGCACGTCGGAGTCGAGATCGTTCACGAGACGCCGCAGCGACGGCGCCAGCGCGAACGGATCGCCGGTCGCGGCGCGCACGTGCAGCGTCACGACGGGCTCGTAGTGCTGCGCCAGCGGGACGTAGGCGTAGGCGCGCCGATTCTCGCCGACGGAAATATACTTGCCGTCGCGCACGACACCGATGACTTCGATCGGATCGGTGTCGCCGCGCCAGCGGAAGCGGCGGCCGAGCGCCGATTCGTTGGGCCAGACGCGGCGGGCGAAGGTCTGATTGACGATGGCGACGCGCGGTGCGCCGAGGCGATCGTCCGGCGTGAAATCGCGTCCCTGCAGCAGCGCCGCGCCCATCGTGCCGAGATAGCCCGGATCGACGCGGTTCACGCCCGCGCGGATCTCGGACGCACGGCGTCCCTGTTGAACGGGCGCCTGTTCCTCGGGTCGCGTCACGCTCCGCATCTCGTGCGAATTGCCGAACGGCACGCTCGATGCGAGCGCGACCGCGTCCACGCCGGGCAGCGCGCGCGCCTTCTCCACGATCTGTTCGAGCAATTGACGTCCGCGCGTCTCATCGAGGCCGGGCAGCCCGAGATCGAGCGACGCCATCAGCAGCCGATCGCGGCGGAACCCGAGATCGTGCGCGGTCAGCGTCCACAGGCCCTGCAGGAACAAGCCGCCGCAGACGAGGACGAGCACGCAGACCGCGACCTGCGAGATCACGAGCTGCGCGCGGAAGCCGAAGCGCGCCGGGCCGACGCCGCCCGCGCCGGCCGCGGTGCCTTTGAGGATGCCGTTCACGTCCAGCGTCGTGCTGCGCAGCGCCGGCACGACGCCCGTGAGGACACCGGCGATCACGGAGACGATCACCGTGAACAGCGCGACGGACCAGTCCCAGCCGAGCGCGGTCCGTACCGGCACGTCGCCTTGCGGCGCGACGCGGGCGAGCAGCGTGCCGCTCGCGTAGGAAAACGTCATGCCGACGAAGCCGGCGAGCAGCGCGAGGACGACGCTTTCCGTGAGCAGTTGCCGCAGCAGGCGTCCGCGCGACGCGCCGATGGCGGTGCGGATCCCCATTTCCTTCTGACGGGCGAGCGCGCGCGAGAACATCAGGCTTGCGACGTTCGCGCAGGCGATGAACAGCACGAGCGCGGCCGTCGCCATGAACACGGCGGCGGCGAGCGGCACGAACCGGCTCACGCCGGGGATGGGCCGCGTCTTCAGCTCCGGCCACACGATCACGCGCGCCTTCGTGTCCTCGGGGCGATACGTCGTGCGCAGCCGCTCGGCGACGACCTGCACGGCGGCCGTGGCCTGCCGCAGATCGACGTCGCGGCGCAGGTGCGCCATCACGCGGAACGCGCCGGCCGCGCGGTTGTCGAGCAGGCGATCGAACTCCGGGAACAGCTCGGGCAGCATCATCGCGGGCACGAACGCGCTGGGCGCCAGCGCCCACTGCGCGCCGGAGAACTCCGGCCGCGTGACGCCGACGACGGTGAGCGCGCGTCCGTTGATGCCGATCGAGCGGCCGACGATGCCAGGATCGCCGCCGAGGCGCGTCTGCCAGTAGTGGTGCGAGAGCACGACGATCGGATCGGCGCCGGGCGTCTCGCCTTCACCGGAGAGGAACAGGCGTCCCGTGAGCGGCGTCGCGCCGAGCATCGTGAAATAGTTGCCGCTCACGCCTTCGATCCAGGTCCGGTCGGACAGGCGTCCGTCGAGGCTCAGGTGCGCGGGGCGGAAGACGAGCGCGAGCGTGTCGCTCAATTCCGGCACCTGCGTGCGGTAATCGCGGTAATCGGCCCAGGAGATGCCCTGCGACGAGTCGCTGCCAGTCTGCTGTTCGAGCAGGACGACGAGCCGCGATCCGTCCTTGACGGGGAGCGGCTTGAACAGCAGCAGATTGATCAGCGAGAAGATCGTGACGTTCGTGCTGAGGCCCATCGCGAGCGTGAGGATCGTGACGATGGTGAAGCCGGGATTCCAGCGCATCAGGCGGATGGCGTGGCGGACGTCCTGCTGCACCTGGTGCAGCCACGTCCGCTCGCGTCCGTCGCCGCGGCGTCCCGACTCCTCACCGTCTCTACGCACGCCCGACCTCCTCATACAGGATTGCACAGGAGTCCGCGGGCATCGACCCGCTCAACTGCGAGAGGCGCTCGCCCAGCGAATTGTGGACCTCGTTCAGCGCCCGCTTGAGATCCGCGGGATTGCGCGTGGGGTCCCATGCCTGCAAGAGCGCGCCGAAATAATCCATCTCGGTGCGCGAGACTTCCTTCGCGTAGCGCCGGAGCCGCTGCGCCAGGGCCTTTTCGCCCAATCGTTCCAGCCGGGGCACGGCCAGCCACAGGGCCTGCGGACGCACGCCGGCGCGTCGCTTCTGCGAGAACCGGTTGAGCACGCCATCGCGGAACGCGATCACTTCGGCGTCGACGAAGTCGTAGTTGAAGCGCCAGAAGCTGTCCTTCTGCGTCTTCAAGCGGCCTTCGGCTTTCAGGCGGTCGTAGAACGCGGTGCCGCGCCGCGGCATCAGCGTCGTCGTCAGGGCGGGGAAGTTTACGCTCGCGAGCTGATCCGAGAAGTTGATCGAATCGAGCAGGCGGAAGTGCTCGCGGGCTTCGTCCATCGTGCTCCACGGATCCCAGAAGATCACATTCGTCTGGAACTCCAGCGGCAGCGTCCGCGCGATGTCGATCGCCTTGAAGATGTCCTTCTGCACGTAGCCCTTGTTATAGAGCTTCAACTGCCGCGGCAGCATCGTTTCCATGCCGATCGACAGGTGGGAGAGTCCGAGCTGGCTCGCGTCGCGCAGCAGCTCGCCGCCGCGGATGATGTCCGGCACGCGCAGCTCGACTTCCCAACTGAACGACAACTGCCGGCGATCGATCTCCTTGATGAACGCCGAGGCCCACGCGCGCTCCTTGCGGATCGACAGGCCGAAGTCATCGTCGTAGAAGATGAAGTTCGTCGCGCCGTGGTCGATGCAGAACTCGATCTCGTCGACGACGTCGCTGGCGTCACGCCAGCGCACGGTCGGAGAGTTCTCGACGTCGTAGAAGCGCACCATCGAACAGAACGTGCACTTGCTGAAGCAGCCGCGTCGCGCGAGGATCGGCGTCAGGAACGTGCGATTGTCCCACGTCCGCTTCGGCCAGGGGATCTCGCGGACGTCCATCAACGGGCCTTCGGGATTGAAGACGAGCTCGCCGTCGCGCCGGTGGACGAGATTCGGCACCTGATCGACCCGTCCATCGCCTTCCAGACAGCGCAGCAGCGCCACCAGCGCACTCTCGCCCTCGCGCATCATCACGTAGTCGACGCCCGGCATGTACTCGAGCAGGTCCGCCGCGTGCGTCGTCGCGGTATAGCCGCCGAGCACGATCGGCCCGGCGTAGGCCGCGCGCAGCAGCGCGACGCACCGCGCGGTGCTCACGATCGTCGAGTCGTACATCGTGAACCCGATGATGCGCGGATTCAGCGAGAGGATCTTGCCGACGATCGAGAGCACGTTCATCTCTTCGTGCTCGAAGTCCAGCGTCGCGGTCGGATAGCCGGCCTTCTCGAGCGACGCCGCGAGATAGAGGATGCCGATGTTCGGCATGCGTCCGAGCATGTCGGTGATCTTCACATGCTGCGGACGCTGACCGGTGACGTCGAGATCTTCGGTGTTCGGCGCGACGACCAGGACGGCCGGCTGGGAAGTATAGGTTGGAACGGGAAACGACGCGACGCTCATGAAAGCCTCCTGCACGGCATCCAACGGAGTCGAGAGCGCCTCCACGCGCATCGATCACGCGTGGCATTCGAGTGGAGTCTGAGCGGTCTGTCGCGACAGTCTGCCGTGAGTGCTCTGCTGAGTCAAGCGCGATCGTACGACCTGTTGCGAAAGATTGTTGCTCGCGTGAATGCCACTGATCGACGCATGGAGTGCATGCGCGAAAGATATAGATCGTGTACCCCCTCGTCTTTCCGAACGTCGGGGAATCGTGCGCGCTGTGAGCGCGTACAGCGTCGGGCGTTTTCGCGCGGCGGACGTTCTCGTGATTTCGAACAGACGGGAATCCACACTAGCGCGTGCATACATGGCGGCTATGCTCAGGCCTCAATCGGCCAGCGTCAACGGCGTTCTTGCGACTGACGTCGACGCATTCGAGCGCCGATCACCCTCATTCAGATCCCGCTCCGCGTCCGATCCGAATCAAGATCCGATTCAGTGTCAGATTCGTTTCATAGCGTCTGACGTGGACGAAGTTCTATCCCGCGAGCGGGGGATCCGGTGAGGTGTCGAAGTCCGCATGTTCACTATATGGGAGACCAGAAATGGAACAAAAGACTCTGACAGAAGCCCTCGTGCGTGCGTCGGCCGACCCCGGCTTCGCGCAAAGCCTGATTCAGAACCCTGAGCAGTATCGGGAAGAGTATCAATTGACGGACGAACAGTTGGCGATGATCAGCGGCGCCGGCCTGCGGGGCGATCCGGACGGCGGCGCGACCCTGCACGGCTACGAGCCGACGCAGATGGAAGACAACCCCGATCGCAACGCCGGCATCGACAATTGATGCGTGCGCGTGCGTGACATCGTTCGGACCGGGAGTCTCGCGGCTCCCGGTCCGGGCTCGCGCGGCCGCGGCATCGCTCGTGTCGACGCCGGCCTTCGGGACACGGCGACCACGCTGTTCGGATCCGTCTCGTTGTCAGTTCTTGCGTCGGAGCGCGTGGCGTTCTGGCGCGGACGGAATCCGCCGGGCGCGACCAGGGGTCCGGTGGAGGTGGGGAAGTCAGCACATTCCGACAAGTGGGAGACACAACATGGAAAACAAGACCCTGAAAGATGCCCTCGCGCGCGCCTCGAGCGATCCCTCATTCGCGCAGAGCCTGACCCAGAATCCCGAGCAGTACCGGGAAGAGTATCAGTTGACCGATGAACAGTTGACGATGATCAGCGGCGCCGGCCGCGGCGGCGACCTGGGCGGCAGCGCAATGCTGCACAGCTACGAACCCAACAACAACTGCTAGGACGGTTCACGTTCAGGAGCCGCTGCTCGGCGAGTACCCATGCGACCACGACATCATCTCGTGCTGGCGCTCAACCCCTGGGGACACGGCGAAACGTCGCTCGGGATTCGTCTGGCGTCGTCTCTCCGCACCGGAGGGGAAGGAGTGGTGTTTGTCACGACCAACGCGAACGCCCCTCTGGTGCAACGCGCTGGCTTTCGCGCGATCGTCCTGCCCCGGCAGGCCTATCCGCTGCTGCCGCTCTACATCGCGGATTGCATCTCGAAGATGAACGTCGGGTCGATCATCCTGTCGGATCACTTCACGACCGCGTCGTTCCTGAAGCGGACCGGCCTGGACGAGCAGACGCTCGCCCGCTTCCAGTTGCCGGTGATCGCGATCGACACCTGGGACTCGACCCGCGGACAGCCGATCGACGTCCAGAACCACGGCTCGGAAGCGCCGATCGACGTCCTGCCGGCGTCGATCATCCATCCCGTGCCCTTTCTCTCGCCGCGCGCGAGCGGCGCGTATCAGTCGCTGCCCGACGTGCCGCCGAAGGTCGCGCGGAAGGTGCGCAAGAACGTCCGCCGATCGCTGGGCATTTCGGATTCGTCGCAGGCCGTGCTGTTCTGCTCCGCGGCATGGCAGCAGGGCGAGCATCCGCTGCGCGGCCGCTGGTGGCTGGCCGACAGCGTCCCCGCGCTCCTCGGCGAGTATCTCTCCCGCATCGACTCCGCGCACGTCGTCCATGTCGGACCGAAGACGCTGCCGATGGGCGAGAAACTCGGGCCGCGCTATCACTGGCTCCCGCAGCTCCCCGGCACGGACTTCCGCGCGCTCATGGGATCGGTGGATCTGTTCCTGTCCGTGAACATCTCCGCGGCGACGATCGCGGAGGCGATGGTCGCGGGCGTCCCCGTCGCGGTGATCCAGAACTCCATCCCGATCTACAAGCAGGAGGACTGCGAGGAGGCGCTGCGCGGACGGACGTTGTCCGACACGCTGCGGCAGTGGATCCACGCGTCGATCCCGATCTGCTCGTTCTCGCTGTGGCCCGTCGGGTTCTACAAGTTCCTCGTGCCGGTGATGCAGGACAACCCGTACACGCGCGCATTGGAACTGCTCGAACTGTTCGACGAGGAAGGCATCGAGCAGCGGATCCGGCGGCTGCTGACGGATCGGGCGGCGAGGGAGGAGCACGTCCAGCGGCAGCAGGTGTATCTCGACGAGGTCCGCGCGCTGCACGACGGATGCGAAGCGGTTCGACAGCTCTGCGCTTAGACATCTCCAAAGGCCAATCATGACGAATGAAGCAACATGCCGCCTGTCCTTTTGGAGATGTCCGCTCCGCGGAGCGGAGCAAAACAGACGGAGGTGCTAGCGAAGCGGAGCCAGTTCAGCACTCGCGCAACTTGTCGGTTTGAGGCGGAGCTTCGCTAGAGGTGCCTCGTGAACAGCAGGACCACGCACAGGACGTTGCCGCGGACGAATGGACTGGGGCTCGCGCCGCGCGACGTGCGCGACGTCGTGGCGAAGGCCGTGGGCCTCGTGCCCGCCGCCGGCATCGCCAGCCGCCTGACGCCGTCCGTCTACCCGAAGGAGCTCCTGCCGGTGACGTTCGACGTCGATCCGCGGACCGGCGTCGCGATGCCCGTCCCCGTCATCGAGCTCTCGCTGCGCGCCCTCGCGGCCGCGCGCATCGAACGGTGCATGGTCACGCTGTCCCCGCGCAAGCCGGAGCTGCTGCGCTATCTGGGCGACGGCAGCCACGTCGGCCTGCAAGTGAGCTACGTCCAGCAGATGGAGCCGACGGGCCTCGTGGACGCGATCCGGCTGGGATGCCGCTGGATTCAGGGCTGCTACGGCTGTCTGCTGCTGCCGGACACGGTGGTGAGTCCGCCGTCCGCGATGGCCACGCTGCTCGACGTCATGGCGCGGGATCCCGCGGACGCGGTCCTCGGCGTCTTCCCGACGTCGCGGCCCGAACAGCTCGGCCCCGTCCGCTTCGACGCGGACGGCGTCATTTCGGAAGTGCTGGAGAAGCCCACGAACGGCACCATCGCCAACACGTGGGGCATGGTCGTCTTCTCGCCGGCGTTCGTCGCGCGGCTCGCGGCGGGGCCGCCGCCAGGAACGGTGTCGGGCGCGGAACGGATCACGTCGCTCGCCGACGTCTTCAATCAGGCGATTGCGAGCGGATCGCGGCTGCGCGCGGTCTGGTTCGAGGACGGCACGTATCTCGACGCGGGCACTCCCGCGGGCCTGTTCACGCTGACGCAGCGGGCGAACGCCCAGGCGCAGTACCGGACGGGAGAGCGCGCGTGAGCGGTCGACGTCATCTGATCGTGGCCGCGGGCGGCACGGCGTGGGGACGCGTCGCCATCGCTGCGCGCATCGCGGACGATCTCGCGCGCGCCGGCCACCACGTGACGGTGCTGGCGGCGGAGGAGCTGAAGCCGGTCCTGGCCGGCCGCGGGTTCGCGTGCGTCACGTTCTGCCGCGCGAGCGCGCCGCTGCTCGGTCTGCTCATCCAGCAGGCCATCGCGAGCGTCCGGCCGGACACGATCGTGTATGCGGACTACTTCACGGTGATCGCGCACCTCCTCCGGTACGGACCCGATCACATGCTGCTGTTCCCGCCGGGCGTGCGCACGGTCGCCATCGACATCTGGGATTACAAGACCACGGGCCTCGAGATCGACGCGTTCGACGATGTGGTGTACAGCCTCGCGGGGGGATCGGACGCGTATCACCACGAGCTGTGGGCGCGGCTGTCGCAGGCGCTGCACCCCGTGCCTATCCTGGATCACCGCTCGTCCGCCACCGCGTTCGGCAACCTGCCGGCCGTCGTCTCGCCGCGGGCGGACCGCGGCGCCGTGCGCGAGCAGTACGGGCTGGGCGTCGCGGACCACGTCGTCTTGTTCTGCACGTCGGACTGGCAGCACTCGTTCTTTACGCCGTCGAGCGGCCGACGGCTCGCGACCGCCGTGCCGGAGCTGCTGTTCCGCTATCTCTCGACGTTCGGATCGGCGGTCCATCTCGTCCACGCGGGACCGCGGCCGCTGCCCTTCGCAGACGCGCTGTCGCCCGCGCGTTATCACTGGATCGCGAAGCTGCCGCCCCCGGCGTTCACGGCGCTCGTCAGCACGTCCGATCTGCTGCTGACGGCCAACATCACGGGCGACGTGGTGGGACACGCGATCCGGCACGGCATCCCGACGATCGTCGTGCAGAGCTCGTTCGGCGCGCGCAGCGTCGACGAAGCGGAGCAGGGCCTCGGACGCCGCCTGACGCCGTCTGTCGCGCGCTGGCTCGAAGGCGTGCTGCCGCTGTATCCGTTCGTGCTGTGGCCCGCCGGCTACCAGCAGTTCCTTGCGCCCATCCTGCGCGACAACCCGTACACGGACGCGGTCGCCCGCGTGGAAGTCCTGGACGATCTCGACTTCCACCAGGTCGCGTCCCGCCTGCTCTTCGACTCGCCAGCCCGAGATGAGTTCGCACACCGCCAGGCGCGCTATGCGGCCGCGGTCGACCGCCTTCCCAGCGGAGCCGAGCTGATTGCCCGGCCACTTTCGGAGGAACTGTCGTGAAGATCCTGAGCCTCCACATCACCGACCGCTGCAACAGCGCGTGCAGTTTCTGCGTCGTTGCATCACCCCTGCACGCCGTCGACACCGTGTCGTACGACCGCATCCTCGAGTTCCTGCGCGAGCATGCGGGCACCGGCATCGACGTCGTCAATCTGCACGGCGGCGAGCCGACCGTCCACCCGAAGTTCGACGAGCTGCTGAACGAGATTCACCGGCTCGGCTATCCGGAGCTGCACCTGCAGACGAACGCGATCCGCCTGCACGACGACCGCTTCGTCGGCACGCTGATCGATCGCGGCGTGCGGAAGTTCATCATCTCGCTGCACGGCGACACGCCGGCGCTGCAGGACGCGCTGACCTTCACGCGCGGCGGCTTCGTCAAGACGATCGCCGGCATCGAAAACGTCGTCCGGCGCGGTATCCACGTCCGGACGAACACCGTCATCCTGAAGCAGAACTTCTCGCGCCTGACCGAGATCTGCGAGCTCGCGTGCAACCTGGGCGTGGCGCACGTGAACCTGTCCGCGCTGCACCCGGTGGGCAGCGCGCTCTTCTCGCGCAGCAGCGACATGCCCAGCTACACCGACATGCACGCGGACGTCATGAAGGCGACGGCGCTGGTGCTCGAACGGGGCAAAATGCTGACGCTGGAAGGCTTCCCGCATTGCATCATCAAAGAGCGCGTGGAGCATCAGCTCACGCACGAGTACCGCGACATCAAGATGCTGAGCCACGACGTCGTGATGACGAACTACGACGAGCACATGGCCGGCGTCCTGCGCGCGGCGGGACCGCCATGCCAGACGTGCGCGTTGAAGCGCGAGTGCGGCGGGCCGTATCCGCAGTACGTGGATTACTACGGGTGGAACGAGTTCACGCCGATGGAGCAGCTCGCGACGGCCGGTCTCTCGAATTAGATCGCACGCGGTCGCGGGTGTCTGATTCGAGCCGCCGGCGCGGGAGGGCGTCATGAAGTTCCAGTCTGTGTTGATCGTCGTGACCGAACGGTGTCACGTCGGCTGCCGCCATTGCGGATACATCGGCAAGCCGCGCGATCGGGAGATGACGGAAGACGAGCTGAAGCTGTGGGTGCGCCAGATTATCACCTACGGCGTGCCGGTGATCATCTTCACGGGCGGCGAGCCGTTCGAGCGGTACGACGTGCTCGCCGCGGGCGTGCGGACGACGCGCGAGGCCGGCGGCAGCGCGGCCGTGTTCACCAGCTCGTTCTGGGCGACGTCGCGCGAGGAAGCCGTGCGCGGCCTCGAAGGCCTCGGCGGCCTGGATCACATCTATCTCAGCACCGACATGTATCACAAGGAGCGCGTGCCGGTGGACAACGTCCGCCACGCGATCGAGGCCGCGCTCGGTCTCGGCATGTCCGTGCGTCTGGTGATCAGCTACACGAAGGATGAGGACCTCGCCGCGATCAGGCAGGAATACACGGACTACGCGAGCCGCATCACCGTGCATCCGCAGCGCGTGATCCCGAACCGGTGGCTGGACACGAAGATCTTCCGCAATCAGTCCCGGCAGCAGCCGCTGAATCCAGACGCGTATTCCCATACGTGCTTCCTCGGCACGCCGCTGATCAATCCCAACGGTGATCTCTTCGCGTGCCATCTCGGGAAGGGCCGGCGGCCCGGCACCGGGGACGATCCCTACCTGCTCGGCAACCTGCGCGGCGCCTGCTTCGAGGACGTGATGGGCGACGCGAGCCTCCGCGCGGACTATCAGTATCTGCGCACGCACGGACCGCGCGGTGTCGTCGAGGCGATGGACGCGCACCAGCCGATCGTCCTGCGCGAAGCGGGCCGGTCCGAGTTCACGAGCGCGTGCGATATGTGTACGACGGTGCTGAATACGACGTCTGGCGCGCGCGAGTTCCGCGCGTTCGCCGAGCGGCATCTGGACGAGATCGACATCCGCCTCGTGTTGAGCCTCCACGAGTCCTCTGCGTTCCGCGCCCGGAACGCCGCGCAGGCGTCGGCGGGCGAGTAGGCGCATAGGCAGGTAGACACGTAGACGAGCAGGCGAGGCGGCGAGGCGGCGAGGCGACGGATCATCGAGGAACAGCGTGTGGCGAACGCAGAGACGACACCACCGGCGGCGGAGGGGTTCGACGACGGCCTCGGGGCCGGGGTGCGGCTGCTCGGGCCGAAGCGCTGGCTGGCGGTGGGCGCGGCACTGGGGCTCGCCGGCGTCGGCGCGCTGTGGATCGTCTTCGGACAGGTGGCGCTGGCGCAGACCGGATCGTGCGTTCTGCAGCGCGAGCAGGAGATCGTCCGATCGCCCGTCGCCGGCGTCCTGACGTCCTGGCTGAAAGAGGCGGGCGAAGTGGTGGAGCGCGGCGACACCGTGGTCACCGTCGCCGCGACGAGACCGGACGGCGATCCGCGGCTGATCGGTGACTGGCGCCGGACGCTCGACGGCGTGTACGAGCTGGTGAGCGCGGACCGCGCCGTCGTGCGGGAAGCGCTTGCCGTGCGCGGCGCGGCACTGGATGCGGGCGCGCCGGTGGCGTCGATCGATCCGCTCACGAGCCGCGTGGAGGCGGTCGTCCGCCTGACGTGCAAGGCGCGCGCGCAGGTGGTGATGGGCGCGGACGCGACGATTGTCCTCGCTGGCGGCGCGGCGCAGCGGCCGCTCGCGGGACGCGTGATCGGCGTCGGCCCCTGCCTGACCGGCGCACGCGCCAGCGGCGACGCGGATACGCGTCCGGCCGCCGCGAATGCGGGCGAGGAAGATGGGACGCCGCAGGCGTCGACGTCCGCGGTGGTGCGCATGGCGGTGCAGACGGACGGGATCGCCTCAGGCGAGGACGCGTCCTCGATCCTGGCCAGCGGGACGCCGTGTACCGCGCGGATCGCCAGCGGCTCGGCGACGCCGCTCGACCTGCTGCGGGAGCGGTTCCGCGCGCTCACGGGCTGGCGTCCGTAGCCGCGACATCTCGCCGGGCCGCCCGCGGCGACGGATCATCGTTCCGATCGTCATTCCGGTACTGC
>Ga0187894_10000297_pt1 | contig 67217 bp, 59 predicted proteins | sample GBC1701081metaG_FD_136650 | JGI IMG/M metagenome (GOLD analysis project Ga0187894, IMG submission 136650) | White microbial mat communities from a lava cave in the Kipuka Kanohina Cave System on the Island of Hawaii, USA - GBC170108-1 metaG ... | reverse complement strand
GCGAGTACCTCGCCGTTACCAACGAGGCGCCGCGGCCCTTCATCTGGACGAAGACCGCCGATCAAATCCTCGCCAGCGTGGCGCGGTATTGTCAGCGAACTTCTCATCCGGGACACTAGTGTAACGCATCGAACGCCCTGCGGCGCGCGCCGGTCGACGATCGCGGGACCGGCGTCAGCGGACGCGATCCGCCAGGGCGGCGCGGGCGGCGCGATGGCCGCTGACGACGGCGCTTTCGATGGTGGCGGGGAGGCCGGTGTCGGTCCAGTCGCCGGCGAGGAACAGGCCGGGGACGGGCGTGTCGGTGGCCGGACGCGGCGGCTCGCCGGCCGCGAGGGAGAATGTCGCGTACGGCTCGCGGATGACGGTCGCGCGGCGCAGGGTCGCATCGCGCGCGCGCGGCAGCGCCTCGCGCAGTTCGCGGACGGCCAGGGCGGACAGCTCGTCGTTCGACCAGCGGACGACGTCCGCGGCGCCGCTGGAGACGAGCGACAGGTGCGGCGGCGGCGCTGCGGCCGCATCACGGGACAAATCGCGGGACCGCCCCTGCGGCGATGTCAGCGGCGACGTCAGCAGCGCGCCCTTGTCGAAGACCCATTGCAGCGTGCGTCCGGGCAGGCCGACGAACGGCGCGGCGAGCACGGGGCGATCGAACCACAGGTTGACCGTGACGATAGGCGACGAGCGCATGCGGTCGGCGTTGGCGAGGATGGTGTGCAGCGCGCCGTCTTCGTCCCGGATCAGCGAGGACAGGCTGAACCACGGCACCGCCGCGATGACGCGATCGGCCGCGAGCGGCGTGCCGCGCACGTCCACGGACGCGACCCGGCCGCCGCGGACGTCGATGCGCGCCAGGCTGTGCGGACGCACCTCGCCGCCGCGCGCTTCGATGAACGCCTTTGCCGGCTGCGCGTAGCACTCGTCCAGCGGCACCGCCGGCAGGCCGAGCGCGGCGTCGCGCGCGGATCCGCCCAGCATGTCGCGCAGGACGCGGACGAAGCAGCCTGCGGTCGCGTCGCGGATGCCCTGATTCAACGCCGCGACGGCCAGCGGCTCCCAGAGCAGATGCCGCAGACGCGGCGTCTGCCGATGCCGCACGAGCCACTGCTCGACGGTTTCCGTCTCCAGGCGCGCGTCGGTCGCCGCCTCGAGTGCGGTATTGGACGCGCGGCGCGGCCGGAGGACGCCGGCGAGATGACGCAGCGCGAAGCGATCGCGCCAGTCGAGCGCGGACCAGCGCAGGATGCCTGACACGAGATGCCACGGCGCCGGCCACGGTCCGCAGCGCAGCGCGGATGCGCGTCCCTGCTCGTCCACGAACGCGACGTCGAGCCGCGGCTGCAGGCGGACGCGGTCCGCCGCGCCGATCGTGTCCAGGAACGCGAACGTCTCGTGATAACAGCCGGCGAGGACGTGCTGGCCGTTGTCGACCCATTCGCCGGACTCGCGATCGACGTGGGCGCTGGCGCGTCCGCCGAGGCGGCCGCGCGCTTCGAGCACCAGCACGCGCATGCCGCGCGCCGCGAGGGCGACCGCCGCGCTGAGGCCGGCGAAGCCGGCGCCGATCACGATGACGTCGTGGGAAGTCGTGGAGGACACCGAAGAAGACGCCGAAGAGGGCGACGCGGACGAGCTCACGCCAGCGGACCGCCGATGCGCCGTTTGACGTCCTGCACGGCGGCCGGCAGCGTGCCGCGCCGCAGGCCGAGCAGCGTACGCGTCCACGTGCGGACGGCGATGATGGCGCGCTGCGAGCGCGGAATGCGGACGGGCGAGGAGAACACGTCGAAGTCGCGGCGCTCGATCTCGTCGAGGATGGTTTCGTAGACGGCGCCCATGATCTCCGCCGCGACGAGGCGGCGCGCTTCGTCCTTCGGCAGCATGCGCGACGCGCGGCGGAAGTATTCGCGCGCGCGGCCGGCCTGATGCTGCAGCAGCGCGACGACCGGCGCGGACCGCGGCTCGTGGCGCAGCATCTCCTCGGTGCACTGGAACGCGGTCATCTCGTCGAGCGGGATATAGAGTCGTCCGCGGGCCAGGTCCACGGACACATCGCGGAGGATGTTCGTGAGCTGCAGCGCGACGCCGAGGTCCACGGCGTAATCACGCGAGGCGGCCTCGCGGCAGCCGAAGATCTCGACGCAGATCAGGCCGACGGTGGCGGCGACGCGGTAACAGTACTGATACAGCTCGCCGAAGGTGCGATAGCGCCGGTGGCCGATGTCCATCGCGACGCCGTCCACCAGGTCCTCGAACGCGCGGCGCGGCAATTGGAACGAGAGCGCGTACGGCTGCAGCGCGCGGCCTTGCGGCGTGGATGGCGTGGCGCCGGGCGTGAAGCAGGCCGCGATCTCCTGCCGCCATCCCTTAAGCGCATCGATGGCGCGCGCCCGTTCGGCCGCGTCCGTCGTCGGCCGCTCGTCCACCGCATCGTCGATGGCGCGGCAGAAATCCCAGACCGCGACGATCGCCCGTCGTTTGGAGGGCGCGAGGACCAGGAAGGAATAGGAAAAATTCGTATCGCGCCCCATGACGTTCCGCGCTAGATCGATCGCTGCGCTCCGCGTTCCCACCGGGTCGCTTTCCAGACCAGCCCGGGGAGGTCCCGTGTGCCGAGCGTCGGACGCGACGTGAAGACGTCGAAGCCGATCGTGGCCAGCCGATCGAGCACGAAGACGCCGCCCAGCCACGTGACACGCAGCTCGAACCGCAAGCGGCCTTCGACCATATCGCAGACGGGCCGGCCTTGCCAGAACAGATCGCGCGTCCGATCGGCGACGCGGCCCAGCGTGCGGCGCCACTCCGGCGTCAGCCGGCGATCGTTCAGCGTCGACTCGATCGCGCCGGCCCGCGCGGCTTCTTCCCACGGCACGTACAGCCGGCCGCGGCTCCAGTCGACGGCCAGGTCCTGCCAGAAATTGGTCAGTTGCAGCGCCGTGCAGACGGCGTCCGACGCGCGCTCGATCTCCTCGCCCGCGTAGCCGCCGATGCGCAGCACCAGCCGTCCGACCGGATCCGCGGAGCGCCGGCAGTAGTCGAGCAGATCGTGCCAGGTCGCATAGCGCGTCGTGGCGACGTCCTGCCGGAAGGCGCTCAGCAGGTCTTCGAGGAGCGAGACGGGCAGGCCGCAGACGCGGATCGTGTGGCCCAGGGCGCGAAAGAGAGGCGAATACGAGGGCCGGGTATTCTGTCGGTCCACGCATTCCCACAGGTGCTCGCGCCAGTCTTCGAGCAGCCGGTACCGCTCTTCGGGCGTCCGCTGCCCCTCGTCTGCCATATCATCGGCCGCGCGCGCGAAGGCATACACCGCCGCGATGTGCGGACGCATACCTTTGGGCAGCAGCACGGACGCGACGGGAAAGTTCTCGTAATGCGATCGCGCGATGCGCTCGCAATAAGCGTACGCGTCCAGCAGATCCCTCGGAATGGGGGCTGAGGCGGGAATAGACACAAATGATGTCCGCGGCAGTCAGGCCGACCCCGGCGCCGGGGCGCGCGGCGCGTCCGCCGGACGCGGCGGCGCCCACCAGTGAGTGGTAATTCCTCCGTAATTATAGGAGACTCTCACGCGTGCGCGGTCTCCACTCCTCGCCACGCCGCGGATCGCCGGTGCGCCCTGCCAGACCGGCCGCGCGCGGCCATGAACGTCACGCATGACATCCACCCTGCCCGCGCCGGCCCAGCGCCAGCGCTTCCGGCGTCTGCTCCTGCACTGGTATCGCCAACACGGCCGTTCCCTGCCGTGGCGTACCACCACACATCCGTATCACATTCGCGTCTCGGAGGTCATGCTCCAACAGACCCAGGTAGATCGCGTGCTGCCGAAATATCACGAGTGGCTCACGAAGTATCCGACCCTGGGCGCGCTGGCGGACGCGCCGGAAGACGACGTCGTCAAGACCTGGTATCCGCTCGGCTACAACATCCGCCCCAGGCGGCTCCAGACGATTGCCCGGGAGGCGGTGACGCGCTACGGCGGCCAACTGCCGTCCGATCAGGAAACACTGCTCTCGTTCAAAGGTATCGGCGACTACACGGCCGGCGCCATCCTGAGCTTCGCCTTCAAGCAGCGCGCGGCCATCCTCGACACGAACGTCGCGCGCGTCTTGTATCGCGTCTTCGTGGCGGACGGCGATCCCAAGGCGCACGCGATGAAGCGGCACCTCTGGGAGGTCTCGCGCGCGGTCCTGCCCCACCGCCACGTCTTCGATTTCAATCAGGCGCTGATGGATCTCGGTGCGACGATCTGCACGGCGAGGAAACAACGCTGCCAGGTGTGTCCGATCCACGGACTCTGCGCCACGGCGCGCGCGGACGAAGAAGCGCAGCCGCTGCTCGCGCTGAGCGGACGTCCGGGGCGCCGGCGCGCGCGTTAGCCTAGCGCGACGCGCCACCGCCGGAAGACGCGGGCGACGTCGGGGCCGGCGCCATCAGCAGACGGATCAGCTCCGCGTCGGCGTCCGGAAAGGCCAGATCCGACAGACGCGCCCGCGCGATCCACAGTACCTCCTGCTCCAGCAGCGGACGCGGCTCGCCGATCAAGGTCGACGCGAAGAAGTGCAGCTCCACCCGCACCGTCTCGTACGCGTGCGTTGTCGTCAGCAGTTCCTCGCCGATGACGATCTCGGCGTCCAGCTCCTCGCGAATCTCGCGGCGCAGGCAGTCCTCGTACGATTCGCCCGGCTCGCGCTTCCCGCCGGGGAATTCCCAGCGGCCTTCGAGGTGCGTGCCTTTCAGGCGGCGCGTGACGAGCAGGCGGCCGGCGCGCTCGATGACCGCGGCGCAGACAACGATGGTCGGCATCACGCCGATGGCCCGACGAATGGCAGCGCCGTGAGGCGGGCCTCGTGCTCGCCGGACGCGCCGACGCGGACGACCGTGCCGGGCTCCGTGAAATCGCGGTGGACGTAGCCGAGCGCGATCGCGCGGCTGAGCCACGGCGAGAACGCGTGGCTCGTCAGCGTCCCGATCTGCCGCTCGCCGGCGAACAGCGGCGCGCCCGCCTGCAGCCAGTGCGAGCTGGACCAGGCATCCGCCGACAGCGCCTCGAACCCGACCAGGCGCTTCGCGACGCGACCGCCGCCGCGGTGCATGACGCGGATGATCACCTCCTGGCCGACGTAGCAGCCCTTCGTGAAGCTGATCGCGCGCTCTTCGATGCCCGCTTCGAGCGGAATCGTGTCCGTGTCCATATCCACGCCGAACAGCGGCCGCCCCGCTTCGACGCGCAGCGTGTGCCACGCTTCGTCATCGAGGCGCTCGACGTCCGCCGCGGCCAGCGTTTCGACCAGCGGCTCGACGCTCTCCGTGGGCACGTAGAGGTCGAAGCCGTAGATGTCTCCGTGGCCGATCTTGCGCGAGGCCGCGACGATGGCGGGCTGCGCGGCAAAGGAGGCGTGACGGTTGTCGTAGTCGCGCAGCGACGTCCACTGGTGCGCTTCGTCCGGCAGCGTCGAGAACAGCCGTTCGAGGATCTCCGGCGATGACGGCCCGTAGACGCCGACGCGTCCGAGGACGTCCTTGACGTCTTCGATCGCGACGTCTTCCGTGATGATGAACCGCTCCAGGCGTTCGCGCACGTCGGCCTGCCGCCCGGCCGGCACGTCGAGCAGCATGAACTCGCCGCACTCGAGCACGCGCATGTCGGAGATCATCCGTCCCTGCGCGGTCAGGAACGTGGCGTAGCAGCCCGTGCCGGGCGTCAGCGCGGCGATGTCATTGGTCAGCAGGCCTTGCAGCCAGGCGGCGCGGTCCGGACCGGTGATCCGCAGCCGGCCGGAACCCGACCGATCCACGAATCCGCTCGTCTTTCTTACAGCGTCGTACCCTTGCATGATGGCGATGTCCTTTGGGCCGGGTTCATAGCCGCTCAGGTGTCTGTCTCTGCCTGGGCCTGTGTTTGCCCCCGGCCTCACCCATCCAGCATAGTATGAACCCATGATTCGGACCCGCGGGACTGCCCCGATCCACCCGTCGCCGGCCAGCACGTCGACAGCCAGCCCATTCCCGGCCAGTACCTCACCGAGCACCGCGCGCGTGCTGCTCTGCCTGCTGTTGGCCGTGCTCTGCGTCAGCGCCCGTGCCGCCGCACAGACGCCCGCCGCGCAGACGCCGCCCGCCGCGCCGCCGGCACAGGCGCCGTCCGCCGCCGACACGACGCTGCGGATCTTTCTCGCGGGCCGTCCAATTGGCACCGAGACCTATCGCGTCACGCGTCACGCGGACGGCTGGACGATTGCGTCCACCGGCCAGATGGGCGCGGCGTCGACCGGCTTCCAGTTGAAGCGCGGCGAGATTCAGTACGACACGAACTGGGCGCCGCGCAAGGCGATCGTCGATGCGTCGATGAAGGGCGGAACCGTCTCGTTCGAGACGACGGTGGACGGCACGACGGCGCGATCGCAGATCGTCCAGAACGAGCAGACGTCGTCCAAGGCCGATTCCATCTCGCGCGACGCGCTGCTGCTGCCGAACAACGTCTACGCCGCCTACGAAGCCGTCGTCACGCGGCTCGCGTCGCTGAAGCCGAAGGACACGTTCAAGACCTACGTCGCGCCGCAGGCGGAGGTGACCGTGTCGCTGGACGCCGTCGTGACCGAGCGCGTCGAGACGCCGGGGCGCGCGTTCGAGTCGACGCACTACACGCTGACGGTGCAGAACATCGGCGCGCAGGTCACGATGGAAGTGTGGGCGGACGATCGCCAGCGCCTGATGCGCCTGAAGGTCCCCGCGTCGCAGCTCGAAGTCGTCCGCGACGACATCGCGTCCGTCTCGACGCGTGAAACGTCCGGCGCGCGCGACACAGACGAAAACGTCACGATCCTCGCGAACGGCTTCAACCTCGCGGCCACGATCTCGCGTCCATCACCGCTGCCGCCGCCGGTCAACAAGAAGCCCGCGCGGCTGCCGGCCGCGATCATCGTGCCCGGCTCCGGCCCCGTCGGACGTGACGGCACGGTCGCGGGCATCCCGGTCTACGCGCAGCTCGCGGGCGCGCTCGCGGACGCCGGCTATCTCGTCGTCCGCTACGACAAGCGCGGGCTCGGTCAGAGCGGCGGCCGCACGGAAGCCGTCACGCTGCCGGATTACGCGGAGGACGTCCGCGCCATCGTGCGCTATCTCGACAAGCGCAAGGACGTCGACAAGGATCGCATCGCCGTCGTCGGCCACAGCGAAGGCGCGGCCGTCGGCTTGATTGCCGCGCGCCACGAGAAGAAGATTCGCGCGCTCGTGCTCGCGGCGGGACCGGGCATGCTCGGCGCGGACATCATCCTCGCCCAGCAGCGGCACCTGCTCGATCGCATGACGCTGCCCGACGCCGAGAAGCAAGCCAAGATCGATCTGCAGAAGAAGATCCAGCAGGCGGTGATGACCGGCCAGGGCCTCGACGCGCTCCCGGCCGACATGCGGCGTCAGGCGGACACGCCGCTGTTCCGCAGCATGCTGCTGTTCGATCCCGCCGGGGTCATGCCGAAGGTGCGTCAGCCGATCCTCATCGTGCAGGGTGAGCTCGACGTGCAGATCCCGCCCGTGAACGCGGACCGCCTGCAGACGCTCGCCAAGGCGCGCAAGAACGACCCCGGCGTGGAGCTGGTGCGCCTGCCCGGCGTGAATCACCTGCTGGTGCCGGCGAAGACGGGCGAGGTCGAGGAGTACGCGTCGCTGCCGGCGAGGGCCATCAGCCTGGACGCGTCCGGACGCATCGTCGACTGGCTGGCGCGTGTGATGACACCGAAGAAGTAGTTGTCAGTTATCAGTTGTGAGTCGTCAAGAGCTGCCTGACCCGGATGGCTGAACCACTGACGACTGCCCACTCATAACTGACGACTGACGACTGACAACTACTCGTAGCGGAGTGATTCGATCGCGTCGAGCCGCGAGGCGCGATACGCGGGCACGAACCCGCTGATCAGGCCGACGACGACGAGGATGCCGGTGCAGACGGTGAGCAGTTCCACGGACAGCACGAGATGAATGTCCGTCACGCGCGTCACGTCGTCGAACAGCTCTGACAGGAACGGCCGCGGGCTGAAAAGCCAGACGAGCACCCACGACGTCAGCACGCCGATCACGCCGCCCAGGAACGTCGTCACCAGCCCTTCGCACAAAAACTGCCAGAGGATCTCGCGGCGGCGCGCGCCGAGCGCCTTGCGGATGCCGATCTCGCGCGTGCGCTCCTTCACCGACACGAACATGATGTTCATGATGCCGACGCCACCGATGGCCAGCGTCAGCACGCCGATGAAGCCGAGGACGACCTTCAAGCCGTCCGTGATGCCCGTCATCTGACGCGTGTTCTCGACCGAATCGTTGATCGACAGCGCGCGCTCGTCGTCCGGATTGAACCCGAGGCGTCGGCCGAGCTCTTCGCGCACCTGACGGATGGCGCGTTCCTGCTGCAGCGGATTGCGCGTCTGGAAGACGAGCGTATCGAGATAGCGCCCGTCCGTGATCTCGCCGGCGACGGTGTACGGAATGAAGATGCTGTAGCGGTCCGGCGAGAAGTAGCTGGACATCTGCACCTTGTCGTTCATCACGCCAATCACTTCAAACGGCTTCCCGGCGATGCGGATCGTCTGACCGAGCGCCGGCCGGTTGTCGAACAGCTTTCGCGCGACCTCGCGTCCGAGGAACGCGACGCGGCGGCGCTCGTCCAGATCGACGCCTTCGAGGAACCGGCCCTGCCCCGGCGCGGCGCGTTCGTTCCGCATCTCGCCGTACTCGACGTTGACGCCGCGCACCAACTGGATGGACGACCGCTCGCCGAAGCCGACGACCAGACGTTCGATGATCTCCGGACTCGCGGAGCGGATGGCGGGCAGGGCGGCGACGGCATCGGCGTCCGCGACGGTCAGGCGGACGCGGCGGCCGGCGCGTTCGCCGCCGGCCTGCAGGCTCGTCTGCCCCGGCCAGATCACGCACGTCCCGTCGCTGAACGCGCCCTTGAAGCCCGACATCAGCGCGTTGTGGAACCCGTCGCCGTACGCCAGCAGCATCACGACCGACACGATGCCCCACGAGATGCCGAGCATCGACAAACCCGCGCGCAGGCGGTTGCGCGCCAGGCCATGCATCGCCTCGCGTACGACTTCGCGATAGATATGCAGCGCGGAGCGGCGCGATCTGGCGGCGCGGCCGCGCGCGGTGTCGGCGGACGCGGAGGGCAGAACGGATGCGGATTGAGTGTCGTGCAGGCTCGACATGCGCGTCTACATCTCGTAGCGCAGCGCCTCGGTCGGCGGCAACTGCGCGGCGCGGCGCGCCGGAAGCATTGAGGAGGCGACGCCGATCGCCGTCAGCGTGACCACGGCGAGCGCCAGCGTGTCCCAGGTGATGATCATGCCCGAGAAGCGGATCGGCAGCGGCGCGAGCACGTTCACCAGCAGACAGAGCAGTCCGCCGAGCGCCAGCCCGCCCAGCCCGCTGACCAGTGTCAGGAACAGGCCTTCGAGGAAGAACTGCCGCTGAATCGCGCGCGTGGTCGCGCCCAGCGCCTTGCGGACGCCGATCTCGCGCGTCCGATCCTTCACCGCGATCAGCATGATGTTCATCACGCCGATGCCGCCCAGGCCCAGCGTCACCAGGCCGACGAGCGTGAAGAAGCTGCGCATGTGGCCGATGAGGCGTCCGAAGAACAGCGTTTCCATCGACGTGTCCCACATCGACATCGCCTCGCGGTCCGACGGGTCGAAGCCCTTGCGGCGCGCGAGGATGGCGCGCACGTCCTGTTCGAGCGGCCAGTCGATGTCCTCGACGCGGCCCGTGCGCCGTTCGAGGTGGATGGGCAGCTCGTCGACGACCCAGTCGTACGGCGCGACGATGATCTGCGAGAGTCGCGTCGGCTCGCCCACGGGCGGCGGCATGTCGCGCTGCATGACGCTGAACGGGACGAAGATCTTGTTGTTGTCGGGACCGCTGTAATTGCTGTCCTGATCCTTCCGCCGCAGCCGTCCGACGATCGTGTAGCTCACGCCGTTCAGCGCGACGACTTCGCCGATCGGATACCGCTTCCCGAACAACTGCTCGGACATCTCCCAGCCGACGAGCGCGACGCGCCGGAACTGCCGCTCATCCTCCCAGTTCAGGAGGCGTCCGCCGTTCAATTCGATCGTGCGCAGCTCCTGATACGGCGGCTCGACGCCGTGGACCATCACGCTCGCGGAGTTGTACAGGCTCTTCGCCTTGACGCCGCCGCGCTGCATCTCGGGGCTGTAGAGGCGCACCATGCGCGACTCGGCGCCGATGGCGCGCGCGTCTTCCAGCGTCAGGCGCACCGGCCGGCCCGCGCGCTCGCCGCCGGCCTGCAGGCTGGTGCGTCCGCCCCAGACGATGCCGATGTTGCGGCCGAACTCGCGCATCACCTGATCGTTGCCGCGGCGGAAGCCTTCCCCCATCGCCGAGAGGACGACGATGGAGACGATGCCCCAGAGGATGCCGAACATCGTCAGGAAGCTGCGCAGCTTGTTTGCGCGCAGGTTCTCGAGCGATTGCAGGATGGCTTCACGCATGACGCGTCCTCGATACTCGCGGCGCGCCCGCTACTTCGGCAGGACGACCTTGTCGCCTTCCTTCACACCCGAGACGACCTGCGTCTTCGTGCCGCTGCCGACGCCGGTCTTCACCGGCACGCGCTTGCGGCCCTCGGGTTCGGCGGGCGCGACGAGGTCGACGAACGCCTGCTTGCTGTTGTCGTAGACGATGGCGGCTTCCGGCAGAATCAGGGAATTGGGATGCTCTTCGAGGATGATCTCCGCGTTCGCGGTCATGTTCGCCTTGAGCTCGTTCCCCGGATTCTGGATCGACACCTCGACCTCGAACGTCGTGACGTTTTCCTTCTCGACGCCGATGGGTGAGATCTGCGTCACGGTGCCGGTGAACGTGCGGTCCTTGAATGTCTCGACGGAGATGCGCGCGGTCTGGCCGAGGCGCACGCGGCCGATGTCGGCCTCGTCCACCTTGCCGCGCACGAAGACTTCCTGGATGTTGCCGAGCGTCATGACGAGCGACGCGGCCGCGCCCATGTTGAGGATGGACGACACGGGGCTGCCCAGCTCCACGTCGCGCGTCAGCACCATGCCGGTGATCGGCGCGCGGATGGTCGCGTTGCGCAGCTCCTCTTCGGCGCGCTCGACCGCGGCGCGGGCCTGCGCGACGTTCGCGGTGGCTTCCGCGACCTTCGCGCGTGCGACGACGAGCTGTCCCTTCGCGCTGCGCTGGCGGTTCTCGGCGACGTCCAGCGTGCTCTTGGCCTCGTCCAGTCCGGACTGCGGCAGCAGGTGATCGGCGAACAGTTCCTGCGCGCGGGCGTGGCCGCGGCGGGCGAACTCGACGTCCGGCCCCTCGGCCTCGATCGTGTTCTTCTGCAGCGCGGCCTCGGCGCCCTTCAGGCCGGCCTCGGCGGCTTCCAGGTTCGCGCGCGACTCGCGGACGCGGGCCGACAGGTTCTCCTTGTCCAGCTCCACCAGCACGTCACCCGGCGAGACCAGCGCCCCGACGTCGACGCGCATCGCTTCGATGATGCCGTTCGCCTTGGACTTGATCTCGACCTTCGTGATGGGCTCGATCTTGCCGGTGGCGACGACGGACTTGACCATCGTGCCGCGTTCGACTGTCGCCAGCGCGGACGGCTCGAACTCCGCCTGTGCGCGGTTTGACCAGAATGCGACGTACAGCGCGGCCACCGCCACGACACCGACGCCACCGCCATAAATCATTCGTTTCCGAGATTGTTTCATCTCACGTGCTCCCCGCCCGATGGTGTGCTCTACCGCTAGTTGGACGGGATGACGCCGGCCCGGGTTCACTGCCGGCCGGCAGAAAACGTCCGGGCGCATTCCGGTACGCGCCGGGACATTTTGGGACATACGTTGAACGCCGGCCTCGCGGGTGCAGCCGGATGGCTTAGAATAGGCGCGCCATGATCGCTGCCATTCCCAAGGAAACTCTTGCCGGCGAGCGGCGCGTCGCGATCGTTCCGGCGCATGTCCCCCTTCTCAAGAAACTGGGCCTCGATGTCGCGCTCGAGACCGGCGCCGGCGCGGAGGCCGGCTTCCCGGACCGCGAGTACGAGGCGCAGGGTGCGCACGTCCTGCCGTCGCGGGCCGAGGTCGAGGGCCGCGCGGACCTGCTGCTCGAAGTCCGCACGCCGGGCGCGAACCAGCACACCGGGCCGGCCGAGGCCGCCGCGCTGCGGCGCGGCATCATCGTGATCGGCCTCGCCGATCCCCTCGGGACGCCCGAGGCCGCCGAGGCGCTGGCCACCGCCGGCGTGACCAGCTTCGCGCTGGAGCTCGTACCGCGCATCACGCGCGCCCAGAGCATGGACGTCCTCTCGTCGATGGCCACCGTCGCCGGCTACAAGGCCGTCCTCATCGGCGCCGCCGCCCTGCCGCGGCTCTGTCCGATGATGATGACAGCCGCCGGCACCATCGCCCCCGCCAAGGTCTTCGTCGTCGGCGCCGGCGTCGCCGGGCTGCAGGCGATCGCGTCCGCGCGCAAGCTCGGCGCGAAGGTCGACGCGTACGACGTCCGCCCCGCCGTGAAGGAGCAGATCAACAGCCTCGGCGCGAAGTTCGTCGAGCTGCCGCTGGAAACCGGCACGTCCGAGGACTCGGGCGGGTACGCGAAGGCCCAGGACGAGTCGTTCTACCGCCGCCAGCGCGAGATGATGCTGAAGGTGGTCGCCGGCGCGGACATGGTCATCACGACCGCCGCCGTCCCGGGCAAGAAGTCCCCCGTGCTGATCACCGAGGAGATGGTGAAGGGCATGGCGCCCGGCTCCGTCATCGTCGACCTCGCCGCCGAGCGCGGCGGGAACTGCGAGCTGACGAAGGCGGACGAGACGATCGTCGCGCACGGCGTGACGATCCTCGGTCCGACCAACCTGCCGGCGACGGTGCCGTATCACGCCAGCCAGATGTACTCGCGCAATGTCGTCACATTCGTGCAGCACCTCATAAAGGACGGACAGGTGGTGTTCGATATGGAAGACGAGATCACGCGCGACACGCTGGTCACCCGCAACGGGGAAGTCGTGAACGCCCGCGTCCGGGCCGCGCTGCAGCAGCCCGCGTAGGCCGCGCCCCGCCGCGCGACGCGTGGGTCGGAGATGTGCCTGAGCGTATGTGGATTCTTCGCAGTTTCGTGGAAGCGGAGCCGGCGCTGACCTTTCGGGTCCTGCCCGGCACGATCAAGACCGTCGGCCGCGCCGTCCGATCGGATTTCATTCTCGACGCGGCGATGGTCTCACGCGTCCACTGCCGCCTCAGCGTCAGCACGGACGGCCAGCTCGAAGTCGAGGATCTGAAGAGCACGAACGGCACCTTCGTCAACGATCGACGCGTCGAGCGCGCCGTGCTGGCAGCCGGTGACCGCCTGCGCGTGGGCCGCGTCGAGCTGGCGGTGACGAAGGAAAGCCGAGAACTCAAGGACGCATAATCCGTCCGCCGCGCGCGCGGACACCCGCGGCCGCTCCCGACGAATCGTCAACGCCATGATCTTCCGACATGCGGCGGTCCCGCCGTTCATGAAGAACGGCTTCGTCCTCGGATGCGAGGAGACGCGCGAAGGCGTCATCATCGATCCCGGCGACGAGGTCGACGAGCTGATCGACGCGGCGCGCGACGAGCGCCTGTCCATCCAGTACATCCTGCTGACGCACGCACACGTCGATCACATCACCGGCGTCGGACGCGCGAAGGCGGCGTTCGGCGCGCCGATCGGCCTGCACCCGGACGACCGCGTTCTGTACGCGGGGGCGGTCGAGCAGGCGCGGATGTTCGGCCTGGACGTCGATCCGCAGCCGCCCGTCGATTTCTATTACGGCAACGAAGGGCCGTGGCGCTTCGGACGCTACGAAGTCTTCGTCCGCCACACGCCGGGCCACTGCCCCGGCGGTGTCTGTCTCACCGTCCAGCCACCCGGCGACGTCCGTCCGACGCTCATCGTCGGCGATACGCTCTTCGCCGGCTCGATCGGCCGCACGGACATGCCGGGCGGCGACTATCAGACATTGATCCACTCCATCCGCACGGTCCTGTTCGCCTACGACGATGCGTGCGTCGTCTGGCCGGGACACGGCGAATCGACCACGATCGGCCGCGAGCGCCGGACCAATCCGTTCCTGACGGAGTAGTCAGTCGTCAGTGGTCAGTTATCAGTCGCCAGTGTTTGGTCGTTGGTCGAGGGCGTTTGTTGTCATCGGACTGACGACTGATGACTGACTACTTCTTTTTCGGGCGCGACGGCCGCATCTCGACAACGCTGGGCAGGCTGCGCGGGTGTTGGGCGAGCAGATCGAGGACGGTCTGTGCGATGTCCTCGCCGTGCAGCTTCCAGTCCTCGCCCGCGATGGGATTGTTCGCGAAGCCGGTGTAGACGGAACCCGGCGCGACGTTCGTCACCTTGATGTTGTCGTACCGGACTTCCTGCATGAGGATGTCGGTGAACGCGTTCAGGCCCGCCTTCGAGGCGCAATACGCGCCGCCGTTGACGAACCAGTTCTTCCCCGCGAGGCTGCTGACGTTGATGATGTACCCGCCGCCGCGGCGCTTCAGTTCGGGAATAGCGGCGCGACAGCAATAAAAGACGCCCGTGAGGTTCGTCTCGATGACCGACGCCCATTGCTCGGTCGTCATCTCGGCAATCGTCGTGAACACGCCGATGCCCGCGTTGTTGATGAGGATGTCCAGGCCGCCGAAGCGCTCGACCGTTTGTGCGACGGCCTTCGTGACGTCCGCGTCCTTGCCGACGTCCATCTGGACGGTCAGCAGGCGGTCGCCAGCGGCCAGGGCGGTCTCGGCGTCGGTCAGCGCGTCGGCGGCGCGCCCGGTGATCGCGACGCGCGCGCCGGCGTCCAGCAGAGCCTTGGCAATGGCCCGGCCGATCCCGCGCGACCCGCCCGTCACAAGGGCAATCCGTCCGTCAAGTTGAGGAGTCTCAGGCATACCACTAGAATACTCGCGCGAGACCGAGGGCGACCCGCTTTCAGCTCGCGATGTCCACATGCCCGTTGTTGCCATCTTCGGCGCTGGAGATATTGGCGGCGCCCTGGCGTCCACGCTCGCCAGCCGCGATCTCGTACGAGAGATCCGCGTCATCGATGACGCGGCTGGCGTCGCGGCCGGCAAGGCGCTCGATATCCTCCAGGCCGGACCGATTGAGGCCTCCTCGACCCGCGTCATCGCGACGGCGGACGAGCGCGCTGCCGCGCAGGCGGCGGTCATCGTCCTCGCCGACGCCGTGGGTCAGCCGCCCGCCGAGATCAAAGGCGAGACCGGCCTGGCGCTGATCCGCCGGCTGCACGAGCTCGCGCCGGACGTTCCCATCGTCTGCGCCGGGCCGTCGCAGGCGTGGCTGATCGAGCACGCCATCGATGAACTGGGCGTCTCGCCCGCACGCATCGCCGGATCCGCGCCGCTCGCGTTAACGTCGGCGATCCGGGCGCTCGTCGCGCTCGATGCGTCCAGCTCTCCGACGAACGTCTCGCTGCTGGCCATCGGCCTGCCGCCGTCGCAGGTCGTCGTGCCGTGGCAGAGCGCCGCGGTGCAGGGCCTGCCGCTCGACGGGCTGCTGTCCGCGGCCGCGCTGCGCCGGCTCGAACAGCAGATCCCGTACCTCTGGCCGCCGGGTCCGTACGCGCTCGCGTCGGCCGCGGCGCGCTTCGTCGAGGCCTTCGCCTTCGGAGCGCGCGAGATCCTCTGCGGCTTCCTCTCGCCGCCCGACGCGCGGCCGGCAGCCGTACGCATGGGCCCGCTCCGCATCACCGCCAGTCAGGGCGTCTCGCCGTGCCCGCTGGCGGGGCTCGACAGCCGCCAGCGACTGGCCCTCGACAGCCTGCAGCGCTAAGGCCGGCCATGTCGCTGTTTTCCGCGTTCGTCATCAGCGCCCTGACCCTGTTGACGGCGCTGTACGTCGCCGCGGAATTCGGCGCGGTCAGCGTCCGCCGCAGCCGCGTCCGGCAACTGGCGGAAGACGGGCACTGGCTCGCGCAGCGCCTGCTGCGCTACGTCGAGAAGCCGCGCGCGCTCGATCGCTACATCGCCGCGTGCCAGATCGGCATCACGCTATCGACGCTGATCCTCGGCGCGTACGGCCAGGCGGCGATCCCCGGAGACCTCGCGCCGCACCTGCAGCGCTGGTTCGGCACGACCGAGGCGACGGGGATGTACGCGGCGCAGATCACGACGCTGATCGCCCTGACGACGTTCAACGTGTTCCTGGGCGAGCTGGTGCCGAAGTCGATCGCGTTGACGTATCCGACGCAGACGGCGCTCTACACGATCCTGCCGATGGAATGGTCGCTGCGGGTCTACACGCCGTTCATCGGCTTCCTGAACGGCAGCGGCCTGCTGTTGCTGCGGCTGCTCGGCATCAAGCAGACCGGCCACCGCCACATCCACTCACCGGAGGAACTGGAGCTGCTGATCGCGGAAAGCCGCGACGGCGGCCTGCTCGAACCGGACGAACACCGGCGCCTGCAGCGCGCGCTCCGCCTGCGGCTGCGCACGGCGGGACAGTTGATGGTGGCGCGCGAGCGCGTCCAGGCGATCGACGTCAACGCACCGCTGACCGAGCTGGTCGACACGCTGTCCGCCAGCCCGTACACGCGGCTGCCCGTCTACCGCGGAACGCTGGATCAAGTGATCGGCGTGATCAACACGAAGCGCCTCGCGCTCCGACGCCTGCGCGGCGTCCCGCTGACGTCCATCGCCGGCATGATGGATCCGCTCGTCACCGTGTCCGAGTCCTCGCCGGGCGACCGCCTGCTCTCGCTCTTCCGCGAACGCCGCACGCACCAGGCCATCGTCACCGACCCGCAGGGCCGCATGCTGGGCCTCGTCACGCTCGAAGACCTGCTGGGCGATCTGCTCGGCAGCGTGCCGGACGAGCTGAAGGCCGCGAAGGCCCTGGAGGGCGACTCGCATGGATAGCCTGACGCCCATCCTGATCACCACGGTGCTGATCCTCCTGAACGGCCTCTTCGTCGCCGCGGAGTTCGCCATCGTCGGCGCGCCGCGCGCGGCCATCGAGCGCCGCGCCAAGCTGGGACAACGCCTGGCGCAGATCGTTCACCAGATCCTCGAAGACCCGCGCCGGCAGGACCGCTACATCGCCACCGCGCAGCTCGGCATCACGCTCGCGAGCGTCGGCCTCGCGATGTACGGCGAGCACGTCCTCGCGCACTGGCTGCAGGAACGGTTCGACGGCATCGGCATCGGCGCCTGGCCGCACGCCATCGCGAGCGTCCTGGCGGTGATCATCCTCACCTACTTCCACGTCGTCATCGGCGAGATGATCCCGAAGTCCCTCGCGCTGCAGCGCGCGGAGCGGACCGTCCTCTGGATCACGCCGCTGATGCTGGCCATCAAAGCGGCGCTCTATCCGTTCGTCGTCAGCCTCAATTCGTTCGGCAATACGGTGCTGACGTTCATCGGGATCGATCGCCAGCACGCCTCCACGGAGCACCTGTACTCGCCGGAAGAACTGGCGATGATCGTCGAAGAGAGCCAGGAAGGCGGCCTCCTGCGCGAGGACGCGGGCCAGATCCTGCGCGACCTGTTCGCGTTCGGCGATCTCAGCGCGCGCGAGGCGATGGTGCCGCGCGTGAAGGTCGGCGGCATCCCGCTCGGCGCGTCGGCGATCGAGACGCGGCGCATCGTGTCGAACAATCCGCACACGCGGTATCCCGTCTACGAAGGCGATCTCGACCACATCGTCGGCATGGTCCACATCAAGGACCTGCTGCGGCTGGCGACGGCCGCGCGACCGGTGGACGAATCGGCGATCCGGCCGATCCCGCTGGTGCCGGCGACGGCGCCGCTGGACGACGTCCTGGCGGCGCTGCGGAGTCAGAGCGCGCAGATGGCCGTCGTGCTGGACGAGCATGGCGGTACCGCCGGCATCATCACGCTGGAGGATCTGTTCGACGAAGTGGCGGGCGAGATTCCGGAGGACGCGGCCGAGCCCCGGCCGATCTCCCGCGACGCGCGCGACCGGCTGCACGTCGCCGGCACGGTGCGCATCGAGGAAGTCGGCAAGGCGCTGGGCATCGAGCTGGAACACCCGGACGTCGACAGCGTCAGCGGCCTCGTGATGACACTCCTCGGCCATCCGCCGCAGATTGGCGACGCCGTAGACTGGGATCACGTCCGCTTCGAAGTCGTCGCCATCGACCGCCACGCCGTCCGCGAGTGTATCGTCACGCCGTTGGAAGGCGAGCGCGAACCGGAATAGCCGGAAAAGAATAGCGTCGGACGGCAGGCTGGACGAAGGAACCGAGGAAGGCGTCGAGGAAGCGCGCCAGGAAACGACGATGGAGGCGCGTGGGCGCGCGCTCCATCGTCATTCGAAGGGGATGTTCGAGGATTATGCGGCCGGATGCAGCGAAAGGCCGTTGGCGAAGTCCGAGAGCTGATTCCGCAGCACGAGGCGGCCGCGGTGCAGGCGCGACTTCAGCGTCTGCGTCTTGACGTTCAACCGGGCGCTCGCTTCTTCCGTCGACAGGCCCTCGATGTCGCGCAGGACGATCGGCGTGCGATAGATCGGCGGCAGTTCGTCGAGCGCGCTCGCCAGACGTTCCCGCAGTTCCGCGCGCAGGAGCGCTTCATCCGGAATGTTGGACCAGTCCGCCGGTTCGCTCTTCAGCGTCACGCGTTCATCCAGGTCGCCGCGGGTGGCTGCCCGCTCGGACACTTCCGCGGGCCGGCTGAACCGGACCGTGCGCAGCCGCGACATGGCCGTGTTGAAGGTGATGCGATAGATCCAGGATGACAGCGCCGCGTCCCCGCGGAATTCCTTGATCTTGCGATGCACCTTGAGCAGCACGTCCTGCGACACTTCCTCCGCGTCTTCCCGATTCTTCATGTACCGAAACGAGAGTTGATAAATCTTCGAGCCGTACGCGGAAACCAGATCCTGCACTGCGGTCGGATCGTCCTCCTGCAGTCGCTTGACCAGCATCCGGTCGTCTGAAGGTTGCCGATTCATGGAGTCCCCTTTCTGCTATTCAGAACACCCGGGAGGACGCGCCTATTCCCGGCACGCGAGGGGACTCAGCAGCGGTCGGTGGGCGGGATCAATGGTCAGCCAGCCGGATTCCCTCGACGAACGGTCGAGGTTCTGGCGCCTTGGACGGCGGCACTCGACGAGTGGTACCTGTGTTGGCGCGACGGATACACACTCGACGCTTTGTGTGGCTGACGAATGCAACGTCCGCCTGCGCGCCGACGCAGGCCCGTGCGGCCTCGCGGGGCGCGCCAAGCCAATGCGGCACGGCCAATTCTGTTTGGGCAATTCTGTTTGACTGAGCCGGGGCCGACGCCGTAAGCTGTCTGTTCGTGAAGTTGCGATCAGTCGCAACTTTGGGACCGTCATGATGAATCGTCGTCTTCCGATATCCGCCCTTCTCGCCCGCCTGCCGCGGGCCGCGTCATGCTGACTCTCGTCGAGCTCCTCACGTCCATCGCCGGCTTTGGTCTGCTCGCCGCGACCGCCGACCTGCACCAGCAGGGCCGGGCGCTCTCGCTGGCCGCGCGGGTCTTCGGCGGCATCCTGCGCGCGATCGGCTCCGCCGGGATCGTCACGTCCGGCGTCGTCTCGATCATCGACTTCGGCTGGATGCTCGGTCTCGTCGCGTGGGTCGGCTGGCTCACGAGCGGCGCGCTGGCGGGCGTCGCCATCCTCGCGCTGACGGCATCCCTCCGGAAGCCGCGCTTCCCACCCGCGGCCGTCGCCGCGGCGGCGGCGTCACGCGACGCGTCGACGTCGACATCGTCGACGACGAACACGCCGATGCCCCGCTCGTACAACACACGCCTCGTCGACTGATTCCGCTCTCGTCGCGCCCGATCGGCCGTCGCGTCGATTCGGCTCGTCTCGGCGATGGCGATGCCGCGCGCGGTCTGCAACCGTCACGGGTCGCATTCGTCATCGCGTGCCCGGACGTGCCTCCGCGGTCGTGTGCGTATCCTCCCGCATGCCCGTGCGCGCGGCGTTTCGTCGCGCGCGACATTCGATCCATCCACCCAATGACGAATCTGACATCGGTTGACGATCTTTTTTTACGTCGCCCCTCGACCCGATGGGAAGATTCGCGCGTGTCAAAAACGGGCAAGTACCGGGAAGTTGCGAACAGATGTGAAGGCCTCTGGGACAAGACGGCGTCGTGACAGGCCGTATTCTTGATGAACTCTCGAATCAACGAACAATCATCAAAAAGACTGATCGCATCATCCGCGCGTTCCTGTTCCAGATTTTCGAGGTCCGTGTGTCGCACGATCCGCACTTCTAACACGGCAGAACACGCAGCGAGCCAACCATCTGTTCCAGTTCTCATTGTCCTAGGATGCATACGTCTCTTCGCTTCTGAGCCAGGCGCCGTTCGATTGCGCCCCCAGACCCGGGCCGGCCATCCCAGGCTCCCTCCCGCGTGTAATGCGCGGACCCGGTGTGTGTAGTGGGACGATCGTCCATCGGCGCCAGGCCCCGTCTCCAACGGACAGAAGCGTACGAGCAACCTGGCTCTGTGATTTTCCTCAGAGCCAGGACACCGGAAACAACCGTGATGTCTGGCAGCGGTATATCTGCCGCTCCAGGAGGTTACTGCGATGCGTATTACTCGAATCGCGCGCAAGGGTGCGTTGCTCGGCGTGTTGATGGCCGGCCTGTACGCGATGCCGGCGGAAGCCACGAATCCGCCGACGTGTAAGTGCGCCGACCTGCAAGCGGCGTGTCGCCGGGACAACGGGAACGCGCCGCTGTGCGTCGACCCGATCCGCACCCTCGCCTGCGTCAACGGCGGCGGCAACTTCAAGGCGGCCTGCGACGCGGCCGGCGGGACGGTGACGAGAGTGCTGAATATCGTGATCTGCACCTGTCTGCTCAACTAGCGCTATGCCATGTGCGGCGCAACACTGGCGCGCCGGTGTTGCGCCGCCGTCATCGCTCCGCACAAGGAGGCCTCGCATGTTCAGTTCGTCGAAGTCCCGCACGCCTCAGCCCACGCCGTCGAGTGGGCCCGAGTCCGCGTCGATCCCGCCGGGGCCGAACCCGCCAGCATCGATCTCGTCCGCACCGAAACTCTCTCGATCGATCGAGATGGTCACCAACGTCGCCATCCTGCTCGTCGCGCTCCTGCTCGGCGGGATGCTCGTGCAACGCCAGTTCTTCCCCGCCTGGACGCCAGGCCGTCCCGCGCTTCCGGAAGAAATCGTCGTCGGCACCAAGCTCACCGTGCCTGGCGTGACGTGGTCCCAGGCGCAGAAGACGCTGCTGATCGCCGTTCGCCCCGGCTGTACCTACTGCACCGCCAGCGCCCCGTTCTACCGCCGCCTGATTCAAGAAGCACAAGGCCAGGCCCGCCTGCTGGTCGTCTCCGGCGTCACCGAGGATGAAACCAAAACCTACCTGCGCGAGCTGGATCTGCCGCTGGACGAGGTGAAGCAGGTCCCGATGGAAAAGGTGGGCGTGATAGGGACGCCGACGTTGATCCTGGTGGATCGCAACGGTGCCGTCGTCGACAGTTGGGTGGGTCAGTTGCCGCCCGATCAGGAAACCAAGGTGCTGGACCGCCTGAAGGGCTGACGCCTCCGCGCAACGCGCTCCTCGTCTCCGCGAACGCGCCCGGGCACGCGTCCCGGGCGTCGTCCGTCCATTCTTCGCCGATTTCCACGCAAAAACGCCGCCCGCGCCGGATCGTCCTGACCGGATCAAACTCGTTGTACCAGGTGCGCGACGACGGCGGGCATCAGGTTTAAGATGCCAGAGTCAGCCGAACTCATCTGCGGATCGGGAAAGGTGCCGTGTTCCCTCTCGCGTTCGACGTCCTCGTCCAGTGATCGCGTACGCATCGACTCCTGACGCGTGCGCTGGCCGCGCCGCCGACCGCGCACCGAAAACATCAGGCTGAACGAAGGATGGCGCGATCCGCCCCTGTCTAACCGTTGAAGGGCTCCTTCATGTCCAAGAAGATCGAACTGCTCGCCAACATCGCCGTTCTTGTCGTCGCCATCCTGCTCGGCACGATGCTCGTGCAGCGGATGTTCTTCCCACCCGGCCCGCCGCCACCTCCGGCCGCCATTGCCGCGGGGACGAAGCTGTCGATCCCCGGCGTGACCTGGACGTCGCAGAAGACGCTGCTGATTGCCATCCGGCCTGGCTGTCATTTCTGTACCGACAGCGCGCCGTTCTATCGCCGACTGATTCAGGAAGCGAACGGACAGGCACGGCTGCTGGTCGTGTCCGGCGCGACCGAGCCCGAGATCAAGGAATACCTGAAGACGCTGGAAGTCCCGCTGGATGACATCAAGCAGGTGCCGCTGGAGCAGTTGGGCGTTCCCGGAACGCCGACGCTGATCCTCGTCGACACCAAGGGCGCGGTGGTCGAAACCTGGATCGGCCAGTTGCCGCCCGACAAGGAAACCGAGGTCCTGCAGAAGTTGAAAGGATCCGTCGCCGAACGGCGTCAGCCGACCGGCGCCACGGACGGCGTCGTCGCGACGCTGCTGCGGATGCTCGCGCCGAAGACCGCGCAGAATTCCTGAACGACGCGAGTCTCGACTTCGGACATGTCCAAGGCGTGACCCGCGAGCCTGGCGAGCGAGGTCACGCCCTTGTCGCTGATCCCACACGGCACGATGAGGCCGAAGGCGGCCAGATCCGTGTTGACGTTCAACGCGAACCCGTGGCTCGTGATCCATCGGGAGATGCGGACGCCAATCGCCGCGACCTTCTCCTGCCCCACCCAGGCGCCGCTCAGGCCCTGAATGCGTCCCGCGGAGAACCCGCAGCTCGTCGCCACGCCGATGAGGACTTCTTCGAGGTCCCGCACGTACTTGTGGACGTCGCAGCGATCCGGCTTCAGATTGAGAATGGGATAGCCGACCAGTTGACCGGGGCCGTGATAGGTGACGTCGCCCCCGCGGCCGGTGTCGTACACCTCGACGCCGTCCTGCGCGAGCCGGTCGGCGGTCGCGACGATGTGCGTCTGGCTGCCGCGCGCTTTGACGCCGAGCGTGATGACGGGCGGATGCTCCAGCAGCAGGAGCGTGTCCGGAATGCGGTCCGCCCGCCGGTCTTCCACCAGCGCTTTCTGCAGATCCAGCGCCTCGGTGTACGACATCACCCCGAGGCGCCGGACGTCCAGTGATCGCATGTCGTGCCTGCCGGCGGCGGCTAGGCGCTCGCCGGGTCGAATCCTTCGATCTTCTTCTTGACCAGCGACATGAACTCGTCGGCGACCGCGCCGTCGACCAGCCGATGGTCGTAGCCGAGCGTGAGATAGCCGCGCGGCCGGATCGCAATCGCGTCGTCCACGACCACGACGCGCTTTTCAATCGCGCCGACGCCGAGAATCGCCACCTGCGGCTGGTTGATGATGGGCATGCCAAACTGCGCGCCGAAGATGCCGGGGTTCGTGATCGTAAAGGTGCCCCCCTGCACTTCTTCCGGCTTGAGCTGCTTGCCGCGCGCGCGGGCCGCGAGGTCCGCGATGCCGCGACTCAGGCCGAGCATGTTGCGCTCGTCCGCCTGGCGGATGACCGGCACGATCAGGCCCCAGTCGAGCGCGACGGCGATGCCGAGATTGACTTCCTTCTTGTAGACGATGTTGTCGCCGTCGAGCGAGGCGTTCAGGATCGGCATCGCGCGCAGCGCGTCGATGGTCGCCTTCGCGATGAACGAGAGATACGTCAGCTTCGTGCCGGCGCGCTCGTATTCGCCCTTCTTCGACTCGCGGATCTTCGTCACGCGCGAGTAGTCCACTTCGAACACCGAGTGGACGTGCGCGGACGTGCGCCGGCTGTAGACCATGTGCTCGGCGATCTTCTTCCGCATCACGGTCATCGGGACGACTTCGATGCGCTCGCTCGGCGTGTAGGCCGGGATGCGCAGCGTCGACGCCGGCTGCGGCTCGGCGGCGGCGGGCGGACGCGCGGGCGCCTGCGCGGCAGGAGTCTGCGCGCCAGGGGCCTGCGGCGTCGCCGCGGGCTGCGAGCCGGCGGCGGGGCGCGTTTCGATGAACTTGAGGATGTCGTCCTTGGTCACACGGCCGCTGACGCCGGACCCGGAGAGCTGCGTGATGTCCACCTGGTGCTCGCGCGCGATCTTGCGGACGAGCGGTGACGACCGCTGGCGGCGCAGTTCTTCGCGCGACAGATCGCCAGTCTCGGCGGGTGGCGCGTCGCCCGTCGGCGGGACGGCGTCCTGCGTGGACGGCGGCGGCGCGACGGACAGCGGCGCGCTGGACCCGTCCGGCGCCTGCGCGGGCGCCCCGTTCGTCCGGGCGGGCTTCGCCGGCGTAGCGGCCGCCGCGGCGGTGGAGACGGGAGCGGCGGCTGGCTGCTCGCCGTCCTGCGCGATCTCGGCGACAACACTGTCGACCGGGACGGTCTCACCTTCTTTGACAAGGATGGCCGTCAACGTGCCCGCGGCCGGTGAGGGGATTTCGGCGTCCACTTTGTCGGTCGAGATCTCGAACAGCGGTTCGTCGCGGTCGACGTTGTCGCCGACTTTCTTGATCCAGCGGACGACAGTGCCTTCCGCGACCGATTCGCCCATCTGGGGCATGACGACGTTTACGGGCATGATGCGATCCTCTAGGGTCAGGTTCCAAGCGCCCGGCCGGACCGGGCGCGACCTCTCAGTATTCCACGAGCCGCCTGACGGCCGCGACCACCTTTTCGCGGCTGGGCAGAAATGCGGCTTCGAGGGGCGGACTGTAGGGCACGGGCGTGTCCAGCGACGCGACCCGGACGATGGGCGCGTCCAGATATTCGAACGCCTCCTCCGCCAGGAGCGATGCGATTTCGCCGCCAATCCCGCCCGTCCGCGTGGCTTCGTAGAGCACCACGGCGCGGCTGGTCTTCGCCACGGACGTCAGGATTGCGTCGCGGTCGAGGGGCGCCAGCGTCCGCAGGTCCAGCACCTCGACGTCGATGCCGTCCGCGTCGAGCGCGGCGGCCGCGTCGAGCGCGGTGTGCGTCATCGCGCCGAAGGTGATGATCGTCGCGTCCGCGCCCTCGCGCCGCACGATCGCGCGGCCGAGCGGCACGATGTAGTCCTCGTCCGGCACGTCGTCCTTGATCCGCCGGTAGAGGAACTTGTGCTCCAGGAAGATCACCGGGTCGTCGTCGCGAATCGCGGCCTTGAGCAGGCCCTTCGCGTCGTACGCGGTGGACGGCTCGACGATCTTGAGCCCCGGCGTGTTCAGGAAGAAGGCTTCCGGGTTGACGGAGTGGAACGGACCGCCGCCGACGCCGCCGCCGCACGGGCCGCGGACGACGAGCGGCACGCCGAGGCCGCAGCGATAGCGGCTCTTGGCGGCGAAGTTCGTCAGCATGTCGAAGGCGCAGCCGACGAAGTCCATGAACTGCATCTCGGCGACGGGACGCATGCCCATGTACGCCGCGCCAATCGCGGCGCCGACGATGGCGGCTTCGGAGATCGGCGTATCGATGACGCGCTCGCGGCCGAACCGATCGATCAGGCCGTCGGTCACTTTGAACGCGCCGCCGTAGGCGCCGATGTCTTCGCCGAGCAGGAACACGCGCTCGTCCTGCGCGAGCTCTTCGCTCAACGCCTGCCGCAGCGCTTCGACGTAGGTGAGAATGGCCATGCTACATCACCGCCTGCGGGGTGGGGACCGTCGGCGTGGGAACGGCAGCCATGGGCGGCGCGGCCGCCTCTGCGCGTGCGAAGGGCGAGCGGACGATCTCCAGCCGGCGGCGATCCGGCTCCTCGCCCGCGTAGACGCCGCGCGCGCCGGAGGCCGGATCCGGCAGCGGCGCCGCGAGCGCCTCGTCCGCTTCCCGCTCGGCGAACGTGCGGCTGATCTTCTCGACGTCGGCCAGCTCCGCCTCGGACGCGACATCGCTGTCGAGCAGGTGCTGGCGGAAGCGCGTGATGGCATCGCGCGCCGTCCACTCTTCCAGCAACTCCTTGTTCACGTAGCGCATGTCGTCGTGCTCGGCGTGGCCGCGCATGCGCATCGTGTCGACGCCGATCAGCGTCGGCCCGCCGCCCGACCGCGCCCGCGTGACGGCGCGCACGGACGCGTCGTAGACGGCGAGCATGTCGTTGCCGTCCACCATCTCGTGCGGGATGCCGTACGCCTCCGCGCGCTGATCGATCCGCGCAATCGCCATCTGCGAGGCGATCGGCGTCGAGTAGGCGTATTTGTTGTCCTCCGCGATCACCACCAGCGGAAGCCGCTGGACGGCCGCGAAGTTCAGGCCTTCGTGGAACACGCCGGTGCTCGTGCCGCCATCGCCGATGTAGGTCATCGCGACGAGCGGCTGTTTCCGCAGGCGCGCGGCGAGACCCATTCCCGCGAGGACGGGGATCAGATCGCCGAGCATGCTGATCGGACCGATGACAATGGGCTCGTCGACGTCCGGCGACGGCATGTGCGAGAAGTGGACGTTGAGATCGCGGCCACCCGTCGGCCCCGTCGCCTTCGCCATGTACTGCGCGAAGACGTCGCGCGGCCGGACGCCGCGGGTGAGGATCGCGCCCAGGTTGCGGATCAGCGGCGCCGTGACGTCGCGTCCTGACAACGCGTACGCCGACGCCACCGATTCACCTTCCTGGCCGAGGCTGCGATACAGCCCGCCCACCACTTTGTTCTGCCGATAGAGAATGGCCAGGCGCTCCTCGACGTCCCGCGTGAGGCGCGCGTAGTAGAACATCTCCAGCAATTGATGACGGGCGAGCATGGGCCTCGTCTGCACGGATGACCGTGCCGTTTACATGTGCAGCGGCGCCCCATGCGCCGCGTGCGCCGCCTCGCCCACCGCTTCCGACATCGTCGGATGCGCGTGGATCGTGCGGATCAGTTCCTCGACCGTACACTCCATCCGCAGCGCCATCGTCGCTTCGGCGACGAGCTCCGTCGCGCGCGGACCAATCATGTGGACGCCGAGAATCTCATCGTACTTCTTCTCGGCCACGATCTTCACGAACCCTTCCAGCTCGTTCGCCATGCGCGCGCGGCCGAGGATGCGGAACGGGAACACGCCCGTGCGGACGTCGTAGCCGCGCTCCTTCGCTTCCTTCTCCGTCAGGCCGACGCTGCCAATCTCCGGATCGCAATACGTGCAGGCCGGGACGTGATCGTAGTTGATCGGCCGGACGTCGCGACCCGCAATGCGCTCCGCCGCGAGGATGCCCTCGGCCGACGACAGGTGCGCGAGCTGCGGATGGCCCGGCTGCCCGAACGTGATGACGTCGCCCACCGCGGAAATGCCCGGCACGCCCGTGCGGAACAGCTCGTCCACCTTGATGTAGCCGCGCTCCAGCGTGAGGCCGACCTCTTCCGCGCCCAGCCCCGTCGTCACCGGCCCGCGGCCCGTCGCGACGAGCAGATATTCGGCGGTGATCGTTTCCGTCTTGCCGTCCGGCAACTGCGCTTCGAGCGTCACGCTGTCCGCGCCCGGCTTCGCGGACGTCACCTTCGTCCCCGTCAGCACTTTGATCTTCAGCTTCTTGAACGCCTTCTCCAGCTCGGTGGACACCTGCTCGTCTTCGTTCGGCACGATGCGCGGCAGCAGCTCGATCACCGTCACCTGGCTGCCGAACCGGTTGAACACCGACGCGAACTCGACGCCGACCGCACCGCTGCCCATCACCGCAATCGACTTCGGCACCGCCTTCATCTGGATCGCATCGTCGCTCGTGATGATCCGCTTGTGATCGATCTCGATGCCCGGCACGCTGCGCGCGCTGGATCCGGTGGCGACGATGATCTCCTTCCTGGCGGTGATCTTCGTCGTCTCCTTGCCGGTGGTCACCTCGATGCCGCCCTTGCCGAGCAGGCGGCCGGTGCCCTTGATCCACTCGATCTTGTTCTTGCGGAACAGCAGGCCGATGCCGTCGGTCAGGCCCTTGACGATCTTGTCCTTGCGGGCCTGGACCTGGGCCATGTCGATACCGATGGGGCCGCCGAGCGTCACGCCCCACGTGTCCTTGGCTTCGGACACGATCTTGTAGGCATGGGCATGCTCCAGGAGCGCCTTCGTGGGGATGCAGCCCCAGTTGAGGCACGTCCCGCCGAGCGTGGATTCCTTCTCGACGACACCCACCGTGAGGCCCAGTTGCGCCGCGCGGATGGCCGCCACGTAGCCTCCCGTTCCAGACCCGATCACCACAACGTCATACTCGTTCGCCAACGATCGACTCCTTCTTCGTTGCTTCGCCTGAGCGGCGATCCGGCCGCTCGTGCCGGCCCCTCTTCCCTTTAGGACCGTGGCGAATCGGCCACGGATGCAGTTCGGTGGTACACGCGCCCGACGCGCGGATTATACCCGCGCGCGCGGCACTATTTTTTCAGCGATGACAGGGGGATGAACCCGCTGACGTCGGCGGAGCCGGGACCGCCCGGGCGAGGCGCAGGCGGTGGCGTCGGCTCGGAGAGCCCGGTCTTCTGCTCGAGCGCCGTCACGCGCGCGCGCAATTCTGTATATTCGTAGCGCAGTTCCCAGTACGATTGCTGGAGGTGGTCCACTCGTCGGGACACCAGCCGTGTACCAAACAGGAACAGGATTGAGAACCAGCAGGCTCAGCCCGGTGAGCCAGAGCGGCAGTGTCATGCAGCACTCACGCCCCCGACGGAACCTGATGACCGGAACCCGAAACTTGCGAACGGTCGTTGGTGCCAGGGGCCTCGCCTGTCTACAATACGCTACTTCCCAGCAGGTCGCACCTTCATGGCGCCAAAACCCAAAACGCTGCTCATAGTCGACGACGACGAGGGCATGCGGGATACGCTGACCGCGATTCTCCGGAAGGACTACACCGTCCATACGGCGGCCAGCGGTGAGGCGGGCCTCGAGTTCCTCGGGCAGTCGCACGTCGATCTGATGATCCTCGACGTCCGGCTGCCGGTGATGGGCGGCCTGGACGTGCTGAAGCAGGTCAAGGAACTGCATCCGCAGATCGAGGTCATCGTGATTTCCGCGGTCAGCGAGGTCGAGACCGCAGTGCAGGCGATCAAGCAGGGCGCGTATCACTTCATCACGAAGGACTTCGAATACGACGCGCTGCGATCGCTCGTGCGCAACGCCGCCGAGAAGCAGGACCTCAGCCGGCAGGTGATGGCGCTGAGCGCTCAGGTGGCAGAGCAGCAGGGCCAGGGCGATTTCGTGCTCGGCCCGAGCACGGTGATGCGTCAGGTGATGGACGTCGTCCGCAAGGTCGCGAAACTGTCGGCGACGGTCCTCGTCCACGGCGAGAGCGGCACGGGCAAGGAAATGCTCGCGCGCCTGCTGCACCGCGACTCGTCGCGGTCGACGGGTCCGTTCATCGCGGTCAACGTCGCCGCGCTGCCGTCGGAACTGGTCGAAAGCACGCTCTTCGGCCACGAGCGCGGCGCGTTCACCGGCGCGCTGAAACAGCAGCTCGGCAAGTTCGAGATGGCCGCGGGCGGGACGCTGTTCCTGGATGAAATCGGCGACCTGAAGCTGGAGTTGCAGGCCAAGCTGCTGCGCGCGATTCAGGAAGGCGAGATCGAACGCGTCGGCGGCCTGAAGCCCATCAAGGCCGACTTCCGCCTCGTCGTCGCGACGAACGTCGATCTGGAGCGCGCCGTCCGCGAAGGCCGGTTCCGGGACGACCTGTACTACCGCATCAACGTCATCCCCATCCGCATGCCCGCGCTGCGCGAGCGGCTCGAAGACCTGCCCATGCTCGTCGACGTGTTCCTCCGCCGCTACAACCAGCGCTTCCACAAGAGCGTGGCCGGCGTGTCGGAAGGCGCGATGAACATCCTCAAGAGCTACTGGTGGCCGGGCAACATCCGCGAGCTGCAGAACCTGATGGAACGGCTCGTCGCGGTCGACGATCGCGGCTGGCTGTCCGAAGAAGATCTGCCGATCGAATATCAGCTCGCGAAGATCAACACGTCCTCGCCGAGCAGCGACGGCCGTTTCATCGATGCCGTCAACACCTTCGAGCGCAGCCTGATCCTGCGAGCCCTCGCGCAGTGCGACTGGAACGTGACCGCCGCCAGCCGCTACCTCGGCATGCCGCTCAGCACGCTGAAGCACAAGATGCAGCGCTTCGAAATCCGCGAGCTGGCCCGCCGCCTGCGCGAAGCCTGACCCTACGCGGTTCGATCGTTCGATGACGATTGAGCGCCGATCGAGCTTGCCGCCAGTATGCACAATGTTCTAACATCGTGTATACGGAGGTGAGCCCGATGGCGCTTGTCAAGAAGGTGACGAGGCACGGCAATTCGGCTGGCGTCATTTTCGACCAGCCGATCATGAAACAAATGGGTTGGGAGATCGGCACCGAGGTCGAAATCAGGATCGAAGACGGGCGCATGATCCTCACCCGCCACGAATACGCCAGCGATGCAGACGTGCGCGCGTCCGCAAACCGGATGGTGCATCGACACCGGAAGTCTCTTGAGCGGCTTGGCAAGTAGACAGTGACAAGAGCAGCATGCCGGAAGCCATCAAGTATCTGACTGCCGATCAGGTCTTGGAACTGCACGAGATAGCGCTCACCGTAGGACCGAGCGGCGGAGTGGGTCTTCGCGCTGAACAACGACTACTATCGGCAGTGTTTCAGCCACAGCAGACGTTTGGCGGTGACGACCTCTATCCGTCCGTTCAGGAGAAGGCGGCTGCATACGGTTACTTCATTGCCGAGAACCAACCCTTTATCGACGGCAACAAACGGACTGCCGCACTCTGTTTGACGGTCTTCCTCGACCTGAACGGCTATGACCTATGGGAAGCCAGCGAGGAGGAACTTGCTGAAGTGTTCGAAGGGCTCGGGCGTCACACGATGGACCAGGGAGCGTTTTTCGACTGGGTCATCAATCACGCGAAACGCCGTGAAGAACCGTAGCGTCAGCGCACACGCGGCTTGACATTGGTCCGCTCCGGCTGGCATCAGTCAAGCCGGCCGACAATAGTCCCCCAGTATCAGCCATCGCACGCACGAACGCCGCCGCGGATGCCTGGCATCGCGCGGCGGCGTGATTCGTACGTGTGCGGCGGCCGGCGTCCGGCGCCGGCGCCTATTTGCCGGCGCCGGGGGCGGACGCGCTGGGGAGCGCTCGCTTGGGATACGCGGCGGGACGCGTCGGCGTGGCCGGCGGCGTCTTCTTCAGTTCCTCCATGACGATCGCGATCGCGCGTTCGAGCTGCGGGTCGCGGCCGGCGATGACGTCGGCCGGCGTCTGCTCGACGTCGATGTCGGGCGGCACGCCTTCGTTCTCGACCTCCCAGCCCTTCTCCGTCCAGAAGGCGAGGTTCGGCGCGGTGATGGTGCCGCCGTCCATCAGGACGGGGAACCCGAGGATGCCGACCAGGCCGCCCCACGTGCGCTTGCCGACGATGGTTCCGAGCTTCTGCTGACGGAACATGTACGGCAGCAGGTCGCCGCCGGAGCCGGCGCGCTCGTCGATCAACATCACCTTCGGCCCGTGGATCGCGGCCGCCGGCGTCTTGATGACGTCGCCATAGCGCGTCGCCCAGTAGCCGACGACGGGACGCCGCAGCAGATCGATGTAGTAGTCCGCCACCTGTCCGCCGCCGTTGAAGCGCTCGTCCACGATGATCGCTTCGCGTGTCGCCTGCGGATAGAAATAGCGCTTGAAGTACGTGTAGCCGCCGCCGCCCGTGTTCGGCACGTAGACGTAGGCCACGCGGCCGCCCGTCGCCGCTTCGACCTTGCGCAGGTTGCCTTCGACCCAGTCACGGTTGCGGAGCCCGGCTTCGTTCGCGATCGGCACCACCGACACCGTGCGCGCGTCGCGGCCGTCGGGGTTCGGACCGATGGTGATGTCGACGATCTTACCGGACGTGTTCTCGAAGGAGCTGTAGACGTTGGCCGGCGGACGCAGATCGTGTCCGTTGACCGCGATCAGGTACTCGCCCGCCTTGGCGTTGACGCCCGGCTCGGTCAGCGGCGCGCGCATCTCCGGATTCCAGTTCAAGCCGCCGTAGATCTTCGTGAAGCGATAGCGTCCGTTCTCGACGGCGTAGTCCGCGCCCAGCAGGCCGCCCGGGACGTTGGACGGCGTCTCGCGCGACTCGCCGCCGCCGCTGTAGTGATGCCCGACCGCCAGCTCGCTGCACATCCACTGCACGAGCCGCAGGAGATCGCGGCGGTGCGCGACGTGCGGCAGGAACGCCGCGTACTTCTCGCGCATCGCCGGCCAGTTCGCGCCGTGCATCGACGGGTCGTAGAAGTAGTCGCGATTGAGCCGCCACGCTTCGTTGAAGATCTGCGGCCACTCCGCGCGCGGGTCGACGCGCACTTCGATGCCGTCCACTGCCAGCTTGCCTTCGGTCGGCTCGACTTTCTTGGCCAGCGACACGATAGACCAGGCCTGGCCCTTGCGATACATCAGCTTCTTGCCATCCGCCGACAGCAGATAGTCGTTGATGTCCGGCAGGATCGTGTCGGTCTTGCGCGTCGTCAGATCGAACTTCTGCAGCGCGTTCTTGCCGTCCGCGACGCGCAGGAAGTAGAGCTGTCCCTCGGTGCCCGCGCGCAGGCTGCGATATTCACCGACCGGCACCGGCAGATCGAGGACGCGATACGTCAGCCCCTCGAAGTCGATGCGGACCGGCTTCGGCGCGGCCTTGTCATCCTTCTTCTCGTCCTTCTTCGCGGACTCGTCGCCACCGGCCGCCTGCGCGGGCTTGTCCGCCGCCTGCTGCGCGGCATCCTCATCCGCTTCTTCACCGGCGTCGAGGCTGACACCGCCGGTCGTCTTCGTCTCCGTGGGCGGCGGCGTACTCTTTTCTTCGTCGCTTTCCTTCGCGATAGGCGACGGCAGGTCGTTGCGCAGGACGACGACGTAGATGGCGCTGGAGATGCGGTAGTCGGCGGTGGACTGCGCGAACCAGTCGCGCACGGGGCCGGCGTCCGTCGAGGCGAGCAGGTAGAGGTACTTCCCGCTGCGGTCGAACACCGGATTGGCCGCTTCGCTCAGGCCGTCGGTGATCGGGAACGACTTGTCCTGATCCGGCGAGTAGACGTGGACGCGCTGAATGGACGCCTTCGTGTTCACCGTGTAGGCGAGCCACTTCGAATCGGGCGACCAGTCGTACGTGATGGTGCGGATCGGACCGTAGTGCGGCTCCTGCGCGACCTTCTTTGACGCGCCGCTCTTCACGTCGAGCACGTAAATCGACATCGAATTGTCGAGATACGCGATCTTCGTGCTGTCCGGCGACCACTGCGGACGATCGTAGAAGCCCTTGCCCGGCAGCGTGATCTTGCGCGCCTCGCCCTTGCCGTCCTGCGGCCGGAGCTGCAGCGCGTACTCGCCGCCCGCGTCCGAGAAGTAGGCGATCTGCTTGCCGTCCGGCGACCAGGCCGGCGAGCGGTCGTTCGCGTCGAGAGAGCTGGTGAGGTTGCGCGGATCGCCCTTCTCCGCCGGCAGCGTCACGATCTCGCCGCGGAACTCGAAGACCGCGCGCGCGCCGGACGGCGACAGCGCGGCGTTCCGGATGTACTCGGCGCCCTTCACGAAGCGCGGACGCAGTTCCACGAAGTCGCCCGTGACGCGGATCGGCAGGCGGCGGCTCTGACGCGTCTTCAGGTCGAACGCGTGCAGGTAGCCGGCCTGCTCGAAGACGATGCGGTCGTCGCTCGCCGCGGCGTTCAGGATCCCGAAGTCCGCGAATGTCGTCACCTGCGTGACCGCCTTCGACTTCGTGTCATAGGCAAACAGGTTGAATTCGCCGTTGCGATCGGACCGGAAGTAGACGGTGTCGCCGATCCACATGGGATCGACGTCGTTCGCGCGGCTCTCCGGCTGCGGAATCTTCTCAATCGCGTGATCGGTGGGCCGGTAGAGATGAATGCGCGAGACGGCGCCGCCGCGGTAGTTCTTCCACTGCAGGAACTCGGGCGGATTCGGGCTGTACGCCATCTGCTTCCCGTCCGGTGCGTACACCGCTCGGGCGACGGCCGGAATCGGCAGCGGCGCCTCGACGCCGCCCGCGACCGGCACGGTGAAGAGCTGCGTGTAGCGCGGATTGAACGCCGCGCGCGGCGTGGTGAAGGTGATCTGCTTCCCGTCACGCGAGAAGCACTGGACGAGATCCGCGCCGGGATGCCACGTCAGACGCTTGGGCGTGCCGCCCTCGACGGGCACGACGAAGACGTCGGTGTTGCCGTCGTACTGGCCGCTGAAGGCAATCAGCGTCCCGTCCGGCGAGAAGACCGGATTACTTTCCAGGCCGGCGTCTGACGTCAGCCGGCGGACGTTCTGGCCATCGGCGCCCGAGACCCAGATGTCGCCCGCATAGACGAAGGCGACGTGCGACGCGCTGACCGCCGGCTGCGTGAGCAGGCGTGTTTCGGAAATCTCAGCCGATGCGATGGACGCGGCGGCGAGCAGGCAGAACCCCGCAGCCGCGGCGGACGTACGGAATCCGCGCATAAGGAACCTCACAATGAAGGGGACGTCGGAACGACACTCGACTGTGGTGATTATACGAGGGGCCGGGGAGTTGCGTTGCGCGGCGGTCCCAAGGACATCCCCGGACCCGCCGGCGGGCGGGGAATCGACGGTCCGGCCGGCGACGGCCGGAACGGCCGATCGTCAGTGGGAGACGAGCAGCTCCGCGGTGTCCGCGGTCCACTTGCAGAGCCGCGTCACGTCCTCGGGCGTCAGCTTCGCGTCCCAGTGGATCCAGGTGTAGGACCGCAGCGGCATGCTCCCGCCCTTCGCCTCCTCGCACATCTGGTCCAGCATGTCGGCGCCTTCTTCCGTCGTGAAGCCCCAGTCGGAGAGGTTGAAGTGCTCGCGGCCCTCGTTGACGTGGTCGATGACCAGCCAGGAACCGGGCGCGGCGTATGCGTACCAGGGCCAGCGCGTCTCGTTCGAGTGGCAGTTCCGGCAGGATCGCGTCAACAGCGTGTCGACGTCCTCCGGGATCGGCACTTTGGCCCCGAGCGCGCGGTCGGCCGGCGCCGACGGATTCGTGCGCGCCGGTCCGAAGAACTGGGCCCCGGCGCCCAGCACCACCACGGCCAGCGCCAGCCCCTTCCAGTTCGCGGGTGTCATCATCGGCGTCAGGACGGCGTCGATCTCCGGATCGACCCGGTCTGGATCGATAGCGCCCGGAACAACGCGGCAACGAGGGCGCCACGTGGAGCACACGTCGCCGTGCTCCACGCCGGACCCTCAATTTTCGAGATCGACATCAGCCTATCAGAAGAACTTGCGGGAGATGTTGAACCCGATGTACCAGTTGTCGTTCGTCTGGCCGCCGCGCGCGATGCCGCCGATGGTCGTCCCGATCGAGTTGGAGAAGTTGATCTGAAACGCGTGGCCGCCCGCGCGCTTTTCGATGCCAATGCTGGCCGCGTGGACGCCGGGGTCGTAGCCCGCGACGCGCGGTGAGATCTCCGCGGTGACGTAGACCGTCGGCCGCACGCGGACGCGTCCGCCGACGCCGATGAAGAACGTGTCGTTGTCTTCCACCAGTTCCGACGGCTGGAGGTTCGAGTTGTTCACGTACATCGGCTGCACGTAGATCGCGCCATGCTGGCCGAACGACCGCGAGACGATGACGCCGACGCCCGGCGTGTAGCTGTCGCGGAAGTTGTTGGTGCCGTCGATGGCCGCATACGCCGCGAGACCGACCGGGAACGAGTCCGACTGCCGGCGGACGTCGTACTGCCCGAAGAACTGAATCGTCTTCTCGCTCGTCCGGTTGATGCCGCCCTGCAGGCCGTTCCAGAAGCCGAAGCGGTATTCGAGACCGATGACCGCGCTGTTGTCGAAGCCGAAGAAGTCCGAGACGAGGTCGCCAAAGTCCCCTTGTCCGAGCGGACGCGTGAACCGGTGCGTCACACGGAACGCGCTCTTGAACTTCGGCAGCCGCAGCGTCGTCGGCAGGTTCACCAGCGTGAAATCCGGCTGCGACAGGTCGAGCTCCGCATCATCCGGTTCCTGCGCGGCGACCGCGGCCGTGACGGCCGGATCCTTCGCGGCATCCGTTGACGCGCCGTCCTTCGCGGCGTCCTTGGACTTCTCTTTGTCCTTGTCCTTGTCCTTGTCCTTGTCCTTGTCCTTGGATTTGTCTTTGTCCTTGGACTTCCCGGCTTTCGCGGAGGCGTGATCGGTATCGGCGGACGCGGTGATGGGAGAGGACGGTGTGATGTCGTTCGTCGACGACTGCGCGGCGGCCGGAGGCGCCGCCAGAACTGCCACGAGGACCGTGCCGCAGAACAGACCAATAGTACGTGTCACGATGGAGGCTCCCTTCTCTGTCGCGTACGCCGGGTTAATCATTATTGGCGCCACGTTCGATCCAGCGCGCGATGATCGAGATTTGTCCGTCGGTGAGATAGGGGGGCCCGTTGAACGGCATCCGCTGGCCGTTGATGCCCGCCGCGCCCGTGATCTTCTGGTACAGATAGCTGTTCTGCGGATCGCCCGGCACGATCAGGATCGCGCCCGGCTTGAAGCGGGCCGGTCGGTTGACCAGGTTTTCATAGGCAACACCAGCGCTGAGATTCAAGAAGGCCTCCGGCGGCACGCCATTTCGTACGGAATGACACACGATGCAGGCCGTGCGGCCAGCGCTGTCCGTCGTACCGAAGACTTCACTTTGAATGCTGGCAAAGGACACTTGAAGATTGGGCGTTGGCCCGGCCACGTTCTGCAATGATTCGTCGCACCCGCTCACCCCGACCGCCAATAGCAACCCGCAGACGATGGTTCTTACGCTCGATCCGACAACGACTTTCAACACGATGACTTACTCCTTCACGTTTGGCTCAACGTGAATAGCAAACCAAACGCCATCGAAAGATGTACCGCTCCGCCCCTGAAAGCGCGACGCGGTACCATCGCGGACCGCCGGAAATTTTCGTTGAAGGAAAGCACTTACGAGACGCGTAAACGCACGTCGTAAGCCTGATGCGATCGGAAGAAGAAGTGCGATCGGATCGACCGCGTCGCGCGCTGCACGGACATGCGCAGTGAACGGACAGAAAGGCGTGCGGCCGGCGCACGTATCAGTCGATGCGATGCTTGGCGAGGTAATAGCTGAGCGCGCGCTGGCTGATGCTCATCATTTCGGCCGCGTCTTTCTTCACGCCGCCCGACGCGTCCAGCGCGCGGCGGACCGTTTCGCGCTCGATCCATTCGAGGTTCTGCCGCAGGTTCAACGACGGCAGCACCGAGCCGGACGGCGTCGCGGGTCCAGGCATGAGCAGCGCCGCCTCGACAATAATACTTCCCACGGTGAGCACGACGGCTCGCTCGATCGTGTTCTCCAGCTCGCGCACGTTCCCCGGCCATTCGTACGACTGCAGCATCATCATCACGCGGTCGTCGATCCGCTCGATGCGCTTGCCCGCCCGCTGCGCATGCTTGCGGACGAAGTGCTCGACCAGCACCGGGATGTCCTCGCGCCGCTCGCGCAGGGACGGCAGCGAGATCGGGATCACGTTCAGCCGGTAATACAGGTCTTCCTGGAAGCGGCCCTCACTCACCATCTGACGCAGGTCACGGTTCGTGGCCGCGATGACGCGGACGTCGACCCGCTGACTGCGCTCCGATCCCAGCGGCTCGAATTCGCGTTCCTGCAGCACGCGCAGCAGCTTCGCCTGCAGCGCCTGGCTCATCGTCCCGATCTCGTCGAGGAACAGCGTGCCGCCGTCCGCCAGCGCGAAGCGGCCCTTCTTGTTGAACGTTGCCCCGGTGAATGCGCCGCGCACGTGGCCGAACAGCTCGGATTCCAGCAGCGTTTCCGGAATGGCCGCACAGTTGACCTTGATGAGTGGCCGCTCGCGCTCGGCGCTGTGCGAGTGAATCGCGCGCGCGACCAGCTCTTTGCCCGTGCCCGTTTCACCGGTGATCAGCACCGTGCTGCGCGACTGCGCGACGAGCTCCGACGTGCGGATCACGTCCTGCATCCGGCGGCTCCGCCCGACGATGCCGTAGTGGTTGTACTCTTCGTCACGCTCCGCGAGCAGATAGCGCTGCTGCGTCCGCAGCCGTTGGTGTTCGAGCGCGCGCAGGACGACGACGAGCAGCTCGTCGATCTCGAACGGCTTCTGCAGGTAGTCGAAGGCGCCGAGCTTCATGGCCTCGATGGCGCTTTCGACCGTCGCATGCGCCGTCATCATCACCATCTGCGGCCGCTCGCCTTCGGCAACGCTTTCCGACAGGCCTCGAATGAGATCGAGACCGGTCATCTCCGGCATCAGGTTGTCGATGATGAGGACGTCGAACAGCCGCTGCCCGAGCAGACCACGAGCCTCGCGCGCGCTGTGGCTCGACACGACCTCATGGCCGTCTTCACGCAACGCCTGCGTGAGCAGCGTGAGGATCTTGAGTTCGTCGTCTACCAGAAGGATCGAGCCGCGCGCGTTCATGATGAATGTGAGGAGTGGACGGCGCCGGCGGGGGATGGCCTGGGTTGCACGCCGTCCGCCTGCACGGAACCGGTCCGCTCGGAACCCGACGTCGTCGAACCAGCCGACAGCGCTCCGCTCGGGCCGGAAGCAGCGCTGCCAGGAGGGGTCCGCGGCAACGTGACCTGAACGGCCGTGCCGTGCCCGGGCTCGGACATTACAACAATCGTGCCGCCGAGGCCGTCGATGATGTTCTTCGCAATGGCCAGCCCGAGTCCCGAGCCCGTGCGCTTGGTCGTGAAGAACGGCTCGAAGATGCGGGTACGCTGATCGCGGTCCATGCCGACACCCGAGTCCTGTACCGTGATGCGGACATGCGTTGCGTCGGGCATCGACGTGCGCAGGTCGATCGCGTCCCACGGCGGCGCGTCGCGCCCCCGGTCCGCCGCTTCGGGACTGGCCAGCACGGCGTCGCGCGCGTTGGTGAGGATGTTCACGAGTACCAGCCGCAGCCGCTCCGCGTCCGTGGTGATCTGCCCCACCGCCGGCGACAATGACAGCGACACGCTCATCGTCGACTGCCCCGCCATCGCCGCGCTCGCCGCGTCCGTGCAGAGCGCGCTGACGTCGGTCGCCGACAGCTCGAAGCGGATCGGACGCGCGTAGTCCAGGACCGCGTCGACAAGGCGGTTCAGCCGCACGGCTTCGCCTTCGATGTCCGCAATCGCCGTCGCGGCACTCGCGCCCGGCTGTTGATACTCGCGGCGCAGCGTCCGCAGCGACGCCTTGATGATCATCAACGGATTGCGGATCTCGTGCGCAAGCACCGTCGACAAACGGCCAAGCGATGACAACCGCTCGCGCAGCGCCGCTTCGTGCTGAAAACGTCCGAGCGATTCGGTGAGCGCGCGGAACGCGCTCGTGAGGACGCGGGCGTCTTCATCTTCCCAGTGCGTCTGATGGACGGGCTGATTGACGCGTGACAGATCACCCGTTGCCGCCATCTCGCGCATCATCGTCGTCAGCGCGCCGAGCGGACGCGTCACCGTGCGCGCGACCGCGTAGCTGAGAAGCGTCGCGCTGAGGACCGCGAGGATCGCCGTCACCGCGAGCGCCGAGTGGATCGTCCGCAGGAACCGCAGTTCCTGCGTGCGCGACCGCAGCGTGACGACGCTGGGCGGCGATGTCCGCGAGAGATCCTGCGGGTTCTCCACGGCGGCGACGAGCCCGCTCGCCGGCGTCTCGGCGGCCTGACCCGCGCGCGAGCCGAGCCCGAGGTTCCGCTTGACGGCAAAGTACTGCTCGCCGTTCAGGTCCACCGTCACCATGCCTCTGGCCGTCAGCGCATGCGCCAGCAGCGGACTCGAGCTGTCGGACAGCGTCGACGCCAGGACTTCATCGCCTGCGGCAAAGACGACTTCGCTGCGCGTCATTTCCTTGATCCGGTTCGCGAGGCGGCGATCGAGGCTCACGCCCGCGGTCAGCGTCCCGAGGATCTCGGCCTGTCCTGTCTTCACGATGAAGATGGGCACCGAGACGACCTGAAACAGCGTCGTGCGGCTCGACCAGAACGTCACGGTCTCCTGTCCGCCGATCGCGCGCTGGATGGTGGGATCCGTCAGCAGTTCCTGCGCCGGGCGGCCGGCGTCCCCGATCGACCCCAGCGGCTCGCCGAAGGCATTCGTCACCAGGAAGAGGTCCGCGCCGATCTGTTTCTGATAATCCTCGGCGAGCGGCTGGACGGTCGGCGCGTGGTTGACGGAGACGGCGGCCTTCAGCTTCGGCAGGTCCGCGATCAGCCGCGCTTCGCGCACGAGGTGATCGAACAGCAGCGCCTGAAATTGCTCGACGAGGGCGCCGGCTTCTTCGAGGCTGCGGCCCAGTTCCTCTTCCGCCTTCTGCGTCACGACGCGATTGACGACGAAGACGGCCATCGCAATCGAGATCACCGCGAGCAGTGCGCTGGCCAGGAAGATGCGGTTGCTGAGCGACGCCAGGAACGATCCGCGAGTCATGACGATCGGCCGGCGCGGGCGGGGGCGAAGTTGACTTCGAGCTCGCCGCCCGCCGCGGGAATGGTGACCTGATGCGATTCCGGCGCGGTGGCTTCGTTCCACACGGTCACGGTGTAGGTGCCGGGCGGGACGTTTTCCAGCCGATAGCGTCCGGCGGCGTCCGTGGTGGCGAAGTAGCGGTGCGCGAAGACCAGGATGAACGCGCTCATGTGCGAGTGGATGTCGCAGAAGACGCGGACGATGCCCGGTTCGGTGAAGCGGACGGATTTGGATCGGCCCGCCGCGTAGCGGCCGAGATCGAACCGGTGCTGCGGCGAGAGCGAGAAGACGTTGTGATAGAAGGGGTCGCTGTTCGGGAAGTCGACGACGGTGCCGGCGCGGATAGCGAGCAGATGCGGCACGAAGCGCTCCTGCCGTTGATCCATGCGCGCGCGCTGCGTCGCGGGGACGTCCTCGAACGCGCGCGTCGGGCCGAGTTCCAGATAGACGACGCTGAGCGGCGGATCCGCGTCCTCGGCGCCCTGCGCAGGTCGATCGGGACCGACCTGCGAGACGGACGGCCGGCGGACGACGCGGGTGCCGGTCGTCGGCAGCTCGACGCGTCCGCGGATGACGCCGTTGACGGCGCCGAGATCTGGCGCGAGGCACAGGATCGCACCGACGCACACGGCGGCGATGCGCAGCGTCGCGGCCGCGAGCCGGGGTCGGCTGCCAGAAAAAGCATGCAGCATCATGAGTGCGTCAGGCTGAAACTCCGCGGGACGGCAGTGAGGCGTTTTCAGAACCAGTAAGCGATCTGTCCGCCCGCCAGGCCTGCCCGGCGACGGTAGCCAGTGTCCCGCCAGTTGTATTGATACGACGCCTTCAGGCGCATGTTGCGCGTCAGCGCGTAGCCCAGCGCCATTTCCGTCCGTGACAGGGGCGCGTCCCATGCGACGCGGGCCGGCCACCGGCTGTCCTGGATCGGCACTTTGGAAAATCCCATGTGCTCCGCGCGGCCGGCGAGTGACCAGCGCGGCGACAGCTTGAGGCGGCCCTCGACCATCGCGGTCCACGCGGTCAGATGATCCGGCAGCGGCTGCGCGCCGATCGACGGCACGCTCCACCGGCTCGTCATCGTCTCCACCTTGAGGACCCAATTGTCGCGCGAGTACTCGGCATCGACGCCGTACGCCGTCTGCACGAAGCTACGGTCGCGCTGCCCCACCGGTAGTTGGGCGATGACGCTGTCCGGCAGGTACGCGCCGCGCGACACGGAGACGCCCGTCCGCCATCCCGGAGTCGGCCGGTACGCAACGCGCGCCGCCACCTGCTTGCCGTCGTTATTCTCTTCGAAGCGCGGCGTGGACAACGAGCCTTGCGTCACGCTGCCGCTCACCGTCACCGGACCGCGGCCCCAGCCGACCTGCACGCCCGTGTCCCAACGCAACGCCACCGCCATCGGCATCCCCGGCGACGTTGGCCACACGCTGTCCGGATATGACGGCACCGCGCCCCGGCCGCGGTAGAAGACGAGCGCCCGCGCATCCCGCGGCACCGCGTCGGACCGCAGCGCGGTCGGATACTGATACGCGAGCGGCCAGCCGATCAGCGGGTTGCCGGTGGCGTAATCCTGCCGGCCGAACGTGCCGAAGACCGGGGGAATGCGTCCCGCCTGGATGGTGAACGCGCGATTGAGCCACGGCTTGTAGCGGACGTAGAGCCCGTACGGCCGGAAGACGTTCCGGTTGCGCACGAATTCATCCGGCATGATCGGCGCTTCGTCAATCACGGACATGAGGACCGTCAACCGCCGCGTCGCGCGGACCTCGGCGGCGACGCCCACCCGCACCAGGCGCAGGACGCTGTGATCGTAGTCCAGCAGGTTGAAGAAGCCGTTATCGTTCGATCCAAAGGTGATCGAAAAGTCGCCGCTGATGATGACGCGATCGTTCCAGAAGGTGAGCGGACCGGTCGGCAGGACGTCCGCGCGGGCTGCCGGGGCCGCGCAGGCGCTCCAGAGGAGCGCGACGGCCCACGCCGTTCGACAGAGGATCCGCATGACACGCTCCTTCGCAGAAGTCCGACGAGAGCCGTTGAGAGAAACGCGAGGAGACACTCGGCCGCGCGGCGCGGCTACCGGGAGACGTTGCGCAGCGTGCGCATGACGTCCTCGACGGTCCACTCGTTGCCCTCGAACACTTTCACGAGGCGGCCTTCGCCATCGACGACGGCCGTGCGCAGCGAGTGGATGATCCGATCCTTCTCTTCAAAGTAATCCAGGCCGAAGAAGCCGGCGAGCTGTTTGATGTCCTCCGGCTTGCCGGTCGCCAGCGTCCAGCGCGCGAAGCGCTGCTGCTGGCCGTCGCCCGTCACGTATTTCTCTCCGTATTTCTTCAGGACGGCGGGCGTGTCGAACGTCGGGTCGATGCTCACGGTCAGCAGACGCGTCCGCGCGAGCGCCGCGTCTTTCGCGGTGGCGCGTTCCAGCGTCGCGAAGTTCTGCATCATCAGCGGACAGTAGTCCGGCAACGGGCAGCGCGTGAAGCTGAATGTCAGGAGCAGGGGCTGACCGTGGAACCGGTCCAGCGAAAAGGTCTTCTCGTCCTGATCGACGAGCGGCGTCTTGGGCAGCGGCGTACCGGCAGCCGCGGGGACCCAGGATCCGCGCGGCGCCGTGGCCGCCGTCGATCCGTTGCCGCCGGTGACGGCGATGTCTTCCAGCCAGGTCTTGGCGCCATCGACGACCAGCGTCGCGCGCACCTGATCGCCCGGCTTCATCGTCGACAGCGCCCACTGCTGCTTGACCACGAACTCCATCGTCATGGCGTCCATGTAGTCGGGGATCGCTTCGTGATCGACGGCGACGATCCGCTCGGCCGGCTTGACCGAGACAACGTTGCCCTTCAACTCGTACCGCTTGGCGTCGGGCCGCGCAACCAGCGGGTCCTCCGCCGCCTTGCGCTCGCAGGCGATCGCCAACGAGAGCAGCGCGGCGATCGTCAACGCCCAGGGCGTCCTCCCGGTCCTCATGACATGTCCTTCGCGAACGCAGCCAGCCGCACGGCGGCCGGCTGCCAGTCGATTCCCAAATGCCGAGGCGTCTGCGCCGCGAGTGACGAGACTACTTGCCGCCGGCTTCGATCACGCCGCAGGCCAGACGGGCACCCGCGTTGCCGGTCGGCTGCGTGGTGAAGTCGTCCTTCTGCGCGTGCAGGATGACGGCCTTGCCGATGATGGCGTTCGGGCCGTCGAGGCTGATGTGCTCGTCCACGAAGTCCACGCGTCCCATGCTGTACGGGTCCGCCTTCACGTTGCCGAGATCGCCCGCGTGGCGGTCCGCCGTTTCGCGCGCCGCGTGCGGCTTGCTCATCGGATTGAAATGACCGCCGGCGGAAGCGCCGTCCGGCGCCGAGCAGTCGCCCTTTTCATGGATGTGGAAGCCGTGCTCGCCCATCTGCAGGCCGTTGAACGAGCCGACGACGCGGACGCCCTTGGCTTCCTGCGTAAAGGTCACTTCCCCACGGGCGGTGCTGTCCTTCGTCGGATTGAGCTTGGCCGTCGCGGTCTTGCCGGCTGCGGCGGGCGCGGCGTGGTCATGTCCCGCGTGTCCGCCCGCGGGCGGTGCGGGAGGTGGAGTTTGCTGCGCGCGCAGACCACCCACGCCAATAATGGCGCACAGGCCCGCCACTGCCAGCGTCGTGCGTGTCATGTTCATCAGTAAGTCTCCCAGTTTCCATCCGCGTCCGAAGAGAGGACGCGAGCAACCACCAGAGCATATCAAGAAGCCTGCCACCCGCGGGAACCGCTCTCCCGCCGCTCGAACGGCCGTGCTTTGGGGCGCTCGGGAACGGGCGGTTAACCCTTCGCCCGCCCTTACCGTTGTGCTGATAGTGAGGACGGACGGCGCAATGTGCCGGTCCTGGCATTCAGACGCCGTCGGCAGGGCCGGCGGTCTTCCGGGGAGGCGTCATTTGGAACCGGTTTTCATCGTCACGGGTTTCTGGTTGCTGGTCGGATGGGTCGTCACGACGCTTGCCGAGGCGAAAGGCCGGCGCGACCACGTGAACGCGGTGAAAGAATTTCAATCACGATTGCTGGATCGGACGACGACGCTGCCCGAGTTGACGGCATTGCTGGAGACGAAGGCCGGCCAGCAGATGCTGGCGTTCCGGCCGGCCAACCCGCTCTTCGCGACGCGCGTCATCCGCGCGCTGCAGACCGGGATCGTGCTGACGGCGCTGGGAGCGGGGCTGTTCCTGGCGGGCGACTTCGTCCACAACAACGGCCGCGAAGAAGTGAAGGTGTTCGCGATGGTCATCCTGTCGCTGGGGGTCGGGTTCCTGGTGTCGTCCGTGGCGTCCTTCGTGCTCGCGCAGCGGCTCGGGCTGATGGAAAAGGGACGCGCCGAGAGCGCTTCCGCGCCCGCGATCTAGCGGGTTCCCGGTACTGGCGCGTCCTCCCGACCCTGTGGGATCATGACGAGCAAGCCCGTGATCACGAAGGATGTCGCTCTCGATCGTCCGGTCCTCGCGGAAGCCGAGGTGCACAGCGATGGCGAGCCGATGGAAGAAGCCGTCTTTCAACGCTTCTATCGGACGACCTCGCGTCCGCTCTGGAGCTATCTGTGCCGCGTGACGGGCGACCCGTCGCGGGCGGACGACCTGCTGCAGGAGTCGTACTGCAAGTTCCTTGTGGCGCCCGTCAGCGCGCTGCCGGAAGAAGAACAGCGGGCGTACCTGTTCCGGATCGCGGGCAATCTGGCCATCGATTCCTGGCGGAAGCACAAGCGCGAGCGTGAGACCCTGGCGGCGCTGGCCGCCGCCCCGGCGCCGGCCGGCGGCGGCCCGTCGATCCCGCGCATGGACGTCGAGCGCACGTTCAACGAGCTGAAGCCGAAGGAACGCGCGCTGCTCTGGCTGGCGTATGTCGAAGGATCGGCGCACGAGGAAATCGCGGTCTCGCTCGGCCTGCGGCCGAAAAGCGTCCGCGTGTTGCTGTTCCGCGCCCGGCAGCGGCTGGGCGCCCTGTTGAAGCGGAAAGGTCTCACAGCGGAGACGACACGATGATCGGGGGAACTTCCTGCGCTCGTGAAGAGGCCGTGATTCGCGCGGCGCGCGCCACGCACGACGCGTCCGTCCGCGGCCGGGCGGCCGACGGCGACAACGGTCGCGCCACCGCGCCGGCCGGCGAGGATCCGATCACCGGGGACGCCGGTCTCACCGGGCACCTGGCCGAGTGCCGGTCGTGCCGCGAGGCCTACGACGTCACCCGCTGGATGCTGCGGCTGGCCGTGGACACCGACCGCGAGGCCCTGGATCGGCCGCTGCCGGAACCCGGTCAGTTGTGGTGGAAGGCACGCGTGCTGGAGCGATGGCAGAACGAGTCGAAGGCGGAAGCGCCGCTCGACGTCATGCAGCGCGTCCAGATCGCCGGAGCCCTCATCGCCGCCCTCGTCCTGGTCGTCCTCGCGCTGCCGGACCTCGGAGGCTCGCAGACCGCCACCGGCACGAACGGTCCGCTATCGCTGCTGGCGCCGTTCGGCCTGCCGTCACTGCTGATTGCCGGCGGCGTCCTCGTCCTGATGACGACCGCGTTCACCCTGCACCATCTGCTGACCGAGTCCGACGACTGAGGGCCGCCCGGCGGCTCTCATGCCTTCCCGTCGGCGTTGCCCTTCCTGCCGGCTTTCGGGGCGTTTTCTGGTCGTTTTCCGGGCGCCTGTCCTCGTTTCGGCGGCGAGCGTCGTATTCCTCTTCGAGCCCGTGGCGGCGAGGCGTATCATAGGCGTCTCCGACGCGGATGTTCTCCGCAATTCGTTGACATCGAGGGGGTTTCTTCATGCACCGCAGGGTTCGTACGCTTACGGGCCTGTTGATTGCGACGTTGGTGACGGTCGGCGCGCAGGCGCGGTCCGACCGGATCACGACGCCCAAGGAACAGTTCGGGTTCAGCCTGGGCGACGACTATCAACTGGCCAACTACAAGCAACTGGTCGAGTACTGGAAGAAGCTCGATCAGGAGTCCGACCGGATGTCCCTCGTGGACATCGGCAAGACCGCCGAAGGTCGGACGCAATACATGGCCATCATCACGTCGCCCGAGAACCACAAGAAGCTCGCGCGGTACAAAGAGATCGCCAGCCGGCTCGCGCACGCCGAGGGCCTGACGGACGAACAGGCCCGCGCGCTCGCCGCCGAAGGCAAGGCGGTCGTCTGGATTGACGGCGGCCTGCACGCGACCGAAGTCCTCGGCGCGCAGCAGCTGATGGAGCTCGTCTACCAGATGGTCAGCGGCAACGACGCGGAGACGCAGCGCTTCATGCGCGACGTCATCGTTCTCGCCACTCACGCCAATCCGGACGGCCACGACCTCGTCGCCGACTGGTATATGCGCGAGAAGGATCCGCTGAAGCGCTCGATGAGCGGGGTGCCGCGGCTGTATCAGAAGTACATCGGCCACGACAACAACCGCGACTCGTACATGTCGACGCAGCCGGAAACGGAGAACATGAACCGGATCCTCTTCCTCGAGTGGTATCCGCAGATCATGTACAACCACCACCAGACCGGTCCGACCGGCACGGTGCTCTTCGCGCCCCCGTTCCGCGATCCGTTCAACTACGTCTTCGATCCGCTCGTGCCGCTCGGCATCGACCTCGTCGGCGCCAGCATCCACAACCGCTTCGCCGTCGAAGGCAAGTCGGGCGCGACGATGCGGCGGGGCGCGGGGTATTCGACGTGGTGGAACGGCGGCCTGCGCACGACGGTCTACTACCACAACATGATCGGCCTGCTGACGGAAACGATTGGCAGCCCGACGCCGATGGAGATTCCGTTCGTGCCGTCGCGCCAGTTGGCGAGCGGCGATCTGCCGTATCCGATCACGCCGCAGAAATGGCACTTCCGCCAGTCCATCGAGTACTCGATCTCGGCGAACCGGGCCGTGCTCGACGTCGCGTCGAAGCACCGCGAGGACTTCCTCTTCAACATCTACAAGATGGGGAAGAACTCGATTGAGAAAGGCAGCCGCGATTCGTGGACGACGTATCCGAAGCGCGTCGAGGCGGTGCAGGCGGCGATTGCCAAGGAGCGCGCGCAGGGACAGGCGCCCGCCGGCCGGTCCTCGTTCGGCGGCGGCTTCCAGGCGTCCGCGCCGGCGAAGTTCTTCGACATGCTGCGGGATCCGGCGCTGCGCGACCCGCGCGGCTACATCCTGTCGGCCGATCAGCCCGATTTCCTGACGGCGATCAAGTTCGTCAACACGCTCTACAAGAACGGCATCACGATTCACCGCGCGACCGCGCCGTTCCAGGCCGCGGGCAAGAGCTATCCGGCCGGATCGTTCGTCATCAAGACGGCGCAGGCGTTCCGTCCGCACGTGCTGGACATGTTCGAGCCGCAGGATCATCCGAACGACTTCGCCTATCCGGGCGGTCCGCCGATTCCGCCGTACGACAACGCGGGCTGGACGCTCGCGTATCAGATGGGGATTCAGTTCGACCGCGTCCTCGACGGCTTCGACGGTCCATTCCAGCCGTTGACCGGCCTCGTCAAGCCGGAGCCGGGCAAGGTGACCGAGACGGCGAATGCCGCGGGTTATCTGGTGAGCCACGCGCAGAACGACGCGTTCATTGCGGTCAACCGCCTGCTCAAGAACGGCGATGAGGTGTACTGGACGACGCAGGCGTCGGCAAACGCGGCGGCCGGCACGATGTTCGTACCGGCGCGTCCGCAGACGCTGGCCGTGCTGAAGAAGACCGCCACGGACCTCGGACTCGGCTTCACGGCCGTCACCGAGAAGCCGGCAGGCGAGCTGATCAAGCTGCGTCCCGTCCGCGTGGGCCTGTGGGATCGCTACGGCGGCTCGATGCCGTCCGGCTGGGTCCGCTGGATCCTCGAACAGTACGAGTTCCCGTTCGAAGTCGTGTATCCGCAGGCACTCGACGCGGGGAATCTCAACGCCAGGTACGACGTGCTGATCTTCGTGGACGGCGGCATTCCCGAGCGCGATGCGGTGCGCAGCGGCGGGGGCGGCGGCGGGTTCGACATGATGCCCGACGCGAACGCGATCCCGGCCGAATTCCGCGGCTGGCTCGGCAGCGTCACCGTGGCGAAGACGATCCCGCAGATCAAGACGTTCCTCGAACAGGGCGGCACGGTGCTCGCGATTGGCAGTTCGACGGCGATCGCGTCACACCTGAAGCTGCCGCTGGCCGACGCGCTCGTCGAGACGACGGCGACGGGTGAACGCGCGTTGCCGCAGGACAAGTACTACATCCCCGGATCGGTGCTGCAGGTGAGCGTCGACAACACGCATCCGCTGGCGTACGGCATGAATCAGGTGGCCGACGTGTTCTTCGATCACAGCCCGTCGTTCCGCCTCGAACCGGACGCCGCGAAGAAGGGCGTCAGGCCGGTCGCCTGGTTCCCGAACGACACACCGCTGCGCAGCGGTTGGGCGTGGGGCCAGCAGTATCTCGAAGACAGCGTCGCCGTCGCGGAAGCGACCGTCGGCAAGGGCCGCCTGTTCCTGTTCGGACCCGAGATCACGTTCCGCGCGCAGCCGCACGGGACGTTCAAGTTCCTGTTCAACGGGATCTACTACGGACCGTCGCAGAACGGCCGCGCGGGCAGCGGGTCCGCCACCGCTCAGTAGTTCGATAGATAAGAAGGAAACGCGGGTTGCTTCCCGCATGGTCGGTACGCGAGCCGGATGTGGATCGAATCACCACGTCCGGCTCGTATTGCGTGCGAACGTCGCCCGCAGGCGGCGCGCGGGCGTCAGCGCGAGGCCGTCGTATTGGCGCGGACCGGCGTCGCCGCCGGCGCTTTCGGCAGGCTCAGGAGATTCGCGAAGAGCCGGTACGCGCCAGGCACGCCGGCCGGCAACTGGCGGAACCACGCGTAGGACGTGTAGATGTAGTGCCCCTTGCCGATCCGCGCGTAGACCTGTCCGCCCCGCTGCGGCGGCTCACCCGGATCGTGCGTCTCCAGCAGCGCCACATACCGTTCGTCCATCGACGTGAAGGCGTAGAGGTTACGCTCCTGGACCCAGTCCTTCCAGTCATCGTCTGCAATCCGGTTTGGAAACGTAAACACCGGATGCTGCGGCTGGAGGATCGTGATGGGCGCGTGCTCGTCCGTCACGCGCGACGCCATCTGCGCCGGATACGGCGACAGCGCGCGCGAGACGTAATCACCCTGCTGATATTGCACGATCAACGTCCCGCCGTTGCGGACGTAGTCCAGCAGCCGGCCGTTGTTGGCGACGCAGTCGGGCCGGCTCTCGGACGCACGCACGCCGATGACAATCGTGTTGAAGCGCGAGAGGTCGCCGGTGTCGAGCTGATCAGCGTCCAGCAACGTGACAGGCAACCCGAGGCGACGGATGGCGTCTGGCACCTGGTCGCCGCTGCCCATGATGTAGCCCACGTGCACGGACGCGACCTTCAGGTCGAACACGCGGACCTGCATGGCCGCCTGTTCGTAGAGCCGATGCGTCTGGATGTGCGGATACGCAATGACGCGCTGCGATTGCGTGTAGGCGCGGCCGTCGATCGACGCCTGCGCCGAGATGGCGTAGCGTCCGGCGGGCGTCTTCAGCGCGGGCGTCACCTGAAACATCACGGCGGTGCGATCGCCCCGAGCGCTCAACGTGAACGGCGCTTCCGCGGGCGTTGCCTTCCACCCGTCGGGCAGGATCAACCGCACGCTGCCGCTGGACGTGGAGAGGGTCTGGTTGTGCAGGCGGACGGCGATGCGGCGGGGCTTGCCCAGCTCCGCGAGCGGGACGACGTCGAGCGTCGAGTCGAAGCCGACGGTCAGGGCGGGAACGATGGCGAAGGCGCGGCGGATTTCGCCGCGGATGGAGTCCGCGATCCGATACTGCAGCGGGCGATCGATCGTCAGCGGAACGCCGCCGATCTCCACGGTGACGACACCGGACGCGGCGGGCGGCGCGAAGGGCTGGTTCTTCGTCCGTGCGTCGGTCCAGTCGAAGACGTAGCCGGTGCGCGGCGCCGCCAGCCAGTACGGCGTGGTGAGCGCGGCGTCGGACGGCACGCTGATGCGGAATCCGTCCCCGCGCGTCGGCGTCTCGCGGAAGAACCGCGACATGAACTCGTCCGACTCGCCTTCGGGCGCTTTGCCCGGCTCCGCGCGCCAGCCGTCCGGCAGGCGCAGCGTCACATCGGTGATCTTCACCGGCGCGGCGTCTGGCACGTACGTGTTGACGACGGCGAAGGCCGACTCGCCGGGGGCGGCGGTCTCGCGGTCCGCGAGGACGTCGACCGTCACGCCGGCTGCGCGCACGAGCGCGTTGGCAAACTGTCGTTCCTTGATCGCGAGCAGGAACTCCGCGTCGGCCCGCGCGTCCGCGTCGCCCGCGGTCAGCGTCGACAAGGCCTCGCGCGCGGCTCGCGTGGCGCGCAATCCGTCCGCCAGCAGCGGCACGATCTTCGACGGCTGCGCCACGTCGAGCGCCTTCAGCGCTTCGTCCGCCGCGCGCTGCATCAGCAGCAGCGGATCGCGCAGCGGGCCGTCCGGCAAGCCGACCAGCCGCGGAATGCCGGGCACCGTCGTATCGATGCCCTCGAACACGCTCGACTCGTCCGCCGCACCGCGCGGCATCGCGGTGTCCGCGAGCCGCAGGCCGGACGCTTGCGGACCGCGTCGCTCCACGGTGCCCATTTCCTGCGACTTGTGCTGGCTGCGGCCTTCCATCGCAATCTCGTAGTACGTGCGGCCGAGCACCGCGTCGTACACGCCGGTCTGCAGCGTCAGCGTGGGCACGTTCTCCGGGTTCTGACGAAAGCTCTGGCCGACATACAGCTTCCGGACCTGCCAGGGGCGCAGCCCTTCGGCGATCTGTTCGGGGAAGCGCGCCGGGTCCGCGGCGGCTTTGAAGGCGATCGGCGTCAGCTTGCCGGCGAGTTGATGCTGGCCGTGTCCGTCGACGGGCGATCCAAAGAAGCGTGATGCGAGGACGAGCGGACGATACGTGCGGATGGCGCGGACCATGTCGCCGAGGATGCGTTCCTCGCCCCACTTCTCCGCGGCTTCCTCGAGGGTCTTCGTGAAGCCGAAGTCGTACGCGGTGGTGAACAATTGTTCACCGCCATCCAGCGTGCGGGCCTGGAGCAGTTCCTCGGTGCGGACGACGCCGAGCGCGTCGAAGAGCTCGAGTCCGATGATGTTCTGGCCGCCTTCGCCGCGATTGAGCGAGAGGTAGGCCACGCGTGCGTGATCGCCGCGCGCCACGCGCGCAATCAGCGCCGTGTCCTCATCGTCCGGATGCGCGCCCGTGTGCATCAGGCTCGCGGTGGTCTGGAGTTGATGGAGCGCTTGCACGAGTCCCGCCGCGCCACGGCTGTAGATCGGCCTGACCTGCGCACGCGCGTCGTTCGAAACCGGGAAGGAAGAAGAAAGGAGGATGAGGATGAAGACCGCAACGCAAGACGCCAGCGGGACTCCCGAACGTCGAGTCGACATGACCGCCAGTCTACCGCGAATGCCTTCGAGCCGCTGGCCTCAGCGCATAATACGCGCGCGCCCGTCGCGGCGGTCCCAGCCGCTGTTAGGCTCGCCATACACGGCGCCCGTCGGCGAACGCTCAGGACCATGACACGGATCGCACGTCGGTGTGCGTGAAGTCCCCACCCTTGAACAGCAACGGCTCGCCGGACGTGTGTGAGAGCGCGTACGAGAAACAATCACCAAAGTTCAAGCACGCCTGTGGATGCCGGCCTTTGCCGTATCGACGAAACGCGCGACGCGCCACTTCCACCTGGTCGTGCGTCACCGGACTGACGATGAATCCGGCCCGATAGAGCAAGAGATCGAGATCGTTGCCCGCGTCGTCACCTCGACGGCCCTCGATCACCATCGTGGCTTCGAGCAGTGTGCCGGCTGAGATCAGGCGAACAGGATCTTTGACAATCACGGCTCTGAAAGCCGCCGCTTCAGGTTCGTTTCGCAAGATGGCAATCAACGCTGACGTATCGATAACCAAGCCTCACCTCGGCACACCATACTCGTCATATCCAATGATCTCCTCGTCGCTCCGGTCATCCAGCACAGGCCGACTGGCACACCGGCGACTGATCTCCTCCATCTGTTCCAGGAGCAGTTCCGTGTTCTGTTTGCGTTCCTCGCGAGCCAGACGTTCTTTCAGCGCATTCATGACCGCCTCGGTCAACGTTTCCCCGGTCCGAGCCGCCAGCGCTCGGGCCAGTCGATCGGCGTCGGGGTGTTTGATACTTAGAGCCACTGGTCTTGATTTCTAGACATTTATCTAGATTCTAGATCGATCGCCTGCCTCTGGCAAGCGTAATTTTTGTTTTTTCTTCGTCGTCCGGACCGCCAAGGACGACCGCACCTACGGCTGTCCAGCCGTCGTGGCGCCGCCGCGCTGACCGCGCGCCTGGGCCACCATGTCCTTCACTTCCTTCATCAACGTCGGACCGTGGTAGGGGATGCCGTCCTTGATCGTCCACTCGATGCCGCCGCCGCGAACGTTCTTCCCGTTCACGTTGATGTCCGCGCCGGTCGGATTCAGCAGGTGCAGGTTCTCGAGCGGGTTGCCATTGACGACCAGCAGGTCCGCCACGAAGCCAGGACGCACCTTGCCGAGGCGCTCGCCCAGGCCGAGGAGTCTGGCGCCGTTCCAGGTCCCGTGCGCGAGGACTTCCAGCGGATGGAAGCCCGCCTCTTCGTGCAGCTCCAGCTCGCGGATCAGACCGAAGCCATACATCGAGTAGATGAAGCCCGCGTCGTCGCCGGTCGTGATCAGCCCGCCGCGCACGCCGAACTCACGCAGCGCGTCCATCCAGACCCGGTACTGCTGACGCCACCGCACTTCCTGCGTGTTGGTCCAGCCGACGAAGTACGACCCGTGATTGGTCAGGTCCGGCTTGAAGAACGCTTCGAGCGCCGGATGCAGGTAGTCGCGGAACCACGGCTGGTTCTGCGCGCGCATCGCGTCCCGGCTCGCTTCGTAGATCGACAGCGTCGGACTCCACGCGACCTTCTTCTCGATCATGAGGTCGAGCACCTGACTCAGTTTCGCCGGGTTGGCCTGCGCGTAGAGCTCGCCGGCACGCCCGAAGCGATGGACCTCGTTCGCGTAGTTCATCTCCGGCGGAAAATTCTGGATGCCGTCGAGCGCCGCATCCGCGACACCGTAGAAGTGCTCGATCGAGTCGACGCCCAACTCGATGTAATCCTTCGCCGTCGTCTCCTCCACCGCGATGTGCGTCGTCGTCTTCAGCCCCTGCGCCTTGGCCTCCGCCATCAACGCGTCGAGCTGATCGCGATCCATGCTGAAGATCTTCAACCCGTCGGCGCCGCGCGCCTTGGCTTCGCGCACGTCGGCGCGGATGTCGTCCGGCGCGCCCTTGCCTTTGTTGACGACCCAGTAGACCAGCATCCGCGGCGCGATGGCGCTGTGCGCCTGACTCTCGGCCTGCCACTTCTTCGACTTCGCGAAGTCGCCGCCCAGCTCGCGCGCCGTCGTGACCCCGGACGCGAGATAGAGATTGCGCTCGTACTGCACCGGCTGCGGCTGCCCGGCTCGCGAGTCGTGCCAGTGCATGTGCGTGTTGACGAGACCCGGCATGACGTACTTGCCGGTCGCGTCAATCGTGACGTCCGCGTCGGGCGCACGCGATCCAGTCGGCGTGACCTGCGCAATCAATCCGTCCTGCACCAGGATGTCCATCGGCCCGTACGCCGGCTTGGCGTTGCCGTAGATCACCATCGCGTTGGTAATCAACAGACGCCGCGCGGGCGTGGCGTGCTTCGGCGCCCGCGCCGCACCGGACGCGGTCTGTCGCGCCTGCACCGGTTCACCAACGCCGGCCGCTCCGGCAGCGACAAGGGTCAGGGTCAGCATTCCGATGGCCGGACGGAGAAAACGACGACTGGACATGAAACTCCTCACGTCGATGAATGCGGATGGTACGCCGGCGGCGATTGAACGGTCGCGCGAGCCTCCCGGCGGGGATGACGCGATTATAGGTCCGCCGCGCCGTCCCGTGAACCTCCCGATGCGCCAGCATCACCGGCCGGACGCGCCGCGCACCTCCGCGCCATCGCCTCGAAAAGGGCCACGGGAAACGTTTGCGGCAGACGCCCAATCGCAGTAAGCTCCAGACATGCGAACCAAGATCCTCGCTCTCGCCAGCGCCTGCCTGCTGCTGTCGTCCTGGGGTCTTCGCGCACAGCAACCTACCATCAAGTCAGGTCCGACGGTCACCGTGCCGCTATACGTCACGGTCACGGACATGACGAAACGCCTCGTCCCCGGCCTGCTGAAAGAGGACTTCACCGTCCTCGATAACGGCAAGCCGCAAACGATCACGATCTTCGATAACGAAGTCCGTCCGATCACCGTCGTCGTCATGCTCGACACCAGCGGCAGCATGACGATGAATCTCGATCTGCTGCGGCAGGCCGCGGAGCAGTTCGTCATCCGGCTGATGCCGGACGATCAGGCGATGATCGGCGCGTTCAACGACAAGATCGAATTCGCCGGCACCGGCTTCACCAACGATCGCGACACGCTCGCCAGCGAGATCCGCGAGCTGGATTACGGCAACGCCACACGCCTGTGGGACGCGGTGGACGAAAGCTTCAACAAGCTGGAAGGCATGGAAGGCCGCAAGGTCATCGTCGTCTTTACGGACGGCGACGACACCGGCAGCCGCGTCGGCCGCGGCAAGTTGATCGAACGCGCGCGGCTGGACGAGGTGATGATCTACGCGATCGGCCTCGAAAGCATCATGCAGCCGCAAGGCGGCCCGCGCATCGTGACGCGTCCCGACCGCGGCCTGAAAGGGCTCGCGCAGGAAACCGGCGGCGGCTACTTCGAGTTGAAGAAGACGGATGAACTGAATTCCACGTTCACCCGCGTCGCGCAGGAGCTCCACAGCCAGTACGTCCTCGGCTTCACGCCGGAGAAGCTGGATGGCAAGCTGCACAAAGTGGAAGTGAAGATGCGCGATCCGCAGACGACCGGACGCGCCCGTCAGAGCTACGTCGCGACTCCCGTGCAAGGTCAGAAGCCGAAAAGCTGATGACCAGGCCGGAAGCCGCGTCCGCAACTGCCGCCGTCGGGGGCCGCCGTCAGGGAATGACAACAGCCCGACAGCAACGTGCGTGACCGTCCATTGGATCGGTCCTCACGTAAAGCTGCGGAAAAATCGTAGCGGGACGAAAGAGGGAAGAGAAAGACCGTCGAGCGGGTGTGTGGCGTGACGCGTGTGTCGTGTGGCCCTGGTCTCACGGACAGGCCTGAGAGACAGGCCTCAGTGGGACCATGACTCGCTTACGCGAGAAACACACCCACGACGGCGACCAACAGCAACACTCCCGTCACCAGCTCTGCGCTGCTCGAGAAGTTCCATTCCCAGCGATACATCGTATTCACCCGTTGTTCCTTACTGATTCTCGTGACTCGTGCATCGAGCCACACTCAGGGAGACGGGTTCCCTGTTCGAAAAGTTCAGTTCGGGCGTTAGCCCTGACAGTGTGCGCGCCAGTGCGGCCCGATCCGCATCCATCCTGGACCGCATCCCGTAAGTCTTAGAGTACAGGCGTGTTATATGCCTGTTTGAACGTCGGGATGGCGAAGGATCGTATAGGCATCCTGTTGTCCGGCCGTTCCCGGGCACCAGAACGCGTCATTGGCACGGACGCCATCAAGGAGAAGGAAATGAGAGCATTGCGTTTGGCTGGTCTGGTACTCAGCCTGGCCGCCGCGACCGCGTGCGGCAAGTCCGAGTCCCAGAAGCAGGCCGAGGAAGCGGCGAAGTCGCTGGAGCAGGCCGGCAAGAGCCTCGAACAGATGGCCAAGGGCCTGGAAGGCCTCGCCGCCGCCGCGAACAACGGGCAGGCCGTGGAACCCGTCAGCTTCAAGGAGCTGCAGGCCGTGTTCGTGCCGATCGATGGCTGGGAGATGGAGAAGCCCACGGGCCAGCGCATGGGCATGCCGGTCGCGCATTCGCAGGCCGAGGTCACGTATCGCAAGGGCGACGCCCGCATCGACGTCACCGTGACCGATTCCGCGCTGAACCAGTTGCTGGTCGCGCCGATCGCGATGTTCCTCACGACCGGGTACGAGAAGGAAACGAAGACCGGCTACGAGAAGTCGGCACAGGTCGCCGGCTATCCCGGCTGGGAGAAGTGGGACACGTCCCGCAAGGACGGTGAGCTGAACGCCGTCGTGAACAAGCGCTTCATCGTCAACATCGACGGCAATAACGTCGAGGACATGAAGGTGCTGTACGCCTTCGCGAGCGCCACGAACCTCGCGAAGCTCGAAAGCCTCAAGTAGCCCGCGCCACACGCATCGGACGCACGCGCAACCGCAACAGCGCCAGCGCAAGAAGGGCGAGCGGAAGAAACAAAGGGCGAGACCGCGTCAAACGGTCTCGCCCTTCGTGTGTGTGACGTGATGTGCGTCGATCGTCGCGGCGGACGCGTCAGCGCGCGCCGTCGTGCCGTGGTGCGGTGACCTCGACCGCCGAGTCGAAGCGCACGCGCAGCACTGTGCCTGCGTCGAGACGGACGTCCTGCCCTTCGGTCGCGGCCACCGTGCCGCCGCCGCCGATGAGGATGCCCGCCATCGCGCCCTTGAAGCCGCCGAGAATGCCGCCAATGATCGCGCCGACGCCGGCGCCCGCGCCAATCTTGCCCGCGTCGGCCTTATAGCCGCCCGCTTCGATCGCCTGCGTCACGGTGGCGCGGATCGGATACGTGCGTCCGTTGGTGGTGATCTCGTCGAAGGCGAGCGTCAGCATCCCCTTGCGCTCGAGGCGTCCCGCCTTGGTCACGCTCTTGACCACGCCGCGCATGACCGATCCCGCCGGGATCAGCACTTCTTCGTCCACCAGCAAGTCGACCAGCGTCGTGGCTTCGAAGCGATCTTCGACCTGCGCCGTCTCCGACGTCAGCGGCGCCTGCAGGCGCACGTCCAGTTCCTTGCCGACGGGAATCTCGTGCCGGTGCGTGCCGGACGCGTGGCTCGATCGCCGCTGCGTCGACGCGCTCGACGTCTCGGAAGGCTCGCTCGACGTGCTGCCGGATGCAGGGGCGGACGCAGGAGACGACGACGTCGCGGAAGATGACGGCGAGGATGACGAGGAGGAAGACGCCGGCGTCGGTGAGGACGACGACGACCGGTCGCCGCGGATGCGCTGCCGCAGGTCGTCCAGCTTGTCGCGCAGGCTGGTGTACTCGCTGCGCGCGACGGATTCGCTCCGGTTGATCTTGACCTTCAGGTAGACGATCTCGTCGCGCACGTCGTCCAGCTCGCGTTCGAACCGCTCGGCCTGCGCCGCGTCGCGCGACCGCAGCCGTGACAGCTCGGAGCTGGCGTCGAAGGCCGCGTCCTGCAGCCGTTGAATGTCGGCTTGCGTCACCGCGGACTGCGCTGACGCGCTGCTGCTCTGTCCCAACGCCCACGCCTGCGCCGGTCCGCCCGGCGTCGCGACCGCCAGGGCAGCCGCGAGGCCCCACGACCCTATCACTCGTGCCCGCATCGGAATGCTCCTTTATCTCGTCTTCGTCAGTCGCGGCGCGCGCTCGCGCGCGAACCGCGTTAGCGCCAAGGCATCAATCGTTCGATCCAGGCGACGCGAGTCAGGTCGTTGTAGATCACGGTCACCATCAGGGCCATGATGACGACCAGTCCCGCGACCAGGAGCTTCTCCTTGATCTGCGCGCTGAAATTGCGGCGCGCGACACCTTCCAGAGCCATGATGAAAATGTGCCCGCCGTCGAGCACCGGAATCGGCAGCAGGTTGATGATGGCCAGGTTCAGGCTGATCATCGCCATCAGGCCGAACAGCGCACGCGCGCCGAGCCGCGCGGCCTCACCCGAGATGCCGGCGATGCCGATCGGTCCCATCAACTGCTTGGGTGAGGCTTCCCCGCTCAAGAGCTGCCCCACCGTCTGGAAGATCAGCGTCGACCATTCGAGGTTCTGCTGCACGCTCAGCCCGATCGCCTGCGTGAACGTCGGATTGATCTCGCGCACCTCCAACTCGAGCATCGTGAGACCAATCCAGCCGGCGTCGCCCTTCTTGATCGGGGTGGCGACGATGTCCTGCGGCTTGCCGTCGCGACGGACGGTCAGCGTGACGGGCTTGCCCAGGCTCGCCTGGATTCTGGCGATGGCTTCCTGGCGCGTGACGCGGGGCTGTCCGTTGACGGCGAGGATGGCGTCCCCGACGCGCACGCCGGCCTTCTCCGCCGGATCGCCCGGCGTGACGGCCACGACCTGCGGATGCAGTTCCGGCACGATGCCGAGATCGCCCGCTTCGAACTTGGTGACGGCGTCCGGTGTGATCTTCAGCGTCTGATCGACGCCGTCCCGCTTCACGACGACGTCCAGTTCCTTGCCGGCGCGCGGCAGGACGACGAGCTCCATCTTTTCCCACGTCGGGACCGGCCGGCCGGCGACGCTGACGATCACATCGCCCGGCTTGAGGCCGACGCGCTCGCCGACAGATCCGGCGCGCACCGATCCGACGACGGCCGGCCGTTCGAGGTAGAGCGGTTCGGTCGCGCCGTTGTAGAGGACGAAGGTCATCACGACGAGTGCGAGGATGACGTTCATCACCGGGCCTGCGACGTAGACCTGGAACCGCTGCCACTTCGTCTTCGCCTGGAATTCGTCCGGCTTCAGCGGCGCCGACGATTCCGAGTCGAGCTCCTCGCCGGCCATCTTCACGTAGCCGCCGAGCGGGATGGCGCTGATGCAGTACTCCGTGTCGCCGCGGCGGATCGTCAGCAGCCGCGGACCGAAGCCGAGTGAGAAGACCAGCACGCGGACGCCGTGCCAGCGGGCCATGATGAAGTGTCCCAGCTCGTGGACGAAGACGAGCACGCCGAGCACGAACAGGAAAGCAAGTAGGGTCGTCATGAGCCTGTGGTCGTCATGAGAAAGCGCGAATCAGGAGGCCATGCCAATCATGGGGGCCAGGGCGGTCACACTCACGATACCGTCGAGCTGGGCGAACGCCAACGGCGGGAGCGAATCACTTCTTCAGTATACGCGCGGGCCCATTCCTCCAGTTCCAGGACGTCAGCCAGCGTCGCGGGTGTGGACGGGTACCGGGCCGTGTGGGCCTCCAGCGCGGTCTCGATCGTCGCCGGAATGCCCGGGAACGGAAGCGCGCCTTCCAGAAAAGACGCGACAGCCAGCTCGTTGGCCGCATTCAGGACGACGGGGAACCCGTTCCCCGCCTCCAGCGCCCGGTAGGCCAGGCGCAAGCACGGAAAACGATCCAGATTGGGCGGCTCGAACTCCAATCGACCGCACGCCGCCAGATCCAGCGACGGCAGCGCGCCGTCCCACCGCTCCGGATACGAGAACGCGTACTGGATCGGCAGCCGCATGTCGGTGACGCCGAGCTGCGCGATGACGGACCCGTCCCGCAGTTCCACCATCGAGTGGACGACCGACTGCGGATGAACGATGACGTCGATGGCGGAGGCGGGCAGGTCGAAGAGGAAATGCGCTTCGATCACCTCCAGCCCCTTGTTCATCAGCGTGGCGGAGTCGATGGTGATCTTGCGGCCCATCTTCCAGGTGGGATGACTCAGCGCGTCGGCCGGCGTGACGTCGGCCAGCCTGGAATCGGCCCACGTCCGGAACGGACCGCCGGACGCGGTCAGCACGAGGCGCCGGACTTCGGCGCGGTCGCGTCCGTGCAGGCATTGATGGATCGCGTTGTGTTCGCTGTCGACCGGGAGGACGTCGGCGCCGTGGCGGCGCGCGGCGTCCATCATCAGCGGACCGGCCATCACGAGCACTTCCTTGTTCGCGAGCGCGACGCGTTTCCGCGCGTGGAGCGCGGTGAGCGCGGCTTCGAGGCCGGCCGTGCCGGAGGACGCGCACAGAACGACGTCGACGTCCGCACGCGACACGAGGTCGCACAGCCCGTGCCGTCCGGTCGCAAACAGCTCGACGTCGCGCCGCGCCGCGTCCGACATCGCGCGGCGGACGTCGGCGAGCGCCGCGTCCGACGCCATCGCCACCGCACGCGGACGATAGCGCTCGATCTGCGCCACCATCAGCCCGCAGTTCTCGCCGGCCGCGAGCGCGACCACTTCCAGGCGATCGGCGTGCGCGTCGGCCACGGCCAGCGCGCTGCGGCCGATGGAGCCCGTGCATCCGAGTATCGCAATCCTGATGCGTGGCGGGCGTGTGGGTCGATCCATGACGTTGGAAGCTCCTCGGGTCGCGAAAAGCGTCTGGCCCCTGCCAGGAGGCCCCTCTACCAAGAGGCATAGTTCAAGAGGAGGTAGTACACCGGTCCCGCGAACAGCAACGCGTCGATCCGATCCAGCATCCCGCCGTGGCCTGGAATCAGTCCGGACGAATCCTTCACGCCCGCGCTGCGCTTGAGCAGCGATTCGAAGAGATCACCCGCGATGCCGACCGCGACGAGCACGAGCCCGAGCAGCAGGAACCACGACAGCGCGAACTCCGGAAAGATCAGCCGTCCGAGGAGCGGCGCCGCGACGGCGCCCGCGATCAGGCCGCACACCGCGCCTTCCACCGTCTTCTTTGGACTGATCGCCGGCGCCAGCGGTCGCCGGCCGAACAGCCGTCCGCCGTAATACTGCAGCGAGTCGCTGACGACGATGACGAGGAACGGCAGCAGCAGGGCGGCCGGTCCCCACGTCGCGCGGATGCGTACCGACAGGCCGAGCGCCGCGCCCAGATAGATCGACGGGAACAGCGTCACGGCGACGAGCCGCAACACGTCCTCGTCCGGTCGTCCGCGTCCCACCGCGATCAACCCGATGCTGATCGCGATCGCCGCGACCAGCGGCGATGCCGGCAGGCCGAGGCAGATGCCCGCGTAGAGCACGAGCGCCGCGGTGGTCGCAACGACGGTCGACAGCGCCGGGCTGAGGCGCCGCGCGAGCGCGGCGTACTCGACGCACGCGAGCAGGAGGATGATGCCGCCAAGCCCGTACGTCGCGGCGGCGGGCAGCCACCAGATGACGCCGACGACAATCGGCAGCAGGATCAGTGCGCTCAGGACACGGGTCACGGCACTCTCGGCGATCGCGGCGATCTCATGACAGCAATCGCCTGACAGGGGACGGGCGCGGGCGCCGGCCGCGCGCCCCGGCGAGCGGCGGACGACCGCCGGGCCAGGGCGGATGGACGTGGCATCGGGGTGTCGTCTGGCGGTCAGGTGATCAACGCGCCGACCTGGGTGTTGACGCCTCCGTAGCGGCGGTCGCGCTTCTGGAAGCCGGCGATGGCTTCGAGAAGGTGCTGGCGGCGGAAGTCCGGCCACAGCGTTTCGGTGACCCAGATTTCCGCGTAGGCGATCTGCCAGAGCAGGAAGTTGCTGACGCGCATCTCGCCGCTCGTCCGAATCAACAGATCCGGATCGGGCTGTCCACCCGTGTAGAGAAACCGCGAGAACACCTGCTCGTCCAGCGCGTCCGGCGTGACGCCGGCCTGCATCGCGCGCCGCGCCGCGTCCACGATCTCCGCGCGTCCGCCGTAGTTCAACGCGATGTTGAACTGCATCCCCGTGCGGCTCGCCGACTTCGTCTCCGCGTCGCGCAACTCCTGGAGGACGTCCGGCGCGAGCTCGTCGCTGCGCCCGATCACGCGGAACCGGATGTTGTTGTCGAGCAGCGTGTGCAGCTCGGATCGCAGATAGCGCTTCAACAGCGACATCAACGTGCTGACTTCGGTCCGCGGACGCTTCCAGTTCTCGCTCGAAAACGCATACAGCGTCAGGACCCGGATGCCCAGGCGCGCCGACGTTTCGATCGCCTCCCGCACCGCGGTGATGGCCGCACGATGTCCTTCGACACGCGGCAGGTGCCGCTGCTTCGCCCAGCGGCCGTTGCCGTCCATGATGATGGCAATGTGCGCGGGCAGGCGGTCCGGATCGATTTGACGCACCAGGGCCGCGTCCGGCGATCCCGCCGGCATCTGGCTCAAAAGGTCGTCCAAGCTCATGCCCTTCACTGACACCCGTCGATCCCTGTGCGCGGCCCCGGCCGCGCGGCGGCCCGGATGAAGGACGGGTAAGCGTCGATCATACGTCAATACCGTACCTCGACGAGAAACAAGCCGCAAGCGGGCGCCGTCGGCCCCACGAGCCGCCGATCCCGCCCCGCCAGCAGGTCGGTCATCGCCTCTGGCGGCCAGCGTCCACGTCCGACGTCCACGCAGGTTCCGACGACACTCCGCACCATGTGACGGAGAAATCCGTTCCCGGAGATGGCGAACGTCAGCACGCGGCCTGACGCCGCCGCGAGCGGCGATCTGTCCGGTGCGGCCGCTGACGCTGACGCCGTCGCTGGACGCGCGAGCGTCGGCCAGGCCAGGTCCGTCAGTCCGTGCAGCGGCGTGTCGACGATCGCAACGGTCTCGATCGTGCGGATGGTGTCGCGGATGTCGGTCCTGGCCCCCTGGAACGCCGCGAAGTCGTGGCGCCCGACGAAGCGCGCGAGCGCCGCCCGCATCGCGTCGACGTCCAGCGCATAGGTCACGTGCCAGGCGTAGCGCAGGTCGAACGGCGAGACGACCGGCGCGCAGATCAGACGATACCAGTAGGTCTTGCCGGTCGCGCTGAACCGCGCATGGAAGTCGTCCGCCGCGACATCCGTCCGCAGCACGCGGATGTCCGCCGGCAGCGTCGCGTTGAGCGCGCGCGTCCAGGTCTCGGGCGTGTGAGACACGTCGACCGTGACGCTGGCCACCTGCCCCAGCGCATGAACGCCCGCGTCCGTACGTCCCGCGCCATGCAGGCTGACCGGCCCGCCCGCCAGACGTGCCACGGCCTCTTCAATCAGTCCCTGGACGGAATCACCCGCCGCCTGGCGCTGCCACCCGACGTAGCGCGTTCCGTCGTACGCGATCGTCAGCTTGAGCGTCGACACGTCACTCGTCCTCGTCTCCGTCCTCGCCCCCATCCTCACCATCGTCCAGCCACGCGCCTCACCGGCCTGTTCCTCCGCCCCAATCCGCCTGCCCCGACCCGTCTGCCCGACCCGTCCGCCAGCCTACCGTGATTGCCGGCGCGACCGCCGTTCACGCGGGCCGCGCGGTCGCCCCGCCGATGCCCGTCAACTGGTCCTAACTGGTATTCGTCTTTTTACGTATCCGGTGCGGACATCCAAGGCCGAGAAGGTCATCGATCGGCTGCCAATTGATCCAATGTGTTGGGCTGAAATTCAACACCCCGTAGGACTTAGCGCCTATCACGCACGTCTCGTGAAACGTCCTTGACTTAGGTACACGTAAGTGGTAAACCACTGCTCGCGTCACTCGATTTACCACGATCGAACATAGTTGTCCCAAGGAGAAACACTGTGAGCGAGTCTCATCGTTCAGGGCTGCGGGGCGTGCGTCTGTTGCTCGTCGCCGCCGTGACCCTGGCATGTAGTCTATTCGCCGCGACGAGCCATGCGCAGGTCTTGTATGGCAGCATCGTCGGCAACGTCAAGGACACCTCCGGCGCCTCCATCCCCGGCGCGACGGTAACCGTCACCAACAAGAACACGGCGCTGACCCGCGACGTGCTCACAGCCGATGATGGCGGCTACAACCTGGTGAACGTGCTGCCCGGGCAGTACGACGTCAAGGTCTCGCTGCAGGGCTTCAAGGAATTCGTCAAGACGGACGTCCCCGTGACGGCCGGCACGGTGAGCCGCGTCGACATCGGTCTCGAAGTCGGCCAGTTGACCGAGACCGTCACGGTCGCGTCCGCGACGCAACTCCTGCAGACGGATAAAGCCGATACGCACACGGAACTGAAGGCGAAGGAAATCATCAACCTTCCGCTCAGCGGCTATCGGAACTATCAGTCGTTGATCAACCTGACGCCGGGCGCCACGCCGGCGCAGTCGCAGAACGCGGCGATCGACACGCCGGGCCGTGCGCTGCGGACGTTCGTCAACGGCACCGCGCCGAACAACAACAACACGCGTCTCGACGGCGCGGTCAACACGAACGTCTGGCTGCCGCATCACGTCGCGTACGTGGCGCCGGCGGAAACGATCGACACGGTCAATATCACGACGAGCAGCTTCGACGCCGAGCAGGGCATGGCGGGCGGCGCGGCGATGACGGTCGTGACGAAGTCGGGCACGAACGAGTTCAAGGGCTCCGCCTTCGCGCTGCACGAGAACGAAGGGCTGCGCGCGAAGAATTACTTCGCGCAGAGCAAGCTGGACACGTCCCGCAACATCGACGGCGCCACGATCGGCGGACCGATCATGCGCAACAAGGTGTTCTTCTTCGCGTCCTGGGAAGGCACGCACGAGCGCATCGGCCGCTTCGGCTTCACCGGCGTCCCGAACGACGCGCTCCGCAACGGCGACTTCAGCGGATTCAACACCACCATCTACGACCCGTCGACGGGCAACCCGGACGGCACGGGCCGCACGGCGTTCCCGGGCAACAAGATTCCGGTCGAGCGGATGAGCCCGGCCGCCCGGCGCATGCTCGACCTGCTGCCGCGCGAGAACACGCCGACCGGCAATTCGCTGAACAACTACTACAGCACCGGCCAGCAGAAGCTCGATCGCAACAACTACGACGTCAAGTTCAACTTCAACCGCAGCTCGAGCCATCAGCTCTGGGCGAAGTTCTCGATGATGGACGCGGGCTTCAACGGCGTCTTCGCGCTCGGCGAAGCGGGCGGCCAGTGCCTGTGCGACGGCGGCCCCGGCAACAGCGACACGAAGCAGTATCTCGTCACCGTCGGCCAGACCTGGACGCTGAGCCCGTCGATGATCATGGACACGACGTTCGGCTACACGGACATGGATCAGACCGTGACGTCGCCGGACTTCGGCCGCAACTACGGGCAGGACCTCGGCATCCCGGGCACGAACGGCACCGACCCGCGGTATAGCGGTCTCCCGAGCTTCAACTTCGGCTTCGGCAACACGATCAACACCGAGACCAACATCGGCAACAACTTCACGTGGATGCCGCTGTTCCGCAAGCAGGGCAGCTACACGCTGTCGAACAACTTCACGAAGGTGAAGGGCTCGCACAACCTGCGCTTCGGCGTCGACGTCGTCCGCTACACGCTCGATCACTGGCAGCCGGAAATCGCGAACCCGCGCGGCGCGTTCACGTTCGGCGGCGGCGTGACGTCGTTGAACGGCGGCACGGCCCCGAACTACCTGAATCAGTACGCGGCGTTCCTCCTCGGTCTGCCGACCGCCACGGGCAAGAGCCTGCAGTACGAAGAGATGACGGGCCGCGAATGGCAGTTCGGCACCTACATCTCCGACCGGTGGCAGGTGAACGAGAAACTCACGCTGAATCTCGGCCTGCGGTGGGAGTACTACCCGCTGATGTCGCGCGCCGATCGTGGCATCGAGATCGTCGAGTTCGCGGCGGATCGGCCGTACGTGCTGCTCGGCGGCGTCGGCGGCAACTCCGAGGACCTGGGCATCAAGGTCAGCAAGACGCTCTTCGCGCCGCGCCTCGGCCTGGCCTACCGCATCAACGAGGACAGCGTCCTGCGCGCCGGCTACGGCCGCACGTTCAACCCGCTGCCGTGGTCGCGTCCGCTGCGCGGCTTCTACCCGCTCACGATCGCGCAGAGCAACTCCGGCCCGAACGCCTTCACGCCGGTCGGCTCGCTCGACCAGGGCATTCCGCCGACGGCCACGCCGGATCTCAGCTCGGGCCGCATCCCGCTCCCGAACAACGTCAACATGCGGTATCCGGACGTGGACAACGTCGAACGCGGCCACATCGACTCGTGGAACCTCTCGTACGAACGCAAGCTGTTCTGGGATCTGTCCCTGAACACGGCGTACGTCGGCACGGCGACGCGGGGCGGCTACGCGTTTCAGGACATCAACGCGGGCCAGGTGCCGGGCGCCGGCAACGCGGGCCGTCCGCTCTTCCCGCAGTACGGCCGCATCGCGGATACGGAACTGTGGGGCGGGATTCTCGAAAGCAACTATCACTCGCTGCAGCTCGCGCTGAATCGTCCGTTCCTCAAGGGCCTGCTGGTCAAGGGTTCCTACACGTTCTCCAAGGCCATGAACATGGCGGACGAGGACGGCTGGCAGGAACTGACCTGGGACGCGGTGGATCAGTTCGACCGCAACTACGCGCGCGCCGGCTTCGACCGTCCGCATATCTTCTCGATCGCGATGGTCGCCGAACTGCCGTTCGGCCGCGGCGACGGCAGCCGCATCGTCAACGCGCTGATCCGCGACTGGCAGGTCAACGGCATCGTCAGCGCGTTCTCGGGCACGCCGTTCACCATCCAGGCCGCGAACGCATCGCTCAACGCGCCCGGCAATGAGCAGACCGCCGATCAGGTCGGCGACATCAACATCATCGGCGGCATCGGCCCCAACGAGTACTGGTTCGACCCGGCGGCCTTCAAGCCCGTCACCGAAGCGCGCTACGGCACGTCGGGCCGCAACAGCGTCCGCGGGCCCGGCCAGTGGAACCTGGATCTGTCCTTCTTCCGCGCCATTCCGTTCGGCTCGCGCCGCCTGGAGTTCCGCGTCGAGGGCTTCAACATCCTGAACGTGAACCACTGGGCGAATCCGACCCGCAACTCGGCGAACCCCAATTTCGGCCGCATCACGTCCACGCTGAACGACGAGCGCCAGTTCCGTCTGGGCCTGCGCTTCCAGTTCTAACACGCCTCCGGTTCCGCGGAACCTCGGCGTGTAGCGCTCAGTGGCGGCACGACTCGGTCGGCCGCCACAGTTCTAACACCGCCTCCGGTTCCGCGGGACCTTGGCGGGTATCGCTCAGTGGCGGCACGACTCGGTCGGCCGCCACAGTTCTAACACCGCCTCCGGTTCCGCGGGACCTTGGCGGGTATCGCTCAGTGGCGGCACGACTCGGTCG